>Ga0208357_1003200_pt1 | contig 10229 bp, 12 predicted proteins | sample NGESurdeep092012_6_FD_184487 | JGI IMG/M metagenome (GOLD analysis project Ga0208357, IMG submission 184487) | Arctic peat soil microbial communities from Barrow, Alaska - NGEE Surface sample F52-2 deep-092012 (SPAdes) | ecosystem: Environmental > Terrestrial > Soil > Wetlands > Peat ... | reverse complement strand
CGTCCGCGAAGTCGCCCTGCTCGTAGTAGCCGCCGCGGTCGCATCCCTCGTGCACGGTCGCGCCGAACAGCCAGGTCGGCCGGAGCGCCTCGTCCAGGGGGATCATCGGGGCCTGCCCGGCCACCTGGTAGAGCAGGTAGAGGATGGTCTCCGAGAGGTTGTCCGGGTGGGTCGGGCAGCCAGGCACGCAGACGATCGGCAGCCCGGCCTTGGACCGCCAGTCCCAGCCCAGGTAGTCGGGCACCCCCATCGCCCCGGTGGGGTTGCCGGCCATGGCGTGGATGCCCCCGTAGGTGGCGCAGGTGCCCGCGGCGAGGATCGCGGTCGCCTTCGGGGCGAGGCGGTCCAGCCACTCGTTCGTGGTCATCGGCTGGCCGGTGGCGGGGTTGTTGCCGAAGCCGGCCCAGTAGCCCTCGGGCTTGATGGCCTCGTTGGGGATCGAGCCCTCGACCACCAGCACGAACGGGTCGAGTTCACCGCGGTCGGCCTTGTGCCACCACTCGATGAAGGTGTCGGCGCCCTGCTCCGGGCCGCATTCGAAGTCGATCAGCGGCCAGTGCACGGCCACCTTGGGCAGCCCCGGCAAGGCTCCCAGGACGATCTCCTCGATGCTGGGCTGGGTGGCGGCGGTCAGCGCGACCGAATCGCCGTCGCAGCCGAGCCCTCCGTTCATCCAGAGGATGTGCACCACGGGCTCGGCCGCGGGCTGGGCCGAACTGTCGCTGGTCTCCGTGGCAGTGGCCATTTCCAGGCCACCCCCTCCCTCTTGTCTGGCTGGGATCTAGGCGATCCGGCTGGCTGCGGTTCCGGCGGGAAGGCCGGCCTGGTCGTGCCACGCGGGCGAGTCGCAATCATGCGGGTGGACCGCAATCACGCGGGTGGCAGGAGCCTGCCGCGGCACCGGAGGGAGGAACCCGACGGGTACCGGCGGCAGAAGCCCCCGGCCCGGGTGCTCGGGTTCCGCGCTACACGTGCGGCAGGGAGGGGCGTCAGCGGTGCGGGAAGAGCGTGGCCTGGCTGTCCTGGCTGGTGAGCCAGCGGCAAACGGCCGCCTGGCGGACCCCGATGACCGCCGGACGACCCGAACCATGGAGGGCGCAAACACGCCAGTAAAATGGTTCATAGAGGCCTTACCTGCATCATGCGCAAGTGCCGTTATGCTAAACCCGTCCACCATGCGTATCAAGGTGGTAGCGGCAGGTCGTCAGACATAAATGTCCGGTCCGTCTGGACAGACATGGGGCCGCACGTTCCGCGGGCGGTCCGTGCGCGGTCCGCAGCCAGTCCCGCCCCGATCCCCGGCTGGCCCCATCCGGCCCTCCGGCCAGCGACAACGAGGTTGCCCGCCGGTAACATGCCGTCTGCCGGACGGTCACGTGTCCGGCGAAGAACTGACGAAAGTGGCCCACGGTGACGGCGCGATCTCGTCCAGACGCGTACCCTGTGGTGAGACCGGCTGGTTTGCGGTCAGGACGGGCCGGACGGGGCCGGAGGAGATAGTGGCTGAGCTGGCCAACGGGCACGGGGATAGTGACCCGATTGAGGTCGTCCCCGTTGTGGTGCTTTCCCAGACCTTCCCGGCCCGGCCCTCGTGGATCCCGGAAATCCGCGACTTTGTCCGTCGCTGCCTGGCCGAATCCCCGCTGACCGATGACGGCAACCGGAGCGTCCAGGAGACCGTGTTCCGCGCCCTGCTGGACGCGGCCGGCCCGACCGGGGCCATCCAGGTCTCCTTCCGGATCTTCCCCGAGCACGTGGAAGTGGACGTGCTGCACTCCAACCAGCCCCCGTCTGAGGTGGGCGGCAGGCTGCCGGCCGCCGCGCCCCGGGCGGCCGGGGCCGCGCCCAAGCCTGGGATACCGGACCGGCCGGCCACGTTCGCGGACTGGATGTCCACGGCGCTGCGCCGCGAGGGACTGACCCAGGAAGCCGCGGCCCGGCAGCTAGGCGTGTCAGTCAAGACCGTCGGGCGCTGGGTCGGCGGCGAGACCGAGCCACGGCTCCGGGACCTGCGCCGCATTCAGGAGCTCTTCGGGGAGCTTCCGTTCTCTTAACCGCTCCCCGGCTGGGCCACCGGGCCCGCAGCCGCCCGTGACGGACTTGACCAGCCCTATGCCGCCTTGGGATTGCACCGGCTAGACAGGACTGTCTCGTCTCGATTGCTGGACGTCCCCCCACAAGTGTCCTACGGTGCTCCCATGGCCCTTCCTACGGGACGCTACCGGCTGGGCACTGAGAGCGGCCGGATCGTCCTGCGCACGTTTCGCGACGGCCTGGCGGCCACCGCCGGCCACGATCTGGTCATCGAACTGCCCCGCTGGTCCGGCGAGCTGGTCGTCGATGACGACAAGGCCCCGGAGAGCCTCGAGATCCGCATTGACGTGGGAGCGCTGGTCGTTCGCGAGGGCACCGGCGGCCTCAAGCCCCTGACCGACCGGGATCGCCGCGAGATAGCGACGACCGCCCGGAAGCTGCTGGCCGCCGATCAGCACCCGGAAGCGATCTTCAGCGCCAGCCAGTTCGAGCTGTCGGGTGACAATGCCGTGATCGAGGGGAACCTCTCCATCCGGGGGGTGACGCGGCCGCTCCGGCTCCTGGTAAGCCAGGCTGAGCCGGGCAGCTACCGGGGCACCGGGACGCTGGTCCAGTCGGCGTACGGCATCAAGCCGTACACCGCGTTCTTTGGCGCACTGAAGGTGCGTGACGCGGTTGATATCGAGGTAAACATGGTCATTCCCCCGTCAGGAGACGACACCTGATGAACACGGCTTGGCGCGTGGCCTTGCGGAGCCGGGCCAGGGGGAAGTAAGCCAGAGAAGGTAACCCGGGGCCACCGGCCCCGGGCGCGGAGAGCTCAGCGGAATTGACCGCGAGGAGATGAGCGCAGCGCCGTCGGTACCGGCAGGGGACAACGAGGTCGCCACACTGTTCGAGCGGCGGGCGGCTTCGGTGGACGAGCTTGCCGGGCACGCGGGGACGGTGGCCGCTGCCTGCCATGACATGGCCGTCCGTTTCCACCAGGGGGGCAAGCTGGTCGTCTTCGGCACCGGCGCGTCGAGTACCGACGCCCTGCACGTGGCCGTGGAATTCGTGCACCCGGTCATCGTCGGCAAGCGGGCCCTCCCGGCCATCTCCCTCACCGCCGACACCGCCACGGTGACCGGTATCGCTGAACGCGAGGGCATGGGCGCGATCTTCGCCCATCAGATCCGCCATCTCGCCACCCCGGCCGACATCGCGCTGGGCCTGTCCGCCGACGGCAACTCCGAGAGCGTGCTGAACGGGCTGCTGACCGCGAACGGCATGGGGATGCTGACGATCGCGCTGGCCGGCGGGGGTGGCGGGGTGATCGGCAGCAGCCCGGCCGTGGACCACATCCTCGTCACCACGCAGTCCGATCCCCGGGTGGTCAAGGAGGTCCAGGTGACCGCGTACCACGTGCTGTGGGAACTGGTGCATGTCTTCTTTGAGCAGCCCGGGGTGCTCGGCCCGGCGGTGGTCTCATGATCCAGCCGGAGCCCGCCGCCGCGCAGCCCCCCGCCCCCCAGCCGGCGGCTCCCCCGCCCGTTGCGCAGACACCTGAATGCCACGACGACATCTGCATCACCTGCTCGGACACGGCGGTCGCGGTGACGATCGCCCGGCTGCTCCCGGACGGGCTGGCCCTCGTTGACACCGAGGCGGGCCAGGAAGAGGTCAGCGTGGCCCTGGTCACCGCCGGGGTCGGCGACACGATCCTGGTGCACGCCGGCGAGGCCATCGCGGTGGTGCCGGGATGACGAAACGCAGCAGCGGGCAGGACAGCGCGGCCGCGATGGAAGCGCTGTACCCGTTCCTGTACTCGGGGAGCATGCCGGACCTCGACGCGGTGCTGGCCGGGGTGCGCGCCTCGACCGTGGCCAAGGCCCGCGAGATCACCGAACTGCGCCAGCTCATCTGCGCCCGTGACGCCGGGCGGATCGCTGCCTGCGCCCAGCAGATGGCTGACCGGTTCGCGGCCGGCGGACGGCTGCTGGCCTTCGGCAACGGCGGCAGCGCCACCGACGCTCAGCAGCTGGCCACGCTGTTCCTCGATCCCGGCCCCGGTGAGCGGGCCCTGCCCGCGTTCTGCCTGGCCAACGACACCGCGGTGGTCACCGCCTTGTGCAACGACATCGGCGTCGAGGTGGTGTTCGCCCGGCAGATCGCCGCATTCGGGCAACCCGGCGACATCGCTATCGGCCTGTCCACCAGCGGCAACTCCGAGAACCTGCTGCGCGCCCTGGACGAGGCGGGCCGCCGCGGGCTGCTCACCGTGGGCATCGCCGGGTACGACGGTGGGAAGATGGCCGAGCTGGAGAGCCTGGACTACCTGTTCGTGGCGCCGTCATCCTCGGTGCACCGGATCCAGGAGGCGCAGACCACCGTGTACCACGCGCTGTGGGAGCTGACCGTGGCGTCGCTGGCCGCGGCCAGGTGACGGGGATGACCGGGATGCCGGATGACGAGGTGCCGCGGGACGCGATGCCCGCGCGCACGCCCGCGACCGGGCACATCCCCGAGACCGGGCACACCCCCGCGACCGGGCACACGCTCGTCGCGTGCCTGGGCAACATCTTCCTCAGCGACGACGGCTTCGGGGTCGAGGTCGCCCGGCGGCTGGCCAGTGAGCAGCTCCCCGAAGGGGTACGGGTCACCGACTACGGCATCCGCGGCATGCACCTGGCCTACGACCTGGCCGAAGGATTCGACACCACCATCCTGGTGGACACCGCCCAACGCGGTGACGCACCCGGCACCGTCTACCTGATCGAGCCCGAGCCACGGGACGACCAGGGCGACCTGGCCCAGCTGAGCTTGTTCAACGCGCATGGCATGCAGCCAGACCTGGTGCTCAGCCTGGCTGGCTCGCTCGGCGGGGACGCCGGGCGGGTGCTGGTGGTGGGCTGCGAGCCCGCCACCCTGGAGGAGGGGATCGGGCTGAGCGCCCCGGTGACGGCCGCGGTGGAGGAGGCCGCGGCGATGATTACCAGGCTGGTCACCGCCGGCCAGAACACTTGCTCGTCAGACGTGGAGAGGTGATCGCATGTGCCTTGGCATCCCAGGCGAGGTGATCGAGTTCCTGCCCGATCAGCCCGACCTGGCCAGGGTGGACGTCAGCGGTGTCCGGCGGGTGATCAATGTCGGCCTGCTTTCCGACGACCTGCCTAAGCCCGGTGAATGGGTGCTCATTCACGTGGGCTTCGCGCTATCCAAGATCGACGAGGCTGAGGCAGCGGCCGCGCTGCAGTTCCTGGAGGGTATCGGCCAGGCCTACGCGGACGAACTGGAAGCTCTGCAGGCATCCCAAATCGAGTAGAGGGGGCAGGATGCGCTTCGTTGACGAATTCCGCTCTGCGGACAAGGCGCACGCCCTGGCCGCGAAGATCGCCGAGCTGTGCGAGCCCGGGCGGCAGTACAAGCTGATGGAGGTGTGCGGCGGGCACACGCACACCATCTACAAGCACGGGCTCGAGGATTACCTGCCCGAGCAGGTCACGCTGGTGCACGGCCCCGGCTGCCCGGTGTGCGTCATCCCGATGGGCCGGGTCGACGACGCGATGGCGCTGGCCTCGCAGCCGGACACCATCATGACCTCGTTCGGGGACATGATGCGGGTCCCGGGCAGCACAGGCTCGTTCTTCGACGCCAAAGCGCAGGGCACCGACATCCGGATGGTGTACTCACCGCTGGACTCGCTGAAGATCGCCAGGCAGAACCCGGACAAGCGGGTCGTGTTCATGGCCATCGGGTTCGAGACCACCACCCCGTCCACCGCGATGACCGTGCTGCGCGCAGCCGCCGAGAAGCTGGACAACTTCTCCATCTTCTGCAACCACGTGACGATCATCCCGGCCATCAAGGCCATCCTGGACTCGCCCGACCTGCGCCTGGACGGGTTCATCGGCCCGGGTCACGTGTCCACGGTGATCGGCTGCCGCCCCTACGAGTTCATCGCCCGGGACTACGGCAAGCCCGTGGTGGTGGCCGGCTTCGAGCCGCTGGACATCCTGCAATCCATCTACATGCTGATGGTCCAGCTGTCCGAGGGCCGCAGCGAGGTAGAGAACCAGTACACCCGGGTGGTGCCGTGGGACGGCAACCTGGCCGCGCTGAACGCGATCAACCAGGTCATGGAGCTGCGCCCGTACTTCGAATGGCGCGGACTGGGCTTCATCTCACACTCGGCGATGCGGGTCCGCCCCGAGTTCGCCAAGTACGACGCGGAACTGCTCTTCGAGGTGCCCGGGGTCCGGGTCGCCGACCCGAAGGCCTGCCAGTGCGGCGAGGTCCTCAAGGGCGTGCTGAAGCCCTGGGAGTGCAAGGTGTTCGGCACCGCGTGCACGCCGGAGACCCCGATCGGGACCTGCATGGTCTCCCCGGAGGGCGCCTGCGCCGCGTACTACAACTTCGGCCGGATGAACCGCCGCCGGGTCGTGGAAGTGAGCATCTCATGACCGACACCGGCACCGGCCGGGGCAGCTGGGTCGACGAGGCCCTGCGCGAGCACGAGGAGCACGCGGAGCCGGAACACGCCGGGCCGGAACCGGGCCGTGCCTCCGACCGTGAGCAGCAGGTCCTCGACCGGATCGACCGGGCCCGCCGCCGCCGGCCCAAGGTCCGTGAGGAGCGGATCACCATGTCCCACGGGGCCGGTGGCAAGGCCACCCGGACCCTGGTCGAGGCCGTCTTCCTGGACGCGTTCAGCAACCCACTGCTCGAGCCCCTGGAAGACTCCGCGCAACTGCACGTAAACGGCGGCCGTGTCGCGCTGACCACCGACTCCTACGTGGTGTCGCCGCTGTTCTTCCCAGGCGGCGACATCGGCGACCTCGCGGTCAACGGCACCGTCAACGACCTGGCCGTGTCCGGCGCGACCCCGCTCTACCTCTCCGCCGGGTTCATCCTGGAGGAGGGCTTCCCGGTCGCTGACCTGCTCAAGATCGTGGCCTCGATGAAGGCCGCGGCCCAGGCCGCCGGGGTTCAGGTGGTCACCGGGGACACCAAGGTGGTGCAGCGGGGTAAGGCTGACGGCTGCTACATCAACACGGCCGGCGTGGGCGTGCTGGAGCATGACATGTCCCTGGGCGTAGCGAACGCCAGGCCCGGGGACGCGGTAATCGTGTCCGGCCCGATCGGCGATCACGGCGTGACCATCATGCTGGCCCGCGGCGAGCTGGACATCGAGGCCGACATCACCTCGGACACCGCGCCGCTCAACGGGCTGGTCGCCGACCTGCTGGCCGCCACCCCCGGGGTCCGCGCGCTGCGCGACGCCACCCGGGGCGGCGTGGCGACGATCCTGAACGAGGTGGCCACCGCGGCCGGGGTCGGGGTGCTCGTCAACGAGGACGCGATCCCGGTGCGCACCGTGGTGCGCGGCGCGTCTGAGCTGCTGGGCATCGATCCCATGTACGTGGCGTGCGAAGGCCGGATGGTCGTCATCGTCGACGGCGGCGAGGCGGACAAGGCCCTGGCCTCGCTGCGTTCCCACCCGCTCGGCGCGGACGCCGCGATCATCGGCTCGATCACCGCGGACCCGCCGGGCATGGTCCTGCTCAACACCGCGTTCGGCGGGTCCCGGATCGTGGACCTGCTGGTCGGTGACCCACTGCCGCGCATCTGCTGACGGGCGGCACCCGTGCACGAACTGGCGATCACCGAAGGGGTGGTGCAGGCGGTGACCGAGCGGCTGCCCGGCACGCCCATCGCCTGCGTGCACCTGGAGATCGGCGTCATGTCCGGCGTGGTCGCGGACTCCGTGCGGTTCTGCTTCGACCTGGTGACCGAGGGCACCACGCTGGAGGGAGCGCGGCTGGACATCATCCAGCCCGCGGCCCGCTGCCGGTGCCGGGACTGCGGCGCCGAGTTCGAGCCCGACGGCATGATCGCGCTGTGTGACTGCGGCAGCGCCGACGTGGCTGTCCTGGCGGGCCAGGAACTGCGCATCAGGTCCGTGGAGGTGGTGTGACGTGTGCGCGACCTGCGGCTGCGGCGTCGCCGGCGTCCGGGTGTTCGGCCCGGGCCAGCTCGGCCCAGCCGGCCACGACCACGGAACCGATCACAGTCATGACCATGAGCACGCGCACGGGCCTGGGCAAGCGGACCGCGGGCAGGCGCCCAGCCACGAGCACGGCCTGGACGGCCGGACCGTCCAGATCCAGCAGAACATCCTGGCCAAGAACGACCGGCTGGCCGAGGACAACCGCGCCTGGCTCACCGCCCGCGGCATTCTCGCGGTCAACCTGATGAGCTCGCCCGGGGCGGGCAAGACCACGCTGCTGGAGCGCACCGCCCGGGAGGCGGGCGCCGGGCTGGGCCTCACCGTGATCGAGGGGGATCAGGAGACCACGCTGGACGCGTCCCGGATCGAGGCAGCCGGCTGCGCGGTCGCGCAGATCAACACGGGTGCGGGCTGCCACCTGGACGCCAGCATGGTGGCCCGCGGGCTGAGCGCGCTGAACCCGAGCCCCGGCTCGGTGCTGGTCATCGAGAACGTCGGGAACCTGGTCTGCCCGGCCCTATTCGACCTGGGCGAGGCGGCCCGGGTGGTGCTGTCCTCGGTCACCGAAGGCGCCGACAAGCCCATCAAGTACCCGCAGATGTTCCGCGGCGCGGACCTGGTCCTGCTGACCAAGGTGGACCTGCTGCCCTACGTGGATTTCGATACCGGGCGGCACGCACGGGACCTCAAGCTGATCAGCCCGGGCGCCCAGATCATGCCGGTCTCGGCCACCACTGGCGAAGGGCTGCCCGCCTGGTACGCCTGGCTCAGCGAGCGCACCCGCTGAGCTCAGCCCAAAAGCCAATTCCGCAACGAAGACCGCTCTCGTCCCAGCCCTTCCCGCAGTCCAATGCGGTGCAAATTAGTCATAAATTAACGGTGCGCAATTTAAAGTGACGTTCCGGCGTCAGGCGGGTTTCCAGTCGAGCCGGAACCACACGGCCGTCCCGCGGGTGGAGCCGTCCCGGTAGGCGTGGTGGCCCCACCAGGCCGCCAGCGACTCGACGGTGAGCAGCCCGTGCCCGGATTCCGCGAGCCTCCCACGCTGGCCCGCGGCCAGCCTGGGGGTGGAGTCGGAACCGTCATCCAGGACGGCCACGCATGCCGACGCCTGCCCGCGCCAGACGACGACCTGGAATTTCCCGTTCTGGCCGGTCCGGGTGTGCCGGATCGCGTTGCTGGCTAGTTCGGAAGCGCACAGCAGAGCGTCGTCCGTCACAGGGCAGCCGTCCAGGATCCGGCCGACGAAACGGCGGGCCTGCGCCACCTGGTCCAGACGCCCGGGGAACACCCGGCGTTTCGGGATGGTGACCAGCCATGCACCGAGCCAGGCAAGCTGGTTCAGCGAACCGACTGGTAAGGCGTGCGGGGGTACACCGCGCGGCACCGGGGGCTCAAACGCCGCCGTCCCCGGGGCCGCAGGGGCGGCAGTTGGTGAGCTGCCCAACATGATGCCTCTCCCCATCAAAGTCTGATATGGACGCTTTTGCCTCCCCCACTCTGCCGGTAACCGGTGCCTTTCTGCTAGAGCCAGAACGCCCAAAAGGCATCATCAATTCGTAAACGTGCGCTCCGCTCGTTGAACTTGCCCCAGGGGCAAGACCCGGCATCAGCGTCCATGACGTACTCCCGCCTCCCGCCCGACTCACCCCCGGCCCCGATGGTGGGATTAACACCACCGAGATCAGCGGCCGGACCCGATATCAATGAAGGAGCACGAAGAGCACCTGACCAGGGGTGCGCGATGACGGGTGTGGCGGCTGTGGAGGTACCAATGAGTGACGGCGCCAGCGGTTTCCGCCGACTGGGCCGGCTGACCATCCGGACCTGCGTCCGCGGGCTCGTTATCGCCGTCCTTTCGGTGATGCCCGGCGTCCCGCTGTTCATCGCCTCCGTCGTCTCCCTCCCCCTCCTGGCCGTGGGGATCGGGGTGGTGCCCGTGCCGATGAGCCTGCTGGCCGTGCGCCGCCGGGTCAGCCAGCAGCGCCGCTTCGCGCTGGACTGGTCGCGCGTGAGCATCGCCACGCCCTACCGCCCCCGGCCGCACGAAGTCAGCAACGGGCTGATCGGGCGGCTGCAGCGGTGCAAGTGGCTGCTGACCGACCCCGCGACCTGGCGGGACCTGCTGTGGACCTTGGCCAACATGCCGGTCGGGGTGGCGCTCGGGGCGCTCCCCGCGTTCGGCGTCGTCGTCGGCCTGGGCGGC
>Ga0208357_1003199_pt1 | contig 10230 bp, 9 predicted proteins | sample NGESurdeep092012_6_FD_184487 | JGI IMG/M metagenome (GOLD analysis project Ga0208357, IMG submission 184487) | Arctic peat soil microbial communities from Barrow, Alaska - NGEE Surface sample F52-2 deep-092012 (SPAdes) | ecosystem: Environmental > Terrestrial > Soil > Wetlands > Peat ... | reverse complement strand
AACGGAGACAAGCCGGGCCCTCGAGGGCGACTGGCTCCACACCGGTGACGTGGCCCGCGAGGACGAGGACGGCTTTCTGACGATCGTAGATCGCAAGAAGGACATGATCATTTCGGGTGGATTCAACGTTTTTCCACGCGAGGTCGAGGACGTCATCTCCACCCATCCCAGCGTGGCTACCGTCGCTGTCGTCGGCACCCCCGACGACAAGTGGGGTGAGGCCGTCACGGCCGTCATCGTGCTCCGCAAAGGAGCCACTCTGAATGTCGATGAGCTGATCGCCCTGGTCAAGGAGAAGAAGGGCTCGCACCACGCACCCAAATCAGTCGAGATCGTGGATTCGATCCCCATGAGCCCGCTGGGCAAGCCGGACAAGAAGGCATTGCGCGCTCGCTATTGGACCGACAACGACCGGCTCGTCCACTGATGGCCTCGACACTTTGCGGACGCGCCGCAGTCGTCACCGGAGGCGCAGGCGGCCTTGGCTCCGCCACTGTTCGCCACCTTGCGAGCCTGGGCATGCGCGTAGTCATCTTCGACCGTGACCCTGACCGAGCGACGGCCTTGGCCGTCGACACCGGGGAAGGAACAGTGGCGGTTGGCGGTGACGTCACTGACGATAGTGATGTCGAGGCCGCCATTGTTGCGGCTCAGAGATTGGGCCCGATAGCCCTGCTCGTGAACATTGCCGGTGGAGGCGTCCGCAGCCAGCGAACGGTCTCAAGGGACGGGACTCCGCACGACAAGGACGCGTTTGACTACACCATGGCAATCAATGCCGTTGGTACGTTCAATGTCACTCGGTTGACGGCGGTGGCAATGGGCGCCAACGAACCAGACAGTGATGGCCAGCGGGGCGTCATTGTGAATACGTCGTCGCTTGCGGGGCTCGAGGGCCAGGCCGGCCAGGTGGCCTATGCCGCGGCCAAGGCGGCCGTTGCCGGGATGACCCTGCCCATGGCCCGCGATCTGGCGCCACTTGGCATTCGCGTCTGTGCCATCGCTCCGGGTACCATGGCGACGCCCGTATTCCGGAACGCACCTGAGGCACTGAAGCAGCGACTTGTCGACCAGGTCGTGTTCCCGAAGCGGATGGGTCATCCAGAGGAATTTGCGCTCACCGTAGAGATGATCGCCAGCAACCCTTACCTGAACGGTGAGATCATCCGCCTCGATGGAGCGTTGCGGTTTCCGCCTAAGTAACTCCTGGTCCTGCCACTATGCCTACTCCGATAGGAGACTGAAGATGAACACGACGATTGGGTCTCTCGAAGCGCGGTCCGTGATCGTAACCGGTGGGGGCACCGGAATCGGGTCCGCCTGTGCACGCATAGCAGCCGAGCAGGGCGCGCTGGTGACGATAACGGGCCGCACCGAAAGGACGCTCGAGGCCACGGCGGACAGAATCCGCTCGGCCGGCGGTGCGGTCTCGATCGTTGTGGCCGACGTTACCGTCGAGAGTGACGTGGCCCGCGTGGTCGAAGCCGCGGTCGACTTCGGCGCTGGCCTACACGGGGTGGTGGCGAATGCCGGTGGTGGAGGGGGCCTGGCGCCATACCACCTCCAAGATGAAAGTGAGTTCGTCCGAGTCCTCCACCTGAACGTGGTCAGCACCATGCTGTGTATCAAGCATGCCGTACCTCACCTCGCGGCCGGGGGCGGGGGATCCTTTGTGGCCATGTCGTCAATCGCCGGACACGTGACCCACCGGTACTTCGGTGCGTACCCAGTGGCAAAGGCAGGAATCGAGTCCATGATCAAGAACGCAGCCGACGAGTACGGAAGTGTCAAAGTCCGCTTCAACGCCATACAGCCTGGCTTTACCGCGACCGAGGTGATGGAAGGAATCGAACGAGGTGGACCGGTCTGGAACAGTTACATCGAACAGACGCCTCTGGGCGATGTCGGCCAGCCAGAGGACATCGCCAACGTGGCGCGGTTCTTGCTGTCCGAGGAATCCAGGTGGATCACCGGCCAGACGATTGCAGTCGACGGCGGACACTGCCTGCGCGCCGGCCCGGACTACGCGGCCTATGTGCAGAAGTCGTTCGACCCGGTAGCGCTCAACCCGCTGTAAATCGAGCTCGGGAGGGACGACCGCACCAGGTACAACTGATTAGGTCGAACTCAGCCTGATTAGGGAGCCGCCGGTTCAGTAGCCGCGCATCCCGTACCCGGGCTCACGCTGACCCGAAGGGCGTCACCACAGCCCGTCCCAGCACCTCTCCGGCGTCAAGTGCTCCGTACGCCTCGAGAGCCTGCTCCAAGGGGTAAGTCGTAATCTCGGGTTGAAGGTATCCTCGGGAGGCAAGCCCGAGGACCTCGGTGAACTCGGTGCGGCTACCCCAATAGACGGTCTGAAAAGACACGCCGCGGGGAACGTGCAAGTACCCGAACGGGAGTGTCCCGCCCGCCACGCCCACCAGCGTGACGTCGCCAAGGGTACGGACCGAGCCCACGGCCGTTTCCAGAGTCTGGTCAGTCCCTACGCAGTCGAGAACCACATCGGCTCCGAGGCCTTTGGTCGCCTTGCGTACCTCGTTTACGGTCCCATGACCAGCCTCGACGGCAACATCAGCGCCGAGGGAGAGAGCGAGGTCCAAGGCCTCGCTCCGGTTGTCGACTGCGATCACCCGGGCGGCGGTCGTGGCCTTCAGTATCTGGACCGCCATATGACCCAATCCACCGATGCCGATGATCATTGCCGTGGCAGTCGTGTCCAGCTTCGGCAAGGATCGCTTCACGGCGTGGAACGGAGTGACTCCGGCGTCGGCCAAGGGAGCTGCCTGGGCCGGTGTCAGTCCTTCGGGCAAGGGCAGTAGATAGCGTGCATCGGGCACGAGCATGTACTCGGCCATCCCGCCGTCGGCGCCGAGACCACCTCCGGCTTCGGGCAGATTCGCCTCGCAGTAGTTATCCATCCCGACGATGCATCGAGCGCAGCGTCCGCAACCCCAGGCTCCGTACACGGCGACGGCATCTCCTCCGCGGACCGAGGTGACACCTGGACCAACTTCGGCCACCCAGCCGGCGTTCTCGTGCCCCAATGTAAATGGCAAGGGCAATGGTGAGGGGGTACTGGGGTCCCCGTGCATCATATGAAGGTCGGAATGGCACAATCCTGCACCACCGATCTTTATGACGACCTGACCCGGGCCCGGGGTCGGCGTGTCGATCTCGCTGAACTCGGCCCCGCCGTGCCACTTAGTGATCCTGAGTGAGCGCATACCTCATACTACCGAACACGTCCCCGACAGCGTCGGTTTAGCCACACTTTCTGGACACACGTCTTTCTCCCAAAGACCGACTCCGGTCGCGGTGGTTACGCCAGTGCTGTCACTCGACAGTCGACCCGGTTGGCGATGATTGCGTCGATTCAGGGACTGTACTGCTGGACCGTTCCAACGGTCCGTCTCCTGTGACTTTAGTTATGCGCCGGTTGGACTGCTACCTGGCTGACGATGTCGAACTGTGTCGAATCATCAGCCGGTGGCATCAGCGGCGTGGGGTATGCAGGTACCCATGTCTTCTCGAATAACTGTCCGAGGGGTGTGTTCAAGCCACTCAAGTGGACGTCGGCGGTTATATGTACAACGAAGGCACCGACAGTAGGAAGAAATAACTGGATTAAGCACCCTTGATCACCGAATTTGTCCAAAAGCCATGTACTCGGTTCTAACTTCTAATCGAATACGATCACACCGCGGATGTTTCGACCCTGGCGCATGTCCTCGTAGCCTCTATTGATGTCTTCGAGCGGGTAGGTCCGGGTCACAAGCTCGTCGAGCTTGAGTTTTCCGGCGGCGTACATCGACAGCAGGTTCGGCACGTCAAATCGGGGGTTACCGGAGCCGAAAATTGTTCCCTTCACCTCTTTGTTGAACATCGCCAGTTGCATGAGATTGATCGACGCTTCGGCCTGAAGGGCCGGAGCGACTGCGGTGACTACGCACGTCCCTCCCTTCGCTGTGAGAGTCATCGCTTCGCTCATCAGGTCGCCGTACATGACGCTCGGGACCATAATCACGCGGTCGGCCATGTCGCCATAGGTCAGGTCACGGACGAGGTTGATAGCTTCCGTCATGCTCGCGCACGAGTGCGTCGCTCCGAATTGAGTGGCAGATCGACGTTTGAATTCAACCGGGTCGACAGCAACAATCGTCTTGGCCCCTGCCATAGCCGCGCCCTGTACGGCATTCATGCCGACACCTCCGCAACCAACTACCACAACCGTGTCACCCGCGACTGTCGCGGCCCGGTAGACGGCCGATCCCCAGCCAGTTGCGACGCCACAGGAAACAAGAGCCACGACAGCAGGAGGAAGGGAAGGGTCGACCTTTATCACCGACTGCTCCGAGAGGATCGAATGGCGCGCGAACGTACCGCACTTTGAATAGAGATTGAGGGGTTGACCGCGACAGAAATGGCGAACGACTCCATCAGTCATCTGACCGGGCAACATGAGTGCAGCACCCTGTTGACAGAGGTTTTGGTGACCTCGGGTGCAATGGCGGCACCGCCCGCAGGATGGCATGAACGAGGAGGCCACGAGATCGCCCGGGATAACGTCGGTGACGCCATCGCCCGCCTCGATGACGATACCCGCTCCCTCGTGGCCGCCCAGCATCGGAAAGGGGCTGGGCAGCCCAGCTTCCTCTCGAATCTTGGCAGGCGTGACAAAATCGCCGGTGACGAAGTGCTCTTCCGAGTGGCACAGACCCGCGGCCTTCCACTCAATGAGAACCTCACCGCGGCCGGGAGGAAGAATATCGATCTCCTCGACCGACCACTCTTCACCGACTTCCCACAGAATGGCCCCTGTGCTCCTCACGTCGTCACCCTCCCCGTAGTAGTCCGCATCGAGGACAAACCAATGTTGACGTCGATGTCGTAGTAGATGCTACTGTCATTCCAAAGAAGAGGTTGACTGTCACGACGCTCGGTCTGCCCTCGTATGGTTCGTTGGAGGCCGTCTAATTTGAGGAGGCTGATTTGGCTGTCTTCGATTTGACTGAGAACGCGCTTGTACCGATGGGCTCGTCTTGGATACGACAACTCTGGGGATGTGAGGAGATGGTCCTCAGCGGTGTCGGCACATTGCGTCGTGCTGATGATGCGCTGAATCGGCAGAGCATAAGAGCCGTTCGGTGGGCGGAGGTACCACACGCATGACCACGGACGTCCGGGTGCGACCGCCCATCAACGTGCTTGATCCTCAGTTCTACATTGATCCTTGGGCTTCCTATCGCTGGCTCCGGGATGAGGCCCCGGTGTTCTGGGATCCGGTGCAGATGATCTGGGCGATCTCGCGCTACGACGACATACTGACGGTCGAACGCGATGCGGCGCGGTACTCGTCCTTCTACGGCTCCCGACCTCACCTCGATCAGTCTGATGACCGGTCGATGATCAACCGTGATAACCCGGACCATCAGGCGCAACGCAATCTGGTGGCCCGCGGCTTCACCCCTCGGGGGGTACAGAGCCATGAAGAGCACGTACGCGAGATTGTCACCGATATCCTCGATGCCGTAGTGCCGTTGGGCGAGTGCGAGGCGATCGAGGCGATCGCTTCGCGATTACCGGCGATGGTAATCGGTGAACTGCTCGGCTATCCGACCGAGCTGTGGGAACGTGTCCGCTACTGGTCGGAGCAAGTGATGATGCTCGCCGGCCAGACATCACCGGCCGGGCCGCCGCACATCACACCTCCCGAGATCGTTCCGGTCATGGAGGAATGGGCAGGGATCACCGCCGCTCTGATCGAGGAGCGCCGGGCCAATCCCCAAGATGACTTAATATCGCGGTGGATCCACTCTGAGGGTTGGGACACCAAGCGCGTTCTCGAGGAGACAGTCCTCGTCCTTGACGGTGGGGCGGAGACTACCCGCACAGTGATCGGATCGATCATCCGGGAGCTAGCGCTGCAGCCCGACCAGCGCACGATACTGCTTGACCGTCCGGACCTTTTGACCACGACTGCGGTCGAGGAGTTCATCCGTTGGGTATCACCGGTTTTGAACATGCGCCGTACAGCGACAGTGGACCATGAACTTCACGGCTCGCAGATCCGCTCTGGCGATGAGCTCCTTTTGCTCTATCCATCGGCGAATCGCGATCCCCGGGCTTTCGACCAGCCCGACCTGTTCGACGTGACCAGAGCAGGCAATCGCCACGTTGCTTTCGGTTTCGGGACGCACTTTTGCCTTGGCGCGCACCTAGCTCGGCTCGAAATCCGAGTCATGTTCGAAGAGCTCCTCCGAAGGATGCCGGACTGGGAGCTGGTCGACCCCGAGGAGCCGAAGATCATCCCGGCGACCTTTGCCCGAGCATTCGACCGTATTCGCATTTCTTTCACCCCCAACTGATGGACACGGGGCACCTCGTGGTGTCCTGGACGCCAGGTGCCGAACCTGACTGACAGGTCAAGCGCTTGTTGGGAGGTTCAGCTGCGAAGAGTCAAATCTCCCCGCAGTGGCTGCTCGGGCACTGCATCCCTACCGATCGGCGAAGGTCGCTTCGATCGATCGGTGATCACGAACCGCGGCACAGGATCGACGAGCCATGGAAAGGAACATTTCGTCGACCGCCGCGTCACGTTCTCGAGCGGATGTCATGGACCCAAGAACGGTGATCAAAGGACCGTGGATCTGACCCCTCCGATAGTCGGCAGTGCACTCATCGGATGTATACGTGTCTACGCCCCTCGCATGTAGCTCCGCGTGGTACTCGGCAACGAGCCGGCTCTCCTCGGCGCGACGGCGCTCGGTAGGCAAGCTAGTACCGATGAAGTACCCGAGGTCGCGGGCAGGCATGGCGATAGCCAAGGTCTGCCAGTCCACGGCAACCACGTCATCACCCATCGGATCGATCATCAAGTTATCGAGGCGGTAATCTCCGTGCACAACAGAGAAGGGGCGAGTTCGATTCAGCTGCCATTCGACCAGCACGCCGGACACATCGCGCAGGGTTGCGACGTCGTCCGCGCTCAGGCGATCGGCGTACCTTTCAATGAACTGAGCAGTGGCCCCCTCGGCCAGATCAGCCAGGAACGTCGCCCGCTCCTCGGTGAGGGGAATGAGGAAATCAACATCCAAGAGCGTGTCGTCATTCCATCGGGATGCGTGAAGCCTGGCCAGGTTGCGCACCGCCTCGGCCGCCTGGCTGAACGAGCATCCGTCGGCCTGTCGTCCCGGCTGGCGAGGTGACAGGTCCTCCAACAGGAGAGTGAAGCTCGAGCCATCATCGCTGATGGCCTCGTACCAGCAACGGGGCACCCGTAGGTCGAGGGTTTGGGCGAGCTCACGGTAGAAGCCGCACTCGCTGCGGTGACCTGTCGCCACCCGACGCCGAGCGTCCTCCGGTCCTTCGGCCAACTTGGCTACCAATGACGATGGGCCGCCGTCGGCCTCGATTGCCAGGCGATAGGTGGAGGAGGTCTGCCCGGTGCCTATGGGCTGCGGGCTCACGGAGCGGATATCTATGTCGAGGGCCGACGAAAGCCATTCCTCGGTCAGTTGGCCCACCGCTGTCAGAACCTCGATCACCGCCGGGACCTGCCTGGGTTCGCCGGTGTGCCGCGGAACTTCAATGGGCGCTCCGCTCGGTAGGCATCGAGTATCGGCTCCAGCTCGGTCGGTGTAGCACCGTGAAGGATGACGCTGTCGGCCCCGAGATTGAACTGTTCCAGGATGGTTGCGGTGCACTGGCCAGGCGTGCCTGTGGCTGCGGCTTCCAGCCAATCGACCGGTATGAGGGTCGAAAGGTATTGGAGGTCAGCGGTTGTGGCTCGGGCGTCCATAGCCCCCTTGAATTCCGTGACGAATGGGTCCGACCCGAACCGGTCGAGCACGGCCGGGTCCCACTCGTTCGTCCTGACGAGCAGGTCCCCATAGCCGCGCAGGTAAGAAGCCATTCGTCCGACGGTCTTCTTGAGTTGCTCAGCTTCGTCAATGTGGTCCCCCACCGTGGCCAGCACGGACCAGATCCGAACGGCAGAAGGGTCGCGGCCGGCGCGCTCGGCACCGCGCCTCACTGCAGCTACCGATCGCTGGAGGGCCTCGTCGGACAGAAATGTATGCAGAACCACTCCGTCCATGCAGGCACCGGCGAACTCGAGCGTCCTTTCGCCTAGAGCGACCATGAGCAGCGGGATGTCTTCATCGAACGTGGAGTCGAGATGGAGGTAGGGGTACTTTCCGGCTGGGCCCTCGTGTCCGACGAGCGTGCCACCCCCCCATAGCTGGCGGAAGATCGTGGCAGCATCCCGTAACTGGTCAGTGCGGATCGGTGCTAGGCCCATGCTTCGGAACAGCCCATCGAATCCCCGCCCTAGCCCCAGAGCGAAGCGCCCCGCCGTCAAACGATGCATCGTCGCAGCGAACGTCGCTGTGACCAGAGGATGGCGAGTGTTGTGGTTGGTTGCGGCGGTAGCGATACCGATTCGCTCGCTGACGGCGGCAGCTGCTCCGCACAACGTGGGAGCATCCTTCAGGTTGAATCGCTCGGAAATGAAGACGGCGCCGAGCCCGAGCTCCTCTCCTCGCCGCACCTGGTCGACAAGGTCCCGGGGCGAGTCGGAATGTCCGGCAAGGGCGTAGAAGCCGAGCTCTCCGAGCTCCTCACATTCCGTCAGCTCGCGATCGAGCTGGTTGGTGGCCATCATCGTGCCACCACTGAGACGGACATCCGCTTCATACTGTTGACGAAGTTGCTCACCACGTAGGAAGGATTGCCCACCTCGATCGTCGAAACGCGTTCGGACAAACGGGAGAACAAGGCCCGAAGCTGAGCGCGCGCCAAGCTTGCGCCCAGGCAGAAATGCGGTCCCCCGCCTCCGAACCCGACATGAGGGTTCGGGTTCCTGGCAATGTCAAAGCGCTCGGGCGCCGAAAAGACCGTCTCATCGCGATTCGCCGACTCATAGAACATCACGACGGCATCACCTGCCGCTATTGGCACGTTACCGAGCGTCGTATCGGTGGTGGCCGTACGGCGGAAGTGGATCACTGGAGTGGCGCAGCGGACCATCTCTTCGACTGCTGTCCCGATAAGGGTCCTATCGCCCGCCAGCAGCGTCCACTGTGCGGGGTTATCGGCAAACAGCTTCATAGCGTGCGCAGTCGTGCTCCGAGTGGTGTCGTTGCCGGCCGTACTGAATAGCGCGAAGATTCCGCCGAGCAGCCGATCGGAGAGGGGCTGGCCGTCGACGCGGCTGTGTACGAGCGTCGAGAGGATGTCGTCACCGGGAGAAGCCCTGCGGGCTTCGACAAGATCGGCGGCGAGATCGTGCATGGTCATCGCCGCTTTGACCACAGCTTCGGGATCAGCGACGTCCGGGTCTTGGCCGGTGATCTGGGTCTCGGCGGCTGAGTAAAGATCACCGCGCATCGAGTCCGGAACACCCATCATCTCGCAGATGGTCCACAGCGGGAGCTTTCCGGCCAGGTCGTCGACAACGTCGCCGCCGCCGCTGTCAACAAAGTCGTCGACGATACGCCCGGCCTCAGCCTGAATTCGCTCCTCGAGCTGGGCAACGCGCTTCGGGGTGAATGCTCCGCTCACAACCCGACGGAGCGCAGTGTGTCGGGGTGCATCCATCACCAAGAAAGAGGCGTTCAGCTCGAGTAGGTCGATCGGGACGTTTCCGAGCCCCACGCCCTGTCCAGAACAAAATGTCTCTGCGTTCCGGCTGACCTGCACGACCTCGGCATGGCGGGTCACCGCCCAAAACCCTCGCTCGGGCCGAACCCCGCCGAAGTCGGGTGGCGCCTGAAGGCTTACTGGTGCGGACCGCCTGAGCTCTGCGAAGGTTGAGGCTCGCTCTACCGGGGTTTGAGACCAGAAAGCACGACTGGAAACGCTGGGGGTGGGAGATGCTGCTTCATCGTTGGCCATGGTGACTCCCCAACCTCGTATTCAGATGGCAGGACAGCGATACGGCAACACCTTTGCTGCCCGGACTCGGGCCCACTCGGCTGCCCACCGCGAGGAGGTCCAGGGCCGACGGTGCCCTGTTCTGATCCTGGAATCCCCCATTCCTTTGAGCGTAGACCATCGACTCAACGTTGACACCGATATTGATCCTTCGCCAGCATCTGTCCCTTGCCGTCGAACAGGCAACGCCGGTCCGGCAATCGCACCACCAGGAGCAGACCAGCTCAGTGGCGAGACGGCGGGGGGAAGATGGCGCCCGGTGAACTCTTGCTGAAGAGGTATGTGAGGCGTCGG
>Ga0208357_1003198_pt1 | contig 10231 bp, 11 predicted proteins | sample NGESurdeep092012_6_FD_184487 | JGI IMG/M metagenome (GOLD analysis project Ga0208357, IMG submission 184487) | Arctic peat soil microbial communities from Barrow, Alaska - NGEE Surface sample F52-2 deep-092012 (SPAdes) | ecosystem: Environmental > Terrestrial > Soil > Wetlands > Peat ... | reverse complement strand
GGCTCTCGAATCTCGAAGTCGGATGATGACTCATCGATGAGCAGCAATACCAGCCAACATGGGCAACCCGACACAGTGGCATTCCCACATTCTGATAAGGCGGTGCCTCGACTCTCTATTCGAGCTCTTTCCAATGCGGACGCCTGAACATGCGTCCGAAGCGGGCGCTGAGAGACGGCCCTTCATCGTAGGTGGCATCGAGATGCAGGACTAGAGGACCGTGTGGTGCAGGTAATAATTCGACTTGATCAGCCGATAGCGAACAACGCACGCGCGTTGTCGTTATGTCGGAGATTTGGTCGCGGTCGACAAAGCGCAAGCCCTTCTTGGTGGAAACGACGATTCCGTCGAACAGATCCTCCTCAGGCACTTGCAAGACATGCTCGACTTTTCCGAACTCCGCGCCCGAAGAGTTGAGGACGGGCGTATTGATCGCCAACGCCATGTATGAGATTGGATCCCCTTCGTCCACGGCAACCTCTTTTCCTACGCGTTTCCTGATCGCACCTTAGCGGTCCATTCCTCCGGGCCACCGTCCAGAGCGAAATGCAGAGACCGTCGATGTGGTGCTGGGTAGTCGCCTCGATGTCCTGAGCTGACACAACGGCGAATTCATCCGTCCAAGCCGGGCTTCTCCTTCAGCGCCCTGGTCCCCGTGGCACAGCCATTGATCGGGTGGAACGTGCATACGAACTCGATATTGATGCTGACCTCGCCCATGACCCGTGTGGGCGCACGGGCACGAAGACAGGACTTTGGACCCTTCCGCCCGACCTGTGCTCGGGTTCAGGATGGTGGAAACGGAGGAGTCGCATGACACGGGTTGGTACCGATGAGACGAAGGAGCCCGATGGTTCGGACAGATGCTTGGGCAGAACAGCAAAGACTCCAGCGGTGCGCTTCCAAGGCGTCGTCCGCCGCTATGGGCAACACCTAGCGCTCGATCATCTCGACCTTGAGGTGGGCCGGGGTGAGACATTGGCGTTGCTCGGCCCGAACGGCGCCGGCAAATCGACCACCATCTCACTTTTGCTCGGCCTCCTGCGGCCCGACGCCGGCTCCGTCGAGGTACTCGGCATGACCCCCCATCAGGCGATGGCCCAGGGCCTGATGGGGGCCATGCTCCAGCAGACGTCGGGAAACGGGCTCCCGCCAGGTGTCCGGGTCGGCGCGGTGCTAGATCTGGTGCGCCGTCTCTACCCGAACGCGCCGCCGCTCGAGGTGACCATCGATCGCAGTGGAATCGGTCCGTTTCTGGGCCGTCAGACCAATCGCCTCTCTGGAGGAGAGGCTCAGCGGGTCCGCTTCGCCATCGCCATCGTGGGCGGGCCCGAACTCCTCTTCGTGGACGAACCGACGGCGGCCATGGACGTGGAGGCACGACGGGCCTTTTGGCGCGTCATCGGCAAGCTCGGCCAGGACGGTCATACCATCGTTTTCGCTACCCACCACCTGGACGAGACCGATTACGCAGACCGGGTGGTGGTCATCAACCGCGGACGGGTCGTCGCCGATGGTCCCGGAGCCACGCTCAAGGCGGCCACAACCTCCCGCCGGCTGCAGTTCGTGGTGGAACGGCCCGATGAACAGCTCCTGGACACGCTTGAGGGAGTCACCGACGTCAAAGTACGTGGTACCGGCGTGACCCTCGACTCGTTGGAGGCGGACGCCACCGTCCGTGACCTCGTGCGCAAGGGCGTCGAATTCTGCGATCTCGAGGTGACCGGAGTTCGCCTGGAGGAGGCGTTCATGGCCCTCACTGGCGGCGACGTCGGGCCCCGAGAGGGTGCCCGATGAGCGGTCTGTCGGCATTCGGTCGATTCGAGCTGCTGCGACTGCTGCGCAGCTGGAGGTTCTTGGCTGTCACGGTGGGGTTTCCCGTGATCTTCTACATGCTCTTCCTCGGTGGCCGCAGTCCAGGCAAGATCATCAACGGCACCGTGTCGTGGCGTGTCTACCTCATGGTGTCGATGTGCTCCTTTGGAGCCCTCGTCGCCGGCCTCAATGCCGGAGGCACCCGGTTGTCCAGTGAGCGGGCCACGGGATGGGCGCGCCAGCTTCGCGTCACGCCGTTGCCACCGTGGTCGTATGTGGCGACCAAGGTGACGGTGAGCATGGCGGTGGTCCTCCCCGTCATCGTTCTGGTCGAGGTCGTCGGCGCGGCCTTCGGGGGGGTGCAGCTCGGCCTGGCCATGTGGTCCGAGCTGACGATGCTGCTCTGGGTCACGGCATTGCCCTTCGCCATACTGGGCGTCTTCGTCGGCTTCATGGTCAACGCAGAGACGGCCTATCCGGTCGTGACCGTGCTCATGTTCGTTCTGGGGTACTTCGGCGGCCTCTTCACACCGGTGAGTGACATGCCCCACGCGCTCCGGACGGCGGCCCAGATCCTCCCCAGCTTCCATCAGGCCTCATTGGCGCTGGCACTGCTGAGCGGACAGACCCTGGTGGCCGACCATTGGCCGGTGCTGGCCGGCTACGCGGCGGTGCTCGGCCTGGCCATCATCTGGAAGCACCGGCGTGAGGAGGCCCGGGGCCTGGCCTGAGAATGCCTCGGTCTCCGCCGGATCTCCACCGGGCCCAGGGTCCTGTCAGGGCCCAATTGCCCTCTTGACGGCTGAGGCCGACGGGTCCCGCTGATCACAGCTGGGGCTGTCGAATCCGCCCCTCTCCGACCGGTGGTGAGCCGGTGGCGACCGACGGTAGGGACCTTTTCCTCTAGAGGGATCGATCTTGGCGCCCTACCGTGTCATAGGGAGGTAATCGACGTGGACTCGATTGCGCATGTTGGATTCAATGAGGCCGTCGAACGATGTCTTACCGATGACACGCAGATGACCAAGGCGAGTCGGCCGTCGGCAACGCAGACGAGACCGATCGGCCAGGGCTGAAGGAGAATTGAGATGACCACCGAACTCATCAACGAGGCGGCAACCACGTTGCATGGGGCAGCGCGCCCGATAAGCGGCTCGGCCCACGACTACGATCGGCTCCTCGACCTCATCGGGAATCGCCGCTTGGTTCTGATCGGCGAGGCGTCGCACGGTACCCATGAATTCTACCGCGAGCGCGCCCGGATCACTCGCCGCCTCATCGATGAGCGAGGGTTCACCGTGGTAGCCGTCGAAGGGGACTGGCCCGACGCGTATCGGGTCAACCGATATGTCATGGGTATGTCCAGCGACCGTGATGCCGACTCGGCCCTCCGGGGCTTTCAGCGGTTTCCCACGTGGATGTGGCGAAACCACGACGTGTTGAGCTTCGTCCAATGGCTTCGAGCTCGGAATGATTCGCAGGTCTATCCGAGAGAAAAGGTCCGCTTCTACGGGCTCGATCTTTATAGCCTTCGGACCTCGATCGAGGCGGTGGTCGACTACCTCGACCGAGTAGACCCCGCTGAGGCGGCACGGGCCCGGGAACGGTATTCATGCTTCGACCATGTGGGTGCCGATGGGCAGGCATACGGGTACTCCACCGCGTATCAAGGCGCGACGCCATGTGAGAACGAGGCCGTGGCTCAGCTCCTGGAGCTCCGACGTCGGTCTGACCTCTATCTTCGCCGCGATGGCTGGGTGGCCGAGGACGAACAATTCTATGCCGAGCAGAACGCGAGGTTGGTCCGCGATGCTGAGGAGTACTACCACCAGATGTACCGGGCGGAAGTCTCGTCGTGGAACCTTCGCGACCTGCATATGGCCGGAACGCTCGATGCCCTCGTATCCCACCTTGATCACCAAGGCAGTGGGAATCCCACCAAGGTTGTCGTGTGGGAGCACAACTCACATGTCGGCGACGCACGCGCTACGGCGATGGGAGATCGAGGTGAGTTCAACGTCGGCCAGTTGGCCCGGCAGCGCTATGGGGATGAGGCCGTGCTTATTGGCTTCAGTACGTACGACGGTCGGGTGACCGCCGCATCGGAGTGGGGTGCGCCCGCGGAACGCAAGCACGTGCGTCCTGCCCGCCCAGGTAGCCATGAGTCTCTCCTCCATGCTGTTGGGCTCCCCCAGTTCTGGGTCTCGACGAGTGACGGCGCTGTCAAAGAAACGCTCACCGCGCCGCGGCTGGAGCGGGCCATCGGCGTGATCTACCGCCCCGAGACAGAATTGCAAAGCCACTATTTCGAGGCACACCTGGCGAGTCAGTTCGATGCCATCATTCACATCGACCGCACGCGAGCACTTGAGCCTCTGGAACCCACCGCCCTTTGGAAGCGTGGCGAACCACCAGAAACGTATCCGACGGGACTGTGAATGGTCAGAAGCTCACTCCGAGCAGGAGGAGTCTCCCGGAATCGATCGACACCGCAGGCCGGCCTGAACGACGAGATTAAGGGTTTACCACACGTTGACGGACTTGTCCGGGCAGCTATCGCGCCTGCCCACACCGGACAAAGGTCGAACTACGTGGAAGCTAACTCTTGGCCCCCAGCCACTGGCAGTGAGGATTCCAACATGCACGCGCCGGACCCAGCAACAGACAATCGGGCCCAATGGCCCTGTTCGACGATGTGCATCTGGCGCAATGCTCTTGAGGTGAACACGACCGAGGGGACGCTATGACGACGAAATTGATGGGAGCGAGTGTGTGGGAGGAAGCGCTCTACGAGCACCTCACATCACACGAGGAGAAAGAGCGGGAGCTGCTGGTTGAGTACAAGCAGGCGACTTCCTCGGGGTCGTGGCATTCCAATACCTGGCTTCGCTCATCATCGGCGATGAGATACGCCATCACCGGATGTTCAAGGAGCTCGCCTCAGCACTGAGAACCGATGCCGAGTTCCGGCCCAAGCCGCCAGCTATTCCGCGCCTTGACCACTGGGGGCCCAACAACGCCCGACTCGTCGAACTCACGACAGCTTCTCGACCGCGAGCATGCCGACGCCGACGAGCTACATCGCCTGGTTCGGCAACTGAAGGATATGAGAGACGCAACGATGTGGCAGCTCCTGATCAAGGTGATGGAGATTGACACTGCCAAGCACATCGAGATCCTCGAATTCGTGAAGGGTCACGCGCAAAAGGAACGGTAGTTCTTTCGGCCCAATGGTCCCGGCGGCCTCAGAGCAGCCGTGTACGCATGAACTCGAGCAGCCGGATATGGCGCTCCGTGTCCTCCCGCATGATCTGCACGATCACGGACCACAGAGTCGTCTCCTGGCTCGGCTTGAGGTCTGCGGCCAACCGCTCGAGGTCTGTTTGCTCCTCTTGCTCCAATCTGATGAACTGCTCGAGACTCTGAAGCGCGTTCTGGCGAGCAGTGGGATCGGCCTCGCCGGATATCGGGGGTACCGGCATGCCCCGAGCCGCCAGGTCCTCGAAGGCCAAGACCGTCTCGCTCAGATCTCCGAAGAACTGGTGGTGGCGTTGCTCGTCGGAGAGGATCAACCGGGCAATATATCGGAGGCCAGCTGTCGGAAGCGCTTCTGCCAGCTGCCGATACCCTGCGAGCGTTTCCTCCTCTCGGGCTTCATGGGAGGTGAGGAAGGCGACGAGCGCCCGAGCTGCCGATGTGGTCGGAGGTGGTTTGGTCATCTGGTCCCCACGGTCGATCGGCAGCCGACCGCGGCAAGGTCGAGCACGTCGACCAGCTCACCATGGCTGTCCCAGTAAGTCGACTGGACCGCTTTCTTGGTATGACGCAAGAACTCGGCGAGCGACTCACGCAGCTCTATCTTCGCCAAATCTCGCCGTTCGAAGACGCCAAGTAGTGGATCCATCTTTCCATTCTCTGCCTGCTGGCCAACTGGCACAACGGCCGAAGGTCCCAGAAACGGGTCGCTGATGGCCTGACTCGGGAGATCGATTGCCCGGTCGCCGCTGGATCCGCTGTCGGCTGTGACCTTCGGCCCTACCGACCGGTCAGCAAGGCTGCGATGCTGTCTCTTGGGTTAGGAAGGGAGAACGGCATGCATGCCAAGACGGGTGATCGCATCGTCATCAAGGGCCACCGAGTCGGTGAACACGATCGCGAGTGTGAGGTAATCGAGGTGCACGGTCGTGATGATGGTCCCCCGTATCTCGTGCGCTGGGGGGACAGTGGGCACGAGTCCCTCTTCTTCCCCGGCTCTGACGCCTCGGTGGAGCCGTACAAGTCAGCCGACCGGCATACCTGATCAGAATGACCTTGGGACTACTTCGGAATCGTCCTTTTCGTCGTTGTTCAGTTTCTTTACGGGATGGGTGAGACCGGGGTTAGCCGTGGGGAGCCCGATCGGACCGGTGGTCCCGCTCTGGCGCGGTCAGGGGACATTTCGTTCGAGTTCGTCGAGCCAGGCACGAGCGGAGGCATCGCTTGGTGCCCGCCAGTCCCCACGTGGAGACAGCGAGCCGCCCGAGCCAACCTTCGGGCCGTTCGGAAGCGCAGATCGCTTGAACTGGCTGGTCTCGATAAACCGGTGGAGGAAGTCCACCAGCCAACTCTTGATGGTCGCCAGGTCGTAGTGATGACGGTCCTCAAGGGCGATGAAGTCGGGCCAAAGACCGCTGGCGGTATCGCCCCAGGCGTGACGAGCAAGGTAGGCGATGCGGCTGGGCCGATACCCGTAGCGCAGCAGGTAGTAGAGAAAGAAGTCGATCAACTCGAAGGGGCCAACCGTGACTTCTGACCGCTGGGCCGGCTGATTACCTGCCCGAGTAGAGGATGGCACCAGCTCGGGCGAGATATCGGTGGCCAGAATGGAGCGGAGCGCCCGGTCCGCATCGATCCCAAGCTCGCCGGTATCCGCTATCCAGGCAACCAAGCACCGGACCAATGTCTTTGGCACCGAGGCGTTCACAACGTAGTGAGCCATCTGATCGCCGACCCCGTAGGTACACCAGCCGAGCGCCAGCTCGCTCAGGTCCCCGGTTCCGACCACCAGCGCCTCATGGTGATTGGCCAAACGGAACAGGTGGGAGGTCCTCTCGCCGGCCTGGACGTTTTCGTAGGTGAGGTCGTAGACGGGCTCTCCGCGCGCCACAGGATGGTCGATGTCACTGAGCATTTGATGCGCCGAGGGTCGGATGTCAATCTCCAGCGCCGTGACCCCCAGGGCGAGCATGAGCCGGTGGGCGTTCGTGAGGGTGCGAGTAGTGGTGGCAAAGCCCGGCATGGTCGTGCCGATGACGTTGGTGCGAGCCAACCCGAGACGATCCATTGTCTTGGCCGCCACGATGAGCGCCAAAGTGGAGTCGAGGCCCCCGGACACCCCGACCACCACCTTATCGATGCCTGTAGTGGCCAATCGGGTGACCAGCCCCTGGACCTGGATGGATTGGACCTCGGCACACCGTTGATTGCGCCGGGCCAAATCGGCAGGCAGGTAGGGGAACCGCTCGACATCCCGGCTGAGGCCGAGCGGCCCGAGGGGAGGTGCGAGGTCGAGCTGGACGCTCCGGCAGGACCGCAGGCGCTCGCCGTGGTCGGAGGCGGCATCGGTGAAACTGGTCATCCGCATCCGGTCTGCCATCAGGCGTTCGAGGTCAACGTCCGCGGTTACCAGCTGCTCGCTAGTAGCAAACCGCTCGCCTTGCGCCAGCTGGTCGCCGTTCTCATAGATGAGGGCGTGCCCGTCCCAAACCAGGTCGGTGGTCGACTCGTCGCCGCCTGCTGCTGCGTACAGATAGGCGGCGATACCGCGAGCGGACTGGGATGCGCACAGGAGGCGCCGGTAGTCGGCCTTGGCTACCAGGGCGCTGGAAGCGGACAGGTTGACCAGTACCGTCGCCCCAGCCAGTGCCGCGTAGCTACTCGGCGGGATCGGTACCCAAAGGTCCTCGCAGATCTCCACGTGGAAGACCAGGTGCTCGATGCCGGAGGCACAAAACAGCAGATCGCTGCCAAAGGGCACCCGCTGGCCAAGAAGGGTGAACTCGCTGTCCAGAGCGTCGCGAGCAGCCGCGAACTGTCGTTTCTCGTAGTACTCCCGGTAGGCAGGTAGATAGCTCTTGGGCACCACACCAGCAATAGAACCGCGGTGAACAACGACAGCACAGTTGAACAAGTGACCCCGTTGCACCAAAGGGGCGCCCACCACCAGGGCACAATCGAGCCCGCTGCTCGCATCGACCAGCTCGGCGAGGGCGATGGGGACCGCGTCCAGCAGCGCCTGCTGGTGGAACAGGTCCTCGGCGCTGAAGCTGGACAAGCCGAGTTCCGGAAACACAGCTAAGGCCGCACCGCTCTCGCAGGCTCGGTGGGCGAGAGCTAAGGTCGCTGCGACGTTGGTCTCGGGGTCGGCGACCCGCACCTTCGGCACCCCGACCGCCACACGCACGAATCCATGCCGGTAGAGCGAGTCAAATGGCACCTCGACCTTGTGCATACTCATCAGCCGACCTGCCCTGGCCCCACCTCAAAGCAACGAGGTCGCCGCCACCGCGCTCGTTGCACCCGACAGACGGTCCTATTCACGCCAACTCGGCTCTTCAACTGCCGTTGGCCCTTCAGCCACCACGGCACCGTCAGGTGCCACCGTGACGCCCGCGCTGCCCGTGGGCGCAGTTCGGCCAGCGAGGGTATAGACCTCGGAACCGTCAACCGTCTCATTGGCTACGAGTAGCTTGACCAACGTGTTGAGCACATCGAGGTGGGACTTGAGAATCTTGGTTGCGCGCTGTTCGGCTTCGCTGAGCAGTCGGGAGACCTCGGCATCGATGGCCGCTTGGGTCTGTTCGGCGAAGGGCCGGCTCGAGAGCGCGTTGCCACCGCCGTCCAGGAAGACGGACCCCCCGGACGGATAGCTGACCGGTCCGATGGACGAGGAAAGGCCGAACTCGCGTACCATCTTGGTGGCCAGAATGGTGGCGTTGGCCAGGTCGTTTGCTGCGCCCGTTGAGCCTTGTCCGAAGACGAGGAGCTCGCTGGCCCGACCTCCGAGGTAGACGGCCAGCATGTCGTCCAGATGGTCCTGGCGGTAGAGGTGCCGTTCGACGAGAGGGAGCTGTTCGGTCACGCCCAGAGTCTGGCCGGCAGGAAGGATGGTCACCTTGGCGATCGGGTCGGCATTGTCGGAGTATGCGGTGACCAGGGCGTGCCCGGCCTCGTGAACGGCGACCGCGTACTTCTCCTCTGGGAGTAGGACGTTTGAGCCTTCCCGGCGGCCGAGAATGATCCGATCACGGGCCTCATCGAAATCGGATTCGGTCAGTATGTTTCGGTCGGCTCGGACTGCGACGATCGCCGCTTCGTTCACCAGGTTTGCCAGGTCAGCTCCGGAAAAACCAGGGGTTCCTCGCGCTACTACGTCCAAGGACACTCCCTGGTCGAGCTGCTTATCTCGACTGTGGACCCGCAAGATGGCAACGCGCTCGGGAAGGGTAGGAAGGGGTATCGTGACCTGGCGATCGAACCGACCAGGCCGGAGCAGAGCAGGGTCGAGGATCTCCGGCCGGTTGGTGGCGGCGAGGACAACGATCCCGGTTGCCGGGTCAAATCCGTCCATCTCGGCCAGCAGTTGGTTCAACGTCTGTTCCCGTTCGTCGTTGGATACGAAGCCGGACCCGCCCCGTCGTTGCCCGATAGCGTCGATCTCGTCGACGAAGACGATCGCCGGAGCACGTTTGCGAGCTTCTTGGAACAGGTCGCGCACCCGAGCCGCCCCAACGCCGACGAACATCTCGACAAAGCTTGACCCGGTGACCGAGAAGAACGGGACGTTTGCCTGGCCGGCCACGGCTCGAGCCAGAAGCGTCTTGCCGGTTCCAGGAGGTCCGACCATCAAGATTCCTCTCGGCGCCATTGCCCCCGCCCGTGCATACCGTTCGGGCTGCTGAAGAAAATCGACGACTTCGCCGATCTCGAGCTTGGCCCCTTCGTAGCCGGCGACATCGGCAAATGTCGTTTTGGGTCGTTCGGCGTCGAATACCTTTGCCTTTGATCGCCCCACGCCGAGTGCTCCCGTCATCCCTCCCGCGCCCCCCTTCGACAGGCGCCACCATAGGTAGCCAAGAATGACGAATGGGAGGAGCAGGATCAGCCAGGACAGCAACTCACCACCAAAGGAGGTGCCGGTCGTTGTTGCCGTTATCGAGACGTTGGATTTCCGAAGCTGATCAAGGAGAGATTGTCCGGCCTGCGGCGGAATAGCCGTCGTGAACTGACTGCCGTTAGACATCGTGCCGCTGGCGCTTCCGTTTGTCTCGATTGTTACCGTTTTGACCTTGTGAGCAGATACGTCGCTCAAAAACTGGGAGTAATTGATAGTGACCTGCTTGGCCCCTTGGGTCGCAGGAAGTACGAAAAACAGGAC
>Ga0208357_1003197_pt1 | contig 10232 bp, 10 predicted proteins | sample NGESurdeep092012_6_FD_184487 | JGI IMG/M metagenome (GOLD analysis project Ga0208357, IMG submission 184487) | Arctic peat soil microbial communities from Barrow, Alaska - NGEE Surface sample F52-2 deep-092012 (SPAdes) | ecosystem: Environmental > Terrestrial > Soil > Wetlands > Peat ... | reverse complement strand
GGCTTGCCGTCGCCATCGCCGTTGCTGTTGTCGGACCCAGCAGCGGCGATCTTCTGGATGACGGCAAGCCCACCGGTGATCGTGCCGAACGGCGTGTAGCTAGGGGCGAGTGTGGTGTCCTTGTAGACAAGGAAGAACTGGCTGCCGTTGGTGCCCGGGCCGGCATTGGCCATCGCCACCGTGCCTGCGGGATAGACAGCCCCGTTGAGGTTCTCGTCGGCGAACTCATAGCCCGGTCCGCCACCACCTGAGCCCGTGGGATCCCCGCATTGCAACACGAAGATGCCGGCTGTGGTGAGGCGATGACACGGCGTCGAGTCGAAGTACTTCATGTCCGCGAGAAACGCGAACGAGTTGACGGTGCATGGTGCCTTCACGGCGTCCAGCTTGATGACGATCGCACCCTGGTTCGTCGTCAACGTTGCGACATACGTACCTACTTGCGACGCGCGGGTCGGTGGGGTGCCAACGGATCGCGCCGGCGTCCCGCCCGTCGGGGAATACGCGCAGCTGATCGTGCCCCCAACCGTGCTCGGCGTGGTTGCAGCGCGATTCTGCGGAGTCGCACAGGCACCGAGGCCGATCATCGGCAGCGCGAGTGCAAGGGCAAACAGGAACCGCGAGCGGCTGGGGTGACGCACGAACAACTCCTTTGGGTAGCGCAGAGGCCTAGGCGTCGCGCTTCTCGAACAAGAACCACGACAGCCCAAGGACGATCGCGAGGAATGCGAGGAAGACCAACAGGCCGTCGACCGGGCTCGGCACGGCCTCAAACCCGGCACCGGTATTGCCGTTACTTCCTACCGGCTGGTAACGAAATATCTGCATGCCGGACGAGAAGGGCAGTGCCTTCGCAAATCCCCGAATGGAGTGAAAGACATGCAACCCAAGGAGCCCGCGGAGGATGTTCTCGACGAGTAGCGGCATCAAGATCACCGTCACGACCGCAGCCGGAATATTGCGGAACAGCCCGGACAGGGCGAATCCGACGAGTGCAAAGATCACGATGTACACGATCGATCCGATCCACACGCGGGCCATCGGCGTCGGAAACAGGCCAAGCCCCGTCAAGCGATGGCCAAGGATCGCAACGGCGACCGCATACTTCAGCAAGAGGCCGACGAGCGCGACGACAAACACATAGACCGTGACGACGAGAACCTTCGCGGCGAGCACGTTCGACCGGCGCGGCAACGCAGTCAGCGTCGGCCGGATCGTGCCGTAGCGGTACTCATGGCCAATAGCGAAGATCCCGATCATCGACAGCAAGATCGAGACGAGGAACACGGCGCCACCCCCACCGCCGGTGACGATGTCGCCGTAGTCCTGAACGGTCAACGAGCCCTTCAGCCCGAGAGCGGGGAGTCCGAGCAGACCCGCGACCAGCAAGGACAGACCCGTGAGCCACCAGGTCGAACGCAACGTCCGTAGGCGCATCCACTCGTAGCGCAGCGCATTCGTCATCCGAGCCCCCCGGTCGACTCGAATTCCTGCGATCCCGCCGTAGCTTCGAGGAAGGCTTCCTCGAGCGTCGCCGTTCTGGTCGTGAGCTCGTGCAGCGGTACTCGCTCCGCAAAAGCGAGGTCACCGACCTGCTCCTGAGTTGGTCCGGTGAGCGACAGTCGGCCGTCACCCTCGGCAACGACCGTCGCCCCACGTGCAGTCAACAGTTCGGCCAACCTCGCAGCTTCCGGGCTGCGCACGACGATGCTGGTGTGCGACGACCGCGCCACGAAATCGGCGATCGAGGTATCGGCAAGCAATCGACCGCGGCCGATCACGATGAGATGGTCTGCCATCAACTCCATCTCGGCGAGCAGGTGGCTCGACGCGAGGACAGTGCGGCCCCGAGCGGCATACGCCTTGAGAAAGTCGCGCAACCAGGTGATGCCCTGTGGGTCGAGGCCGTTCGCTGGTTCGTCGAGCATCAAGATGTCGGGCTCGCCCAGCAGCGCAGCCGCGAGACCGAGGCGTTGGCCCATGCCCAACGAGAACGATTTCGGCTTCTTCCGTGCAACCGTCTCGAGCCCCACCAACCCGAGGACCTCGTCGACTCGGCTGACCGGAATCTGGTTTGCCGCGGCCAGCATGCGCAGGTGGTTACGCGCCGTGCGGGTCGGATGGAAGGCCTTCGCTTCGAGCAGGACCCCGACCCGACGCATCGGGCTCGCGATGTCGCGGTAGCGCTGCCCGTCGAACCGGGTGATGCCGTCCCCGTGGTCGAGACCAAGCATCAAGCGCATGGTCGTCGACTTCCCCGCGCCGTTCGGGCCGAGGAAGCCGGTGACGACACCCGGCGCAACGGTGAAGCTGAGATTGTCGACGGCCCGGCGGTCGCCGAACCGCTTGCCGAGCCCTGTCGCTTCGATCACACCGACTCCCCTGTGCCTGCGCGGGCGGCGCCGGTCACGCGTGAGTCTAGGTGGTTGACCTTTCGCCGACCTTGCAGCCGCGCCATCGCTGCGCCTGCTGTCTGTGGCCGGTCGCAGCGGGTATGAATGGTCGTTGTGGCACCTACCCGAGCGCCGAAGCCCGCGAGCGGACCCGAAAGGTTCACGTCGGCCGCGACGCACATCGCGGTCGCCGGCGCCGTAGGCGTCGTTGGCGCGGTCATCATGGGCTTCACCGGCGGGTGGGGCTTCGCCGCGCTGGTCGGCTGGGACGTCATGGCCGCGGTCTTCGTGGCGTGGATTTGGGTGACCATTTGGCCGCGCGACCCGCAATCGACCGCGAGCCATGCGGTCCGCGAAGATCCCGGTCGACCGGTCGTTGACCTGCTGCTCGTCGGCGCCAGCGTCGCCAGCCTGGTGGGGGTTGGGTTCGTCATCGCCGCGAGTGGCAACAGCAAGGGAATGGAGAAGGCGGCTTATGTTGCGTTCGCCGTCCTGACCGTTTTCCTTTCATGGGCTGTCGTGCACACCGCGTACACGTTGCGGTACGCCAGGCTGTACTACGGAGGGAAGGCGGGCGGACTCAACTTTCACCAGGTTCCTGATCGCGAGCCGCAGTACATCGACTTCGCGTACATATCCCTAACCGTCGGGATGACATTTCAGGTGTCGGATCCTGAGGTGACATCGACGGTCATGCGGGCGACCATTTTGCGGCACGCGCTGTTGGCGTATCTCTTCGGCGTCGTCATCATCGGCGTCGTGATCAACGTGCTGGCCGGGTTAACGAAGTAACGTGACGGCGCGAGAGATCTAGAAGGCAGCGCCTCTAGAAGTACGAGCGCACACAATCGACGACGCGCCGCTCATCGTCGAGCAGCGGCATCATCTGCCACTTGTCGTGCGTCGTGCACGGGTGCGATATCCCAAGCCCGACGAGGTCGCCCACCTCGACCGTGTCTGATGGCGCGAGGTCGAGAAACGCATGTTGGTCGTTCACCTTGCTCACCGACGCCTCGAATGGCGCGACGTCGCCACCCCGCACGGATCGGCGCCACAAGACGACGGGTAAGCCTGCGTCGAAGGAAACGTCGCGACGACCGGCACCGATCAAAGCGAGCCCAGGTTCGGGTGTCGAAAGCACTTGGCACCACACCTCTATCGCCGGTCGCAGGAGTGGCGCAAGCGACGACGTCTCGGCGTAGAGCCCGTGATCGAACGTGATGTAGGAGCCGCTGCGCAGCACGCTGCGAACGGCCCGCGAACACTCCGGCGCTTCTCGCAGTACCGAGGTCACAACGTCGACCTGCTCGCTGCCCCCGCAGGTGAGGACGAAGTACGGCGAACGCGGATCGAGCAGTGCGTCCGTGTCGAGCTCGCGCAGCGTGTCCGCGAGCTCCTGCACGAAGGTTCGAATAACGGTGAGCGTGCTCTCGTCGCGGCCGTGCCCGAACGGCCCCTCCCAGCCGGCGACGCCAACGAGCATCAGCGATGTGTGTCGCTGCACAGTGTGCGCGACCGCCCGCACCTCGTCGCGGGTTCGGCAACCAGTACGCCCACCCATAGGACCAATCTCAACCAGGACGCCGAGGGGTTGCGCATCAGTTGGATCGCCAGCCGCTAACGCGTCGCCGAGAATGTCCACGCCGGCGACCGAGTCGACGTAGCAAAAGAACTCGAACTGCGGATCAGCAGCACGTTCAGCAGCCAGCCACCTGATGAAGTCGACGTCGACCAGTTCATTCGCCAGGAACACGCGGCGCACGCCGTTCGCCCTGTACACGCGCACCTGCCACGGCGTGGCCGCCGTCATTGCCCATGCACCGGCTGCGAGCTGGCGCGAGAACAGCGCGGGCATCATGGTGGTCTTGCCGTGCGGTGCGAGCAGCACCCCGTTGTCTTCGCACCACGTGGCGAGAACGCCAACGTTGTGGTCGATCGCCGACGCACTCAGTGTGGCAATCGGCCAGCTGAATCCGGCATCGAACAACGACGGTCGGTTCGCGACGAACTCCGACACCCGCAGCCCGGCGGGCACAGCCGGAAAGCCCTTCCACCGCCAGTCGAGCACGTCATCGTCAAGACCTGCGGGCACCGGCACGGTCACAGCCTAGGGCTCGATCGAGTAGGGCTTGTCGAGTTGCGACGCACCCCGGTCAGACGCCGGACCGCAGTGCCCTCATCTGCTCCCGATACGCCGGCTCGGCCTGCTCGACGAACATGGTCAGAACCGGGGGCGGCAGCACAACCGTGAACATTGCCCGCTCGTCGTCGTCCGCTTCTTCGAGAATTGCCGCAAGGCTCGCCATCAGGTCTGGCGGTGACAAGCTGGCGGTCGCGTGCTGCCCTAACCGGGCCCACTCCTCGATTGTTAGGTGTTCCTCGACGAGCGGCAGGATCTGCTTCTCCTCCTCGCCCAGGTGCTCGTCGAGGACCGCCGCGATCTGCTCGAAGGTCGTCGCGAGTTCCTCGCCGCGTTCGGTCGACGGCTGCGCGGCCCAGCCGGGTAGCAACTCCTGTGCTCGCGGGATCAGCGCTGCGACCTGCAAGTGCTGATCTTCCATGCGCCGGATCAGGTCGGCCTCGACCTCGACCCGCTCGAGCAACACCGGCCACAAGAACTCGTCCTCGCCGCTGTGGTGGATGTGCACGAATCGAAGCAGACCGGCTGCGTGGTCGGCGACGACCTTGGCACGTTCGAGATCATCGGTGGCGACACCGCGAATCAGTGCGGGCAGCAGGCCGAACTCACGGCGGAACACGCGGTGAATCACGACCATCTGCTGGATCAGTGGTCGGTTAGGGGCAGTATCGGTTGCCATCGGCGGCAGGCCCTCCTGTCAGGTCGACGCTGTTCGGTAAACGGCGGTCTGGCGTGATGCCAGGATGCGTGCATGACGCATCGTGTTCTGGTTCTCGACGACTATCAAGATGTTTCCCGCCGGTTCGCTCCGTGGCAAGAGCTGTCTGAAGCAGCCGGCGGCCCGTACGAGCTCGACGTGCGAACCGAGCACCTGACCGACGAGGCACTGGCCGCCGCGCTCGCGGACGCCGAGATCGTCGTCGCCATGCGCGAACGCACGCCGTTCTCACGCGAGGTACTCAGGCAGGCACCGGCCCTCAAGCTGCTCGTGACCACGGGGATGGCGAACGCGGCGATCGACCTCGATGCGTGTCGCGAATGCGGCGTCGAGGTGAGAGGAACCACGGGCCTGCGGACGTCGACGGCGGAGTTGACCTGGGGCTTGATCCTCGCGCTCGCGCGCCACATCTGTGTAGAAGACCGCGACGTTCGCGACGGCGGTTGGCAACGCACCCTCGGTCTCGAGCTCGCAGGTGCGCGGCTCGGAGTCGTTGGGCTGGGCAAGCTCGGCAGCGAGGTTGCCAAGATCGGGCTCGCCTTCGGCATGGACGTCGTCGCCTGGAGCCAGAACCTGCAGCCGGAGCATGCGGCCGAGCTCGGCGTTCGGGCGGTAGCCAAAGACGAGCTTTTTGCGAGCTCCGACGTCATCACGCTGCACCTGCGGCTGAGCGATCGAACGCGCGACATCGTCGGCGCCGACGAACTCGCGGCAATGCGGCGCACCGCGTACCTGGTCAACACCTCGCGCGGCCCGCTGATCAATGAGGACGCCCTCATCGAAGCCCTCCGAACGGGCTCCATCGCGGGAGCCGGACTCGATGTCTTCGACGTTGAGCCGCTGCCTGCGCAGCACCCGCTGCGCACGCTCCCGAACACCGTGGTGACGCCACACGTGGGCTACGTAACCACGGGGACGTACGAGCGGTGGTGGCCGCAGGTGGTCGAGAACATCAAGAGCTGGGCGTACGGCGAAGCCGTCCGGGTGTTGTAGGGCGCGAAGCCGTCCGGGTGCTGTGATGCGAGGTCAGTCGCCGCCGCGCAGATCGTCGAGGGCCTCGGGCAGGTAGCGCAGCTGAGAGAAGCTGGCCCGGCATCCTTCGCCGGTGGGCGACTGCGCGAGGAAGCCGATGCGCACCACGTCGTCCGGCGTGGTGTCGAGGCTGAAATGGCGGATCAAGCTCCAGTGCACGCCGTCGGTCGCGGCGTGGAATGCAAAGCTGCCTGGCGTCGACCTTGAGATTCGAAGCCAGGTCCCCGACCCCTCGACGTCCCTGCTGTTGGCGTCGTCCGAAACCCCTCTGGTGACAACCGAGACCACCATCGGCTGCCCCGCAGGTGAGAATTCGAGGCACAGCTTGGCCCACGACCGTTCGTTGGCCCAGACCAACAGCACGCCGGCGTCGAACGTCGAGGCGAACTCGACCTCGACCAGCGCGCTGAGCTGAAAGCGAGAATCCGGGACGCCGATCAGCCGGGGCGCGTTCAACGACGGCTCGAGGTCGTCCGGCGAGGCGAACAGATCGCTGAGCGGGCCTGCCTCGACTAGGACGCCGGACTCCCGGGAGGCGCTGCCGACCACTGGCTCCCAATGCTCGGGCGCCAAATCCCAAACGAGCTCAAAAGGGACACCTGGCAGCTGTACCGGGCCGGCGTTCATCGGGCTCCTGTCCTTGGGCAACGGGTCGAGTTGCTGGGTCGGTGAACCGCGATCATCGCCCATCGCGAACGACTCGCGAACCATCAGGGTCAGATGTGCGTCATAGCGGGTAGGAGCCTCGATGACGGGCGGGCCGCGGAAGGCGAGGCCGGGGAATCCCGCACCCAACCCAAACGTTGGATGCGGTGAGGACGTAGGAGGAAGACATGGCGGAAAGAGCGCTTCGCGGCAGCCGACTTGGTGCGGTGAGCTACGAGAACGATAAAGGTACCGAGCTGGCCGAACGGCAGATGATCTTGTATGTCTGCCCTAACCGGCACCGGCTGGAGGTTCCGCTTTCCGTCGAAGCCGAGGTCCCGGCGACCTGGGAATGCAAGTTCTGTGGCGCGACGGCGACCAAGGCAAACGCGGCATCGGCAACGGGCGAGCCACTGCGGGTCAAGGCTCCGCGTACCCACTGGGACATGCTCCTCGAGCGTCGCAGCATCCCTGAACTTGAGGTCATCCTGCAGGAGCGGCTCGATTTGCTCCGCCTCGCTGGGCGACGCAAGAGCGCCTGACCGACACCCCCTGACGCCCTCCTAAGTGGGAGGGCGTCGGTGCGTCAGTTGGTCGAAGCGCCAGCGGATGCCCCAGACGGTGACCCGCCACAGGGCTTCGAGCACGATTCCGCGGTTCATCTTGCTGGCGCCCAACTCGCGCTCGACGAACGAGATCGGCACCTCGACCACGCGGTACCCGCGCTGGAGGCTGCGGAGCGCGAGGTCAACCTGGAAGCAGTAGCCCTGCGAGCGGACCGTCGTGAGATCGAACGACCGAAGGACCTCCGCGCGGTAGACCCGGTAACCACCGGTCGTGTCGCGAAGCGGTATGCCGATGATGAACCTCGCGTACGCGTTCGCCCCGCGGCTGAGCACCTCTCGGGACTTCGGCCAATTGCTCACCTTGCCGCCAGCGACCCAGCGTGATCCCAGGACCACATCTGCGTCGGTGAGCGCGGCAAGCAGGTCGGGTAGCTGTTCTGGCTGGTGAGAGCCGTCGGCGTCCATCTCCACGATGGCCTCGTAGCCGGCGGCCAGCGCCCACTCGAACCCGGCGACGTAGGCGGCACCGAGGCCCTTCTTCGCAGGCCGATGCAAGACGTGCACGTGGTCGTCGCTCGCGGCGAGCTCGTCGGCGATCTTGCCGGTTCCGTCTGGGCTGTTGTCGTCGGCAACCAGGATGTGCGCTGCGGGAACTGCCTTGCGCACCCTCACGACGATCAGGGGCAGGCTCTCGCGTTCCTGATAGGTCGGGATGATCACCAGCACCCGCGCGACAGCTTGATGGTCGGCGGTGGTCACGGCGTGAACTCCTTTACGGGATCGCGACCCTTGGGATAGCGATAGGGCCTGGTGCGGACAACCACCGCGACGATGGACAGCACGCCGAGTATGCCGAGCACCCATTCAGGGCCTGCACCCAGGTGATCGGCGATCGTCAGTGGGGTGCGCAGCACGACCGGCATATCGACGATGGCCGGCGTCAACTCCGCGGTCTGTGCCACGACGTGGCCGTCGGGGGTGATGACGGCGCTGATCCCGCTGGTCGCGGCCACCACCACCGCCCGCCCGTGTTCGACTGCGCGCAGCTGCGACATCGCGAGCTGCTGTCGGGTCTCAGCGGTGTGCATGTAGGTGGCGTTGTTGGTCTGGACGACGATGAGCTGGCCGCCGTGCGTCACTCCGTCGCGGACCTGCTCGTCGAACGCGACCTCGAAGCACATGACGTCAGCGATCGTGGCTGGCCCGACGGTCAGGGTGCCGGGCGTATGGCCTGGCAAGAAGTTCTCCGGGACCAACGACGTCAGGCTCGTCAGATGGTTGATCAAGCCGCGCCACGGGATGTACTCGCCGAACGGCACGAGATGCCGCTTTGTGTAGCGCTCGCCCGGGCCGGTGACCGGGCTCCACACGATCGCGGTATTGCTCACGTTGTTAGGCCCGTCTTGAAGCACGGCACCCACCAGGATCGGCACGCCGAGCGCATCGGCGGCAGCCTGGATCTCCCCGCCGGCCTTGGTGTCTTGGAACGGGTCGACGTCGGAGGCGTTCTCGGGCCAAAGGACAAGCTGCGGTTGGGCGAGTTCGCCTGACTTCACCTCGGCTGTCAGCTTGGCGGTCTCGGCGAGATGGTCGTTCAGCACATCCTCGGCTCGCCCCAGGAAGTGGGTGCCCGGGTGCGGCACGTTGCCTTGCACGAGCGCGACCTGGACGGTCTTGCCGTCAGTGGGGCGTGGCACCGCAAGACCAAGCAGCGGGACGCCGAGGGCAGCCGCCAAGGCCAACGCGGCGCCCACCCCGGCACCGACGCGCAATCCAGCACCGGCACGCATGCCGCGCAGGCGCGGGAACGCCGGCAGCAGCCTCAGGACGGCGAGGGCAAGGAGCCCGGCCGACAGCGCGACCGCGAAGGTCACTCCCGGCGCTCCGCCGAGAGCGGCATACCCGGTGAACGGCGTATTGCCCTGGCTGAAGGCGAGCCGGCCCCAGGAGAACCCACCAAGCGGCCAGCGATCACGGACGAGTTCCTCCGCCACCCAAAGGCAGGCGGCCCAGACCGGCCAGCCCGGCAGTCGTTGGACGACCATCGCCAGGCCGCAGCCGAGGACAGCAACGTAGGCCGACATCACGATGGCCAGCGCGACCCACGCGAGCGGGGTCACGACGTGCAGCCAGAACAGCAAAGGAACGAACTCGCCGAGCCCAGCAGCGAACCCGACGGCGAGACCGGCCCGCCAGGTCTGGCCCTTGACCGCGATCAGAATCGCTGCCGTCGCGGGCACCGCAATTGGCCACCAGGCCAGCGGAGCGAACGCCGCGTCCAGCGCCAAGCCCGCGACGAATGCGAGCCCGATGGCCACCCAGCGGGAAAGCGCGGCTGGACCCGGAGCTCGGCCGGTTGCGACCACTTCATCAGGGCGAGCCGCGCCAGCGTCGTCGGCAAGTCGGGACACTTCGCCGATCCGCCTCTGCACAGCACTCCTCGCGCCTTTTGCGGCCACGGGTCATCTGTGGCTGTTTGCGCACCGTACAACGCTGCGCGCTGTCATGCGGCGGGGAGAGGCAAGCCGATCTAGGAACACAGCGGGAAGCCGAGACGTAAGTGGGAGCCAACCGAGATGAAAGGAACCCGCGCAGCGGGTGGCTGCCGGGTAAGGGCCGGGCACCCCTCGGACCGATCGCGATCCCGCCGGCTGCGGGACAACTACCGTTGTCTACTGGGCGCCCGGTCCCTCCCGGGTGTCGCACCCCCTACCGGTGCGAAGCGTCTCCTCCGCCTG
>Ga0208357_1003196_pt1 | contig 10237 bp, 9 predicted proteins | sample NGESurdeep092012_6_FD_184487 | JGI IMG/M metagenome (GOLD analysis project Ga0208357, IMG submission 184487) | Arctic peat soil microbial communities from Barrow, Alaska - NGEE Surface sample F52-2 deep-092012 (SPAdes) | ecosystem: Environmental > Terrestrial > Soil > Wetlands > Peat ... | reverse complement strand
TCCCGCCACTTTCGTGGACCACCGGTAGGCCGGCGGTCTCCACTCCCATTCCGCTGCCACACGGCTCTAAGCGCGGATGCATTGGTCGTTGGCCATCGCTGGCGGTCATTTGTCGGATCCACTCCAAGGCGTAAACAGAAAATAAAAATGGCCGCCAAACTCGTAAATTCGGCGTGAAAACGCGGGTATGCCCACGTCGACGAGCATTGAATGGGCCTATGCGTGCACGCTCCTGGAATCGCTGCCTGGCGCAGGACCCCTCCGGGAACTGGTGTGGACGGAGACCGTCGGACGGCGTCTTCTGTGCCGTACATGCTTATGAATTCCGTTGTCACGAGGCCGCCAAGGCGGCCACCCGCCTGGCGCGCGCTCGGCTGACTCTCCGTGATCCATCGAGTGCGCCGTGGCAACGGTGGTTAGCCGTTCGTGTCATCCACCGCGCCCGCGCCCTTCACGGACTCCTCCTAGCCGAGATAGCAGGTGCTGAAGACCACAAGCCCCGAACTCGTTCTCCTGGCCGGCACCTCCGTCCATGACGGATGACCAGAAGGCCTCTTGACCGTGCAGAACGTGATCGCCACGATCATCACATTCGCATCTGTCATCGGGTTTGCTCTGCTCGCCCTGTTTGTCGCCAACCGGTGGGAGCGCTGCCGGAAGCCCGAAGCCCGACTTCTCTATGTTCGACTCCGTACGCGTCGCCGGCACAATAATTCGGGTCGGTAGCCTCCTAAGGATCTTTCGGTATTACTGGCGCTGGCGCTGGTGCTCGCTGATCGGGGAGATCCACTCGGTCATCCGGGCGCGGTTAATGCGCTCGTCGCACTTACTAAGCGGACCGAAAACCTAAGTCTGTTGCGAATTGACCACGCAGGTATCGGAGCCTTGGCATTCGACGCGGTGTACGCGTCAATTGGCCTCTCGAGGACTTATCGACACACTGTCCAGCCAATGGTCACAGCTCATGCGATCCCGAATGACCGATCTGCGCGTGTGTTCGTCCTAGATCTCATGGATTGGCATACCGCCAGCACAATTGCGGGTTGGTCGACCACGCGTGTCGCAGCCATGATGGTGACCCTAAGAGCGGGGGCTGGCGCCGCTGGTTCCTATGGGCGCCGCTTCCGGTCTTTGTTGTCGGCGAGGCGTTGCGTTGTTCCCCCGACACCAAGCTCGCTTCCGAGCAAGAAGACAGCAATCGAACGGTGTAACGAAGTTCAACCAGCATCGACAAGGGCGAGGATCATGACCGTCGGTTCGCGCGCGGTGAGACTGTGGGGAGTTCCAGGATCCATATGGAGCCAAAAACCTGATCCAGCATCGAGTGTCTCGCCGTCCACGATGAACTCGAGCCGGCCTTTCAGGACCTGGACGATGGCGGCTCGAGATGCCTGATGTTCGCTGAGTCCCTCTCCTGCGTCGAAAGCAAAGACGGTAACTTCGGTTCGGTCATCGTGAAAAATCACGCGTGACACAACCGCGCCGGTCTGAATGTCGATCGCGGAACTGACATCCAAGAATACGGAGTGCGTCATCACGTTCTCCCTCGCCTAATCCCAACCGATACGATACGAGTATTCCTTATGTGAAGGGGTGAATCCGACTGATCGAGACCGTTACGTACTATGCCCGCATGGTCAATCGGCCATTCGACAAGGTCCGCCAGGCAGCACTAGGTATGCTCCGGTGATCGTCCGCATGATCGATGTACTTGCCACGATCGGGGATGAGACCAACTCACCCGACCAGAGTCGCGTGCTCCTCCGTCAGGCGGAGGCGATCTTCCGCAGTGCCGACAAGTCCGTGTCGGACCCGAACGATCGCGACGACATGCAGGCCCGGTATCGGCGCCTGATCCGCACGGCGTCTCCGATCGGGACGGGGTCGAGCCCAGCGCCCAGCGGTGGCACGACATGAGACGACAAACCACCCCACCCCGTCGGTCGCCCGAGGAAGTGCCGGTATTCGTGGAGCTCGATGCCCCACGAACGGAGCGCGCCTCTTGGTGGCGCGCTCCGAGATCGGTCTCTCGTCGTCAAGCCGTTGTCGGTTCGGTATCCGCCGTCGCCATGGTGATCGGCCTCGGCGCGGCGATGTTCCCGTTGCGGGGTCACCTGAGCATTGCGACGACCGCCCTGATACTGGTCATCCCCGTCGTGATCGCCGTTGCAATCGGCGGAGTCGTCGCCGGCGTCGTCGCGACGGCGGCGGGGTTCCTCGTCTACGACTTCATATTCATCCCGCCTTACAACACGCTCTATGTGGGCGCGGCGGAGAACTGGGTGGCACTCGGCGTCTACGTCATCGTGACGATCGTGATCGCTCAGGTGGTGGCCCGCATGAACGCGGCACGCCGTGAGGCGCGACTGCGGGTGGCCGAGGTTCGTCGGCTCTTCGACCTCTCCGAGCTACTGGTGCGCGAGTCGTCAATGCCGGACCTGCTCACCACGATCGTCGAGACGGTCCGCCGGGCATTTGATCTCGACAGTGCCGCGCTCCTGCTTCCCGTTGGCGAAGGTCTCGAGCTCGTCGCAACATCGGGTGCTCCGCTCTCGGAGCTCGAGCTCCACCAGGTCTCTGTCGATCGTGCGGTGCCCGTCAGTCTCGAGGCTGGCGTGGTACGGCGCGGCGGCATCCAGGCAGTTGCGCTCGTGGCCTCCGGCCGAGGCATCGGCCTCCTCGCGTTACGAGGTTCGGGGGGAGCCAGCAAGGACACCGAGCTGCTCCGCGCCTTCGCGAATCATCTCGCCCTCGCCCTCGAACGTGCTGAGCTTGGAGAATACGCGGTCCGCGCGCAGTTGCTCGAGGAGGTCGACCGACTCCGTCGCTCGCTCCTCGGCGCCGTCTCCCACGACCTGCGCACGCCATTGGCGACGATCAAGGTGTCGGCTTCGACCCTGGTCGAGTCGAGCGCCAAGGTGACTGGACCGGACATCCGCAAGCTAGGAGAACTGATCGTTGGACAGGCGGACCGACTTGAGCGTCTGGTCTCGAACGTCCTCGACATGACCCGCATTCAGTCCGGAGCGCTGGAGCTTCGTCGTCAGCCCACGGCAGTTGCGGATCTGGTCGATGAGGCGCTGTCGGTTCTCGGTTCCCTCGCGGAACTGGAACGAGTGCAGTGGCAAGCCCCTGCGGATCTTCCGCTGGTGGACGTCGACCATGTTCTCATCTGTCAGGTGCTCGCCAATCTCATCGACAACGCCACCCGCTATGCCCCTGGGGACACGCAGGTGACCATCTCCGCGAGACGCAGTCAAGATGGCGCGGTCGAGGTGGCGGTTGCCGACCGTGGCCCCGGGGTGCCGGCGAACGAGCGCACGAGCATCTTCCAGATGTTTAATCGCCGGGAGGCTGGCGGCAGAGGTGGCCTCGGCTTGGCGATCGCCCAGGTGTTCGTGGAAGCTCATGGACAGCGGATCTGGATCGACGAGAGCGACGGTCCGGGAGCACGATTCGTCTTCACGCTCCCCCTCGCAGACGCGTCGGCGGGAACCTAAGCGTGGCACGCGTCCTCGTAATCGACGACGATCGGGCGTTACTGCAGGCACTGAGAGTCGGGCTGACGCTTCGCGGTCACGAAGTGATCGTCGCGGTGGCCGGCGAGGAGGGCCTGTCCAAGGTCGCCCTTGAGGATCCAGAGATCGTCATCCTCGACCTCGGCCTTCCCGATCTTGACGGTCTCGAGGTCTGCCACCGGATCCGCCAGTGGAGCGAGGTACCCATCATCGTCCTGTCTGCGATCGGGCTCGAGAGCCGAAAAGTGGCTGCACTTGACGGCGGCGCGAACGACTATGTGACCAAACCGTTCGGCATGGCGGAGCTGGAGGCGCGAATTCGGACGGCGATCCGCGATCACCGCTCCGACGGCACCCCGAAAGGTGACCAGCTGGTTGTCGGCGAACTTGAGTTCGACCTCGTTCACCACCAGGTGATGCGCGAGGGCAAGCCGATCGAGCTCACCGCGAGGGAGTTCGATCTCCTCGCCTATTTGGCCCGTCACGTCGGTAAGGTGTGCACGCACCAGATGATCCTCGAGCACGTCTGGGGCCCAGAGTACGGGACCGAGGCCGAGTACCTGCGCGTCTACGTCTACCGGCTGCGCCGCAAGCTCGGCGACGTCGGTGGCCACCAACTGCGAACCTCGCCGGGGATCGGCTACTCGCTCTCGGCGGACTGATCGCAACCGCCGACGGGCGCGAGCCCTGAGCCGCCGGGTCCGGCGCGAGCCAGGGCTCGGGGCGCAGCGAGATTCACAAATTATTTATGCCGAAGCCGTTCCCGTTCATGGCTGGTTCATAGCCGCACGGCACCATAGGCCCATGGCCGATTTCCTTGTTGTGGTTGGCATCGTGGTCTTCATGGCCCTGATGCTCGGGTTCATCTGGGCGCTGGACCGAGTATGACCACGGTCCAAGGCATCCTCCTCGCCGTCGCCGTCGTGGTGTTTATCTACCTCGGCGTCGCGATGTTCAAGCCGGAATGGTTCTAGGTGGGCTACTTCTGGACCATCGTCGTCCTCATCGTGGCGCTCGGTATCACCTGGCGCTACCTCGGCTCGTACATGGCGGCGGTCTTCGACGGCCGCGTGCACTTCCTCGGCTGGGTTGAGCGCCCGATCTACCGGGCCCTCGGCACCAGCCCCGAGCGCGAGCAGACCTGGAAGCGCTATGCGGGTTCGCTGATCATCTTCTCGGGCGTGTCGCTCGGCCTCACCTATCTCATCTTCCGCATCCAGGGGTCGCTGCCGCTCAACCCCCAGCACCTCGGAGCGGTTCCGCCCGCCCTCAGCTTCAACACCGCCGTCTCCTTCCTCACGAACACGAACTGGCAGGCCTACGGCGGCGAGACGACGATGTCGTACTTGTCCCAGATGACGCTCGTCGTCCAGCAGTTCGTCTCTCCCGCGGTCGGCATCGTCGCCGCTCTCGTCTTGGTGCGCGGCTTTTCCCGGCGCAACTCTTCGACCATCGGCAACTTCTGGGTCGACCTCACCCGGTGCCTCTTCTACATCCTGTTGCCGATCGCCTTTATCGGCGGGATCATCTTCGTCGGCCAGGGCGCGGTGGAGACCCTGGCGGGGACGGTCAGCTTCCACGACGCCCTCAACGGGGTGACCCAGACGATCGCCCGAGGGCCGATCGGTTTCATGGAGCCGATCAAGCAGCTCGGCACGAACGGCGGCGGCTTCTTGGACCAGAACGGCGCGACGCCCTTCGAGAACCCGACCGGCCTGACGAACTTGCTGTCGATCTACCTCATCTTGTCGATCCCCGTCGCGCTCACCTACACCTTCGGGAAGATGGTCGGCAGCATCCGCCACGGGGCGACGCTGTTGGCCGCCATGGTCTTCATCTTCGGCTCTTTTCTCGCCATCACGAGCTACGCCGAGCACCAGGGGAACCCGGCCGTGGCCGCGGCGGGCATCGTCTCCCAGCCAACGGGGAACATGGAGGGCAAGGAGGTGCGCTTCGGCGACACCGCCACCGCCCTGTACGGAGTGACCTCGACGAACACCTCGACCGGCAGTGTCGACTCTGCAGAGGATTCCTATAACCCGATGGGCGGCTTCGCGATGCTCGGCGGGATGATGCTGGGCGAGGTTTCTCCCGGGGGCACGGGGACCGGCCTCTACACGATCCTCCTCATGGCCATCATCGCGGTGTTCCTCGGTGGCCTGATGATCGGGCGAACGCCCGAGTATCTCGGCAAGAGAATCCAGGCCAAGGAGATCAAACTTGCCGGCCTCGGGGTGCTCGTGATGCCGCTCATCGTGCTCATCTTGACGGGCATCGCGGTCTCGGTCCATGCCGGACGAATAGGTCCGCTCAATTCCGGGCCGCACGGGTTCAGCGAGATCCTCTACGGGTTCACCTCAGAGGCCAACAACAACGGATCGGCGTTCGCCGGCCTCAGTGCCAACACGGCCTTCTACAACATCGCCGGGGTGATCGACTTGCTGGTCGGACGTTTCGGCGTGATGATTCCCGCCCTCGCCCTCGGCGGAGTGCTCGCCGCCAAGAACGTCGTCCCTGCAGGGCTTGGCACGTTCCGGACCGACAACACGATGTTCGTCGGGCTCGTCGTCGGCGTGATCGTGGTCGTCGGTGGACTGACCTTCTTCCCCGCCCTCGCCCTCGGCCCGATCGTCGAGCAGCTCTCCCACGGGAAGTTCTTCTAGATGGAGACCAATGACATGAACGAGTCCATACCCGCGGGCGGGCGCGTGGCCACCGCAGTACAGGTGGGCGCTGCCTCCCCGACGATGGCGCACGGTGTGGCAGAGGCTCGCGGCCTCTTCGACCGAGAGATCCTCGCCCAGGCCATCGGTGGCTCCTTCAAGAAGCTCGATCCGCGGGTGCAGGTGAAGAACCCGGTGATGTTCGTCGTCCTCGTCGGGACGGTGATCACCCTCATCGAGGCCTTGGCACATCCTGGCAAGTTCGCCTGGTTCATCACGATCTGGCTCTTCCTCACCGTGCTGTTCGCCAACTTCGCGGAGGCGATGGCCGAGGGTCGGGGCAAGGCCCAGGCGGACACCCTGCGCAAGATGCGCTCGGAGACCGAAGCCCGCCGGCTGAACCCCGACGGCAGCGAGAGCCGCGTCGCGGCAGCCGATCTCGCCAAGGGCGATCTCGTCATCTGCGAGGCCAACGACCTCATCCCCTCCGATGGCGAGATCACCGAAGGCATCGCCTCGGTCGACGAGTCGGCGATCACCGGCGAGTCAGCGCCGGTGATCCGCGAGTCCGGTGGCGACCGCTCCGCGGTCACCGGTGGCACGAAGGTGCTCTCGGACCGCATCGTGGTACGCATCACCGCCGAGCGAGGACACACGTTCCTCGATCGCATGATCCACCTCGTCGAGGGGGCGAACCGCCAGAAGACGCCGAACGAGATTGCTCTCACCATCTTGCTCGCGGTACTGACGATCGTCTTCCTGCCGGTGGTCGTCGTGCTGCAGCCCTTCGGGCACTTCGCTGGTGCCACGGTGTCAGTCGTCATCTTGGTGTCGCTACTCGTGTGTCTCATTCCGACGACGATCGGCGCGTTGTTGTCTGCGATCGGTATCGCCGGCATGGACCGACTTGTGCAGCGTAACGTGCTGGCGATGAGTGGTCGCGCTGTTGAGGCGGCCGGTGACGTCCAGACCCTGCTCCTCGACAAGACCGGCACGATCACCCTTGGCAATCGCATGGCGTCGGCGTTCATTGCCGCCGCGGGTCACACGGAAGAGGAACTCGCCGAAGCCGCACAGCTCGCGTCGCTCGCCGACGAGACCCCCGAGGGCCGCTCGATCGTCGTCCTCGCGAAGGAGCGCTTCAACATCCGCGAGCGCGACCTCGGTGCGAGCAGAGAGTTCATCCCCTTTTCGGCGACAACCCGCATGTCGGGCGTTGACTTCGATGGCCGACAGGTCCGCAAAGGGGCCGCAGAATCGATCCGCCGCTGGGCCACCGACCTCGGCGGTTCGGTACCTGCAGGACTTGACCAGATCGTCGAGCAGATTGCCCGAGCTGGATCCACGCCGCTCGTCGTTTCCGACGGTCCGTTGATTCTCGGCGTCATCGAGTTGAAAGACGTCGTCAAGCAAGGCATCCGTGAGAAGTTCGCTGAGATGCGCCAGATGGGCATCCGCACGATCATGATTACCGGGGACAACCCGCTCACGGCCGCAGCGATCGCACAAGAGGCTGGGGTCGACGACTACCTCGCCGAGGCGACCCCCGAAGCCAAGCTGGCGCTCATCCGCTCCGAGCAGGAGGGCGGCAAGCTCGTCGCCATGACGGGCGATGGGACGAACGATGCCCCGGCACTCGCGCAGGCCGACGTGGGCGTCGCGATGAATACCGGAACGACCGCGGCAAAAGAGGCCGGCAATATGGTCGACCTCGACTCCAACCCGACGAAGTTGATCGACGTCGTCGAGATCGGAAAGCAGCTCCTCATCACCCGAGGCTCGCTGACCACGTTCTCGATCGCGAACGACATCGCCAAGTACTTCGCCATCATCCCGGCGCTGTTCATCGCCACCTACCCCCAGCTCAACACCTTGAACATCATGAAGCTGCACAGCCCGCAGAGCGCGGTGCTCTCGGCGGTCATCTTCAACGCGCTCGTCATCGTGGCCCTCATCCCGCTTGCGCTGCGCGGGGTCAAGTTCCGGGCGACGAACTCCGCGGCGATCCTGCGCCGTAACGTCTGGATCTACGGCTTCGGTGGCGTCATCGCGCCCTTTGTCTTTATCAAGCTCATCGACCTCGTCCTCACGGCGCTGCACGCCTACTGATGGAGACCCGCTAATGCTCCGTAACTTCCGCCCCGCGATCGTCATGGCCGTGATCGCGATGGTGTTCTTCGGCTTCATCTACGCCTTGGCCGGCACCGGCGTTTCCCAGCTCTTCTTCAAGAGCCAAGCCGACGGGTCGATCACGGCCAACGGTTCGACGCTCATCGGCCAGAACTGGTCCGCGACGAAATGTCCGGGACACCCACTCGGCAGCTGTGTCTTCCAGGGCCGGCCGGACGACCTCGGCCCCTACGCCGCGAACCCCAAAGAGGACATCTCCGGCGGCGACAACCCCCTCGTTGCGAACGGCGCGAATGGTGAATCGGCGGCAACGAATCTCGGTCCTCGTTCGAAGGTTCTCCTGGCGAACACACAGCAGCTCATCGCCTATTGGCACGGGCGTGGTGTCAACCCGACTCCCGACCTCGTCACCACCTCGGGGAGTGGGTATGACCCTGACATCACGCCGGTTGACGCGAGGGCGGAGATCCCGATGGTCGCGAAGGCCACGGGGATCGCACCCGCCACGCTGGACAAGCTGATCGCCAAGGAGACTCAGGGCGAAGAACTCGGCTTCCTCGGCAGCCAATACATCAATGTCTTGCACTTGAACGAAGCGCTCTCGAAGCTGCGATGAGGACGCAGATCTCTAGAGGCGTGGATACGCCTTTGATCTGATACCTGCCTATTCACGCGGAGGCCGAGCATGGACTATTCATCGTCGAGAAGGTCACTCGGGAGCTACGAACCGAGCAAGACGCTGGTGTCGACCTCCGCCCGGATTGCGGCATTGTGCTCTCGGCTACGTCAGAAGGTTGGGGCGCGATTCACGCACATCGTTAGGGCAGGCATTTGGTGACTGTGTTCTTCTTCGGCACGTTGGTCGTGGGATTGTCATTTGCGTGTGGATCGGCTGTTCGCCGGGCGAGACGTGACTGGGTTTACCGCCTCCGACTCACGCTCGTCTTCGCGCACCTCGAGTGGATGGAGTCGCCGCAATTCAGCCCTGAGTTGTCCGAGGTGGTGATCGAGGCTCCCTTCGAGGCCATGAATTGCACTGATGTCGTACTCGTTCGGGTATACCGGTCGTCGGAGCGGCTGCTCTTTCGTCTCGACGATCGAGCGGGCGATCGATCGCAACTCTGTGCTCGATGGTATGACTCGGGGGTACCGCTCCTGCTCGTGACTGACCACCAAGGTGCAGTTCTCCATGGACCAGGAGGGCTGTTCCTCGGTCAGCTTGTGCCTCACGGATCGGCATCACCGGACAGGGTCGAGTCAGCAGAGTGGCAATGACTAGCGGCGACGTCGAGCGCGCCTGGCCTGACGGTGTCGAGGTTGCTGGCCAGTCGTCTCCAATGCGCATTCTTGTTGGTTTGGATGACCAAGAGGAGGCGCACCTTCTCTCGTACGTGAGACTGCTCGGCAGGACGGGTGAGGTGATCGTCCGGGTCCTCCACGTCATCGAGTCCGTCACTGTCATGGGCGGTGCGGTGATCGAGACCGAGGAAGAGGCCGGGGCACTCGTCGAGGCGGCGGTGTTCTCGCTGCGAATGGCTGGCATCGCTGCGAGTGGAGCTGTCCGTTACGGGCGCGTCAATCGGATTGCAGCCGTGATCCTCGATGACGCGACAACTTGGCGGGCCGACACCATCGTGGTGAGTGGGCGACGGACGCAGGGCTTGCGAAGATTGACTGGCCGAGGAGTGCGCGAGCAACTGGTGAGACGATCGACGATCCCGACCGCCCTGGTTTCGTCCCCGGCTCGAGGACCGGGCAAGATGGCACGCGACTGCCAGAAAGGTTGAGCGAGCGGCGAGATCCTCAAGGGAGGGAGTAGCTGCGTGCGGTGGCACGGAGGTCCCGTCGGTACTTTTCAACAACATCTAAAAATTGGCTTAAAAATCGAATGTTCGATCGTAAATAAATCGGAAATGTCACGACAAG
>Ga0208357_1003195_pt1 | contig 10239 bp, 6 predicted proteins | sample NGESurdeep092012_6_FD_184487 | JGI IMG/M metagenome (GOLD analysis project Ga0208357, IMG submission 184487) | Arctic peat soil microbial communities from Barrow, Alaska - NGEE Surface sample F52-2 deep-092012 (SPAdes) | ecosystem: Environmental > Terrestrial > Soil > Wetlands > Peat ... | reverse complement strand
TCCTGCGCGCGAGGCGGCCCGGGTGGCTCCGGCCGAAGCAATGCGCCGGAGTGTAGTGGAGCATCGAACGCGTCTGCACATTCGGCGGGACCTCGGCATCGCTGCGGGCGCGGCCGCCGTTTCCGTGGTGCTTTGCCAGTTTGGCCCCATCGCGGGAAGGCCCGTACTGGGCTATGCGTCTACGCTGTTCGCGGTTCTGGCCACCGCAATGCTGGCGCCGGCATTCGTCACCGGCGCGATCCGGCTGTTGCGCGCACCGTTAAAACGCCTGGGAGGCGCGGAGGGTCTGATCGCGGGCCGCAGCCTGGTCGCGTCGCTCTCGCGGACTTCGGTGGTAGTCACCGCGCTCGCCACCGCGATTTCGATGGTGGTTGCGGTCGGCGTGATGGTGGGGAGTTTTCGCGAGACGGTGCAGGTCTGGCTCGAAAGTCAACTGCGCGCCGACATCTTTCTGCGCGCCGACGGACCCGCGACCGCCGGTATTTATCCGCCCCTTGCCGCGGCGGTACCGGAGATCGTCCAGCAGACACCCGGGGTGGGAGAAGTGGACCTCTTTCATGCCTTCGAATTCCACTATGAAGGCACTCACGCGACGTTTGGCGCGGGAAAGATGGATATCGTGCGCCGCCACCGGCCGTTTCGGTTTCTGTCCGGAAACGCGAACGATATCCTCGCGTCGCTGCCCGGGCACGATCGCGCAATTGTCACGGAACCGTTCGCCGACAAGCACCATGTGCGCGTCGGGCAGATTCTGCGCATTCCGCTCGGCTTGCGCACCGTGCCACTCACGGTGGCGGGCATCTATTACGACTATGCGAGCGACCGCGGCTCCGTGCTGGCCGATCGCTCCACGCTGCTGAAGTACTTACCCGATCAACCGGTCACGAACATTGCGGTCTACGTGAAACCCGGCTCGGACGCCGTCAAAGTGCGCCGCGATCTTGAATTCCGGCTACGCGGCTACCCCCTGACGATCGCGCCGAACGACGTGCTTCGCCGCGCGGCGGTGGAAGTATTCGACCGCACTTTTGCCATTACTTACGCGCTCGAAGCGGTGGCCATCGTGGTCGCGATGCTGGGCGCGGCGAACTCGCTGCTAGCATTGGTACTGGACCGCCGCCGGGAAATTGGCCTCATCCGGTATCTGGGGGCCGCGGCCGGGCAGGTGCGCCGGATGATCCTTATGGAAGCCGGATTACTCGGGCTTCTCGCCGGGGCGCTGGGGCTGGCGCTCGGAATGGCGCTTTCGCTGGTCCTGATTTACGTGGTCAACAAGCAGAGTTTCGGGTGGACGATTCAGTTCCATCCACCGGTCCTGCTGCTTGCGGGCGCGTTGTTGCTGGTCTGGGCCGTTACGGTCCTCGCCGGCGTTTACCCGGCTCGGTTTGCCGCAAGGCTGGAGCCGGCTGTAGTTGTTCACGAAGAATAATCCATTCACCTCAATTTCACCCACCACACATGAGTCAGAACACACGTAATATCGCCATCATTGCGCACGTCGATCATGGCAAAACCACATTGGTTGACGCCATGCTCCGGCAGAGCGGCGTCTTCGGCGTGCACGAGGCAGTGGCCGAGCGCGTCATGGATTCGAACGACCTCGAACGCGAGCGCGGCATCACCATTCTCGCCAAGATCACCGGCGTCCGTTTTCACGGGACGAAGATCAACATCGTGGATACTCCCGGCCACAGCGATTTCGGCGGGGAAGTGGAGCGCGCGCTCAAGATCGTGGATGGCGTGATGCTGCTGGTGGATGCCAGCGAAGGCCCTCTGCCGCAGACTCGTTATGTGCTGATGAAGGCGCTAGAAGCGAAACTGAAGCCCATCGTCGTAATCAACAAGATCGATCGCCCGGACGCGCGCGCGGCGGAAGTCCTGAACGAGATCTACGATTTGTTTATCGATCTCGACGCGAAGGAAGACCAGCTCGATTTCCCGGTGCTTTACTCCAACGCGAAGACCGGCGTGGCGAAGACCTCTCTCGACGATCCTTCGGAAGATCTGCTCCCGCTCTTTGAAGCGATCATGGCGCACATCCCTCCGCCCGCGGGCGACCCGGAAGCCATCCTGCAGGCGCAGGTCGCGAATCTCGATTACAGCGATTATCTCGGGCGGCTGGCGATCGGCCGTGTGTTCCAGGGGACGTTGCGGTACGGCGATGAAGTGGCCATCTGCCACCTTAACGGCTCGATACAGAAGACGAAGATCACGAAACTCTACTCGTTCGAAGGCTTGAAGCGGGTGGATGAAACCATTGCGCGACCGGGCGATCTGGTGGCCGTGGCGGGCGTTGCCGGTATTACGATCGGCGAGACAATCACCAGTGCCGACACCCCGCGGCCCATGCCGTTGATTCAGATCGACGAGCCGACCATCGGCATGACGTTCACGGTCAATACATCCCCCTTCGCGGGTAAGGAAGGCCAGTTCGTGACATCGCGAAATCTGCGGGAACGGCTGGATAAGGAGTTGCTGACAAACGTCTCGATTCGCGTGGAATCGGACACGCCCGAGACTTTCAAGGTCATGGGCCGCGGTGAACTGCAACTCGCGATTCTGATCGAGATGATGCGGCGCGAAGGCTTTGAGCTCACGGTGGGCAAGCCCGAGATCCTGACCAAAACCATCGACGGAAAGAGGATGGAGCCCGTCGAAATGCTGATCATCGATTGCCCGGAAGACTACATTGGCGTGGTGATCGAGAAGCTCGGCAGCCGCAAGGGCAAGATGACCAAAATGGTCAACAACGGAAGCGGGCGCGTGCGGCTCGAGTTCCATATTCCATCCCGCGGGCTGATCGGATTGCGCAGCGAGATCCTTACCGATACGCGCGGCACCGCGATTCTGAACTCGCTGTTTCACGGGTATATCGAATGGCAAGGCGAGATTCCGACGCGCCCGACCGGTTCGCTGGTAGCCGACCGGGCAGGGAAGACCACCGGCAACGCGATCTTCAATCTGCAGGAGCGCGGCGAGATCTTCGTGAACCCGGGTACCGAGGTTTATGAGGGCATGATCGTGGGCGAAAACGCCCGCCAGTCGGATCTGGACGTGAATATCGTCAAAGAGAAGAAGTTGACCAATATGCGCGCATCGAGCGCGGATGAGGCAATCCGCCTGGTGCCGCCAAAGCTGCTCAATCTGGAGCAGGCCATCGAATTCATCCGGGAGGACGAGATGGTCGAAGTGACCCCCAAGTCGATCCGGTTACGGAAGAAGATTCTCAAAGCCAATCAGCGGTAAAGTTTGGTGCGGGCGCTGAGTCCCGCTTTTTTCGCGTTCGAGCGGCGTGGCGCCGGCCTCTTCCTGTTCATCGTCAGGGATGAGACGCTCGCCTTCCCGATAGCCGAAGACGTTGAGGCTGCGACGCTGAGGGTGGCTTCGGACGTGACCCCGTCAGGCGTCGAGACATCGACGAAGACATCGCTCCCGGTACCGGACGGAATCGGCACGTTGAGTTGATACAGTCCCGCGGTGGTGGGAGTGAGTCCGGCAAAATTGATCGCCGTGGCTGGAACATTGCTGAAATCCACGGCGACCGTTGCATCCACGGTGTTATACGGCGGGCTTGACAGTGCGGGCCCGCCATCGGGCACGACCGCCGGGGTGACAGCACCCAGTCCGCCGGCATAAACGATGATGGTTTCGCCAACGGCCGCCGGGCTGCCGGAGCTGATCACGCTATAGTCGGCGTGCTGCGCGGCCGCCGGGCCGATGGCGACAGGCTGCGCAAACACCCCGGGTGCGGTATTGCTCGTATAGACTGTCACCGGATTCGAGGGGGTGCCGTTATTCGTCACCTGAACAGTCGCATAGTAGACACTATTCAAGGGGCTGATGGAAGACGGCACGAGCGCGGTGATCATAGTGGGACTCACATAGTCGAGCGGCGCGGGTATTCCATTGATAGTGACCTGCACATTACCGAGCGTGGTGGGCAGGGGCAGGCTTTGCGCCTGCGCCGTTGCGGCCGCCATGCCCGTGCCAAACAGCGAGATCAACTCATTGGGCGCGATCGGGTTCGTTGCAGGCGCGAAGTTCGCCGAACTGACCACCCCGAGAGGGTTCAGATAGACGCCGGTCCCCGCATAAGTCTGAGCCGCGAGCCCCAGAGTGAGGGAGTAAAGAGGAAACGTGCCCGCGGCGGTGCCGAGCGAGATGAATGCCTTCCCGTTGTCGCCCAGCGTAAATTGATAAGGCACATCCGCCGGGGCGGCGGTTCCATCTCCCTGCACAGTATATTCGCTGTCGAACGTGTAATCGTAAACGGCATAGGTCAGCGCCTGGATCCGGTTGTGGAAGAGCGACGTGCCGGCACCGTTCGCATTGACGGAACCATAAAATGCGTCGATGGAATTAGCGCTTTGCCCCGTGGTATCGATCTGTTCTTCGAGCGCGCCCATGTAGTAAATCCCGTTTTCGGTGGCGTTTGAGGCGGTCCCGGTGAGCGAGCGAATACCCACCAGCACATCGAAGCCGCCCGGAGAACCGCCAAGAACGATGTTTCCGTCGGCCGAGATGTAGAAAGTCTTGCTGCCGCTCACGAGTTGCGAACTCTGCGCCGCGCCGAAATCGATGGTCCCGCTTCCTTCGCCCGAAAGCGAATAGGTCACCCCGGATACCGTCTGATTGAGCGTCGTGCCACCGAGACTGGCGCCCACGCCGGTCACCGCGACACTGCCGATGTTGCCCGCTCCATTTGCGGCCAGACTAAACGACGCTTCGCGGACGGCTGCGATACTCGCCCCCGGAAAGTCGATGGCGCCAGCCGTGTAGTTCCCGTTCAGCGCGCCGTTCGACACATTCGTACCGGCGGGAATCCCGATCAGGAGAGTGACATTGCCGTGTTCCGTGGCGCTGGCCACGAAGGCCCCGGGCCCCACCCCGGAGACGCCGCCGAAATCGTAATCGGTCGGATCCGCGAGGCTCTGCATCACGAGAAAACCGTTCGCGGCCGCTTGATAGGTACCGGAAAGCGAGAGCGCCGAATTGGTTGTAATGTTCCCGCCGGCGAGCGTTGTACCCTGGCCTTTGAACGTGTAATTGCCCTGACCATCGAAGGTTACGACTCCGATCGCGCTGCCGGCCGCGGTTACTGCCCCATCCGTAGTGCCGGTCGTAAGAACTTCCCGGACGAAATAATCCCCATGGAGCGTGGCGTTCCCGCTGGCATCGAATTTCTGCGCGGATGCCGATGCAACCAGGAACAAAGCGGCCGCGAACGTTTTAAAACAGTTTGATCTCATGATGGATTCAGGGTCTTGCTTTAATTTACGCCTTCGCCGGAGTTGCGTTGCGGGGAAACTGAGAATGGGAAGATAGAGGCTCATCCGCTGCAATGGAAACAGAGAGTAAAAGCACGTTCCTCGAAGAACTTCGCTGGCGGGGTTTTCTCGAAGCCACGGGTTCGGCAACAACCGGCGACGACCTCGATGCCTGGCTTTCAGAGGCCCGGCGCACGATGTATGTGGGCTTCGACCCCACGGCCGATAGTCTCCATCTCGGGAACCTGATCCCCGTGATGGCGCTGGCCCACGCGCAGCGCCATGGGCACAGGCCGCTCGTGCTGGTTGGCGGCGGCACCGGTCTGATCGGCGACCCCAGCGGGAAAGGGTCTGAACGCGCGTTGCTGGCTGAAGACAAAGCGGGCTCCAACGCCCGCGTGATCCGCTCGCAGCTGAGCCGCTACTTCGACCTCTCGTCCGACGACAAGGCGCTCATGCTGAACAACGCGGAGTGGCTCCTGAAGCTCAATCTCCTCGCATTTCTGCGCGACATCGGCAAGCACTTTTCCGTCAACGAAATGATCAAGCGCGATTCCGTGCGCACCCGTCTCGAAGAACGCGAGCAGGGGATCTCATACACCGAATTCAGCTACATGCTGATGCAGGCTTACGACTTTCTCTACCTGTTTCAACACTACGATTGCACCATCCAGATGGGTGGCAGCGATCAGTGGGGCAATATCCTCTCCGGCAAGGACTTGATACGCCGGGTGGAAGGAAAGCGCGCGGAAGGGATCACTTTCCCTCTGCTCACCACCTCGGCCGGCAGGAAGTTCGGCAAGAGCGAGGAAGGCGCGGTCTGGCTCGACGCCGTGCGCACCAGCCCTTACCAGATGTATCAATACTGGCTGCGGACGGCGGATGCCGACGTGGTCCGTTACCTGAAGCTGTTTACGTTCCTCGACCGGGGCCGCATTGAAGGGCTCGAGCGGGAGGTTGAGGCGCGGCCGGAAAGGCGCGAAGCACAGCGCGTGCTGGCGGCGGAATCGACGGCTATTGTGCATGGCGGGGATATTGTGCAATCGGTGGAAGCGGTCAGCCGGATTTTGTTCGAGGCTTCCGATGAAGTGCCTTCCGCCCTGACGGTTGCGATGCTGGCGCGCGAGATGCCTGCGACGGAAATCGACCGGGCGGAACTCGAATCGGGCATCGGTCTGGTCGAGCTTCTGGTTCGCACGCGTCTGGTGGAAAGCAAAGGCGCGGCGCGAAAGCTGATGGAAGGGGGCGGCGTCTACCTGAACAATGAACGGCAGACTCAGGTCCAGAGGACGGTGTCGGCGGAGGATTTGCGCTGGCCGAACGCGATTCCGCTACGAGCCGGCAAGAAGAATTATCACCTGGTCCTGATTCGTTGAGGAAGCCCTACGTGCCCCAGGCGTCCTTCACCCGCTTGCGGACAAATTGCAGATCTTTGGTCATCGCGCCCAATTCATCCTGCGGGTGATACTCCATATGGATCGAGACCGGTCCGGTAAAGCGCGCCTCGGCGAGGATCTGAAAGAACGCCACCCAATCGACCATGCCTTCGCCGAGCGGGCACATCTGCATCTTCCAGGCGTTGCCCGACTTGACCCAGGTGAAATCCTGCAGCGCGACGGCTCGCAGGCGGGGCAACGCCAGGCGGAGCGCAATCTCCCAGCCGGCGGCACCTCCCTCCGCGGTGGCCTGGGATGGATCGAAATAATATCCCACCCATGCCGGATCCATATCGCCGATGACCGATTGGGCGTCCCAAAGCGCTTCACCTACGTAGCCGCCCGCACGGTTCGGAAACATCGCCGTCATTCCGGCGCGCTGTCCGTAGGCGATCAGGCCCATGAGGTCGCCGCGGACCTGGGCGAGACGCCGGGGAATGTCGGATGGGGCGGTGTTCCGGTTGAATCCATACGGCCAGAATCCCAGCCGGTAAAGGTGCACCTGAGTGTGCCCGGTGATGGCGAGTATCGCGTACGACGTGGGGTCGTTGATCGTGGTGAGCGTAGTGGCGATCATGGGAACTTCGATTCCGGCTCCCCGCACGCTTTCGAAGGCGCGGACCAGATCCACGTTGGTGATGTGGGGATTCACGTGGCCGCCATCCATGACCGTCAGATCCACGCCGTCATAGCCGATCTGCTGCGCGATGGTGCCGAGTTCAGGATATGGCACCTTAATCAGATTCTGCGAATACACGCAAATCAGCGGAGTCGCGCGCGGTGGCTGGAGGATTCCCGCTTTCGGCCCGCCATCTTTTTCGGCGGCCTGCTGCGGACTGGCCTTCGGAGCCAGCATGGCGGCCCCCCCGAGTGCGGCCAGGGCATGACGCCGGGTCAGAAGCGCCCCCGCTCGGAGACGGATTGTGCGAACATTACGTCTGACTCCGGAAGGAACTCAGATGAAACCGGCTGGTCTCCGGAGAGAAGGGGATTCCGGGTGGGCATCATCTCGATTGTAGCCCTGAAATGAATCGGTGGAAGAGTCTGCGAAGCGCGGGTCTTCGGATGGCCGCGTCCATTTTGTTGCTTTGCTCCGCGGGGAGCCTGAGCCATTTCCTGGGCGCGAACCGCGCCATCGCGGCGATGGTGCAATTGCTCGCGGTTCTGGTGGTTGCGACCTGGGGCGGCTGGATTCTCGGGCTTTTCTCCTCCGCGGTAGCGAGTCTTGTATTCGGCTTTTACTTCATCGAACCGCTGGACAGCTTTCGCCTGACTACACTCGACGGCGCGCTCACGTTTGCGGCAATGGCGCTGACCGCGTCGATAGGCAGTCATCTTTCCACTCGCGCCGGGCGGCTGGCCCGGGAGGCTGTTCGCCGCCGCGAAGAAATGGAACGTCTGAACCAGCTTGGCCGAGTCCTGCTTGCCGCCGGTACGCTGACCGAGGCGGCAGAGACCGCGGTACGCGAAATAGTGCATCTGTTCGGACTCAGGCGGGCCGTGCTGCGCATCGAAGGCATACCCGGAGCCTTTCAGGCCGGAGACTCTCGTCCCGGAGCGAGAGCCGCGGATGAGATTTCGATTGTGCCGCTCACCGGCGACTCCGGCGCGGATGTTCTGGAACTCCACGGCGCGCGGCTTTCGGACGAGATCCGGAGTACTCTTGCCAGTATGGCCGGCCTTGTGCTGGAGCGGGCGAGGAACGCGGAAGAACGCGCTGAAATCAAAGCCGTCCGCCAGGGAGAAGAACTCAGATCCACCGTCTTGAATGCGCTGGCTCACAACTTCAAAACGCCGCTGACTTCGATCAAGGCCGCGGCTTCAATTCTGCGCGGAGCGGGCAGCGCCCTCCCTGCCGATCAGCTGGAACTGGTAGTGGTGATCGACGAGGAGGCGGACCGGCTTCACCGGTTGATTCGCGAATCGCTCGAACTGGCGCAACTGGAGGGGCGGCGCGCCAATCCCGCCATCGAGGAATGCCGGATCGCCGGCATCGTCGAACGGGTAACCGCGAGAATGGCAAGCTATTTCAGGAATCGCAGGTTTATTATCGATATACCGGACGATCTTCCGCCGATTATGGGCGATAATTTTCTGCTGGAGCAGATGCTGCTCCAGGTTGTGGACAACGCATGGAAATATTCGCGGCCCGGCACGCCGATCCGGATATCCGCCGTGCTCTCGGGACCGGAGATCGTCGTGACGGTTCGCAATGAGGGCGCCGGGATACCGGAAGATGAGCGGGACCGGATATTCGATAAGTTCTACCGGGGCAGTAGAGACCGCGCCACGGTTGAGGGTACCGGGCTGGGGCTGACGATCGCAAAAACGATCGCTGAAACCTGCCAGGGGACGTTCTGGCTCGACACGGAGCCGGAGGGGCCGGCATTTCATTTCGCGCTTCCAGTCGGGGCGGCGGAGAGGTTGCATGATAGAGAATCGCACCATATTACTCGTTGACGACGAACCCCAGATCCGGAGGGTCCTCCGGACCAGTCTGAGCGCGCAATGGGCGAACGTGATCGACCTGCCGAACGGCGAGGAGGCGCTCGACCTGCTGCGCGAGAAAACGGTGGACCTGATTCTTCTGGACATGAACATGCCGGGAATGGGTGGCATCGCAACGTGCCGTGCCATTCGTGCCGGATGGGACGTCCCGATCATCATCGTCTCTGTGCGCGATTCGGACAGGGACAAAGTGGAGGCGCTCGATGCGGGCGCGGACGACTTCGTGTCCAAGCCGTTCAGCATCGATGAACTGATGGCGCGGATTCGCGCCGCCTTGCGGCGTACCGGATTTGCGACGGATACGACGCCGAAACACATTTCGCTGCCGAATCTGGAAGTGGATTTCGAGCAGCGGCGGGTGATCGCAAATGGCGCGTCGGTCAGGCTGACGCCGACGGAATTCGATATTTTGCGGTATCTGGTGTCGCATGCGAATAAGCCTGTGCCTCACCGGCGTCTGTTGCAGGCGATCTGGGGTCCGGAATACAGCGATCAAATCGAGTATCTGCGCGTCTTCATCAATCAGCTGCGGAAGAAGATCGAGCCGCCCGGACCGAAGCCGACATTTATCACGACGGAACCCCGGATCGGGTATCGTTTTGTGCTGGCTGAAGCGGCGGAACCCGGAGAGACCGTAGCGGCTTCGTGAATCGGGGACGGTCATGCGTGTACACTGAATCTATTCGGGCTGTGGCGCAGCCTGGCTAGCGCGCTTGCTTGGGGTGCAAGAGGTCCCGGGTTCAAATCCCGGCAGCCCGACCAAATTCCTCAAAGACTTACAGAGACCGGGACCTCCCCAACCCGGTCTCTGGAGTCCAACTGGAGTCCAAAACCACGCTCTTCCATTGAAGGGGTTCCTCCCAGGCATTTTCGAGCCGTCGCCCTATTGGCCCACCTCAAAGCGTCTTCGGTTAGCTCAGCACGACAGCCTAATGTAGTGTCCCCGATATAGCTATACATATTGTCTCCGACTATGGTACAAGAGTGGCATGGCAAGAAACGCCGTGCGTTTGGAGCTTTCGGCATCC
>Ga0208357_1003194_pt1 | contig 10240 bp, 10 predicted proteins | sample NGESurdeep092012_6_FD_184487 | JGI IMG/M metagenome (GOLD analysis project Ga0208357, IMG submission 184487) | Arctic peat soil microbial communities from Barrow, Alaska - NGEE Surface sample F52-2 deep-092012 (SPAdes) | ecosystem: Environmental > Terrestrial > Soil > Wetlands > Peat ... | reverse complement strand
AACGGCCCTGCATTTGCTTAGTGGCAAAGTGCAGGAGATTTTGCCGATGAGATTCGCCATATTAACGTTGCTGTTGACCGCCACGCTCGGTGCCCAGGCGCCGAATCCCGTTCAGACCGGTGTTCGGACCGGCGCGAACGGTTCGGATCCTATTTTCCGCGTTGACGTGACCTCGAAAACCGTCAGGGCCGTCAACTATCACAACCGTCAGGGCACCACCCATATCGATTTCCGCGGGACTTCCCTCATGCCGGACGCCCGGGGTGAAGCCAGCGTGTCGGCAAATACCGGGGCCACGCGAATTTCGCTGAAGTTCAACCACCTTTCGAATCCCGCCCAGTTCGGCCCGGAATATCTGACTTATGTCCTGTGGGCCATCACGCCCGAGGGACGCGCGAAAAGTCTCGGAGAAGTAACGCTGAAGGACCCGAACTCGAAGACCGCCGAACTCTATGCCACCACCGACCTTCAGTCCTTCGGGATGATCGTCACCGCCGAGCCTTACTTCTCGGTAAGCCAGCCTTCGGACGCCGTCGTGATGGAGAATTTTCTGCGCAAGGATACCTCGGGGACGCTCGAACTCGTGAATGCCAAATACGAGTTGCTGAAACGCGGGGAATACACGCTCAACATCACTCCCGGCGTGCTCCGCCCGATTACATCGGATCTCAAAGTCCCTCTGCAGTTGCGCGAAGCGCGTGAGGCGATTGCGATCGCAAAGGCCCAGGGCGCCGATAAATGGGCTCCCGACGTGATGGCCAAAGCCGCCGTCAACATGGAAAATGCCGAAGGCTTTTATCGCGGCAAGAACGAAAAGGAACTCAACACGGTAGCCCGCGAAGCCACCCAGCAAGCCGAAGACGCCCGCCGGATCAGCCTCGTGAAAGAACGGGATGCATTCGACCTGGCCACTAAAGAGGCCGCGGCGCGCCGTGAACAGGATGCTAAAAACCAGGCGGCCGCGGCCGACGCGGAAGCCTTAAGGCAGACTGGCCTGCGCGCCTCCGCCGATGCGGAACGCGCGGCCGCGGAGAAAGCGAAGAACGAAGCGCAAATCGCCACCGCTCAGGCTCTCAGCGCGCAGCAGGAAGCGGAGGCAGCCCGCGAGGCTGCTCTTGCCGAACAGAAACGGCTCGCGGATCAAACCGCGGCCGCCCAGGCCGCGCGTGCCAAAGCCGAGAGCGATGTTGAGGCTCTGCGTACCCGGCTCCGCGATCAGTTGAGTGCCATCCTGCAAACCCGCGATACCGCGCGCGGTCTGATCGTCAGCTTGTCGGATGTCTTGTTCGATTCCAATCAGGCCTCTCTGAAGCCGGGCGCAAAGGAGAAGCTCGCCAAGGTCTCCGGTATTCTCCTCGCCTATCCCACTCTCATGATCAGCGTGGAAGGTCATACGGACAGCATCGGCACCGACGACTATAACCAGAAACTGTCCCAGCGGCGCGCCGACGCGGTTCGCGACTACCTCACGTCGAACGGCCTGGACCAGGGGCATGTTCAGAGCATTGGCCTGGGCAAAGCCAATCCGGTCGCATCGAACGACACGGCGGCCGGACGCCAGCAGAACAGGCGCGTGGAAATGGTTGTCAGCGGTGACGTGATCGGGCAGCCCATCCAGCCCGCGACCAGTTCACTGCAGTAAGCCTGCGGCGGGGGCGAAGGGCGGCAGTCGCTAGACTCGAATATTGCCCCTCGCCCTCGACACCGCGCTTGCTTACGTGAAAGGCGTGGGCCCCGCCCGCGCCGCCATGCTCACGGCCAGGGGTCTCGAAACCGTTGAAGATCTGCTCCAGTACTTCCCGTTCCGCTATGAAGACCGCAGCAATCTGAAGACGATCTCGCAGATCGCGCCGGGCGAAATGGCCACCGTGATCGCCGAAGTCCGCTCGGCAAAGGTGTCCGGCTTCCGCCGCCGTAACCTCGGGCTGTTCGAAGCGGAGTTCACCGACGACTCTCGCGCCATCCTGCTCGGCAAATGGTTTCACGGCGCTTATCTGGCCGACCGCCTGACGCCCGGAACCCGCGTCGCCCTGTTCGGCAAGATCGAGTTCGACTCATACCGGGGCGAGATGCAGATGATGCATCCCGAAACGGAATTCCTCACCGGCGAAGACGATGAGGGGGATGCCGCGCTGCATGTGGGCCGCATCGTGCCCGTCTACGAAGCCGCCGGAAAGATCAATACCCGCGTCCTTCGGACCCTGATTTATCGCATCCTCCAGCAGCTTCCGGAGCTGGAAGACCGGCTGCCGGAGACCATCCGCGCCCACCTCCGGTTTCCCTCCCGCGCGGAAGCGATCCGGGAAGCCCACTTTCCTGCCACCGGGACTCCCATCCGTATCCTGAACGACTTTCGCTCGGCCGCGCAATTCCGTCTGATCTTCGAAGAGTTCTTCTGGCTCGAATGCGGTCTGGAGATCAAGCGGCAGCGTGCCCGCGCCATGCCCGGCATTGAGTTTGCGCTGACCGGGCGGGTGCGCGAACAGATCAAGAAACTGCTTCCATTCAAGCCCACCGGCGCCCAGAAACGGGTCCTGAAGGAAATCGCGGATGACATGTCGCGGCCCAGCCCGATGAGCCGCCTGCTGCAGGGCGATGTCGGCAGCGGCAAAACCATCGTTGCGGCGGAAGCAGCCGTGATTGCCCTCGAAAACGGCTACCAGGTCGCCATCCTCGCGCCTACGGAGATCCTGGCGGCCCAGCACTTCTTCTCCTTGCGGCCGCTGCTGCAAAAGCTCGGTTACACGGTGGCGCTGCTGACCGGGTCCTCCACCGTCCGCGAAAAACATAAGCTGAAAGAAATGTTTCGGAGCGGGCTCATCCCGGTCGCCATCGGCACACACGCGCTGATCCGGAAGGATGTCGAGTTCGCGAAACTGGGCCTCGTAATCATCGACGAGCAGCACCGCTTCGGCGTCATGCAACGCTTCGAGCTGGTACAGAAAGGTATTACGCCTGACGTCCTGGTGATGACCGCCACGCCTATTCCCCGGACCCTCGCGATGACGCTCTATGGCGATCTCGACGTGTCCGTGATTGACGAAATGCCCCCTGGCCGCAAGAAGATCGTGACGAAACATTTCACCGCCGACCAGATCGAACTGGCGTACAGCGCCATCCGCCGGGAGATCGACGCGGGCCGCCAGGCCTACGTGGTTTACCCGGTCATCGAAGAGTCGGAAACGCAGGCCATGAAAGCGGCCCAGCAGATGTACGAGCATCTTTCGAGCGAGGTGTTCCCCGATGTTCCGGTGGGCCTGCTGCATGGGCGTCTCGGCTCCTCCGAAAAGGAAGCGGCCATGGAATCGTTCAAAGGCGGCCGCACGAAGATTCTTGTTTCGACGACCGTGATCGAGGTGGGCGTCGACGTGCCGAACGCTACCGTGATGGTGGTGGAGCAGGCCGAGCGCTTCGGGCTTTCGCAACTGCACCAGCTGCGGGGCCGCGTCGGCCGGGGCGCGGAACAGAGCTACTGCATGTTGATTACAGAAAAGCTCAACGACACGGCGAAGGAGCGTATCCGGACGCTGGTCGATTCGCAGGACGGCTTCAAGATCGCCGAGATGGATCTGAAGCTGCGCGGCCCGGGGGAGTTCTTCGGGACGAAGCAGTCCGGGTTGCCATCGCTGCGGATTGCCAACATTCTGCGGGACCCGGATATTCTCACGGCCGCGCGCCATGAAGCGCACGCGTTTGTCGAGCGTCCGCCCTCGCAGGAAGAGTTTGCCGCCGCCATCGAATACATCAAAAATCACTGGCAGAGGCGGTACGGTTTGGTGCAGGTGGGCTGAGTGCGAATCACCGGCGGTGAGTTCCGATCGAGAAAGCTCGAATCCCTGCCCGGGACGGACGTGCGGCCGACCTCGGACAAGATGCGGCAGACGCTGTTCAACATTCTCCAGGGCGAAGTGGAAGGCTCCGTTTTCGTGGATGCCTATGCGGGCACGGGCGCGGTCGGGATCGAGGCGCTGAGCCGCGGCGCCCGGCACGTTGTCTTCATCGAAAAAAACCGGGTAGCCGCGAATCTGATCCGGAGCAACCTGGCCGCACTCAAGGCAGAGGCGCGGGCGCGCGTGATTCACGGCCCGGCGGCGCTCTATCTGGGCGGGCTCGGGGCGGATATCGTCTTTATCGACCCTCCCTATCCGCAGGAGCGGGAGTACCGCGCCGCGCTCGATGCGCTGGAACCGAGACCGCCGGCGCTCACGATCGTGCAGCACTCGGTGCGATTCGCGCTTGAAGACGAGCAGGGACCCCTGCGGCGGACCCGAACGGTCAAGCAGGGAGAGAACGTCCTGAGCTTCTTTCATCTACTGTGACGCCGGGGGCGTGGGCGGCACTGGCACTGGCGTTGGCGTTGGGGCAGCCGCCGCGGGCTGCTGGCCAGTCATGGACGGATTCGGCGGCGGGATGGCAGCCGCGCCACCGCCGCGCGCCGGGTCTTTCGTGATGTCGTAGACGAATTCCCATTCGTTGTACTTTTTCCTGTCGCCGTAGCGCTTGATCCCTTCCTGCTCGCGCTTGCTCGCTACGCCGGCAATTCCGCCGCCAACGATCTGGGCGGCAGGCGCGGCCGTCTGGGTTCCAAGGGTAGCGATTGCGGTCCCCGTGACCGAACCTGCCGAGGCCGCGGCAGGCTGCTGGACGGCAGTCAGGCCGTTCAGACCGTTCAGGCCGCCGGGCCGGGGAGTGGTCAGCAACTGGCTGATCAGGTTCGCTCCCGTAAGACCCGCCGTTTGCCCGGGTTGACCGGGAGTGGCTCCGGGGGGCAACTGAACGCCGGGAGGTAGCTGCACTCCCGGAGGCAACTGGATACCCGGAGGCAGCGTAACGGAGGGCGGCGGAGCGGGGATGGGTTGGCCGCTGGCATCGAACTGTGGAGGAGGAGGGGCCTGCACGTTGCTGGGATCGCCCGGCGCGCCAGCCTGATCGCTGGGCCGCTGACGGTTCGCGAGGTTGACCTGCGCCTGGCCCGTGTCCACCTGGTTGCCTCCGGTCTGCTGTAGTTGGGTAATAAAATTCTGGGCCTCGGCGGGCTTGTCGCCGTCCTTCTTCTTGCCGTAGACAAGGGAATCGGTAAACACGCCGCCGGGGCCTACGTGAATCACGCGCCAGTCGTCCTTGCCGGTCATCGGGTCGACATAGCGTTTGCGCAGGAACCGGAGGTTCTGGGTGTTGTCCAGAGCCTCGAAATTAGCCGGATAGCGGTTGAATTTTCGCACATAAAGGGCCACGGCGCGGGAATATTGCTGGCCGCGATCGATCAGCAATTGTTCCCTGTCGCGCTGGGCCTCGAAAGCAACGCGGGGCAACTCGACGTAAAGCATGATCGCGACCGTGGCCGCCATGGCGTATATCAACAGGAGCACGAAGCCGGATTCGGAATTGCGGCGCGTCATGCGTTGGCATCCTGCTGCAACGGCAGCGTTTGCGTGCTCTTGAATTGCGTGTCCTCGATGGTGATGGAGTTGACCCCGATTTTCACCACTTTATAGCGGCCGTTCTTCACGTTGGCGTTCTCTCCGGCGATGATGATGTCGTCGCCATCGAGCAGGAACGCCTGTTTCCGTCCGTCCGATTTTGTCACTTCGTAGCCGTAGTACTTGAATGTCATCTTCGGCGCGGATGGCGGCGGCGGAGGGCCTGAAGCCCGCGGCGGCGTGGCAGTGGCAAGAAGGTGATTAATGGGAATCTTCGGCGTATTTTTCGGTAAATCGAGAGGCTTGGCCGAGGGAGGCGGGGGGGCGGCGCCGTACTGGAACAGATTGCGCATCGCCTCTTCGGGCTGGACGTTCTGCACTTTCGCGAGCAGATCGAGACGCAGGGTGGGGTTGATGGTTGCGGGATCGGGCCGGTCTTCCGGCCTCAGAGTGCCCTGGCGAAACTTGATTTCAGTACCCGCGCTGCTGCCCCTCGTGGTCCGCCGCGGGCCGGAAGTGGCCGGTTGTCTCGCCGCGGCTGGAGCCGCTGCCGGTATGGCGGCGACGGCACGCGGCGGAGAGGCAGGAGATTCCGAATCGCCCGAAAAAAAGTTCATGTACACCACGACCGCCATGATTGCGAAGAGAACGCCCAGGATCGTGAGTTTTTTCGGATCCGCACCGGTGGTCACGAGGCACCCCCTGGAGCGTCAAGGACGAAAGCATTCAACTTGAAGGTGACCGTAAGCGTGTCGCCTTTCGCCTGCGGGGCGACCTGCAGGCTCTCAATGAGCAGGAAGCGGGGCGAACGGTCGAGCAGGTTCACCAGCTTCACGAGCTGGTTGTAGCCGCCCTCGAAATTCATGGAGACGGTCAGCATTTCCAGATCGTCACTGCCTTCGATCGGATCGAGCGAGGCAAAAGTTGCACCGGTCATTTTCATGCCGGCTGTTTTCGCCGCGTCGTTGAGCGCACTGTAAAGAGTGGAATACGTGTAGCGGCGGGTGGTGAAGTAGGTGGCGAGAAAGGTCTGGCTTTCGGCCTTGCCCCGTTCGATATTCGCCGTAAGAAGCCGGCTGCGTTTGAGCCTGAGTTGCTCGGCCTGCAGCTGGGACCGTGCCACGGTCAACTGCATGTCCAGCGTCTCGGGCGACGGGCCGAACAAATGGAAGGCAAACCCCGCTGCCACCAGGTTGGCCACCAGCAGGAGGCCCAGACCGGCGCGCACCAGCGCCTGGGGTGTCCTCAGGGACGGGATGGAGGGCAGACTAAAGCTTCTGGGCATAGTTCACCGAAATCCGATAACGGTAGAAAGCATCGGTCTGCGTGGGTGTGTTGACGACGCTGAGAGTGGTGGAGCCGAAGACGTCGGAACCCTCCAGTTTCAGGATAAAGGCGATGACCTGTTCGGGGGCGTCGGCCGCGACCTGCATATCGAGAAAGACCTGGTCCCGCGCGTTGATGGAAGGACGGATAGACAAGACGCGCACGTTGGCCGGAAGCACTTTTTCGAGGTCGGAAAAGATCTTCGTCCAGCTGGTGGCTTTCAGACGGATGAGCTCGTTGAGCAGGATGCTGCGGTCGAGAACGACTTCATTGCCGGGCTGGCGCATCCTGGCATCGAGTTTCGCCTGCGAGGCGCGAACTACGGAAAGCTGCCGGTCCACGCGGTTCAGGATTTCCTGTGTCTGGCGGATTTCGCCGCGCCCGGTGGCGAACCGCGACACAAGCATGCCGAGCGACACGGCGAGCAGGAGAGCGGCGACCGTGGACCCGACCAGCATGGGACGGTCGCTCCTGAACGGCTCGCGCGCGAGGTTGACGGGAATTCTCATGCGGCGGCCTGCTGTTCATGGCTAGCCGAGAGCGACGCAAGATAACCGGCCAGGCCCGGGTGCGGGGCGTTGAGGGGCTCGACGGGAAGATCCAGATCCAGCGACAAGCGCAGGGCGCAGGCGTCCGCATCGGCCCCGAATCCGGCGAGGAACAGCTTCTCCGGACGCGCACTGCTCTGGTCTTCGATGTAAGCGAGGGTGGGGTAGATGTCGGCGCTGATTTCGTCCAGAGGATCGGCGGTTTCTTCCGTATCCGCCAGTTCGAGCGAGCGCGCGATGGTGACGACGCCCGCGGAGAGGCCAAGCACGGTGAGCGCGCCGGGGCTGCGGTGGGCCAGCACGAGAGACCCGTTTGCAGGCAACAGATCGAGCATGGCAAGCGAGGAGACGGTGATGAGACCGGGATGCAGACCCGCGGCGCGGAACGGAGCTTCATAATGCGCCACGATCTCGGAGGGCGACAGCACGACGATCACTTTCCGGCCGGCCTGGGGGAAATACGACAACGCGGCGGAATCGATATCGAACGGCACGCTTTTGCGCAAACGGAAGTTGATGAGAGGACGCCGCTCCTCTTCCTTTTCCGGCAGGCTGTCGAAATCGAGGACCGCGATGCGGACGCTGTTATCGGGCAGGATCAGGGTGGCGCCGCGCCGGCCGCGTCCGCCGGACGGCGGAACCAGTTCACGCACGGCCTGGGCGAACGCGACTGGATCGAGCACGTTCTCTTTGAGCGGAGAGGGCGCGAGGCACCCGGACGGCAACGGGATGTATTGAGGGGCGGACGGACCGCGCGTGCGCGACATGGCAATGCCATCGGCCGCGATTTCGAAGGCGAACTCCGGCGGAGGATCGCGCAACACGCCCATGATTTTCGCGAGCGTGCTCATTCGATAAAAGTCACTTTGTTGATTTCTTTTAGAGTGGTGATGCCCTGGCGGACCTTCTCGACGGCCGATTCGCGCAGAAACGTCATGCCCTCCTCGCGTGCCAGCCGCTTGATCTCCGACGATGGGCGGCGATCGAGAATCAGTTCCCGTATGCGGTCGCTCAGATCGAGCAGTTCGTGAATGGCGGTGCGTCCGCGGAAGCCGGTTCCGCCGCATTCGAAGCAGCCGGGCGCTTCCATGAGATCGAGTTTGCCCCATTCGGCCGGATCGAGGCCGCTTTCGATAAACGCCTGATCGGGATACCTCACGGGGTGTTTGCAATGCTCGCAGTTGATGCGCACCAGGCGCTGGGCGAGAATGCAGTTCAACGCCGAGACGAAGTTGTAGGCATCGACGCCGATGTTCACGAAGCGCCCGAGAACGTCAACCACGTTATTGGCGTGAACGGTGGTGAAGACGAGGTGACCGGTGAGGGCGGAGTTGATGGCGATTTGCGCCGTTTCCTGGTCACGGATTTCGCCGACCATGATCTTGTCGGGATCGTGCCGGAGGATGGAGCGGAGGCCGCGGGCGAAGGTGAGGCCTTTCTTCTCGTTCACGGGGATCTGGGTGATTCCCTTGAGCTGATATTCGACGGGATCTTCGATGGTGATGATCTTGTCTTCGTCGTTCTTGATCTCGCTGAGCGCGGCGTAAAGGGTGGTGGTTTTGCCGGAGCCGGTGGGCCCGGTGACCAGCACCATGCCGTAGGGTTCGGCGATGTAGCGGCGGAATTTCACCAGATCGTTCTCGCTGAAGCCGACGACGTCGAGCGAAAGTTTGGCGAACTTCTCGCTCATGGATTCTTTATCGAGCACGCGGAGCACGGCGTCTTCACCGTGGATGGTGGGCATGATCGAGACGCGGAAATCGATGAGACGGCCTTTATAGCGGACCCGGAAACGGCCGTCCTGGGGGACGCGGCGCTCGGCGATGTCGAGCTCGCTCATGACCTTGATACGGGAAAGGATGGTGGTATGCCAGTCCTTCGCGATAGGGGGCATGGCGTAGTGCAGGACGCCATCGATGCGGTATTTGATGACGACTTCCTGATCGCGGGACTCGATGTGGATATCGCTCGCGCGGCGTTCGAGGGCGTTGAAGATGGTGGTATCGACCAGTTTGATGACGGGCGCGATGTCGCTGTCAACGGCGGCGAGGCGGTCGATGGAAAGCGTTTCGTCGGGATTGTCTTCGTCGCCGATGACGTCGAGCGCGAAGCCTTCGGTGACCTCTTCGAGGACGCGCTGGGACTGCTCGGTTTTCTTGAGAAGATCGGCGATCTGGGAGGCGGTGGCGACTTTTACCCGGAGCTTCCTGTGCAGAAGCAGACCGAGTTCGTCGATCATGTTGAGGTTGTGGGGGTCGGACAGGGCGATTTCGAGGGTTCCGTTGCGGAGCCTGAGCGGCACGAAGTTGTAGCGGAACATGAGATCGACCGGAACGGACCGGAAGAGCTCGTGCTCGATCGCGCCATCGCGCAGATCGACGAATTCGCAGCGATAGCGGGCGGCGGCGGCCTGGGCTGTTGCGATCTCGGCGGCGGCGGGGGAGCCGACGGTGGGGATGGACAGCGGGACTTTATTGGGAGTGGCTGTCATTGCATACACACCAGGACGCACCTCACCGGATCATTCACCCATCGACAGTTCACAGATGTTTGACGCCCGGACGCGGCGGATCGTTGAGGCCTCATGCGGCGCGGGTTTGGAGTTTTTGGGGTTTGTGACGGGTGAAATCGGTTTGGCCGGCACGGTCGAGACGGCGTTCGCGGTCGATGGCGGCGTGGATCTGGTCATTCGAAAAAACGAACCCATCTTGTTTTGGCTCGTAGGGCAAGTGCTTCATTTCATTCAGCTGGAGGAGTTTTTGCGCTTCCTTCATTTCGGTTTCGCGGCGGGCCAGGCGGGCGGTTTGGAAGGCCTGGAGGGTGGCTAGGTTCCTTTGCAGATTGCGGTTGTAGTGCGGATCACGATATTTTGGACAAAGTTGCACATTATTCTGGACAAAACGGCGTTTATGGCGTTAGACCCTCAAGACACACGAAGACCACTGC
>Ga0208357_1003191_pt1 | contig 10246 bp, 11 predicted proteins | sample NGESurdeep092012_6_FD_184487 | JGI IMG/M metagenome (GOLD analysis project Ga0208357, IMG submission 184487) | Arctic peat soil microbial communities from Barrow, Alaska - NGEE Surface sample F52-2 deep-092012 (SPAdes) | ecosystem: Environmental > Terrestrial > Soil > Wetlands > Peat ... | reverse complement strand
AAGGAGCGTCCGCAGTCGCCGGTAGTCGGGTCGGAAATCGTGTCCCCAGTCGGAGATGCAGTGCACCTCGTCCACGACCAGCAGGCCACAGGACCGGGCCAGGGCCGGGAGCACGGCATCGCGGAACTCGGGATTGTTCAGGCGTTCCGGGGAAAGGAGTAGGACGTCGACCTCGCCCCGGCTGACCCGACCGTAGATCTCGTTCCAGTCGTCGGTATTGGTCGAGTTGATGGTGGTGGCGTGGATCCCGGCCCGTTCCGCCGCCGCGATCTGGTTCCGCATCAGCGCCAGCAGGGGCGACACGATGACCGTCGGCCCGGCACCGGCCCGGCGGAGCAGGGCTGTGGCGATGAAGTAGACGGCGGACTTGCCCCAGCCGGTGCGCTGGACGACGAGTGCTCGTCGATGGCCGATGACGAGGGCCTCGATGGCCCCCCACTGGTCCTCCCGGAGCTTCGCCTCGCGGCCGGCCAGGGCCCGGAGGTGTTCCTCGGCCTCGGCCCGGAGCGCCGTCGGTTCCGGCGAAGCGGATACGTCGGCCACGAGGTGACCCTACGCCGTGGCTATGACAGGACGTTCTGGCCCATGAAACGTCGACCTCAGCCACCACGTGGGGGAGCACAGTTCCCGTGCCCGTCGACAGCGCCAAGGTCGCGAATTGGATGGATGTCAGCCGCCGTCCCTGTGGGTAGTGAGGACCCTACTGAGCGACTAAAGGGGTTCTATAGGATTAGTGGGATTACAGTGGGTGTTGTCAACCGGATGGACCGGACTCACGGGCCCAGCCAACTCGCCCCCCCGGGTGAAGTGAAGGAGCCACGATGGCCAACAGCATCAGCACGGTAATGACCTGGGAAGAGCACAGCGCCGAGGTCGGGATGCCGGTGGACGTCCGGGGCCGGTACCTGGGGACCTGGTGCCGAGGCTTCGAGGTGGCCGAGATCCTCTACGAGGGTTGCCGGGTACGGCGGTGCTCCGACCAGAGCGTGCTGCCCGACATCTTCCCCTACGAAGAGGTCCGTCAGGCCCAGCCCGCTCGGGCCCGGTCCGGGTCCAGAGCTCGGGCGTTTTCGGGCGTCTTCGCCTCGCTGGGTACCTAAACGTCGCTCTTTACCTGAACGCCCCGCGTCGTCCGTCACCCGCGACGACCTTGGAACCCGTCACCTCAGCGTCCACCGGGATCGAGCGACACGGGAAATTGGCACCTCCGCGTTGGTTACCTCGTCACTGTCAGGGTAAATGACTGAGTGACGACGTACTTGGTCCTACCCTCTCCGAAGGTGGCCTTGATTTTCAGGTGTGTCGCACCCCTCTTTTGTGGCGTTCCCGAGATTGTGGCCGTCCCGTCGGAATTGGTGACGAACTGAAGGTTCTTCGGCAGCTTGCCCCGCTTGGTGATCACAGGCATTGACGCCCCGCTCGTGGTGACGGTGAACGAAAATGACGCACCGACGGTGCCTCTGGCGGTATCCGTACTCGTGATGGCAGACAGGTTCGGGCCGACGTTAAAGCTCTGCTGCACTTCGGGTGCCGGCGCATAGTTTCCGTCCCCCGTGTGGTTGGCGTCGATGGTGCACTTTCCTACCGTTGTGAAAGCCACTGACCCGCCGCTGACCGAACAGACTGCCGTCGCCGCACCGTCAGCGGTCAGTGTCACCGGAAGCCCCGAGGATGCAGTGGCCGAGACTGAGTAGGTGGGCCCTCCGACGAGTGCGGGCGAAGGTGGAGACGAGACAAAGGTGGTCATCTGGATCAGCTCACTGGTCTCATAGGCACCGATATCACACGGGGTAGATCGGGACACTCCGCGCTGGTCTGCCCTCGCGCACAGAGGGGGATCGGTGACGTGGCCGATGGCTGGGCTTCCCGGCTCCAGCGCGACGGTCAGTGTCGGGCCGCCGTTGTTCTGAGGTCCAGTTGGGTCGCGCAACGCAGGTGTGTTTGAGAGATCAGTGGGTGCGATGAATCCGCAGGAAGCATCGTCGTCGAGGTTGAAACCATCGTCGGTGATGCCGCCGGAGCAATCGGCTCCTGTGGCGCTATTGGCCACGATGGTGGCAGTCACGTTCATCGTGGCGTCTGTGTTACTGATCCCCCCGCCATGAGTGGCGCTATTGCCCGACAAGGTGCTGTTGGTGACGGTCACCGGGCCTTCATCGTTACTAATTCCCCCGCCCGAGTCCGTCGCCGTGTTGCCGGAAATGGTGCTGTCACTGACGGTCAATGGTGTGTTGTTTCCGGTGGCGATACCGCCGCTGAATTCAGCGGCGTTGTCGGCGACGATGCTGTTTATGATGGTCAGCCGACCGTGAGTCTGTGTTCCCCCACTGTCGATGGTGTCGTTCTCAATGGCTCCTCCCTGGGTGGAGGTGGAGTTGTCTGACAAGGTGCTGTTGGTGATCGTCATGGGACTGGCGTTGAAGATCGCGCCACCACCATCGACGGAGCTTTACCAAGGAGGACGCCGAAGCCGCACTTCCAGGATTCATGTGGGAGACAGCCGAGACAGTCGCCGGAGCTGGAATTGATGCGCTTGAGAAGGGCAAGACGGTGATCATCCCAGGCACCGCCAATCGGGTGGCCGCTCGCATCAGTCATTTCGCGCCCAACTGTCTGCTCGTTCCCTTGCTGGCCAGGAATCACCCGGGCTTGCGTCGCTAAGTGAGCTGCGTCTGCAGCTTGTTATCGTGGCCGTTCGCGGCTTCGAGGATCTTGACGTCAGAAGTTGGCTAGCGCGTGGAAGGCGACAGCGGCGGCTGTCGCTACATTCAGCGAGTCGACTCCGTCTGTCATCGGGATGTTGACGACCACATCGGACGCGGCCAGGGCGGCATCTGTCAGGCCTGACCCCTCAGCACCGAAGAGCAGGGCCAGGCCAACCGGGTGACCTGAGGCGGACATCAATGCCTTCAATTCCGCCAAACTGACGACCGGTGTCTTGCTCCCGGCGGCCGGACGCGGTGTCAACGCCGCGATGACGAAGCCGGCTGCCCGCACCTGGTGGAGGCCGGTCGGCCACGGCTCGACTCGGGCGAATGGTAGGTGAAGGACATGTCCGACCGACACCCGGATCGACCGGCGGTAGAGCGGGTCGGCGCACGTCGGGTCGAGGAGGACGCCGGACACCCCGAAGGCAGCTGCGTTGCGGAAAAGGGCACCGATGTTCTGATGGTCGTTGAGGCCCTCGATAATAGCGACGATTGGAGTAGCTCTCTCCGGATCAGAAGTTCCAGCGGCGTCGTTCAGTAGCGAGGCCGCGCCGGTGGGTGATGGGCGGTTGGCAACGGCGACCACACCACGATGCAAGGCGAAGCCGACCGTGCCAGCCACGAGGGCACGAGAGCCGACGAAGATCGTCGCACCCCGGGCCCTTGTGGTTGCCACCAGGTCGCTGGCCGAAACGACCTGGTGGTCATCAACGAGAAGCGAACGCACCGTGTACCTGGAAGTGAGGAGCCGGCTGACGGCCAGCCTCCCCTCGACCACGAAGACCGATTGATCGGTGTCTCGCCGGATCCGACTGGCCGGGTCGTTGAGGTCTCGGTAGAGGTCGAGTCGGGGGTCGTCGAGGTCGGCCACCTCAACGAGTGGGCCCGGGGCGGCAACAGGAGAATCTTCCGGCGCGTCCGACATCCCTTCAGCTTCGCGGGTTTCGCCCTCCCTATCCCGCATGTCGTAGAACGGAAGTCCGAAAGGTCGGGGGAGCCGGAAAAGGGTCACTCGTGAGTTCCATCAGCTTGCTATTCGTCGCGGTGGACTCTCCGGATGGGTGATTATGAAGAAATTCCTCTCGCCGTGTGGGGAAGGGCTACGGACGCCGCAAAGCAAACGTCGAGGGCCTGATCAACAAGGTACGTGTCGTCTCACGTCCCGACGTGCGAAGGCCGCGAAGGAGGGGCCGCTGTTCAAGGCAAGATGAGTTACGTGAGAGAAGCGGGATCGATTCCCAAGCCGCCGGCCACGCTGCTGGCGTAGGCCGCCAGCGCGAAGCGCAGCACGTTGACGCCTTCCTGGCCGCTCCAGAGAAGGGGGCCTTCGCCGTGGCGAAGCCAGTTGATCCAGTGACGTCCTGAATCACGGAAGCTGCTGGCCCAATCGTCATCGAGTGCGTGGTACGAGCGCATCTCACCTTCGGCGTAGATCTCCAGGCTCGGTTGCTGGATGCCACGCCCGGTGCAGCGGTTTACCCGCCCGTATCCCCGGTTGCCGGTGACTTCCCATCGTTCGTCATTCGTGTAGTAGTCAGAACGCAGGTACATGTCGGGAGCCAGGGTGATGTCCCAGACGCCGCGGATTCCGTTCTCGTGTTCCCAGACGATCGTGCTCGGAGCATCTATCTCGATGGTGGGGAAGACCTCGGTGCTGCCGACCCAGGCCCGAACCTCCCTGATGGGTCCGAAGAGCCACAGCGCCGTGGCCAGTTTGTGCCATCCGTCGTCGAAAACGAGGATGCCGCGGCCATCCTGCATCTGTTGGAATTGCCAGCGCCAACTACTGGCCGGTACGTCCCAGCCGCCTCGACCACTGCCCACCATCTTCATGTGATAACCGCGCACTTCGCCGATCTCCCCAGACTCGACGCACTCCTTCAGTCGGCGCAGGGGTTCGTAGAAGATGTAGTTCTCCATGACGCGGAGGATCCGCCCGTTGGCTTCCGCCGCGTCGAGCATTCTTTGTGCACTGGGGAGGTCATTGCACATCGGTTTTTGCAGATTCACGTGCCAGCCGTGGTCGAGAAGCTCAATGACCCCCTCGACGTGGAGGGGAATGGGCAGAAGTGCCTCGACGGCATCGACGGCAAGGCCGCTATCCGCCAGTTCCGCTACCGAAGCGAAGGTGCGGGCCATGGGCCAGTCCGCCAGCCGCTGGGTGCGCCGATCCTCATCAGGGTCGACCAGCGCCACGACCTCCACATCCGGGTTGTCGACATAGGCGCGCATATTGAGGTCATAGATACGCCCAAGCCCCACAAAGGCGGCCTGCACGGGACGTTCGTAGGGAGTGAAGGTCATCGCGAGGCCGTTTCCTGTTGCAATTCGATGGTATTTCCTGCCGGATCGGTGATCCAGATCTGCACCGTGCCTTGGCCCTGAACGGCGCGTACGTACTCGATACCCCGGCCCTCGAGTTCGGCGATGGCGGCGTCGAGATCAACGACGGCCATGCAGTAATGATTTCCCGTCGTGTCGATCTCGTGACCCGAAGGGGGCGCCCCCACCAGGTGCAGCTCTTGGTCGCCCACCACGTGCCAATGGCCCGGGACACCGGGGATCTCCGGTCGATGTTTGTCACCGAGGCCGAAAAGGTCCTGATAGAAGCCCACCATCTCATCGATGGGGACATCGTTGGTGTTCACCGAAACGTGGTGAAAGCGTGTCACCTGCATTCGTCACCCCTGGCTGTTGGACGACTCGCCCCCCCATGAGGCGCCGTCCCACTGTGGCGACGTCGCTGACGGTGACGAGTTACCGGCAGATCTTGCCGTCGTTTGTTCACGGGGGCCAGATGGGCGGGTCTCGAGATGTGAGCCGGCGCAGCCCGGGTTCGGCAGTGTGTCCAAGGCGCCGGACCGGGGACAGGTTGTCACGCCTCGGCCTCACCGGATCAAGGTGGCCCCGATGATCGAGACGACTTCGCGGACTGGCCTGAGAGGGGGGCCGGGGTGTCAAAGGGGACGCTCTGAGTCATCGGAGACACGACGGGTGATAAAAGTCGGTCGTCGCCCGAGTCGAACCGGGCTCGACAGCCCAGAGCGCACATGCTTCGCTCATGGGGAGGGTGGATCCACAGCGGACGCAGAATACCGTGAGCCGACGGCAAGACTCCACACGCTCAGGGCGACGGCGCCGAGGCACCTTCGTACGCGCCATATCCAGCGACCGTACACCCATGACACGGTGGAATGCCACTGTGTCAGTGGGGGCTGTCACGTTGTAACTTAGGGCTGACGGTGCCCGTCCGTCGACCGCATGCAGAGCCCGCAGGATCCGCCTCCGAGTGGTGCCGCAGCGGTCGACGGGCGGCGCCGGTAGTCGCCCCCGCCCCGGGTCCCGGCTTGAGAACGGCTGGTCGGTGTGCAGGATCAGCGGGGCTCAGGTGGCCATCGTAAGAGTGACGGGCAGCGAGGCCAGGCCCCTCAGGGTGAAGTTCAGGCGACGGATGGCCGGCCCTGCCGATTCGATGCGGCGAAAGCGTTGGAGAAGCCCTGAGATGGCTACTTCGGCCTCCATGCGGGCCAGGGTGGCGCCGAGGCAATGGTGGATTCCTCCACCGAAGGCCACGTGACGTCGGGCCTCGCGGTCGACACGGAGCCGATGGGGCTCGTCGAAAACCGACGGGTCTCGATTGGCCGCTCCGAGGACAAGGACGATCTCGTCACCGGCGCGGACCCGGTTTCCGGCCAGGTCGAGATCCTCGGTGGCGATCCGCTGGGTCATCTGGACCGGACTGTCGAAGCGCAGGAATTCGTCCACGGCACCACCCAGGAGGGTCGGCGCCGACCTCAGAATCTCCCTCTGATCCGGAGCACCAAGAAGAGCAAGGATTCCGTTTCCGATCAGGTTCACGGTTGTCTCGTGTCCGGCCACCAGCAGAAGCATGGCTAGATCGACGAACTCGGCTGATGAGATCCGGTCATCGTCGGCTTCCACGGCGAGGAGGGCTGAGAGAAGATCCAGTCCGGGTGTCCGGCGGCGGAGGACCAGAACGCTCTCCAGATACGAGGCCATCTCTTTTTCGGCCTCGGCCATGTCTGCGTTCACCGTGGCCGAGCGCAGAACGGACGGGTCGAGTGGCGTGATAGAGCCTGGGACCAGCCGGTGAATGCCTCCTCGTCGGAGGCGGGGACACCCAGGAGGGAACAGATGATCCGGACAGGAAGGGGATAAGCCGACGCTTCTATCAGGTCGACCTGGGACTTACCCTCGACCGCCAACTGGTCGAGCGGTGTAGACGTCGTCGCCTGGGCTGTGGCCCGGAGGGCGTCCACTCGTTTGGCGGTGAAGGCCCGGGCGATCAGACGGCGTAGGCGTGTGTGTTCGGGTGGATCCATGAAAAGCGGGCTCCGTGCTTTCAACCGGCCAGGCTCGGGCCGGTCCTGCTCGGTGGTGGCCCGGGTCTCGTTCGATGAGAGCTTCGGATGGCGCAGCAGCGTGGCCACGTCCTGGTGAGCCAAGGCGAACCACACGGTGTCGTCCACCCGCAGGAGAGGTTCCTCGCTCCGGTAGGCCACGTAGTGCGGGTAGGGGTCCTCCCGGAATCCGGGGGACATGGCGTCGACAAAGAATCGCTTGGCCAGGCTCGTCTCAGACATCGCTTTCTCTTCCAACTCGATATAGAACTGTATCTACTCAAGACATTTATGTATCCTGTTTCCCATGTCAAGGGTGCGGACGCGACCGACGCGGGAAGAGACACGGGCGCGCCTCTTCGAAGCGGCCGCCGCGGTCTTCGAGGAGCGTGGCATTGGAGGAGCGAGCATCGAGATGATCACGGAGGCAGCGGGGTTGACCCGTGGCGCCTTCTACTCGAACTTCGACAACAAGGACGAACTGATCATCGCCATGATCGAGGATCACGTCGAACATTCGAGTCGCCGCCACCTCCAGCTGGCCGAGAAGCACGGCAATCCAGTGGACTTTGTGAGTGCCCTCCGGGCCGTTGACCGGAGCGAACAGGACCCGTTGGGTCGGTCGCCTCTGTTACACATTGAACTGATTCTCTACGAGGCCCGGGCCGAGGAGCACCGGCCGGAACTAGCCAAGCGGCTCCGGGCTCGTCGGGCCATGGTCGCCGAAGTCATCGCCGCCAATGACTCCGGGTCAGATGGCCCCGGATTCGGGGAGCCGAAGTGGGCCGCTCTGCTTCTGGCCTTAGAGGATGGTTTTCGGCTCCATCGACTGATCGATCCTGACACCACACCGGCGGACAGCTTCCTGCGTGCCGTCAACGAGCTGCAACAGGCCGTCGGTATCGCGTCGTCTGAACCCAGCTGAGCAGGGGCCGTCGGCCCCATGTTAAACGGCCGCTCCAGCTCGGTCCGGGGAGACCTGTCGTCTGCCGGAACGCTTCCTGATCGAAATGTCATTCCTGATCGGTCCTTTTTCGCACCGCGGGACCAACGCCGGGGGGGCGGCGCGGGTCAACCGCAGTGCGAGAAAGGACCGAAAGGTGCGTAGGTGTGGATACCGAGATGACCTGATCGGCGGCACGAATCACGACTTCGTCTTATGGAGTTCCTCCTGGCCTATCCCGAGCACGAAATGCAGCGTTTGGGTTGCCAAGGGCTGGAGCAACGATGTCGTCGGCGTGACCGGCGGAGTTTAAACCGGTCGCCAGACTGGTTTTATCACAGGACCACCAAAAGATGAGGGGATGGCCGGAATCTCCAAAGAGCTGATCTTCACCCCTAGGCAGGCGGCGAGGCTTCAGCCAACGGTCGGCGTTCCGCCAAGTTAAAGGCTGCGCCGTGGGTAAGGTCGTTCTTCAGTTCGTTCGTGAAGCTGCCGGATCAGCCTGACGGTGGCGGGGGCGCGATATCGCCGAAAGCCACGGCGAAACCATTCTGGGCCGCGTTGGGCGAGGATGGTGTCGAGATCACTTTCCCGCCTTTCACCATCTCACCGGCATCGGCAGTGGTCAGCCCGGGGTTCGCACCGTTGACCAGAAGACCAGTGAAGTCGACCGTACTGTCGTGAGCCAGAGCGGCGATTTTTCGACCCACGGTGGGAGCCTCTTGGATCCACTCGGCCGAAGAATGCTCTCCTCCGTAGATCTTTTTTGTGGTGAAGGACTGACCGGTGGTGACATCGGTCACCGTGATCGTCCAATCGGGCGAACCCTGGGCGATGGAAACGGTCATCTTGTCGTCGGGGTGGACCGTGATCGAGGCGATAGGTGTCTCCGGGGCGGGAAGGATTTCCCACCACGCCCCGTACGAGGCCGTTCCGTTGGCCCAGTCTTGTTCAGTGCCCGCCTGGATGAGGTCTGACCCGCCGTTGAATCCGTCGATGCCCACCCAGGTGGCCGAATACTGCCGGGCTTTCTTGTGGTGTTGTGGAGCGTTGACCGTGGGCACGGTCCAACTTCCGACCACATCGGTGTAGCTGGAATCATCGAGTGCATATCCCGACCAGTTCCGGGCCGTCCACGGTTGATCGGAAGTCACCGCCTGGGTTCCCGCCGGCCCCGGCACCGAAATCCGGGGGGCGTGGGTCCCTGGTGCCGCGGCCACCGTCTGCACAAGAGGCGAGATTCCGATACCCGTCACCGTGGTCGTGAGAACCAACAGGGACAAGAAACCGAATTGTCGCCTCCTGCTCTGCCTCATGGTCCCCCCAGTCGATTCCCCCCGGGCTCCCGCTCAGGGTCGGAGCCGCCAATGGTAACGCCGATCGTCGTCGTGGGGCCTTGGCTGATGACCGGATCGGCCCGGTCCGGGCCGATCCGGTGGAGTGATGGCGGCGGCAAAAAAGGGGTGCCTTGGTGGCCTTTGTGCCCGACCGGATGATTTAGGCTCCGAAGATGGACGTCTTGGTCGTCGTCGGTGCGGAGGAGGTGCCAGAGGAGCTGCTCGAGCGCGCCCGCCACGTCGTGCGGATGCCCGAGACGACATTGGGCCCAACCACCGTGGCCGAGGTGCGTTCCCGCATTCCGAGAGACGTCGGCGTGGTGGGACGAGACGGCTCTCCGGTGGCTCTGGCCGCCGCAGTGGGATTGCATTCTGCTGGGCTCCCGGTGACGTTCTATACCGATCACGCCAGCGGAGTGGTGCCGTCAGGGGTGCGGCTCCTTCCCCTTTCGGATTCCGGCCCGGCCATGGAGGTATCGCGGTCCCTTCTCGACCTGGTCGGCAACACGCCCCTGGTCAGGCTGGACCGGGTTGGTCGTGATCTGTCGTGCCATCTGTTGGCCAAACTGGAATTCCTCAATCCCGGCGGCAGCGTCAAGGATCGTCCCGCGGCGGCCATGATCGAGGCGGCCGAGCGTGCCGGGCTTCTGACGGCCGGCGGCACCATCGTGGAGCCCACATCGGGCAATACCGGCGTGGGGCTGGCCATTGTGGCCGCCCGTCGGGGCTATCACTGCGTTTTCGTCATGCCCGACAAGATCGCACCGGAGAAGGTCGACCTCCTGCGGGCCTATGGGGCCGAGGTGGTCGTCTGTCCGACCACCGTCGCTCCCGAGCATCCCGATTCGTATTACTCGGTGTCGGACCGTCTGGCCCACGAGATACCCGGGGCCTTCA
>Ga0208357_1003190_pt1 | contig 10249 bp, 7 predicted proteins | sample NGESurdeep092012_6_FD_184487 | JGI IMG/M metagenome (GOLD analysis project Ga0208357, IMG submission 184487) | Arctic peat soil microbial communities from Barrow, Alaska - NGEE Surface sample F52-2 deep-092012 (SPAdes) | ecosystem: Environmental > Terrestrial > Soil > Wetlands > Peat ... | reverse complement strand
CGAAGCGTTCGACAAGGTCGGCAAGGACGGCGTCATCACCGTCGAAGAGTCGAACACGATGGGCCTTGAGCTCGAGCTCACCGAGGGCCTGCAGTTCGACAAGGGCTACATCTCGCCGTACTTCGTCAGCGACACCGAGCGCATGGAAGCCGTGCTCGAAAACCCGCTGATCCTGCTCAACCAAGGCAAGCTCTCGTCGGTCTCCGACCTGCTGCCGCTGCTCGAAAAGGTCATCGCGGCTGGCAAGACGTTGCTCGTCATTGCCGAGGACGTCGACGGTGAGGCGCTGTCGACCCTGGTCGTCAACAAGATCCGGGGTACGTTCCAGTCGGTCGCAGTGAAGGCACCGGCATTCGGTGACCGCCGCAAGGCGATGCTTGAAGACATCGCGATCCTCACGGGTGCGCAGGTCGTTGCGCCCGAGGTCGGTCTCAAGCTGGACGACGTGGGGTTGGAAGTTCTCGGCAGTGCACGTCGCGTGACCATCACCAAGGACGACACCACGATCGTCGATGGCGCCGGCTCGACAGAGGCGGTCGCCGATCGGGTCCGCCAGTTGCGGGCAGAGATCGAGCGCACCGACTCCGAGTGGGATCGCGACAAGCTGCAGGAGCGGCTGGCGAAGTTGGCCGGCGGCGTCGCGGTGATCCGGGTGGGCGCGGCGACTGAAGTCGAGCTCAAGGAGAAGAAGCACCGTCTCGAGGACGCGATCTCGGCGACCCGTGCTGCTGTCGAAGAGGGCATCGTCGCTGGTGGCGGCTCCGCACTCGTGCACGCCGCTTCTGCTCTCGACAACCTCGACCTCGTCGGTGACGAGGCGACCGGCGCGACCATTGTGCGCAAGGCGCTCGTCGAACCGCTTCGGTGGATCGCCGAGAACAGTGGCCTCGAGGGCTACGTCGTGACGCAGAAGGTCGCCGGCTTGCCGGTCGGTCACGGACTCAACGCAGCCACCGGCGACTACGGCGATCTCATTGCTGATGGAGTCATCGACCCCGTCAAGGTGACCCGTTCCGCGCTGGCGAATGCGGCCTCAATCGCGGCCCTCGTACTCACGACGGAGACACTCGTCGTGGAGAAGCCCGAAGACAGCGAGGCCGACGCGCACGGCGGTCACGGTCACAGCCACGGCCCGGGCGGTCACAGCCACTAACCTGGCGCGGTGGACTCCCACGAGACTGCTGACGAGGCTGCCCCAACAGCCCGGCGCGCTTCCGGCGCGCCGGACGCTCTGGCTGGGCTGCTAGCCAAGGGCGAGCGAGCGGCGTTCCACGGACCGCCCGGCACCGCCGTCCCGCCTCTTGAAGAAGCTGTCGCACTCGCGACCAGTGGCGGTCGAGTTGCCGAGGCGACGGCGGCGACCTGGCTACTCGGTGTCGCGCAAGCGTCTCGCGGTCGGTTCGGCACCGCGCTGACCCTGCTGGGCGGCGTGATGGGACCGCTGCGAGACGCGCTGTCCGGCGCCGATACCGCGCCTGAGTTGCGGCTGTTCGGCGCGCTCGCGGCGGCGACGGTTGCGAGCGTGCACCGGCAGCTGGGGCGGCACACCGTTGCGTGGGAGTTCGACGCGCTCGGGTTGACCGCCGCCGACGCGCTGCCAGGGCTCGACGAGGCCGTGTTCGACTGCCGTCTAGGTCTCGCTTCTGACGCTGTGGGCCTGGGCGAGATCGAGATCGCCGGCACCGAGCTCGGCGTTGCCGCCGGCCTAGCTGAAGTGCACCCCGACTGGTGGCGGCAGCGCGTCCGCCTCGATTGGGTACGCGCCGAGATTGCGCTGCTCGAGGAGAACCCGACCGCGGCGCAGGAGGCGGCGTCCGAAGCGATCGACGCGGCCGAGCTGGCGCATGCGCCGCGTCACGTCGCAAAGGGCTTGTTGTTTCTCGGCGTCGCGCAGGCCCACCTCGGCAGTCCCGACACAGTTACCACCCTGCGACGGGCGGCAACGCTCGCCGAGCAGCTCGGTACGACGCCGCTGATCTGGCAGGCGCGAGCGCTGGTGGGTGCCTTGCTCGCCGAGGACGATCCGGCCACCAGCGCGCGTAGTTTGCAGGCTGCCCGATCCGCGGTATTGGCTATCGCGGGCGACCTCCCTGATGACGTTCGGGAGGAATGGCTCAACCGTCCCGATATAGAGGCATTACTGTCGATATAGCTGTCCGGTTTGTCTATCAATTGCGCCATTCGGAGTAAGGGAATGGCCAGGTTCGGGCTCAGGATTGCCGCCCACTCTGCCGATGAAAGATCCGATGGCCCAAGAGGGTGAAATTCCCCGCGGGACGATTCGGACTGGATCGGGCGGAACGCTTGTGACGACTGTGCTCATCTGTGACGATCATCGGCGCTTTCGCGAGCACTTGCGCCGCTATGTCGCCGCGGTGCCGGGCGTCGATCGGGTCATGACGGCGGACACCAGTGCGGAGACTTTCGTGCGGTACGCCGCCGAGCTCCCTGCGCTCGTGCTCCTCGACGTCGCCATGCCTGACCTCGGTGGTCCGGAGACTGCCCGCCTACTTGTCTCGGCTCACCCCGGCGCAAATGTCGTCATGCTTGCTGGCACCGCGGACAGTGAAAACCTCGCCCGTGCGATGGCCGGTGGTGCTCGTGGCTACCTGACGAAGGACGTCTCGGTCGAAGAATTGTGTGCCGCGCTCGCCCACGTCGTTGTTGATGCGGGAGTCGCGCGCGCGAACAACGGACACGGCCCGGCGCAAGTCATCGATCCGCCTTTGACTGAGCGCGAACGCCAAGTTCTCGACGGCATGAGTCGCGGAAAGACGAACAACGAAATCGGTCGCGAGCTGTTTCTTTCCGAGGACACCGTGAAAACGCACGCCCGGCGGTTGTTCCGCAAGCTCGGTGTCAACGACCGCGCGCAGGCTGTCGCTCTAGGTTTTCGCAGCGGCATCGTCCGCTAAGCGCCGGTGGCCCGCTGCCGCCGTCCGCCCGAGAGAGCGCTGAAGTCCTGCGCCCGTTAGAACGAGCGCTCGACTTCAATGTTCAGCTCCCGCCGTCCGAGGGCCTCTATTTGGCGCGCTTTGCTCTGTTGCGGTATCGCAACAGAGCTGAGCTGTTCCCCATGCGCAGCAGAGCAAAGCGCCTGAGACAGTGCTGCAGTTCAGCGCTTGCTAGAACGAGCGCTCGACTTCAATGCTCGAGCTGGGACGGCGGGAAGCTGCCGTCCGTGCGGCCGCTAGCGCAGGTCGATGGTTGGCGGGCCGTCGTCGCGATCGGGCCCGTCGTCTCGCTCTGATTCCGACAGCACACCGTCAACGAAGCCACTCGCGTAGTCCCAGGCGACGTAGTCAGCGGGATCCGGCTCGTACGCGGGCTCGTGCGCGCGCAGCTGGCCGACGTCGAGCAGCTGGCGCAGATTTTGGCGGAGCAACTCCCACGCGAAGTAGTGCGGCGCTTCACATTCCCCGCAGTCGACCACGAGACCGCGTATGCCTCGCGGCTCAAGCAGCGTCTGAAAGACCTCGAGGTCGGCCAGATCGACCAGGATCTCCTCGCGGTCCTGGGGCGAGAGCGGTTCGCTCGTTGCCTCATGCATGCCCGAAAGCCTAGCCGCGCAGCGGCCGACGGCGTGCCGCGCAGCGGCCCGAGCGCGGCCCGAGCGCGTGCCGCGCAGCGGCCCGACGGCGTGCCGGCGAGTGGACGGCGGCGGGCTGGCGACGCCAGCGCCAGCTAACATGGAGTCTCCTGCCCGAGGGGAAAGCAGCCGCAGCCGTGACAGATTCAGCGCATGAGTTCGGCTTGTTGCCGGACAAGGTGGCCATGATCGGCCTCACGTACGACGACGTGCTGCTCTTGCCTGCGGCGTCTGACGTGATTCCCAGCCAGGCCGACACCACAACCGCGATCACCCGCAACATCTCGCTGCGGGTGCCGCTGCTGTCGAGCGCGATGGACACCGTGACCGAGGCCCGCATGGCGATCGCCATGGCGAGGCAAGGTGGCGTCGGCGTTCTGCACCGCAACCTGTCGATCGACGAACAAGCCGCGCAGGCCGACCTGGTGAAGCGGTCTGAGGCCGGCATGATCACCAACCCGGTGACCTGCTCGGCCGATGACACGCTCGCCGATGTCGACCGACTCTGCGCGCACTACCGGATCTCCGGTGCTCCCGTCGTCGATGCTGCTGGCGTCCTCGTCGGCATCGTCACGAACCGCGACATCAGGTTCGAGACCGATCTGTCGCGGCCGGTGCGTGACGTCATGACGCCAATGCCACTGGTGACCGCACCCGTGGGTGTGTCCGACGGCGACGCCCTTGAGCTGTTGCGCCAGCACAAAATCGAGAAGTTGCCGCTCGTCGACGGTGCCGGGCGATTGCGCGGGCTGATCACGGTCAAGGACTTCACGAAGCGCGAGCAGTTCCCTGACGCCTCAAAGGACGCAGCTGGCCGGCTACTCGTCGCTGCGGCGGTGGGCACCGGTGAAGACTCCTACAAGCGAGCCCGCGCGCTCGTCGAGGCAGGCGTCGACATCATCGTGGTCGACACTGCACACGGGCATTCGTCAGGCGTGCTCGAGATGGTCAGCCGACTGAAGCGCGACGTAACTGTCGATGTCATCGGTGGCAACATCGCCACTCGCGAAGGGGCCCAGGCGCTGGTCGACGCGGGCGCCGATGGCGTCAAGGTCGGCGTCGGGCCCGGATCGATTTGCACGACGCGCGTGGTCACCGGAGTCGGCGTCCCCCAGGTGACCGCGATCTACGAAGCAGCGAAGGCATGCCGTGCGGCTGGCGTTCCGGTCATCGGTGACGGCGGGCTGCAGTACTCCGGCGACATCGCGAAGGCGATCGCCGTCGGTGCCGATGCCGTCATGCTCGGCAGCCTGCTGGCGGGCGTTGAAGAGAGTCCTGGCGAACTCATCTTCATCAACGGCAAGCAGTACAAGAGTTACCGGGGCATGGGATCGCTTGCGGCGATGCAATCGCGCGGCGAGGTGCGTTCCTACAGCAAGGACAGGTACTTCCAGGACGACGTGTTGTCCGACGACAAGCTCGTGCCCGAAGGCATCGAAGGCCAGGTGCCGTATCGCGGGCCGCTCGCCGCCGTCGTCCACCAGCTTGTTGGCGGTCTACGTTCAGCGATGGGCTATTGCGGCGCGGCCACGATTGGGCAGCTGCAGCAGGCACGGTTGGTGCGAATAACCGCGGCCGGGTTGAAGGAGAGTCATCCGCACGACGTCCAGATGACGACCGAAGCACCGAACTACTACTCGCGCTGATTTTTCCTTCACAGAAGGGTTTTTCGGTGGCCGAAGTCCAGATCGGCATGGGCAAGACGGGTCGCCGCGCCTACTCCTTTGACGACATCGCGATCGTGCCGTCGCGACGCACCCGCGACCCCGAAGAGATCTCGGTCGCGTGGCAGATCGACGCGTACCGCTTCGAGGCTCCGATCATTTCGAGCGCGATGGACAGCGTCGTCTCGCCCGACTTCGCGATCGAGATCGGGCGGCTCGGCGGCCTCGGTGTGCTCGACCTCGAAGGACTCTGGACGCGCTACGACGACCCGAAACCGATCCTTGAAGAGATCGCGACCTTGCCGGAAGGCGATGTCGTGCGGCGGATGCGTGAGATCTACTCGGAGCCCATCAAGGAAGAGCTGATCGGCGCACGTATCAAGCAGATCCGTGACGGCGGCGTGGTAACCGCCGCTGCGTTGTCGCCGCAGCGAACAGCGCAGTACCACAAGGCCGTACTCGAGGCTGGCGTCGATCTGTTCGTGATCCGCGGTACGACCGTGTCAGCCGAGCACGTGTCGACGCGGGCTGAGCCTTTGAACCTGAAGAAGTTCATCTACGACCTCGACGTGCCGGTGATTGTCGGCGGGTCGTATACGTATCAATCGGCGTTGCACCTCATGCGCACTGGCGCGGCCGGAGTCTTGGTCGGTGTCGGTGGCGGTGCCGCGCACACGACGCGTCAGGTGCTCGGTATCGGGGTGCCGATGGCAACGGTTGTCTCCGATGCCGCGGCCGCGCGTCGCGACTACATGGACGAATCCGGCGGCCGCTACGTGCATGTCATTGCGGACGGCGCGATGCGCACCGGGGGTGACATCGCGAAGGCGATCGCCTGCGGAGCGGACGCCGTGATGATCGGCCTGCCGTTGGCTCGGGCCGCGGAAGCTCCCGGCGGCGGTTGGCATTGGGGCGCCGAAGCTCGGCACAACGATCTCGCGCGCGGGAAGAGGTTCCGCGCTGGTACGGCTGGCACCCTGCGCGAAGTGCTATACGGACCGTCGACAGATTCTGAAGGTACGACGAACTTGGTGGGCGCTTTGCGCAAGGCGTTGGCGACGTGCGGGTACTCCGACCTCAAGGAGTTCCAACGCGTCGAGGTCGTGGTCACCTGCTAGCGAGAAGCACCCCGATGTCGTCGCCGGGAATCGGTCGCCCGAGGTAGTACCCCTGCACTCTCGTGCAGCCCAAAGTGCGCAGGATGTCGAGCTGGCCGGCGGTCTCGACGCCCTCACCCACTGTGTCGAGGTGGAGGGCTTTCGCCATGCCGATGATGGCGGCGACGACGGCGCGATCGTCCGCGTGCGTCTCCAAGCCTTCGACGAACGACTTGTCGATCTTCAGCTCGTCGACGGGGAAGCTGCGCAGCCGCGCGAGCGAGGAGAAGCCGGTGCCGAAGTCGTCGATCGACAGTGACACACCGAGCCGGTTCAGCTCGGCGACGAGGGGACCCGTCGTCACCGGATCGCCGAGGGTCGACTCGGTCACCTCGATGCGCAGTTGCGAGGGATTGAGAGTCGATGCGCGCAGGGCGCTTGTCACGGTGTCGAGGAACATCGATGCATGACCGAACTGGCGGGCGGATGCGTTGACCGACAGCAACGGTGACCACCCATGACTGGCCCGCCAACGACCTGCCTGCGCGCAGGCCTGGTGCAGTACCCACTCGCCGATGCCCATGATGAGGTCGGTCTCCTCGGCGATCGGAATGAACTCGGCAGGCGGGATCGTGCCGAGTTCGTCCGAGGTCCAACGCAGCAGCGCTTCGACACCGACTAGCTGGCCTGATGCCAGGTCGACGAGAGGCTGGTAGACGAGGTGCAGCTCGCCCTTCTCGATCGCGCGCCGCAACGCCGACTCCATGTGCAGCCGATCGCGGGATTGTTCGCGCATGCGCTCGTCGAAGGTGATGACGCTGGCCCGACCAGCTGCTTTTGCCTGATACATCGCGGCGTCGGCATCGGCGACCAAGTCATGTGGCGACTCCCAACCGGCGCCGCGCGCGATGCCGACGCTCACCGTCAAGAACACCTCGCGGTCATCGACTTGGACCGGCGCTTCGATGGCTTGCCGCAACTCCCTCGCGAGCCCTTCCGCTTCGGCCGCTCCGGCAAGGCCCTCGCAGGAGATGGTGAACTCGTCGCCGCCGAACCTGGCGACCAGATCGTGCGGGCGAACTGCCTGCTGCACGCGGTTGGCGACAACGCGCAGTACTTCGTCGCCGACCAGGTGCCCCATCGAATCGTTGAGCACCTTGAAGTGGTCGATGTCGAGAAACAAGACGGTGACATCGGCTCGGCGGCGGCGGGCGCGGCGCAGGGCGGCGCCAAGCTCGTCGATGAACAGGCGACGATTCGCCAAACCGGTCAGCGGGTCGCGCAGGTTGGCCCGCCGCAGTTCTCCCTCGTCGCGGTACCGCGTCAGTGCGATCGTGGCTAACGCTGTGGTGCGCGCGACATCGCGGCGCTCGTCCTCGCTGGGTCCGCGGATAGCTTCGTAGTAGGTAGCGAACGTGCCCAGAACCATGCCGGTCTCGCCGTCGACATCGGGTGCGATGACGGGCACTGACCAACACGCGCGCAGCCCGTGCTCGAGAGCCAACGCCCGCCACTCGGCCCAGTCGGGGTCGGTAGCGATGTCTTCGGTCACCACATCGTGTCGAGCGAACGCGGCCCTGCCACACGAGCCCGTATGTGGCCCGATCGCGGTGCCGTCGATCGGGTCACTGAACGACGCCGGAAGGCTGGGTGACGCGATGGTGAAAAGCCGACCACCGTCGGCCTCATCGAGCAGCAGGAAGGTGCAGTGCACTCCCGGCCGGTTGTCTTCGATCGCGCTTGCCAACGCCGTGAGCACGCTTTGCATCGAGTCGCCACGACTGATCCGCTCGAGAGCGTCGGTTTGGCGGGCGAGCGCGACGGCATCGCTCGTGTGTCCGCCCAGTGCTTCGCGCGAGCCGCTGGCCTGGTGAGCCGAACTCACGTCGGAATCCCTCCGCGATACGGACACTAGGCCAGAGCCCAGAATCCGGGCAAAGCCGTACTCCCTGCTCACCGTACGCGTCAGAACGGTCTGCGCACAGCCCAATCGAGCGCAGTTCGATCAAGCTCGACCGCGGCAGAGCTCGAGCAGCGTGAGCGCGAGCTGGCTGCCCCCCCGGCCGAGTCCTTCGACGTAGGTGTTCACGATCTTGAGCTCGCGGGAGTGCTCACGGCGCCGGCCGCCATGCGCCATCCGGACCGCCTGGATCTGCTTGGACAGCGCGATCCTGCGCTGCACAATGCCGACCAGTTCGGCGTCGACCTCGTCGATCTGCTCACGTAGCCGGATGATCTCGGCGAGCCCCGGGTCGGCTTCGAGCCCGGCCTCGGCTTCGAGCGCCGCGACCTCGGATTCGCCCGCATCGCTGATGCTGTTCATGCGCGTTGCCTTTCTGTCGTGCGCACCGGCTTGTGCTGGCAGCCCGTAGACGCGAAAACGCCCCGGGCTTCAGCCCGGGGCGTCGGTTTGTCTGTCGGATCAGACGGTGGCGACGGCTACCGGACTCCCGGAGCCATAAAAGTAATTCGCCGACCGCGTCATGTCAGTCAGTGTGCGACGACGGGTCGCTCGGCGTCCACTGTTGTCCGGATAGTGAGACGGCACGTCCGGAAATGTGCGGCCCGGAAGTGTCGGGGCCGGAGCTGCTGGGCCCTTTGCCGTGCCAGGACGCCCAGAGATCGGCGTAACTGCCGCCCTTCGCGATCAGCTCGTCGTGACTGCCGAGCTCGACGATGCGGCCGCCGACCATGACCGCGACCCGGTCGGCGTCATGGGCCGTGTGCAACCGGTGCGCGATGGCAATCACCGTGCGGCCCTCGACGACGGCGGCCAGGGATCGCTCGAGACGCCGGGCGGCTCGCGGGTCGAGCAACGACGTCGCTTCGTCGAGAACGAGCGTGTGCGGATCGGCGAGCACGAGTCGAGCAAGCGCGATCTGTTGTGCCTGCGCGGGGGTCAGGATGAGCCCGCCCGACCCCACCATGGTGTCGAGGCCCTCGGGCAGTGCCGTGACCCAGTCGAGTGCGTCGATCGACGAGAGCACAGACCGCAACTGGTCGTCGTCCGCCGAAGGCTTGGCAAGCCGCAGGTTGTCGGCGACCGAGCCGACGAACACGTGGTGTTCCTGCGTCACCAAAGCGACCTCACGACGCAGCTGTTCGATCTCGAGATCGACGAGTGGCACACCGCCGACCGTTACGCTGCCGTCGCCTGGGCCGTGGATGCCCGCGAGCAGTCGACCGAGTGTGCTCTTGCCTGCGCCACTCGGGCCGACCATCGCGATGCGCTCGCCCGGCCGCACGTCGAGGTCGATGCCGTGCAGGACGTCGCGACCCGCACGGTAGGCGAAATGCACGCCATCCGCGCGCAGGTGTTCGCCGTCGGGCTGCACACCGGAAGCCACGCGGTCGGCGGGCACTCTCCCGACGCCGACGAGGCGTGCAAGTGACGAGGCGCCGACCTGCAGTTCGTCGAGCCAGCCAAGCAGGCGGTCGACCGGGTCGACGAGTTGCTGGAAGTACAGCGTCACGGCGGTGACCTGTGCGAGGCTCGCGTGGCCGCTGTTAGCGAGCAGCCCACCGACGAGGAGCGCCGCGACGACGGGTATGACGTACGCCGTCTCGGTGAATGGGTACCACAGCGTGCGAAGACGCAGTGTGTAGCGCTCGGCGACGTACGCACGCCGGACGTCGTCGTCGCCGCGCCGGATCCGCTTGTCGCGCAACCCGAGTGCATCGATCGTGCGGCCACCTTCGAGGGTCTCAGTGATGCCGGCGAACATGTGCGAGTAGACGCGGCGCTCGCGCAGGTAACCCTGTGGCGCGCGCTTGAGGTACCAGCGGGTCGCCATAAAGAGCAGCGGGAACACGATCAGGCAAGGCAACGCCACGAGCGGCGCCGTGATGAACGCGGCGATCAAAGTGAGCACCGCGGTCGCGATCGCGATCATCACTTC
>Ga0208357_1003187_pt1 | contig 10254 bp, 6 predicted proteins | sample NGESurdeep092012_6_FD_184487 | JGI IMG/M metagenome (GOLD analysis project Ga0208357, IMG submission 184487) | Arctic peat soil microbial communities from Barrow, Alaska - NGEE Surface sample F52-2 deep-092012 (SPAdes) | ecosystem: Environmental > Terrestrial > Soil > Wetlands > Peat ... | reverse complement strand
GGTGTGGGTGATCCACTGGGCCTTCCAATCTGCGGCGGTGAGGAGGCCGGTCTCGAAGGAGGCTGGGATGGAGGCGGTGTGCTTATCTTTGTTGTCCCAGACGATGACCTTCCAGAGGTAGCGCTGCTGGGCGCGGAGGGGAGCTCCGGCGTAGGGGATATCGAGGGAGGCGGAGGTTTGGATGCGACCGGAATCCCAGGCGTCGGTCTTGCCGGGGAGGAGATGCGCGGCGTCGGTGGCGACGAGGATTTCGTAGCCTGACTGGAGCCAGTTGGGAGTCTTGGCGTCGCTCATCCAGGAGAAGGTGGGGTGCGGCGCGTCGATGCCGAGGGGATCCACGAGAGCGTTGGTATGGAGATGAACCGGAGCAGCTTGGGCTGCCACTGCGAGCGTGAGGAGGATCAGGGAGAGTTTAGACATAGGGTTAGGGTCTCGGCTTTCTGGCAGAGACATGATACCTGTAATGGAATACGGTTGTGTTTGAAGATATCTGGCGGCATTCCAGGAGGTGGATGTCGACTGTTGTCAGAGGGGAGCGGAGTGTTTGCGGTTCGCAGGAGAGATCAGGAAGTTTTGGCCGCACAACCCAGACTGGCAGAATGAGTGTCATACACTTGTGATGGTTGTTGATTGAACCAGAGATCAAGCCAAATACTCCGGCGGACCGAGTTCGCGGAGAGATCCTGGTGTTTGATGATTGCTTCTGCAAAGCAAAGACCGCCGCCCGAGACCGAGTTGCCGGATATACCGGTGGTGGCGATTGGGGCATCGGCTGGTGGGCTGGAAGCACTAACGGCGGTGCTTTCTGCGCTTCCAACCGACATTGCATTGGCTTTCGTTGTGATTCAACACCTCGATCCAAAGCGGCAAAGCATTTTGCCGGAGCTTCGGTCGCGGCAGACCAAGATTCCATTGCTCGAAGCGATCGATGCGATGAAGATCGAGACGAACCATGTGTATGTGATGCCGAGCAATGTGGATATATCCATCACGGATGGTCACTTTGGTTTGACGCCGCGAGTTTTGGACCGTCACAAGCAGAACCTGCCCATCGACATTTTCATGAGGTCGTTGGCGGAGGTGCGCAAGAACCATGCAGTCGGAGTCATTCTGTCCGGTACGGCTTCGGACGGGACGGCTGGGGTCGAGGCGATTCGGGCAGCAGGTGGAGTGACGTTCGCGCAGGATCCGGAGACGGCGAAGTTCGATGGGATGCCGCTGAGCGCGATCGGATCCGGATGCGTGGATTTCGTGCTGAGTCCGGCGAAGATCGCGGCGGAGTTGTCGTGGATGAGCCTTCATCCCGGACAGCGGAGGGAGGGGGCGGTCAAGAAGGAAGAGCCGAGGAGCGATGAGGAGAACTTCGATTCCATTTTGAAGCTGGTGAGTTCATCGGAAGGCGCTGACTTCAGTAAGTACAAGCCGAACACGATTCATCGACGGATGCAGCAGCGGATGAATTCGCTCAATATATCCAACCACGCTGGGTATTTGAGCTATCTCGGAGAGCATCCGGAGGAGATTGGGCAGCTTACCAACCATGTATTGATTCCGGTGACGGAGTTCTTTCGCAATCCAGAGGTATTCGAGGAACTTTCCAGTTCGGTTTTTCCGATGATGGTAGAGAGGTGTGTGAATGAATGCCTGCGGGTTTGGGTGGTTGCGTGCTCGACGGGAGAAGAGGTGTATTCGCTGGCGATTGCGCTGCTGGAGTTTCTGGGAGAAAAGACGGAAACCATCCGAATTCAGATCTTTGGGACAGACATCAGCGATAACGGAATAGCCAAGGCGCGAGCAGGGATTTACCCCGAAAGCGCAATGAAGAATGTGTCCTCGGAGCGCACGGCTAAATATTTCACAAAGACAGGGAACGGGTATCGGATCAACAAGTCGATTCGTGATCTCTGCGTCTTCGCGCGCCAGGACGTTACGAAGGACCCTCCGTTTTCAAATCTAGACCTGATTTCGTGCCGAAATTTTCTCATTTACGCACAACCTGAGCTTCAGCAGAGGATTCTCTCGACTCTGCACTATGCGTTGAGTCCATCGGGTATATTGCTGCTGGGAAACGCTGAGAGTGCAGCCAGTTATTCGGAGATGTTCTTGGCCCTGAACAAGAAGAGCAAGATCTATAGCAAGAAGGTTGGCAATCAGTTGGAGCAGCGAGGGTTCAAGGCGAGCCGGAGACCGGTTGAGCCGAGTGTTGTATCGCAGCCGAAGGCGCAACCCACCCGACAGTCCAGCCAGAATGGAGCTGAACTACAGCGTGTTGCGGATCGGATCGTTCTGGATGAGTGTGCACCGCCGGGAGTGATCATCAATGACGATCTGGAGATTCTTCAGTTTCGCGGGCGGACGGGTCTCTATCTTGAGGCCGCGGCAGGGCGTGCGAATCTGAACGTTTTGAATATGGTGCGTGAGGATCTGGCGATATCCCTGCGGATGGCAATCACATCGGCCAGGAAGCGCTCCGTTCAGATCAAGAAGAAGGGCGCTGCGTTTACGCGTAACGGCAAACGGCACGTGGTGGACATGACTGTGGTTCCGATGGAGGAGCCGGCCACCGGAATGGGGAAGTGTTTTCTGATCCTGTTCGAGGACGCCCAGTCTGCGGTCGAGACGCAGGGGAAACGGAGTTCGGGCGCGTCATCGAAGGCAAGTGATCCGGTTCGGAGAGAGCTACTTGAGCAGCGCCGCGAATTGAATGCAGCGCGGACTTTGCTGAGGGAGCATCTGGCAACGCAGCAGGTGCTTCGCGAAGATTATGAATCGACGAACGAAGAGATGCTTTCGGCGAACGAAGAGCTGCAAAGCACGAATGAAGAACTGGAGACGTCGAAGGAGGAGTTGCAGGCTACGAACGAAGAGCTCACCACGGTGAACGATGAGTTGAATAGCAATAATTCAAGATTGCATCTGCTCGGGAACGACCTGAAGAACCTTCTGGAAAGCACGGTCATTCCGATTGTGATGGTGGATAAGGGGCTGCGCATACGCCGGATGACACCTAAGGCGGTGACCACCTTCAAGGTGCTTCCATCTGATCTTGGGCGCTCGATTACGGATATCAGGCCGGATCTCAATATTGACATGACGCCGCTGCTGATGGCGGTCGTCGAAGACGCTGTGAACGTTGAGAGAGAGGTGCAGGACAAGCAGGGCCATTGGTACCGGTTGCAAATAAAGCCTTACAAGACACTGGAGGATAAGGTTGATGGGGCCGTTCTAGTTCTTCTGGATATCGATGTCATCAAGAAGCGCAATCAGGAACTGATCCTGGCTGCCGAGTTTACGAAGTCCATTATTGAAACGATGCCGGAACCGGTGCTGGTGTTGAGCGCGGATTTGCATGTGGTGATGGCGAATCACTCTTTTTATGCGGTGTTTGAAGTCGAGGCGGAGACAACGGTAAACCAGTTTGTGTATAGCCTCGGCGACGGGCAGTGGAACAAGCCAGACTTGAGGAAGCTGCTGGAAGAGGTATTGCCGCACGACCAGAACTTCTTGAACCACGAGGTTATATACGAGTTTCCATTTATCGGCTGGAGATCTTTCATGCTGAGCGGACGCTATATGGTGCAAGAGCCAGATGTGGCACCTCTGATTCTGCTGTCGTTTACGGATATGACGAAGCGCAAGAAGATCGAAGCTGCGCTGATCCAGGCGGAGAAGTTGGCGATTGCGAGCCGCCTCGCGGCGTCGATCGCCCACGAAATCAATAATCCGTTGGAGGCGATCACGAATCTGTTCTATCTTGCTTCGACAGGTGAGGATTCAGTTGCTGCAAAGGTATTTACAACGCAGGCACTGGAAGAGGTGGGCCGGGTATCGCATATCACGCAGCAAACGCTCAAATTTTACAGGCAATCGACGGCTCCATCGTCGGTTGAGCTCTCTGAGATTCTGGATTCCCTGCTGGTGCTTTATCACGGGAAGCTGCTGGCGAATAAGATCGAGGTGCATCGTCAATACCGAGACTGTCCGCCGATCCTGTGCCTTGCAGGAGACCTTCGTCAGATCTTTGCGAATCTTATTGCCAATGCAGTCGATGCGATGATGACAGGCGGGGCGCTGACGATACGTGTAAGAGCTTCGAGCGACTGGCGCGATAAGAGCCGATTGGGCATACGCACTACGATTGCCGACTCGGGGGCCGGAATGGATGCTGAGACCCTGCATCGAATCTATGAGCCGTTCTTTACGACCAAAGATGAGAGGGGCACGGGACTCGGGATGTGGGTGACGGCGCAACTAGTTGATCGGCTGCAAGGTGATCTGCGGGTGCGGAGCCGTAGGGAACCGGGGAAGCGTGGGACGTCATTTTCGCTGTTCTTGCCCGTTGAGATAGCGGAGTAGAGTGAGTGGGTGGGGAAGACAGCGGACTTCGGGCCTCTGTATCGTGGTTCTGGCAGCAAGAGTCAGGATCGAGGCGGAGACAAACATGGGATGTTGTCGTCATTATTTTTCGACAATGGTGGTGGTGTTTCTGGCAGGTGCCGTGGGCGCGGTTGGACAGCCTGCACCGCACGCCAATGTCGTGCTGGGCGAGCAGCAGACTGCGTATGCCGAGATGATTCGGCTGAACAATGGAACGCTGCGGATTGCGCCGTGCGAGGGAGAGATTGCTCGGGTGACGTATGTTACGTCGATGACCGTCCCGGAGCTTGGCAATCCTGCTGTCTCGGATTCGGCGTGTGTCCCGGCGGCGTTTTCGGTGCATGACGTGGTGGCTGAGGTGCAGATCGATGCGCCGGGAATGCACATTGTTGTGAACAAGAATAGCGGGGCGGTCCGCTTCAGCGACGCGCAGGGCAAGGAGATGCTGGCGGAATCGGACTGGCCGTTTCCTCGCAGGATTTTGCCGACGGTGACGGATGGAACGGCGGTCAACGAGGCTTCGGTGTGGTTTGCTCTGACGCCGGATGAGAGTTTGTATGGGTTGGGTCAGCACCAAAGCGGGATCCTGAATCAGCGGAATATTGAGCTGATGCTGTCGCAGGATAATACGAATATTTCGATTCCGTTCTTCGTGTCATCGAAGGGATACGGAGTGCTTTGGAATAGTGCGGCGGTGACGGATTGGAATAACCGATTTCGTCCGGTGCTTGCGATTAGCTCGAATGATGCGGATGCGGTGGACTATTACTATGTGGCGGGGCCGACGTTCGACAAGGTGGTCGCGGGGTATCGGCGGCTGACGGGGAAGGCTCCGCTGTTTCCTCGCTGGGCCTATGGATACTGGCAATCGAAGCTGGCTTACTCGAGCAGCGAGCGGTTGCTTGGAGTGGCGGCGAAGTATCGGGCGCTGCATATTCCACTCGACAACCTGGTGCTGGATGCGGGATGGGAGACGGTGTTTGGTTCGCGGATCTTCAATAAGAATTTTCCTGATCCTCAGTCGATGATGCAGCGGTTGCACGACGAGCATGTGCAGTTGATGGTTTCGATATGGCCGCTGTTTCAGCCGGGGAATTCAAATTTCGACGAATTGGATGCAAAGGGATATTTCGTGACGCCGGGGCCGAATCCGCTGCCGGCGTATCTGCCGGGCGCGCGGCTCTATGACGCGTTCAGTGCCGGCGCGCGCGAGATGTATTGGCAGCAGGCGAAGAAATCGCTTTATGACATTGGGGTGGATGCGTTCTGGATGGACTCGACTGAGCCAGCGGATTTGTATGCGGAAGAGCATGGGCCGATGTTGGCGGGCGCGAAGACGGCGCTGGGCGATGGTTCGAAGTATGCGAGTCTTTTTCCGCTGATGACGACGGCGGCGATCTATGACGGACAGCGCAAACAGCCGGAGGATAAGCGGGTATTTATTCTGACGCGGTCGGCGTTCACTGGAATGCAGCGGAATGCGGCGGCTGCGTGGTCGGGTGATACGCTGACAAACTTTGATAGCTTCCGGAGACAGATTCCGGCAGGGCTGAATTATTCGATGACGGGACTGCCTTACTGGACGACGGATATTGGCGGGTTTGTGGGCGGCGATACTACGGACCCTGCTTTCCGCGAACTGTTTGTCCGGTGGTTTGAGTATGGAGCGTTCTGCCCGATCTTTCGGGCGCATGGGGCGCGGAAAAATAATCAGAATGAGATGTGGAGCTTTGGTCCGGAGGCGCAGACGATCCTGACGCTCTATGACCGGCTTCGGTATCGGCTGATGCCCTACATTTACACGCTGGGCGCGGAGACTACGTTCGATAGCTATACCCCGATGCGCGCGCTGGCCTTTGATTTCTTGTCGGATAGTAAGGCGATTGATATTAAGGACGAATTCATGTTCGGGCCGGCGCTGCTGGTGGCTCCGGTGACGGAGGAGGGGGCTACGTCGCGGGAGGTTTATCTGCCCAAGGGGACGGACTGGTATGACTTCTGGACGGGCAAACGGATCGTCGGTGGACAGACGATTCGGCGGGAGGCTCCGCTGAATGTTTTGCCGCTGTACGTGCGGGCGGGAAGCATTCTGACGATGGGGCCGGAGGAAGAGTACACGGGAGAACATCCTTCGGCGCCGATTGAGTTGCGAGTGTATCCGGGTGCGGATGGGGATGCGAAACTCTACAGCGACGACGGGCTGACGTATGGCTATGAGAAGGGGCAGTATGCGTGGATTCCGATGCACTGGGATGATGCGGCGCATACGCTGACAATCGCGGCTCGGGACGGAAAATTTGCGGGCGCTGCGGCCGGGCAGGAGTTTGACGTTACGGTGGTGAAGGAGGGGCGTGGTGTGGGTGAGGCGGTGGCTAAGCAGGAACACAAGCTTGCGTACACGGGTGTGGCGGAGTCGCTGCGGGTGAAGTAGCGGAGCTAGAGCCAGCCGCGGGTGCGGGCGATGCGGGCGGCGTCAATGCGGTTGGCGGCGCCGAGTTTGGCGATAGCTTCGGAGAGGTAGTTGCGGACTGTGCCTTCGGAGAGGCGGAGTTCAGCGGCGATTTCTGCGGAGGAGCGACCGTCGCCGGCGCGCTGCAGGATCTGGCGTTCGCGGTCGGAGAGAGGATCCTCGTCGGCGGACCAGGCTTCGACGGCTAGTGCAGGATCGACGGCGCGGAGGCCGGAGTGGACTCGGCGGATGGCCTCGGCTAGTTCGGATGCGGGACGCTCTTTGAGGAGGTAGCCTCGGGCTCCGTTGTCGAGTGCGCGGCGGAGGTAGCCAGGGCGGGCGAAGGTGGTGAGGATGATGACGCGGGCTTTGGAGTCGGTGAGCTTGAGATCGGCGGCTAGTTCGAGACCGGTCTTCTCGGGCATCTCGATGTCGGTGACGATGACGTCGGGGTTGTGGAGGCGGGCGAGTTTGAGGGCTTCGCTGCCGTTAGTCGCCTGGGCGATGACGGTGATGTCTGACTCGAGATCGAGGAGGGCGGCGAGAGCTCCGCGGAGCATGGTTTGATCTTCGGCCAGGAGGACGCGGATGGGGTTTGCTGATTTCGCGGTCGTCATCAGGCAGCGGGCTCGCGGAGAGGGAGTTCGATGCTGAGGCGGGTGCCGTGGTCGCATTCGAGCAGCAGATGGCCGCCTAGATTCTCGATGCGCTCGCGCATGCCGCGCAAGCCATTGCCCTCGCGCTTAATTTTGTTGGCGCCATTGTCTTCGACGACCAGGCGACGGTGATTGTCTTCGGTGATGAAGCGCAAACGGCAGGTGGTGGCGCAGGCGTGACGCACAATGTTGGTGACGGCTTCGCGCAGGGCGAGAGAAAGAGCGGTCTCGTCGGCGGGGGGGAGATGCGCGGCGGTGGTGGTGTCTGAGTCCAGGATAAGAGCGACGCCTGCGGCATCGAGGGTGCGTCGGGCGGCTTCGATTTCGGCAGCGAGGCCGCGGGCGCGGTAGCCACCGATGGCCTCGCGGACTTCGGCGAGGGCGGTGCGGGCGATGCGTTCGACGTCGGCGATCTCGGTGGCGGCGCGGGCGTGATCGGTGGCTTCGTGACGATCGATGAGGCGGCTGGCGAGCTCGGCCTTGAGGACGATGACGGAGAGGGTGTGGCCGAGGACGTCGTGGAGATCGCGGGCGATGCGTTCGCGTTCGGCGACGGCGGCGAGGGCGAGGTTCTCATCCTGGGCTGCGCGGAGTTGGCAGTCGGTGCGCCGCTGCTGAGCGAAGAAGATGTTGCCGCCACCGATGACGGTCATGAGGAAGATGGCGATAAAGGTTTGCGGCCAGGAGATGTGCAAGAAGCCTGGGACAGCGTGGAAGATCGCGCCTTCGACGAGGACGAGGAGAACGAGGGCGGAGAAGATGGAGAAGACTTTGCGCAGCGAGGCGAAGGTGAACGGCAGGAATGCTGCGGCGTAGACGAAGAATGTGGAGCCGCCATTGTTCCAGGGAAAGGTGATGAGGCCGAGGGCGAAGGTGGCGGCGATCATCCAGAATCGGGTGGGAAGGCCCTCGTCTGTGGCGCGGATGTAGCCCCACATGATGAAGACGAACACGAAGAAAACGGCGAGGGTGCCGAGCCAGAGATGGCGGCTCGGCTCCATGATGGGATCGATGAAGAGGAAGCCAGTGTAGGCGAACCAGATCCATGCCCACTTGTTCTGGGACTTCTTCGCGATGGGTTCGTTGGTTGTCATGAGGCTTTCTGGAAAGTGTACGCCGAGAGGCTACGAGTTTTGTTCGAGTTTGCGGAAAGCGATGGCCGCGATACCGAGCATGACGAGGGTGAAGCCGAGGAGACCAAGCCAGTGGCTGGAGGTGCTGCCGGCGCTCGCATAGCCGAAGACGCCGAGGGCGAGTTGCGAGAGATGGTAGGTGGGCAGGAGGATGGCGAATTTCTGCATGATGTGGGGAAGCATCATGATGGGAATCCAGAGGCCGCCGCAGAAGCTCATCGGCAGATAGATCATGTTGATGACGCCGGGAGCTGCGTTAGGGGGGACCGTGAGCGCGATGACCATGCCCATGCAGGCGAAGGGGATGGTGCCGACGAGGGTGAGGGCGATGAGTCGCGCGAACTCGGGGAAGGTGATGGAGACGTGGGCGACAGTGACGCCGAGCACGGTGAGGAGGCTGACGATGACGACGCCAAAGGCCGCCGCAGAGCAGCATTTCGCGAGCAGGTAAGCCAGGGGAGGCATGGGGCTGGCGCGCTTGAGCTCAAGCCAGCCGGTGCTGAGTTCGTTGGCGAGGCCCCCGCCGATGCCGAAGAGCGCTGCACCCACCATGCCGAAGACGGCGTAGCCAGCGAGCATGTACTTGGCAACAGAGACGTTGCCGATGTGCTCGCCACGATTCATGATGAGGCCGAAGAAGAGATAGAAGACGACGGGGAAGCCGATGACCGCGAGGGAGAAGGCGCGGGTGCGCAGGAGGCGAACGAACTCGTAGTGGGTTTCGGTGAGGAAGATGCGCAGGTTGCGAGCAAGGCTGCTGGGGCGGGCGGCGGGAAGGGTGATGGCGGCGGTAGACATTGGGCAACTCCTGTGAGGCAGGGATTAAGGAACAGGGATTAGGAAGGTTGGTTCGATGTCAGGGCGAGGAATGCGTCTTCGAGGGCGGGGCTTTGGACCTCGATGGAGTGGAGCGATTGGTCTAGTGCGAGGAGTTCGCGGAGGGTGGCCTCAGGCTGCGTGGTGGCGACGGTGGTGAGGGTGCCGATCGTTTCGGCGGTGGTGACGCCGGGCATGGCGAGGAGCGTGGTTGTGGGGATCGTGGTGCCGCAGCGGATGATTTTGAGGCTGCGGCTGCTGGAGTTGCCGGAGGTGGCTGCGCCGAGCGATTTGACCTCGGCGGGTGTGCCTTCGCAGACGATGCGACCCTTGTTGATGACGACGATGCGGTGGGCGAGGGCGTCGGCCTCTTCGAGATAGTGGGTGGTGAGGAGGACGGTTTTGCCGCACGCGGCGAGGGAGCGAATCTGCGCCCACATGCCGCGGCGGGATTCGATGTCTAGGCCGACGGTGGGCTCGTCGAGGAAGATGAGGTCGGGGTCGCCGGCGAGGGCGAGGGCGAAGAGGGTGCGCTGTTTCTGGCCGCCGGAGAGTTGGCCGAACATGCGGGATTCGATGCCGTCAAGGCCCGCGGCTTTGACCAGATCGGTGTAGGGCATGGGGTTGGGGTAGTAGCCGCGGAAGATGTTGACCTGCTCGCGGACGCGGAGCATTTCGGGGGCTTTGCCGACCTGCAGCATGACGCCGGTGCGGAGGCGGGTGGAGGTCTCGCGCGGGTCGGCGCCGATTAGCCGGGCGACATCGGCGCGGGCGGCCTCGATCGCCGCCATCGCGTTGCTGCCGTAGACGTGGCTTTCGCTGT
>Ga0208357_1003186_pt1 | contig 10257 bp, 9 predicted proteins | sample NGESurdeep092012_6_FD_184487 | JGI IMG/M metagenome (GOLD analysis project Ga0208357, IMG submission 184487) | Arctic peat soil microbial communities from Barrow, Alaska - NGEE Surface sample F52-2 deep-092012 (SPAdes) | ecosystem: Environmental > Terrestrial > Soil > Wetlands > Peat ... | reverse complement strand
GGCTGGCCGAGCGAAGCGCCTTGAGGCACCGGTTGGTGGCGATCCGGTACAGCCAGGTACGCAGCGAGGCGCGCCCCTCGAACCCCGCGAGGCCCCGCCAGGCATCCAGTAGCGCGTCCTGCAGGGCGTCCTCGGCGTCCTGGACGGATCCGAGCATCCGGTAGCAGTGCACCTGCAACTCCCGGCGGTACGGCTCGGTCAACTCCCGGAACGCGTCGCCGTCCCCGGCCCGCGCCCTGCCGACCAGGTCCGCTGTCACCACTCCCACGCTAGCTTCACCTCTCTGCCGCACCGGTTGTCGCACCTCCCGTATGGATCCCGGCTGGAAGGCGAACTGGGCGGCCGGCGGGAGGCCAGTTTCTGGACTTCGCTGCGTCTGTATCGCTGTTAGCAACAACGCCAGCGAAGGAGAACGCGATGGGAAAGATCGTCATCAGCACGAACGCCACGCTCGACGGGGTCGTCCAGGACCCGGATGGCAAGGAGGGCTTCGGGCGGGGCGGCTGGTTCGGCCAGTTCGGGGGCAAGGACCTCGAGGAGTGGGGCAAGATCAGCCTCGACGAGGCGCTCGGCGCGCAGGCCCTGCTGCTTGGCCGACGGAGCGACGAGTGGTTCGCCGCGCGCTGGGCAGCTCGCACCGGCGAGTGGGCGGACCGGCTCAACGGGCTGCCGAAGTACGTCGTGTCCTCGACCCTCGAACAGCCCAAGTGGGGCAACTCGACGGTGCTCAAGGGCGACGTGGTGAGCGAGGTCGCGGCGCTGAAGGAAAGGCTGGACGGGGAGATCGTCGTCTACGCCAGCTATCAGCTCGGGCGCACCCTGCTGGAGCACGACCTGGTCGACGAGCTGCGGGTGACCGTCTTCCCGGTCGCGCTCGGCACCGGGGAGCGTCTCTTCGGCGAGACCGGCGACAAGAAGGCGATGCGGCTCCTCGGCACCCGGATGGTCGGCGCGGGCCTCGTTTTGTACACATATGAGCTCGCCCGAAGCTAGCCTGGCCGGGTGGTATCACCGGAACCCGCGGCCTCTGATTCCGATCCTGAGGTCGCCGCCACCGTCCGGCTGCTGCACCGGCGGCGGGGCTGGGTCTGGACGACCGTGATCAGCGTCGTGGCCTGGCTGACGGCGTGCGGGCTGCTCGGCTCGCTGGCGCCCAACGCCAGCGGGGCGGGCCTGGCCGTGTCCGCCATCTTCATCCTGCTGCTGACGGTCGTCGGCGTCGTCGCGCTGGTCGCATCCGTGGTCGAGACCGTGCGGCTGCACCGGCGCGACGCGGGCGTCCGCCGCCAGGCCGTGCGGCGCACCACCCACTACCCGGTCCGCGCGCACGCCTACAGCTACCCGCCCCGGCACCGGTTCAGCTGGGTCTTCGGCTGGGTCATGATGGTGATCCTGCTGTGCATCGGGGTCGCCTCGCTGCCCGGTCTGGTCGACGGGGTCGCGTATCTGGCCGGCGCGGAGAGCAGTTCCACCTTCCTCGCCCTCTCCTACGGCCAGGTCTGCGGCCGGGGCGGCTGCAGCACCGTGACCTACGGCGTCCTGGCCAACGGCGCCAGCGTGACCTGGCCCGACCAGGTGCCGTTGGGCCAGGCGTTCGCGGTCCGCGAGCCGCTGTGGAACTGGGGGTTCGGCGCCCAGATGATCGACGGCGACGGGGGCGCGATCGGGACGATCATCGCCGGCCTGCTGTTTAACGTGTTCGGCGTGTTTGTCCTGATTCACCTGTTCAAGCTGTCGCGGCGCTGGCTGCGGCACCGCCAGCTCGGGCGGCAGATGGCGGGCGTGACCCGGTTACCTGCTGCGGCGGTCCGGCGTTGATGGTTACCGGGGCGGTCCGGCGTTGATGGCTACCGGGGCGGTCCGGCCTCGACGCGGCGGCGGACCTCGGCCAGTCCCGCGTCGCCCCGCTCGACGCTCCACCAGCTCTCGATCCACCAGGTCGCGCCGGCCGGCTCCCAGGCGGCGGGGTCCGCGGGTTCGCGTTGCATGAACTCGCCGCTGGCGTCCCCCTCGATGATCACGTCGAACGGCTCGGCGCCGCGCCCGGCCGCCGTCCGCAGCGCCTTCACCTCGCCGACGATGTCCGCCAGCTCGCCCGGGCTGCTCACGTCCCGGCCTTCGCCGCTGTCGATGACCGACGGGATCAGGCCGTCCCAGCGGGCGGCCCGTTCCAGCGACGGCTGCCGCGGCCGGCCGGCGACCTTGGCCCCGACGACCCAGACCGGCGGCCTCGGCCGCTGCACCGGCGGGTTGGGCACGAGCTCCTCGACTGGCTTGGCCGAGAAGTGCCTCCCGCTGTAGGCGAACGGCTGGCCGCCCATCAGCCCGTCGTAGACGGCGAGGCCCTCGTCGAGCTTCTCGGCTCTGACCCGGCGGCCCTCGTCGTCCTCGAACGCCGTCCAGTTGCCGTTCAGGGCGCCGAGGCCGACGGCCATCACCGCCCGCCCGCGGCTGAGCCGGTCGACGGTCAGCACCGCCGACGCCAGGTCCCACGGGCGCCAGCGTGACACGGGCGTGAGCATGGTGCCGAGCCTGATCCGCTCGGTCACCATCGCGGCGGCGCCGAGAGTCACCCACGCGTGCAGGCCCCAGACCGCTTCCCAGGTGAACACGGCGTCCCAGCCCCGCTGCTCGCCGAGCGCGGCTAGGTCGGCGAACTCACGGGCGTCCGCGTACGGAACCACGAATCCGAATCGCATGACCCGACCGTAACGCGGCCCACCGACATTCGAGGCGACGGCTCGAATGTCGGTTACGGGTAGGCGGGTTAGTTAGGCGGGTTGGTCGGCCGGCAAGTCGGTTCCGCAGTTGACCGACCCGGCCCGCTACCCCGCCGGGGCCTGGCGGCGCTCAACCGCGAGCGCCGGGAGATCGAGACGGCCTTCCCAGAGCTCTCGAACGGACCCGGCCGACTCTTCAACTCATCCCTGTCGGCGGCGGCGGCCAGCGGCCAGGCAGAGGCCACTTCCGGGTCCCCGGTCGGCGGTCTTGGGAGCGGAAAAAGTCATCATTGTGTTCCGTTTTGGGTGGCCTTCTAGCGTAATGACCGTCATTGTGTTCCAAAAGGGACGCTAAACGACCCAAACGGCACACGCTGACGCCCGAACGCCGACCAGCCTGAGCCAGAGTTGCCTCAGGGACGGGTGCTGCGAATACGTCTCCGCCAGAACCTGACGCCGGCCGGCTCCAACGGCACCTGGCGCGCCCGGCCGATCCGGGGCGAACCGCCCCCGGCCACCGTCACGACGCGTGACGGCCGACCGTCGTGCTTCACTAACCGGCCTTGCGGATACGGGTGGCCTGGGTTTACCACTCGGGCCGCCCGCGTGTAGCATCCGGGAGATCGATCCTGGATAGTTAGGTAAGCCTAACCTAACCTAAACTATGCTCGGCGTATTCAGCAGAGAGGCACTTGATGAGCGAAACGACGACCAGCCAGCCCGACCGCGGCCGGCCGACCCGGCCGGCCCGCCCGGCCCGCCCGCAGGCGGTTCTCACCGTACTCGGCCGGGAGCAGTTGAGCCCGCACACGGTGCGGATCACGGCCGGCGGCCCGGGGTTCGAGGCGCTGCGGATGAACGAGTTCACCGACAAGTACGCGAAGATCCTCTTCGTCGACCCCAGCCTGGGGCTCACGCCGCCCTATGACCTGGCCGCCCTGCGGGAGTCGCTCCCGCCCGAGCAGCACCCGGTCACCCGCACCTACACCCTGCGCCGGGCCGACCCGCAGCGCCAGGAGCTCGCGATCGACTTCGTGGTGCACGGGGACGAGGGCATTGCCGCGCCGTGGGCCGCGCACGCCGAGCCCGGCGACCTCCTCACGATGTCTGGCGCCGGCGGCGCCTACCTTCCGGATCCCGCCAGCGACTGGCACCTGCTGGCCGGGGACGAGTCGGCCCTGCCCGCGATCTGCTCCGCCCTGGAGGCGCTGTCCGACGACGCGCGCGGCGTCGCCTATCTGGAGACGTCCGACCCGGGCGAGTACCTCGACGCGAAGCTGCCTGGCGGCATGGAGGTCGTCTGGCTGCACCGGCCGCATCCCGGCAGCAAGCCCGGGCTGCTGGCCGACGCGCTGCTGGCGGGGGCCTGGCTGCCCGGCCGGGCCGACGTGTTCGCGCACGGGGAGCGGGAGTCGATGAAGGCGATCCGCGCCGCCCTCAAGACCCGGCTCGGCGACGGCGACCAGGTTTCCCTGTCGGGCTACTGGGCGGCCGGGCGGACCGAGGACGCGTTCCAGTCCGAGAAGCGCCAGCCGATCGGGCAGATCTAGCTCGCATCTTCCGTGCCCTCCGCGCCGGGCGACCGGACCGGGAGGGTGATCGCCGACGGGTGCCCGGGGTCGTGGTAGACGGACTGGTCGGCCGCGAGCAGGCGGGCGGCGGTGGCGCGCGGCTCCCCCGTTCCGGGGTTCCTGGCATACCTCGGGAACGAGCCGCTGGAGACCTGGACCCGGATCCGGTGGCCGGCCTTGAACCGGTGGGCGGTGGGCCAGAGGCGGACGGTGGCGGCGGTGACCTGGTCGGCGGCTGAGAGGCTGGTGAGGCCGTCGCAGACGTTCCATGACTTGCCGTCGGCGTCGACGTCGCAGAGCCGGACGAAGACGTCGGCGTCCGGGAGGCTGGAGCGGAACCAGATCTGCGCGCTGACCTCGCCGACCACCTCGACGTCGGACTCGAGCGGCGCGGTGGTGTAGGTGAGGACGTCCGGCCGCGCCTCCAGCGGGGTGTTGTCGACTCGGCCGGCGCCGGAGCGGACCATGCGCACGCCGCCGATTGCCGGCGTCGGGTCGGCCGGGTCGTAGCGGTAGCGGTCGGGCGCCAGGTCTGCGGGCCGCCCGGCGGCTGGCGAGCCGGACGGCGGGTCGGACGGCGGGTCGGCCGCCAGCGGCTCGACGGCCAGCGTGCCTTCGGACCCTAGGTAGAACGGCCGGGGCGAGTAGCCGGGGGGCGGCCAGGATTCGAAGTCGCGCCAGGCCTCCTCGCCCATCACGTACAGCCGCACCGGTCCCCGCGGCGGCGGCTCGGCGCCGCGGGCGCAGGCGAGCCCGAACTCCAGCGCCTCCCGCATCATGGTCCCGTCCATCGACAGGTGCGTCCACGGCCCGACCGTCAGCCGCGCATTGCGCCCCGCCTGCTGCAGGACGGCGAAGTCGCGGAGCTGGCCGGGCAGGAAGATGTCGTACCAGCCGCCGACCGAGCTGACCGGGACAGACACGTCGGCCACCCGGCTGCGGTGGTCGATCGCGGCCCAGTACGGGTCGTCGGCGTCGTGCTGGAGGATGTCCTGGATGTACCCGGAGTGACGGCCGATCGCGGTGACGTCGGCCTCGCCCAGCGGCAGGGTCGACATCGCGCGGCGCGTCTTGCGCTCTTCAAGCAGACCGCGCAGCATGCCAAGGCGGCGCTCCTGCCCGGCGATCATCACCCCCCAGCCGAACGGGGTCTCGAGCGAGTAGGCGTCGGCCCGCAGGAAGTCGAGCGTGAGGGCCGAGTCGGTCACCTGGGGGATCATCGCCTTCACTTCCGGCGGCAGCCGGTCCGCGACCGCCCACTGGACGTATCCCAGGTAGCTGGGGCCGACGAGCACGATCGAGTCGCCGAACCACGGCTGCTTGACCACCCACTCGAGCGTCGCCAGGCCGTCCTCGCGCTCGTTGCGCATCGGCTCGAACGCGCCGCCGGAGCCGAACGTCCCCCGGGCGCTCTGCAGGATCACCTGGAACCCGCGCTCGGCCAGCGGCCGGACCATGCCCGCGGTGATCAGCGCGCCCCGGCCGTAGGGGCTGCGCAGCAGCGCGACCGGGAGCTTGTCGCCGCCGGCTCGCGGCGCCCACCGGTCCGCCAGCAGGACGGTCCCGTCCGGCATCGGCACCGGCAGATCCCGCTCGATGACCAGGTCCCTGGTTAGCGGCGGGTCCAGCCCGAGCTGGCGCTGGATCATGTGGCTCATCAGGTTCATGCCGACGCCTCCTCGACCGGGGCGAGCGCGAGCGCCTGCTCGGCGCAGAGCTCGGCCAGGGCCTGCGGGGCGCTGCGGCTGAGGCCGGGGAAGTTGAGGAAGCCGTGCGGCATGCCGACGTAGGTGGTGAGCCGGACCGGCACCCCGGCCGCGCGGAGGGCGGCGGCGTAGCGCTCCCCCTCGGGGCGGAGCGGATCGTGCTCGGCCACCTGGATCAGGGCCGGCGGAAGCTTGCCGTGGTCGTCGGCCAGCAGCGGCGACGCCATCGGGTCGGCCGGGTCGCCGTCCGCTCCCAGGTACATCCGCCGGTAGGCGGTCATCTCGTCCTGGGAGAGGAACGGCAGGGCGGCGGCCGGCTCGGCCGGGCGGCTGTGCGCGGTCATGTCGGTGGCGGGGTAGATGAGGGCCTGGTGGCTGATCACGGGTCCGCCCCGGTCGCGGGCGAGCAGGCAGACCACGGCCGACAGGTTGCCGCCGGCGCTCTCCCCCATCACCCCGAGCGGCCCCTCCGCGCCGAGTTCGGCCGCGTTCGCCGCCGCCCAGAGCACGGCCGCGTAGCAGTCCTCGACGGCGGACGGGAACTTGTGCACCGGCGCGAGCCGGTAGTCCACCGCCACCACGACCGCGCCGACGGTCGCGGCGACCTGGCCGCAGAGCCAGTCCCCCAACCGCAGACCGCCGCCGAAGACGAACCCGCCGCCGTGGAAGTAGACGATCAGCGGCCGGGGACCGGCCACGGCCCCGGCCGGGGTGTACACCCGGACCGGGAGATCACCGCCGGGCCCGGGAATCGACCTGTCGGCCAGCCTGATCCCCGGCGCGGCCTTGCCGAGGATGAAGCCCACCAGCCCGCCGTCGGGGATCTTCCGGCTCTGCAACGCGACCACGTCGGCGTCGCTGCGGGTCGCGACCGAGGACTGGCGGCGGGTCACCGCTGCCCACGCGCGCAACCGCAGATCCATTCGTGCCATCGGACGCTCCTTTACGATCCCAGGGAGTGGGAGACCGTGACTTACATCTATGGAGAATGTTATTCTCGCATGAAGTGTCACGGAAGGTTTTCCCGCCGCGAAGGCCGACAAATCCCTCTTCGCGCGTCCCGTCCCGGAGGTTGCCCGTGGAGTTCGAGTTCGACGAGGATCAGCTGCTGCTCCGGCAGTCGGTCCGCGAGACCCTGGCCAAGACCAGCGCGCTGCCCGCCGACGAGCTCTGGGCGACCTACACCGCCCTCGGCTGGCTGGAGGCCCCGCCGGTCGAGCTGGCGATCGTGCTCGACGAGCTCGGCTACGTCGGCGACCCCACCCCGTTCCTCGCCACCGCCACCTGGTTCGCGCCGCTGGCGGGGCGGCTGCCCGAGGGGTCGGGGACCGGGGTGTTCGACGGGGCCGGGCGATTCGTCCTCGACGCGGACCGGGCCGACGAGGTGGCGCTGCTGACCGGCGACGGGGTCGTGGTGGTGAGCGGGGCCGAGGTGACGGCCGAGCGGCTGGACACGTTCGACCTGCGGCTGCACGTCGCCCACGTGACCTCGGCCGGCCCCGGGAACGCCGGCCTGGTGGCGGGCGTGCCCGATCTGGCCCTGATGGGGCTGGCGGTGACCACGGTCGGCGCCTGCCGCCGGATCCTCGACCTGGTGGTGGCGCACGTGAAGCAACGCCATCAGTTCGGCGTCCCGATCGGCTCGTTCCAGGCGGTCAAGCACAAGGCGGCCGACATGTACCTGGCGATCGAGCGGGCGCGGGTGCTCGCCTACTACTCGGCCCTGACGATCGCCGAGGACGACCCGCGCCGGCACCGGGCGGCGGTGATGGCCAAGGCGGCGGCGGGCGAGTGCCAGGAGGTCGTCTACCGCAACGGCACCCAGCTCTTCGGGGCGATGGGCTTCACCTGGGAGAACGAGCTGCACGTGCACCTGAAGCGGGCGGTCGCGGCGAACCTGCTGCTCGGCTCGGCCACCGCGCAGCGAAGGGCGCTGCTCGAGATGAAGGTGGCGGCGTTATGCGGCTCGGCACTAACCCCGAGGTCGAGAAGTTCCGGGCCGAGTTCGCGGCGTTCCTCGACGAGCACCTGCCGACCGCGGCGGAGGCCAGCGAGCGGACGCGGTCCAGCTCGCACATCCCCGAGTGGTCGCGCCGCTGGCAGCGCACGCTGTTCGACGCGGGCTGGCTGCTGCCGGGCCAGCCGCCCGAATACGGCGGCCGCAACGCCACCCTCGAGCAGGTGCTCACGCACCAGGAAGAGCTATCGAAGCGGCGGATCTACCACAGCTTCAACCCGCAGGGCCTCGGGATCATCGGCGCGTCGCTGCTGACCTTCGGCACGCCGGAGCAGAAGCAGAAGTGGGCCATTCCGCTGCTGCGAGGCGAGCTGACCGCGTCCCTGGGGATGAGCGAGCCGGGAGCCGGGTCCGACCTGGCCGGGCTGCGCACCCGGGCGGTCCTCGACGGCGACCACTTCGTGGTCAACGGGCAGAAGGTGTGGACCTCGGGCGCGCACGACTCGGACGTCCTGCTGACGTTCGTCCGCACCGACCCGGACGCGCCCAAGCACCGGGGCATCAGCGTGCTGCTGATCCCGACCAAGACCGAGGGCGTGGTCTGCCGCCCGTTCGCGTCGATGACCGGCGCCGACGACGTGGACTTCAACGAGGTGTTCTTCACCGACGTCCGGGTGCCGGCCGAGAACCTGATCGGCGAGCTCGACAAGGGCTGGGCGGTCGCCAACGGCTCGCTCGGCCACGAGCGGACGATGCTCTGGATCAGCTACGCCGAGCGGCTCGACGACCTGATCAGGGACGCCCCGTCGGACCAGGAGTGGTACGCGTCGCTGCAGCTCGACGTGGAGGCGCTGCGGCTGCTCGGCTACGAGCAGCTCAGCGGCGGGCGCAACCCGGCCGAGATCTCGCTGCTGAAGCTGCTTGGCTCCGAGGCCCTGCAGCGGGCCAACTGGCACGCGCTCGAGGAGTGCGGCCAGCAGGGCCTGGTCCACCCGGCGCGGACCGCACCGCCCAACCACATGGGGCACGACGTGTTCTCCACCAGCTGGTTCGAGCGGTACGCGCGGTCGGCCCCGGGGACGATCGCCGGCGGCACCTCCGAGATTCACCGGAACATCATCGCCGAGCGCATCCTCGGCCTCCCCCGGTAGACAACGGCCACCCCAGCAGATAGGAAGCGCTCATGGACGAAGACCACATCCTCTACGAGGTGACCGACGGGGTGGCGGTGATCACGCTCAACCGCCCGCAGCGGGCCAACGCCCAGACGATGGAGCTGCTCGACGACCTCGACGCGGCCTGGACCAAGGCCGCCTACGACGACGAGGTGAAGGTCATCGTGCTGCGGGCCAACGGCAAGCACTTCTCCTCCGGGCACGACCTCAAGAGCGGCATGGCCCCGCCGGAGAAGATCACCCTGGAGTGGATCTACCAGCTCGAGGCGCGCAAGTACCTGGAGTACTCGCTGCGCTGGCGGAACGTGCCCAAGCCGTCGATCGCGGCGGTGCAGGGCAAGTGCATCGCGGGCGGGCTGCTGCTGGCCTGGCCGTGCGACCTGATCATCGCGGCCGAGAACGCCGAGTTCTCCGACCCAGTCGTGTTCCTCGGCATCGGCGGCGTCGAGTACCACGGCCACACCTGGGAACTCGGGCCCCGCAAGGCCAAGGAGATCCTGTTCACCGGCCGGGCGGTGACCGCGCGGGAGGCGGAGCAGACCGGCATGGTCAACCGCGTGGTTGACCTCGACCGGCTGCAGGATGAGACGATGGACCTGGCCAGGCACATTGCCCAGATGGACGCGTTCGGGCTCAGGCAGGCCAAGCGGGCGGTCAACCAGACCCTCGACATCCAGGGGTTCTACGCCGCGATCCAGTCCGTGTTCGACATCCACCACACCGGTCACGGGAACGCGATCTCCCGCACCGGCTACCCGATCATCGCCCGGGCGGACCAGATGAAGGAGCACATTAAATCCCAATGAGCACCACCACTGACACGCTCCGGGTCGGGTTCATCGGGCTCGGCAGCCAGGGCGGGCCGATGGCGCGCCGGATCATCGAGGCCGGCTTCCCGGTGACGCTGTGGGCGCGCCGTTCCGGCACGCTCGAGCCGTTCGCGGACACCGCGGCGAAGACCGCCGACTCCCCGGCCGCGCTCGCCGCCGCCAGTGATCTGGTCTGCGTCTGCGTGCGCGACGACGCCGACACCGAGGAGGTCGTCGACGCCGTGCTCGGCGGGCTGGCGGCCGGCGGCGTGATCGCCGTGCACAGCACCGTGCACCCCGACACCTGCCGGCGACTGGC
>Ga0208357_1003185_pt1 | contig 10258 bp, 10 predicted proteins | sample NGESurdeep092012_6_FD_184487 | JGI IMG/M metagenome (GOLD analysis project Ga0208357, IMG submission 184487) | Arctic peat soil microbial communities from Barrow, Alaska - NGEE Surface sample F52-2 deep-092012 (SPAdes) | ecosystem: Environmental > Terrestrial > Soil > Wetlands > Peat ... | reverse complement strand
CACGCCCAAACCATGGCGATAGATGTTCTTCATGCGGCCGACGTTCGATGTGCCGAATTGCGCCAGCGGAATGTCCGCATCGCCGTTGAGGGCGCAGGGCATGCTTGTCGCCCACAGCAACTCGTCGCCCAAGTGGCGATACACGAATTGGTGTATGTCGCACAAGTACTGCAACAGCTCCCAGGTCTCGCCGAACGGCGGCGTGACCAATTCGATCAAGGACTCGGAAAAATCCGTCGTGATGTGCTCGTTCGTGAGCGGCGCGCCCAACGCGGCAGGATGGCGCGTCTGCACGATCTCACCCGAGGGAGACACGCGCAGCGATTCCTTTTCGACGCCCTTGCGGCCGCCGCGCAATACCGCGCGTTCGCCGCAGTTAACGAGGCCCGCGAGGCGGCGCTCGAATTTCTTGTCAATCACATTACGCACCAACGATCCTCTATTTTCAATTTACGGCAGCTCGGCAACCACCTCGATTTCAACGAGGAAGCCCGGATCCACCAAGCGCTGCACCTGTACCCATGCGGCCGTCGGCAATCGCTCTTTGTCGTAGTACTCGAAGCGCAGATCGGAGGCCTTCAGCAACGCATCCATATTCGTCGTATAGATCGTTTCCTTGACCACCTCATCGAAGCCGGCGCCATGCGCGGCGAGCGTGCGGCGTATATTGGAATAAGCGGCACGCATTTGCCCGGCCATGTCGCCCGGAGCCACCAAACGCCCGTTCTGGTCCACGGCCATCGATCCCGAAATATACAGGGTTTTATCGACCAACACGGCTTGGGAGTAGCCGAAGTCCTTTTCGTAGGCATTCAGATGGAACACCTGTTTGACCCGCGGCGGCGGCGGTTCCTGGTCGCGGTCGCATCCGGCCAGTCCCAACGCCGAAACCACCCCTACGGCTGCGAGTAATAGGATTCGACTCATCATATGTCACTCACTTCGGCGTCCGGCTTTGCACGAGTTCGGCACGGTCGCGCAGGGCGCGCAACGTTTTCGGCAAATCGCGCCGCAGAGCCGCGCGCACGATCCAACGCGGCACCCAAAATCCCGGCGCCAGATGCACCGCGTAGTGGGCGATGGTGTAATCTCCGTCGCTCTGTAAATCCCAGGTGCTTTTCAAAATGCGCAGATCCCCCGAGATGCGTTCGATCGACACGCGCGACGGCTCGTCATAGGTCGCACGAAATTCGTACGTCAGCTTCGGCACGTACCAGGAATAGTTCATGACATGCCGGATTATTTGCCACGACCGGTCGGGCGCGGTCTCAAGCACGGTACATCCCACGAGGCCCGGAACCACGCGCAACGCTTCCGCACAGCTCGTGATCAACGACCAGACGACCTCGCGATCCGCATGAATTCTGACCGTCGCGGTTGCGCTGCCGCTCTGTTCGCCGGCATCGAGGGTCACCGCGACTTCAATGTCGCCGTGCTGCGCAGCCTCCTGCGCAAGGTTCGCGGCGGAGACGTCAAACGCGGCGAACAGCAGCGCCGCGGCGGCCAGGATCGCGGCACGACACCCGTTCATCGCTTCGCGTCCATCCAGGCCTGCATTTTAGCCTCGAGAATATCGAGTGGCATGGCGCCGTCTTTGAGAATTTCAGTGTGGAACTCACGGATATCGAATTGTGCGCCCAGCACCTGCTGGGCGCGGGTGCGCAGCGCCTGGAATTTGAGTTCTCCCAACTTGCAGGCCAGAGCATCGCCGGGCATCGCCACGTAGCGGTCGATGAGCAGATTGGCCGCCGTGTCATCCACGGCCAATTGCGCACGAAGATAATCGAGCGCCTGTGCGCGCGTCCAACCCTTGGCATGCAGGCCGGTATCGACGACCAGTGTGACCGCACACCTCATTTGACCCAAGAGTGCCCCCAATTTGGTCTCATCGTCGCGATACAGCCCCAATTCCTCACCCAAAGAGGCCGCGTACAAGCCCCATCCCTGGACAAAAGCAGGCTCGTTCCCGTAGCGGCGAAACAGCGGCAGATCGCTGCGCTCTTGCTGAAGCGCGAATTGCAAGTGATGTCCGGGCAGTGCCTGTTGCAGAAAGTCCGATATCACCACAGTGGGGCGCGCCGCCACAGTGCCGACGTTCACGTAGAGGATGTCAGCGGTCCCGCCCGGTGACGCAGGTTGATAGTAAAGCGGTGTTTCGGCCTCGCCGAATGCCGCCATGGGACGAATTTCAAAGTCCGAATGCGGCACGGCGGAGAACAGGGTCGGCAGCGCCGCAAGGGTCTGAGCCTTCAGGTCCCGGTAGGCGTTCAACAGCTCGCCCCCATCCGCATTCGGCGCAGTTCGCATGCCACCGGCACCGGCACCGGCACCGGCACCGGCGAGCGGCGCGCCGGTGAGCAGCGGCTGCATGCGGACTCGAATGCTTTCCACTGCCGCAAGGCCGATGCTGTGGATCTGATTCGGTGTCAGTAGACTCCCTGTCGCTCGTTTGATGCGGTAGGCGTACCAGGACGGCCCCATCGGCAGTGCCGTCAACGCGAGGCTGGTCCGCGCTCGCGGCAGATACTCATGTTGCAGGAAGTCGTGCAGTGCGCGATAAGCGGGCAAGAGCTTGTCCTTGGTGGCGCTGCCAAGGCGTGCGCCCAAGCGCGTCCGCTCAGGATCTTTGATGGTCTCAGGCATGGTGCGCATGGGCACGTAGAAGACATTGGCAGAGGTATCCTCGCCCAGGCGTTCGAGCAGGGGCAGCATGCGCTCGACCAGCGGCCGCGGTGTGGTGTAACCGCGCCGCATGCCGTCACGCATGTTGCCGATCGCCTGCTGAGTCCAGCGCACATATCGGTCAATCCGCCGCAACCAGCGTTCATAGTCCGCCGGCGTCTTGAACGGTTGCTGTAGGGTGGCCGCGGCCATGCGGGCCAACTGCTCCGGCATGGCGTCGAAGGGATTGACCGGCAACAGCTCGCTCGGGTAGGTAAACCCCTCGATGGAGAGCTGCCGCCGCCATATGAATATGTCGTAGGTCAGCTTCGAATTCGCATCCAGCGAGCCGCGCGGAAGGGCCAGAACTTCGGCGAGAAAGCGCCGCTCAACAGCCAAGGAATCCGCCAGGAATTGCGGCGATATGGCATTCCCCAAAGCCATATGTTCGTTCCAATAGTTCTCGACGATTCGGCTCAAACGCTCGCTCGGCAGCGTCGCCATCGCCGCCGGCGCGGGGGGCGGTGCAGGCGGCGAGCCACAGGCGGCCAGCGCCAAAAGCGTAAATCCGCATGCAACTACGTGAGAAAATCGGCTCATGAAGCGATTATAAGCATGTAGGTAGGTTCATAATTCGCAGCTTAAAGGTTCGGGAGGCTCCCTATGTTGGTCGGAACCAGTCCGCGACGCGTTGCAATCATCGGTGGCACGCGCATTCCGTTTGCACGCGGCAACAGCGCCTACGCGCAGGTAGGCAATCAAGAGATGCTGACCGCCACATTGCGCGGCTTGGTCGAGCGCTATGGTTTGCAGGGTCAGCGCATAGACGACGTGGCCGCGGGCGCGGTCATGAAGCACTCGAGCCAGTGGAATTTGACGCGCGAGTGCGTGCTGGGATCGGGCCTCGCCCTGGAAACTCCGGGGCTCGATCTGCAGCGTGCCTGCGGGACGAGCCTGGAGGCGGCGATTTTGCTCGGCAATAAGATCGCGCTCGGCCAGATCGACTGCGGCATCGCCGGCGGGGTCGATACGGTGAGCGACCCGCCGGTGGTTTATCCCAAGAGCTTTCAACAGCTACTGCTGCGCAGCTATCGCGGCAAGACATCGAGCGCGCGCGTGGCGCCCTGGTTTGGCCTGCGGCCGAAGAATCTGCGTCCGGTGCTGCCCGGCATCGCCGAGCCTCGCACCGGCTTGTCGATGGGCGAGAGTACCGAACTCATGGTGAAGACCTGGGGCATCGGCCGCGCCGACCAGGACCAACTCGCCTTGGAAAGCCATCAGAAAGCGGCAGCCGCTTACGCCTCGGGATTTTACAAGGATCTGGTGCATGAGTATCTCGGACTCAGCCAAGACAATAATATTCGCAGCGACACGTCGCTCGAGAAACTGGCCAAACTAAAGCCGGCATTCGATGCATCGGGCGCAGGTACCTTGACCGCCGGAAACTCAACGCCGATGACGGACGGCGCGTCGGCGGTGCTGCTGGCGAGCGAAGCCTGGGCCCGCGAGCGCAACTTACCGGTGCTGGCATTTTTGAGCTACGGCAAGGTGGCGGCCGTGGACTACATAGAAAAGAAGGAAGGCTTGCTCATGGCGCCGGCCTACGCGGTGCCGCGGATGCTCGCGGATGCGGACCTCACCCTCCAGGACTTCGATTTCTACGAGATTCATGAAGCCTTCGCAGGTCAGGTACTGTGCACGCTCAAAGCTTGGGCGGACTTGAGTTTCTGCCGCGATAAACTAAAACTGCAGAATGTACTGGGCGCGATCGATCGATCCAAGCTCAATGTGAAGGGCGGCAGTATTGCGATCGGCCACCCATTCGCCGCCACCGGTACGCGGATCGTCGCCAGCTTGGCGAAAATTCTCGATGAACATGGCGCCAAGCGCGGCTTGATTTCGATTTGCACGGCCGGCGGCATGGGTGTTACGGCCATTCTCGAGCGCTGATATTATTGAAGGAGCTTAGGCGATGGGAAACCGTGTTGAACTGACGGCAAGCGACGGCCATCGGCTGTCCGCATATCTGGCGGAGCCTGCGGGCAATTCCCGCGGCGGCATCGTCGTCATACAGGAAATCTTCGGCGTGACCAACCACATTCGCGCTGTCGCCGATCAGTACGCGGCCGCGGGCTTCACCGCCCTGGCGCCGGCGCTGTTCGACCGGGTGGAACGCGACGTCGATGTGCCCTACACCGACATGGCAAAGGGCTTCGGCTACATGCAGGCCATGAAGAACGACAGCGTATTGCTCGACGTGCAGGCCGCCATCGACCGGGTACGAGCGGCCGGCAAAGTCGGCGTGGTGGGTTTTTGCTGGGGAGGCACGGTGGCGTACCTGGCCGCTGCGCGGCTCAAGATCGACGCCGCGGTCGTTTACTACGGTGGCCAGATCAGCCGTTATCCCGCCGACAAGCCGCGCTGCCCGGTATTGTTTCACTTCGGTGAAAAGGATACGCACATTCCGCTGTCGACCGTCGAGGAAATAAAGAGCGCCAATCCGCAGGGAATTTTTCACCTGTATCCGGCGGAACACGGCTTCAACTGCAACGATCGCGCGAGCTTCGAGCCCGCAAGCGCGAAACTCGCATTGGAGCGCAGTGTAGAATTCCTGCATCAACACGTGGGCTGACTGCGGACGGTTATGAAACTCAAAGATTCTTCGTTGTTGCGCGAGCAGTGTTTCATTGATGGGCGCTGGCTGTCCGCGGACAGCGGCGATACCATTGAGGTACGGAATCCCGCCACGGGTGCAAAGCTTGGGCTCATACCCAACATGGGCGCCGCCGAGACGCGACGTGCGATTGCGGCGGCCGCGCAGGCGTTACCGGCGTGGACGGCACGCACCGCCAAGGATCGAGCCGGCGCGTTGCGGCGCTGGTTCGACTTGATGCTGGTTCATCAGGAAGATCTTGCCGTGCTGATGACCGCCGAACAGGGCAAACCGCTGGCGGAGTCCAAGGGTGAAATCATCTACGCCGCGTCGTTTATCGAGTGGTTTGCGGAAGAAGGCAAGCGTCTGTACGGCGACGTCATACCCGGACACCAAGCCGACAAGAGAATTCTCGTGCTGCGTCAGCCCGTGGGCGTGGTCGCGGCCATTACGCCGTGGAATTTTCCATCGGCCATGATCACACGCAAAGCCGGCCCCGCGCTCGCGGCCGGGTGCACCCTGGTTTGCAAGCCGGCGACGCAAACTCCGTATTCCGCGCTTGCTTTGGCTGAGCTTGCTGAAAGAGCCGGAATCCCGAAGGGCGTATTCAATGTGATCACGGGGTCCGCGGCCGCGATCGGCGGCGAAATGACGGCGAATCCGACGGTGCGCAAGCTGACCTTTACCGGTTCGACGGAGATCGGCAAGAAATTAATGGCGCAATGCGCGGCCACGGTGAAAAAGTTATCGCTGGAGCTCGGCGGCAATGCACCCTTCATGGTCTTCGACGATGCCGATTTGGATGCCGCGGTTCAGGGCGCCATCGCCAGCAAGTATCGTAATACCGGCCAGACCTGCGTGTGCGCCAACCGACTGTTGGTGCAGGCGGGCGTGTACGAGGAATTTACCGCAAAGCTGAAAGAAGCGGTGGCCAAGCTGCGGGTGGGAGACGGCCTTGCCGGCGTCACCGATCAAGGACCGTTGATCGATGCCAAGGGGGTGGCGAAGATCGAGGAACACATCGCCGATGCCTTGGCAAAGGGCGCAAAGTTGGTTCTGGGCGGCAAACGCCATGCCCTCGGCGGCACATTCTTCGAACCGACCATTCTCACCGGGGTGACGCCCAAAATGCTGGTGGCCCGCGAAGAGACTTTCGGTCCGGTGGCACCGTTGTTCAAATTCAACACGGAAGCGGAAGCCATCGCCATGGCCAACGACACGGAATTCGGCCTGGCGGCGTACGTGTACACCCGTGACCTCGCGCGCAGTTGGCGCGTGTCGGAGGCCATCGAGTACGGCATCGTCGGCTTGAACACCGGTATTATTTCCACCGAGGTGGCGCCCTTCGGCGGCGTCAAGGAATCGGGAACCGGCCGCGAGGGCTCCAGGTATGGAATTCTCGATTACACGGAGATGAAGTACGTGTGCGTGGGCGGAGTGAGTTAACAATCCCGTGCTTGGCCGGTTCTTGGAGCTGTCGCTCGCCACACCGGATATCCAAGCCTCTCTGGATTTTTACTCCAAGCTCGGGTTCTCACAGGCGCAAGTCGGCGAGGCGTGGCCGCACCTCTACGCCGTCGTGACGGATGGCAGAATTTGCATAGGATTGCATCAAGCGCCGATTCCGGCGCCCTCACTCACCTTCGTCAAGCCCGATTTGCTCAAACATCTGGCTGCGCTCGAATCGCTGGGCGTGGAGTTCGAGTTCCGTCATCTCGGCAACGACGTATTCAACGAGGTGGGTTGGTTCGATCCTTCCGGCCAACGGGTGCGGCTGGTCGAGGCGCGCACTTTCTCGCCCAGCAACGCTCCCGGCACCGGCCCTTCACCATGCGGTTTCTTCCTGGAGATCGCGCTGCCCACACCGAACCTCGATGCGGCGAAAGCCTACTGGGAACGATTCGGCTTTGTCGGGATGGACGAGCCGGACGAATGGCTGCCGCATGTGTCGTGCACCAGTGACACCATCGACTTAGGGCTGTATGAGCCCGCACTGCTGCCCCGTTCCACGCTGCGCTTCGAAGTCGACGACATCGCAGCCACCATAGCGCGCCTCGCCGCACAGGGCATCGCGCCGGCCGCGCAAGTGCCGCCGCCGCTGCGGCATACGGGCGCCGCTGTACTGATCGCCCCCGAGGGGACGCCGATTCTGCTGTCGACTAGCCCGGCGTAGGCGCCGGCCGCGGCCTAGGCGCGCCGCATGCGGACAACGCCACGGCCAGTACCACCCCACCGAAGATTTTGAACAACAGCGGCTCTCCACAGTCTTGTTAAACTATGCCGCACGCAGTTTGCACGCAGAGGTTCAAGGATGCCAGATCGCAAGTTCCCAACACGCTACAGCGCGGTCGCGCAGGGTTTTCACTGGGTCATCGCTGCGCTGATCGTGGTCCAATTTACGCTGGCGTGGACGGCCGTCGATCTGCCGCTGGGGGTGCATAAATTGGCGCTGCTGGCACGGCACAAAAGTTTCGGCATGACCGTGCTGATGCTGGTGGTACTGCGCCTGTTGTGGCGGCTGAAAAATCCACCCCCTGCATTGCCGCCGGGCATGACGCCACCGCAACGAAAACTCGCCCGCATCACTCACGCCGCATTCTACGTGCTGCTGTTTGCAATGCCGTTGACGGGATGGATGATGTCCTCCGCCAAGAATTATTCAGTGAGCTGGTTCGGCATATTCACCTGGCCGAATCTCATCGGCAAGAACGAGACCGCTTTCAAGCTGTTGCTCTCGACGCACCATATTTTGAGCTACGCGTTGTTTGGCATCGCGGTGTTGCACATTCTCGCGGCACTCAAACATCATTTTTGGAATAAAGATGATGTGCTATTGCGCATGCTGCCCCTTATCAAGCCAGAGAAGGCCAAAGCGGGGAAACCCGAACCGGAGAAGCGATCATGATAAGAACACTCGTGGCGGCGGTAGCGCTGTGCGTTACGGCCACTGCAGCTGCGGCCGTCACCCCAGGGGCGGCAGGCACGGCCACCAGTTACCTTGCCGATCCGCAGCAAAGCCGGCTGCAATTCGCCGGGCAGCAGGCGGGCGCGGAGTTCACGGGCGTGTTCCATAAATTCACCGCCGCGGTCGAGTTCGCACCGGATGCCCTCGCGAGTTCGCAGTTCGACGTGCAAATCGATGTGAATTCTCTGGACACGTTGGACAATGATCGCGACACGACCATGCGCGGAGCCGACGTTTTCGACGTGGCACATTGGCCGACGGCGCATTACGTCGCGCGCAACTTCACCAAGACGGCGACAGGCTATAAGGCGGCCGGCGCGTTGACGATGCACGGCATCACCAAGGACGTACCCGTCGATTTTCAGTTCACTCAGTCCGCCGCGGGCGCCAAGCTGGTGGGGCACGCCCAGCTTAAGCGCTTGGATTTCGGCGTGGGTCAAGGTGACTGGAAGAGCACCGAGTGGGTGGGCGATGCCGTGAAAGTGTCCTTCTCGCTGGTGCTGAAACCCAAGGGGTAGCCGACTGATCCGCCGGCGAATCAACGAACCGGCAATTCCCGGGACTTTTGCACGGTGCGCAATGCAAAGCTGGAATGGACACGCGCCACATTCGGCAGGCGCGTCAGATGCTGACTGTGCAGCCGTTCGAAGTCGGCCGTATCCGCCAACACCACCCGCAATAGATAGTCGTACTCGCCCGACATGAGGTAACACTCCATTACTTCGGGGACTTTGCGCGCGGCCTCCTCGAAGGCGTGCAGGTGCGCCTGTTCCTGCCGTTCCAGTGTGATGTTGACGAACACATTCACCGGGCAGCCGGCCTTCTGCTGATTGATCAGCGCCGTGTAGCCCTCGATGAATCCGGCCTCCTCCAGTGCCCGTACGCGTCGCAGACAGGCCGATTCCGACAGGTTGACGGTCTCCGCCAATTGATTGTTGGTGATGCGGCCGTCGAGCTGCAAGGCACTGACGATGGCATGGTCGTAGCGATCCAATTTCATGGGAATGGCAGTTGCTTGCTAGTTAATGACTATTATCGTCATATTCTGCCATCAATGCAGCGCCGACAGTCAGTTTTTGCAATATTCCCCTGGCGCCGGTGAGTACGCTATCGGCACCCGCACACGCCCCACCCCCCCCACGGCCAAACGGCCAAACGGAGCAGCTTATGAAAATCGGTGTCCCCAAAGAGATCAAGATTCATGAGTATCGGGTCGGCCTGGTGCCGGCGGGAGTCCGCGAACTCGTCGACGCGGGGCATCAAGTGCTGGTCCAGAGTGGAGCCGGCGCTGGTATTGGCTTCGACGACTCTCATTATAAGTCGGCCGGCGCGACCATCGCGCAGCTCGCGGAGGATGTGTTCGCGTCCGCCGAGCTGGTCGTGAAGGTCAAGGAGCCGCAGCTCGCGGAATGCAAGCTGCTGCGCAAAGGGCAAACCCTGTTCACCTATCTGCATTTGGCGGCCGATCGCGGACAGGCGCAGGCATTGATCCACTCCGGAGCCACGGCCATCGCCTACGAGACCGTCGAGGCGCCGGACGGTTCGCTGCCACTGCTCACGCCGATGAGCGAAGTCGCGGGACGCATGTCGGTGCAGGTCGGCGCGAATTGCCTGCAGAAGGCCAACGGCGGCTTTGGTGTTCTGCTGGGCGGCGTGCCGGGAGTGGCACCGGCCAAAGTGCTGATACTCGGCGGCGGCGTTTCCGGCACTCATGCGGCCGAGATGGCGGTAGGACTGCGCGCGGATGTAACGGTGGTGGACCGCTCCGTGAAGCGGCTGCGCGAGCTGTCGTCGATCTTCGCCGGACAACTCAACACCGTGTACTCAACCGCTCATGCGATCGAAGAGCTGGTGCGCGAGGCGGACCTCGTCATCGGCGCCGTGTTGATTGCCGGCGCGGCGGCGCCCAAACTCGTGACCGGCGCGATGGTTAAAACCATGAAAACCGGCGCGGTGCTGGTCGATATCGCCATCGATCA
>Ga0208357_1003183_pt1 | contig 10272 bp, 11 predicted proteins | sample NGESurdeep092012_6_FD_184487 | JGI IMG/M metagenome (GOLD analysis project Ga0208357, IMG submission 184487) | Arctic peat soil microbial communities from Barrow, Alaska - NGEE Surface sample F52-2 deep-092012 (SPAdes) | ecosystem: Environmental > Terrestrial > Soil > Wetlands > Peat ... | reverse complement strand
CTGCTGAAGATCGAGGGCCGTCTGCAACATCGGCCCAATGAGCTTTCCGGCGGCGAGCAGCAGCGCGTCGCCATTGCTCGCGCGCTCATCACGCGCCCCGCCATCCTGCTCGCCGATGAACCAACCGGCAACCTCGACTCACAAAATGCCGACGCCGTCCTCGCCATGCTCCACGCATCCAGCCGCGAACTCAACCAGACTGTGCTGATGATCACCCACAACCCCGAGGCCGCGCAGATCGCTGACCGTGTCCTGCACATGCGCGATGGCCAGATCGTCAAGATCGAAGCCGGCAGCCGCAGGGTTGCAATGATCGTCTAATCCGCTGAATCGTGACCTGCCCATGAGCACACTCCGTCTTCTCGCCGTCGCCGTTCTGGCCATCGCGGCCAGCGTAGTTGGCGCGCAGTCGACCTCGGCAGTTCGTCCCAACGCAACCCACACCCAGTTCACCGGAGTTCCGCTCGACATCAACACAGCCACGCCCCGGCAACTGAAAGCGCTTCCCGGTTTCGGCGATGCTTATGTTCGGCGCGTCATAGCGGGCCGTCCCTACACCGCCAAGAATCAGTTGGTTACGCGGGGCATCCTCCCGCAATCTGCGTACGACAGGATATCGCCCTGCATCGTCGCTCATCGCCCCCACAAATAGGTCGCATCGCCCGTACAGACTGACGTGGCGTGTTGCACAAGCAGGGGAGTAATATTGCTGGCGCAGCAAAAGAAAGAGAGCTAGCCCCGATGGTGGTGACGTAGAGCGTTCACACCCCTCGGGGCTGATTTTTGTCTGTTGTTTCGATAAGCACAGGTCTCTACCGCGCGACTCCCCCTCTCTTCCACCGCGACAGGGCACCTTGAATTCAGATAAAGTGAGCAGTATCTTCGAAAATGCCTCGCGATCGCACATCCTATAGCGCGAGTCGAGCGTTATAGTACCAAGCGAATGACGTCGACACTCAACCATCCCGTCAAGTCCAGCGTGCAGATCAAGCGCCGTGCCGTCCGCCTCGTTGCGGTTCTGCTGGCTGCTGCCGCCCTCTCCGGTTGCCAGAGCATCAGCATGAACTCCGCCCAGTTGCGCGTCATCGATGCCTCCTCCGATTCCGGCCTGATCGACTCCTACCAGAACAACTCCGCGCTCGCCTACAACCTTGGGTTCGGCACAATGACGAGCTACGTTCCCATGTCCCCCGGCACCTATACCCTCGCCGCGGACAGGGTAGGAACCCGCCAGGCGCTCGTCGAGAGTAGTGGCAAGCTCATCGCCGGCAAGCAGTACACCGAGATCGTCGGCAACAGTATCGTCAACCTGCAGCAGACCCTGTTTCTGGACCAGTCGGTGCCCGCACCCGCTGGTCAGATCGCCATTCGCCTCATCAACGAGGCCAACCGCACTGGCGCAGTGGACGTCTACCTCGTTCCTGCGAGTAACCGGTTCGTGAGCCCCTCCCCCATCGCGATGAATCTGAGCTTCGGCGCCAACTCCGGCTACATCAACGTTCCGCAGGGAACCTATGCCATCGATGTTGTGCCCACCGGCACGACCCTTGCTTCCTCCACCGTCACGCTCTTGAGCGGAGCGCAGGTTGAATATGCGTCTGGCTCTGTCCGTACGGTTGTGCTCATCGATCAGGAGACGCTAGGTTCGCTGCGTGCCGCCCTCACCCCGGGCGTGCAGGCCATCGTTGCGGATGACGCTGACGCCCAGTAAATACCAGGCAACCACCTGACCCGCTCTTCGCAGAAAAGTCGCGAAACCTCAAGAAAATAAAGTTCATGGAATGATCGCAACTACGCGACAGACCCTGTGTCTACTCATCTGTACGCAGCGGCAGCATGATCGAAGCCGAAGCGAATGAAACGCCCGCAAGACTCGCGGGAGATGGAGATGCTGCCATGAAACTCACCTATGTATTACTCGCTGCTGCGCTGATCGCAGTACCTGCATCGAGCTTTGCGCAGACAACCCCGACAGAGCGCCACCACATCAATGCCCGCAAAGAAAACCAGCAGGACCGCATCGCGCAGGGCCTGAAGAGCGGCCAGTTGACGCCCCGCGAAACCGCACACCTGGAAAACCATCAAGTCGCCATCAACAAGGAAGAGCACGGAATGCGCGCGACCGATCATGGCCACCTCACCGCGCGGGATCGTCACACGCTGGCTCGCCAGCAGAACCGTCAGTCAGCGCAGATCTATAAGGACAAACACAACGGCCGCACCGACCCCGGCGTGGCCCCTAAGTAAGGAATCAGGCTCGAACACCCGAAGGCCGCCGACCCCTCGGCGGCCTTCGCTGTTAGCTACTGCATCGCCATCAGCGCAGCCATCGTCTCAATTCCGTCCCAGAGATTCTGCATCCGAAGATTTTCATTCGCCGCATGCTGATTGTCGTCGTGGTTAGCAATCGGAATCGATAGCGTTGGTGAACCCGAAGCGCGCTCCATCGCGTTCAGGGGAACCGTACCTCCAGACGTCGGCAGCAGAATCACCGCACCCCGCGCGCTCTCCACCGCACGCACCACCTCCTGCGCAATCGGCAGATTCATCGGCGTACGCAGCGGCTCTTCTCCTTCATCCAGTACCATCCGTGCGACGCGAGGGTGACTCCTCCGCTCCTCGACAGTCGGCTCAGCGGTGGTCACGAAGTAGCCCTGCGACTGGACGAAGTCCACGACCCGTTGCTGCTGTGTCCGCGCCTGCTCGCCGACCACGAGGCGCAGATCAATGCTGGCCGTCGCCGTCGACCCAATCGAGTTGGTCGCCTGCAACCCCGTCTTTCCCGCAGTAATTCCCGTGACCTCCAGCGACGGCTGGTTCAGCAGCGCAAGCAGGTGCTCCCCACCGCCCATCGAGCGGCCCAGCGCAAACTCCTTCCGCAGCATCTCGTCGTTCACCGGAGCCTCCGCAAGCGCCTTCTGCTCCAGCGTTCCCAGCGGAGCGATGCCCTCGTAGAAATGTGGAATCAGCACATGGCCATCAGCATCCTTCATTCCCGCCAGCAGCTGAGCCAGCATCATCGCAGGGTTCGGAGCCCAGTTCCCATAGTGGCCACTGTGCAGCGGATGCGCAGGGCCATACACCGTCAGCTCGATGTGCGCGTCACCGCGTGCGCCGAAGAGAATCACCTGCTTCCGCGTCTGATCGATGGGGCCATCGCACACCAGCCAGATGTCGCCAGTAATAAGGCTGCGATGCGCATCGAGGATCTGTTCCAGGTGCGGCGATCCCGCCTCCTCTTCGCCCTCCCAGATGAACCGCAGGTTCGCCTTCAGAGGGAAGTGCGCAGCCTGCAGAGCGGTCAACGCGGTGAGCTGCGCAAAGATCGCTGCCTTGTCATCGCCGGCACTGCGAGCGTAGATGCGAGCCTCGCCGTCCACCTCTTTCAGCGTCGGAGTAAACGGCGGCGTCGCCCAATCGGACGCGACCACCGGCTGACCGTCATAATGCGCATAAAACACAATCGTCCGCGTTGCGTCCGGCACCTTCAACTCCCCGTACACGACGGGAGGCGCCGACTCGGGCAGCTCCGGCGCCGCCAGCAGTGTTGCCGGAATACCGTGTGCGCGCAGTTGGTCCAGCAGGTACGCGGCGTTGCGCCGCAGACCGGCAGGGTCTACCGCCACGTTTGGAAGCCGAAGAAATTCCTCAAACTGTCCCGTCAGCTGGTCATGCCGAGGAGCAGTGTAGGCCTGCGCAATCTTCGGTGCAGGAGGCAATGGTTCGGTCTGTGCGGCAGCGGTCACGGCGGTGAACAGGGCCGCAGCCAGCAGCGAATATCGTGTGCGAAGCATGCCGCCAAACTACCATAAATTCCGCGCAAAGCGGCACAAACGAGCAACGGGCACAGCCGAAGCCGTGCCCGTTGCGTCAAGCTCAACCACGGTTAGTAGCGGTAGTGGTCCGGCTTGTACGGCCCTTCAACCGGCACACTCAGATACGCCGCCTGCTTAGCCGTAAGCGTCGTCAGCTTCACGCCAATCTTCTCCAGGTGCAACCGCGCAACCTCTTCGTCAAGGTGCTTCGGCAGAATATAAATGCCGACCTTGTAGATGTCCTTATTCTTCCAGAGGTCGAGCTGCGCCAGCGTCTGGTTGCTGAAGCTCGCCGACATGACAAAGCTCGGATGACCCGTCGCGCAGCCCAGGTTCACCAGTCGGCCTTCTGCCAGGATAAAGATCGCGTTGCCATTCTCGAACGTGTACTTGTCCACCTGCGGCTTGATGTTCTCCCGCACAGCACCCTTGTAGGCATTGAGCGGTTCCATCTGGATCTCGTTATCGAAATGTCCGATGTTGCAGACAATCGCCTGGTCCTTCATCCGCTTCATGTGCTCAAGCGTAATGATGTCGACGTTGCCCGTGCAGGTCACATAAATATCGCCGCGGCCCAACGTGTCTTCGAGCGTCGTCACCTCGTAGCCCTCGATTGCAGCCTGCAGAGCATTGATCGGATCGACCTCGGTGACGATGACGCGAGCGCCAAGTCCGCGCAGGCTCGCTGCCGAACCTTTGCCCACATCGCCATAGCCGCACACCACGGCAACCTTGCCCGCCACCATCACATCGGTCGCGCGCTTGATGCCGTCGACCAGCGATTCGCGGCAGCCATAGAGGTTGTCGAACTTGCTCTTCGTCACCGAATCGTTGACGTTGATCGCGGGTACCAGCAGCGTACCCTGCTCCATCATCTTATACAGCCGATGCACGCCCGTCGTGGTCTCCTCGGAGACGCCGCGCCATTCCTTCACGACGTTGTGCCAGTGCGCAGGACGCTCCGCATGGACCTTCTTCAGCAGGCCCTTGATGACGTCTTCTTCGTGCGAACCGGAGGGCGAATCAATCCATTTGTCGCCGTTCTCCAGTTCATATCCCTTGTGGATCAGCAGCGTCGCATCACCGCCGTCGTCGATGATGAGCTGCGGTCCAAGCACGCCGTCCTTGCCGTCAGGGAAGCTCAGGGCCTCGTTCGTGCACCACCAGAACTCCTCCAACGACTCGCCCTTCCACGCGAAAACCGGCACGCCCGCCGCAGCGATGGCCGCCGCTGCATGGTCCTGCGTGGAGAAAATATTGCAGCTCGCCCAGCGCACATCTGCACCCAGGTCGACCATCGTCTCTATCAGCACAGCGGTCTGGATCGTCATATGCAGCGATCCCATGATCCGCACGCCCGCCAGCGGCTTCGACGTCGCATACTTGTGGCGAATCGACATCAGGCCGGGCATCTCCTGCTCGGCGATGCTGATCTCCTTACGGCCCCACTCCGCCAGGCCAATATCGGCCACCTTGTACGTCGGCTTTACCTGTTCCAATGTCGCTGTCGCCATGAGTTCTCCTTGAAATGTCAGCCTTAAGAGTATCAAACAGTCTGAGAATGCGGTGCTATTAGGTACCCCTATCTTGTCCCGCAGGACTTGAGCCATTGATGCGATAGCACGACCTATCCCGCTGATTCGATGAACTGAAGCTGATCTCAGCGGCGCCCGGCACCAGCTTCGGCTTGCTTCAGATCCTTCCATACCGCCTCGACCCGCTGCTCTAGCTGCTCAATGTCGCCGTCATTGTGCAGTATCTGGCAATCTCCCGCATACGGCGTCAAATGCTGCATTCTGAGGCGTTGGCGAGCATCCTCCTCAAATCCCTTGCGCTCTTCAGGAGACAGCGCTCGACCCACAGCGATGCGGTCCACGAATCGGGCAATCTTCTCCTCATCCGGCGCCTCCACCAGCAGGATGCGATCAAAGCGGCTCCGCCATGTTCCCTCGGCCGCGTAGGTGGTCGAAAAGATCAGTGCAGATTCGACCACCACAATTGCATGTGGATTCGCGGCCCCAATCGCCTTAATCTGTTTCGCCTGCGCATCAATCACTGCCGGATGGACAATCGCATTCAGCTCCTCCACCCGCGGATGTGCCGGATCGAACGCCAGCGCCGCCAGCTTGTGGCGATCCAGCGAGCCATCCGCCGCGACCACCCCCGCGCCAAACTTCCCCACAATCTTTGCGAATACCGGTTGTCCCGGCTGCATCAACTCCCGTCCCATCTCATCGGACGAAAGCACCACCGCACCGCGCTCCGCGAGCATCCGCGCCACCGTCGACTTGCCGCTGCCGAGATCGCCTGTGAGTCCTACACGCAGCATTCGCTTAGCCTCGCCGCAAGCGAGCGGCCTTTACAGTACTCACCATGAGCATCGCGATGGTCAGCGCGCCAACACCGCCGGGTACGGGCGTGTAAGCACTCGATACTTCAAACGCCGCCGGGTCCACATCGCCGACGATGGTCGATCCGCGCTTGGCAAACCCGGCACGTCGCGCCTCATTGCCGGGGAAGAATCGCTCCAGATCGGCCTCGCTGGTAAGGCGGTTGATGCCGACATCGATGATCGTCGCACCCGGCCGCACCATATCTCGAGTCACGAACCCTGGGCGCCCAATGGCCGCGACCAGAATATCGGCCTCCCGGGTGATCTCAGCAAGATTGCGCGTCCTCGAGTGGCAGATCGTCACCGTCGCCGATGCATTCAACAGCATGGCAGCAATAGGTTTACCCACAATGTTCGATCGCCCGAGCACCACGGCGCGCTGGCCCGCAATCGGAATGTTGCTTCGCTGCAGCACCTCCATGATGCCGGCCGGAGTGCACGGAGCAAGAACTTGCTCCGCGGGAAATCCACTTAGCAGTCGGCCAGCGTTAATAGGATGAAAGCCGTCGACATCCTTGGCAGGGTCGACGGCTTCCAGCAGTCGGGCTGTATCGACGTGCGCGGGGAGCGGCAGCTGAATCAGAATGCCGTCGATCTCCTCGCGCGCGTTGAGCGAAGCAACCAGCGCCAGCAACTCTTCCGTGGTCGCACTCGCATCGGGCGTGTGCATTTCGGAGTAGATTCCCAGCTCGGCGCAGGTCTTCACCTTGCTGCGTACATAAATCTGGGAGGCAGGAACCTCGCCTACCAGGATCACTGCAAGCCCTGGGGTATACCCATGATCCCGGGCAGCCGCGATCTCTGCGGCTAATTCCAACTTGATTTGAGAGGCAATGACGATGCCGTCCAGAACATATGGCGATGAGGCAACAGAGGACATATCCATAGGATAGCGTGCTCCGCCCTGGTTCAGCCGATAAGTGAAATCGTAAGAGAAGAGGAATTTTTTGATTGCAGCGTAAAGATTTTTTATATTGTTGCAACCTAATTTTTTCTAATGTCTTCTAACAGACATAACAGCCAGCTTTCGAAGCGGGCTAAAAGGAGGTCGACTGTGAGCACTTCGAATGACCGGACGTATGTTGAGCAGTTCACACCGACTGACCTGATGACGCTTCGCAACGAACTATTGCAATCCGGCGTGGATTCCTTCCAGGCCGCAGAAATCATCACGAATTTTCTTAGTGGCCGAGGATATGGTGTGTCCAAACACGAGGCGCGCTCCGCAGCTTCACGCATTGAAGGTCCGGGCTGCACCGCAGAACACATTCAGGCCGAGCTCGAGCGCGTCGCCTTAGCAATGTAGTTTTGCCTGCATTTGCAATCACTGCGTAATCTCACCCTCAGGCTCATCCGTTGGAGAATCGATCTCCGCCTGGAAGCCCTCCAGCATTCGCTCCAAAAACGCTCCCTGATCCATATCCTTGCGATGCAGCGACTCCGCGTTCACGATGTGCCGCGCCAGATCGGCGAGCACAATGCCCCACGCAAACGGGTCTTCCCACGCGCCGGAACGCAGGCTCACGTGCTGTCCCTGCTCGGCAACCCACACTCGCAGCAGTTCAAACGAGGCCTTGTCGCGGCTGGCGGCCGGCGGTGGATCGAGAAATTTATTGGATGCCATACGACGCTCCTGATGTCCCAAGTGAAACAAGTGATTCTCTTTGAGCTTATTCCCTCGCGCGACCTTGCGCTTTAGCGGGCAGCAAGCATGGCTTCGATACCGGAGTTGACCTCAGCTTCGGCGAACTCGGCCGCCACGCGAATCGCGTTCATCACTGCGCGCTCATTCGACGAACCGTGCCCCACAATGCACACCCCGCGCACTCCCAGCAGCGGCGCGCCGCCGTACTCAGAATAATCCAGCCGTTTCTTGAAGGCCTTGAACGCCTTCTGCGACAGCATCGCGCCCACTTGCGACGTCACCGTGGACTTCAAGCTTTCGCGTAGCGACGAGTTCACCAGCCTCACCACCCCCTCACTTGTCTTCAGCGCGACATTTCCGACAAATCCATCGCAAACAACAACGTCGGTCGAGCCGTTGTACAGGTCGCGGCCCTCAACATTGCCAATGAAGTTGAGCTTCAAATCGCTCAATAGCGGAAATGTGTCCCGCGTGAGCGAATTGCCCTTGGAATCTTCTTCGCCGATCGATAGCAAACCAACCCGCGGATTTGCGACATGCAGCACGTTCTTCGCATACATGTGTCCCATCACCGCAAACTGCACGAGGTTCTCAGGATCGCAATCCACGTTCGCGCCTGCATCGAGTAGCACGCAAGGATGGCCCGTGCTCGTTGGCAGCAGCGCAGCGAGGGCCGGCCGGTCTACCCCAGCCAGAGATCCTAGCACCATCTTCGCCGTGGCCATCGCCGCGCCTGTGTTGCCTGCTGTAATAAACCCGGCAGCCCGGCCTTCGCGCACCATCTTCAGGCCAACCCGCATCGAGGAGTCGCGCTTGGCCCGCACCGCCTGTGCCGCCTTGTCCTCCATGCTGATCCACTCGCTGGCTTGAGCGATAAAAATCGGCAGCCGCTCCTTGTGCCGCCCAAATCCGTGGTTTGCCTGGGCCTTCAGCGCTTCCCGCAGTCTTGGGCGCAACAATTCCTCCGGTCCGGCCAGGTGGACGCGGACGTCCAACAGGCGGCAGGCCAGAATTGCCCCGCGAATCTCGGGATCCGGAGATTTGTCGGTCCCCATGGCATCGAGGACGATATCTATCGGCATGGCGCGCGCAGGCTCGACATTCTCTTGCTTGGCTGGAAAGTAAAGGCCACGGCTCTGGCTAACCCGCCGTGGCGGTGAAAGCTACGCTGCACCCTTAACGGCTTCGATCGCGCGACCCTTGTACTCGCCGCACTTCTTGCAGACGCGGTGGGGAAGCTTCTTCTCGCCACAGTTCGGGCAGTTGGAGACGCCGACGGGCGTCAGAAAGTCGTGGCTACGGCGTTTTGCGGTGCGCTGCTTAGAGTGCCGGCGCTTTGGATTAGGCATGGTAAAACCTCTTCTAAAATTGGCCAGCCAGCTCGGGGCTCTGCGGCCGAAATCTGTGAAAACTCAAAACTTGCGGTCGTTTAACTGCAAACGAATACCGCGTCAGGACTTAGGCGCAACCGCGATTCCGGCCAAAACGGCTAACCGTGGATCGGTCGGCTTCTCTACACACTCACAGCTTGCGAGGTTGCGATTGATGCCGCAATGCGGGCAAAGTCCCTTGCAGTCCTCCCGGCAGAGCGTCCGTCCGGGCAGGGTAAGGAGCACCTGCTCACGCACGGCGTCCTCCAGCAGCAGGCCGCTCTGTTCATAATACCCGATTTCTGTCTCATCTTCAGTAATTGCACGCTCACCTGCCTGATCATCCACCCCTCCCGGCCGAAAAATCAGGTCAAACGTCCCGCTCAGGGGCTGCTGCACAGGCTCCAGGCAGCGCGCGCACAGCTGTTCAAAGTTCCCGGAAAAGCTCGCTCGCAGCCGAATATCCTCCACAAAATCCTTCGGCCCGCGATGTTCCACAATCAGTTCCGCCTGCCCTTCCCGCCCATCCCAGCCGTCGAGGATCAGGTCGAGAAAACGCCGGAACTCACCAAGATATTCCAGAAACGGCGGCGCCGAGGCATCCCAATTTGCCCACACTGTGCCCTTGTAGCAGCACAGTTGCGCGACCGCGACGAGACTCCATTTCGCCTTGTTGAGTTCCGAATGATACGCCTCTCGGAAGAATGGCACGCCGACCAGGGCGCCGTCGGTGCCGTAGCTCCAGCCGTGATAGGGACAGGTGAAAACCGCGGCGTTGCCATCGTCGTAGCGGCACACTTTCATCCCGCGATGGCGGCATGAATTCAGGAACACCCGTACCGAACCGGCGCGATCGCGGCACAGAATGACCGACTCCTCACCCATGCGCGAAACGAAGAAGTCGCCGGGTTTGGGGATTTGGCTCTCGTGCCCCACAAACAGCCAGGAACGGGCGAAGACACGCTCCTGTTCCTGCGCATAGATGTCGTCGTTGACGAAGATCTCGCGGCTGATCTGCCCCGAGGCCAGGTCGACAAGGCCGGAATGATA
>Ga0208357_1003181_pt1 | contig 10273 bp, 11 predicted proteins | sample NGESurdeep092012_6_FD_184487 | JGI IMG/M metagenome (GOLD analysis project Ga0208357, IMG submission 184487) | Arctic peat soil microbial communities from Barrow, Alaska - NGEE Surface sample F52-2 deep-092012 (SPAdes) | ecosystem: Environmental > Terrestrial > Soil > Wetlands > Peat ... | reverse complement strand
CTCGTCTCGAAAGACGCCAAAGGTCACGATCTCCGGCGGCAGGCGAGGCACGATCCCCGCCACGGTGGCGACGGAGACCTGGCGCGACGACGGCGCAAAGATGAAACCGAGCGCGTCGGCACCCATGGCAATGCTGAGTAGGGCGTCCTCTTCGTTGGTGATGCCGCAGATCTTTACGAACACGACAACAAGCTGCTAACTAGCTACTCGCCCGGAGCGCAGCTGACGAAGCGCCTCGGCCGGATCATCTGCTCGCACCAACGTCTCGCCGACGAGCACGGCGTGAAACCCGGCGTCAAAGAGCCGACTCACGTCGGCAGGAACGCGCACACCGGACTCCGCGACCCGAACGACGCCGTCTGGCATCGCCTCGCCGACGCGCACCGCGCGATCGGTGTCGACCTCGAAGGTCCGAAGGTCGCGCTGGTTCACCCCGACGAGCGTGGCGCCGGCATCGAGGGCACGGGCAAGCTCTTCCTCGTCGTGGACCTCGACGAGCGCAGCGAGCCCGAGCTCGGCTGCGAGCGCGACGAGCGAGACGAGCTCGTCTGTCGACAGCGCCGCGACGATCAGCAGCGCCGCGTCGGCACCCATGGCTCGTGCGTCATAGAGGTCTCGAAACGATACGGTGAAGTCCTTCCGGAGAACCGGAAGGTCAACGGCCTGGCGAGCAAGCTGGAGGTCGCTCACCGCACCGGAGAAGAACTCCTCGTCAGTGAGCACCGAGAGCGCCGCGGCGCCGCCGCGGGCGTAGTCGCCAGCCAGCACAAAAGGATCGAGATCGAGCGCCAGATCGCCTTTTGAGGGTGATCGCCGCTTGATCTCGGCGATCACCGCTATCTCGTGATCATTGGCCAGACGTGTGCCAAGCGCCGCTTCGAATCCCCGCGTCGGTGGAAGTGCCGAGACCATCTCGTCCAGCATCTCTTTCGGCCGGGCGTCGCCAGCGGCACGTAGACGGTGCGCGACGAGGATCGAATCGAGGTAGGTCGCCACGAGCGAATCCTACCGAGCAATCCGAGCGGGCTCCGCGAGCCGCGAGATACCGCTTCGGGTGCGCGACGCTAGGAGGATGCGGAGCGAACAACGACGCCAGTACGGCGATTCAACAGATCACGGCACGGTCATCGTCGTCGAGGACGACAACAACATCGCCGACCTCCTCAACTTGTATCTGCGAAATGCAGGCTTCCGGGTGCTGCTCGCAAAAGACGCCGTCCGAGGCCTCGAGCTCGTCGCCAACGAGTCACCGGTGATGGTGATCCTCGACATCGGCCTGCCCGGCCCGATGGACGGCCTCGAGGCCTGCCGGGAGATCCGAAAGCACAGCACGGTGCCGATCATGGTGGTCACGGCCCGCGGCGACGAGATCGACCGCGTCATCGGTCTCGAGCTCGGGGCCGATGACTACATCTTGAAGCCGTTCTCACCTCGCGAGCTCGTAGCGCGCGTCCGGGCGATACTCCGGCGCGCCGAGGTGAACAAGTCGGCTGGCGAGACCCCCGTCTCGGTAGGCGAGCTGACGGTCGACCCGATTCGACGCGAGGTCACCGTCGCTGGCTCCGCGGTCATCTTCACCGCCCGCGAGTTCGACCTGCTCCTCCACTTCGTCGAGAACACCGGGATCGTCTACAGCAGGCGACAGCTCCTCGACGCAGTGTGGGGTGCTGAGTGGGTCGGCGACGAGCGAACCGTCGACGTCCACGTCCGCCAACTCCGAAAAAAGCTGAGCGACGCACTCCCCTTGACGACGATCTGGGGCGTCGGGTACCGGTGCGACTGACGCACGAGCTCCGTCTGATCGAGACGTAGTGCGGAATCGGATCACCTTCGCGTTCGTGGCGGTGCTCGCCAGCGCGCTCTTCGTCGCCGGCTTCTTCAGCCTGCTGCTCGTTCGTCACGCGGTCTCGCTCAGTGCACAACAAAGCGTGCTCACCGACGCGCAGGCCGTGCAGAGCGCCTTGCAGAATCCGGCGATCGCCAACGCAATCGCCTCCCCTGCGGGCTTCGCGCTCATGAAATCGATCGCAGGGCTCGAAAATACCGAGTCCGTGATCGTTGGCGCCAACGGGCGCCTGATCCCCACGCCGCAGCCAGGCAGCATCAAGTCGTTCATCAATGGCGAGGAGCTCCTAAAGGGCCACCCCTCATCTGGTGTGCACAACCACGTCGTGTTCGCCGCGGTCCCTACCTTTACGACCGACGGCAGGACGGTCGGGATCCTCTTTTCGACCAAGGAGAACTTCCGCGCCGACAGCTTGTGGTACTTCTTGTTGGCAACAGCTGTGGCACTGATGGGGGCCGCGGCAGTCGCCTCCATCGTGAGCTCGCGGATCGCGGCCCGAGTCCGAGTCGTCGCCGACGCGTCCGACCAGATCGCGTCTGGCGACCTCTCCACGCGTGTGCCGGTCCTCGGCGAGGTCTATCCGGAGCTCGCGCAACTCGAGACTGCGATCAACACCATGGCCGAAGCGCTCGAGCAGTCCGGCGAGGGGGAGAAGTCATTCCTCTTGGCCATCAGCCACGACCTGCGGACGCCGCTCACCTCCATACGTGGCTACGCCGAGGCGATAGCCGACGATGCCGTTACCGATCTGCCAGCCGCCGCGGGTGTCGTGATCTCTGAGGCCCGTCGTCTCGATCGCCTGATCGGCGACCTCTTAGACCTGGCGAGGCTTCGGGCGCATCAGTTCTCCTTCAGCATCATTCCTTTCGACCTTGTCGCAGTCGTGACCTCGAGCGTCGACGCCTTCCGCCTGCAATTCTCCCAGCTCGACATCTCCTTGAAGCTCGAGACCGACGCGCCACGTTGGCCGACGATCGGGGACCCGGACCGCGTCGGACAGATACTCGCCAACCTGATCGAGAACGCCATGAAGTACGCCGAGCACGAAGTGGTCGTCGCAATGGTGATCACCGACGAGGCCGTCACGGTCACCGTCGCCGATGACGGACCCGGCATCGACGCCGAGGACCTGCCATTCGTCTTCGACCGGCTCTACGCGTCATCCAGGCACGAAGCGCGAGCTGCAGGAACCGGTCTCGGACTAGCTATCGTCACCGAGCTCTGCGCGGCGATGGACGCGGAGGTGACGGTGACTTCGCCGACCCCGCCGACATCCGCGTCGCGTGGCACGCGATTCAACGTCGTGATCCACCAACGTGCGCGCGAAACCGCGGACGTCTAGCTGATCGGCAACTCGACGAGCTTCGCCATTACGTCGCCGCCGTGCAGCGCGATCACACACTCGGCCGGAACCGATACCTCGCGCCGCAGATAGCAAAGCCCTACGACAGCACCTCTCGTCGGGTCAAACGCTGCACTGGTCACGTGGCCGACGCTCTTGTCGCCGAGCATCAGTTGCGCCTCGTCGCCTGGCAGGTCGCCGTCTTTAGAAACTGCGACGAATCCCTCGAGGCGAAGCGGGACGCGATTTCCCCGCGAGTCGAGTCGCGCCACGAGCTCCTGGCCGGTGTAGCAGCCCTTGGTGAAGCTCACCGTCCGCTCGACGATGCCTGCAGCCGCGGCGATGGTCGATTCGGTGAGCTCTCTACCCATGCGCGGCCAGCCCGCTTCGATCCGAGCGACCTCGAGCGCGGCTACGTCGGCGAGGTCGACGCCCGAAGGAAGCACGGCGGCCGCGCCGATCAAGTCGATGCCGCTCAGTCCAGGCCAGGAGACGACGTGCGCGAACGCGTCGTCGTGGCGACCTGGCGCGATCAGGGCTTGAGCGCCTGGGCCGCGAAGCGAGACCATCGGCTCGGTCGAAAGCTCGAGGGTTGCCTTGATACGCAACTTGAATCGCTTCAGGCGCGAAAGAGTCGCCTCGCCGTACTCGGCTTCGACGTCGAGCAGGAGCTCCTCGTCTGAAACGAGCGCCACCCTGACGTAGGCGTCGAGCTTGCCCTGGGGCGTGAGCACGAGCGCATCGACACTGTCGCCTGGCTCGAGCGACAACAGGTCCTGGCTGATCTGGCCCTGCAGGTAGCTACGCGCCTCTGGTCCGGTCACCGAGATGACCGCCCGATCGGTGACGGTCCCAACCACGCCGCTCGAAAGCGCGTGCATGGTTGCTTCGAAGCTGAGTGTGCTCACGTCGACTCCAAACTACCGGGCGCGTCTGGGTGATCCGGCGCCAGCCGCTCGGAGGCGATCTTTCGCGCGCCTGCCACCGCGGCCAGGATCGCCTGGGTCTTTGCGACACACTCGGCATCCTCTGCGACCGGGTCGGAGTCGGCGACGATGCCAGCTCCCGCCTGCACCGAGGCCCTGCCATCCGGGCCGACGACGAGTGTCCTGATCGCGATCGCGGTGTCGAGGTTCCCCGAGAAGTCGATGTAGCCGACGACTCCTGCATAGGGCCCCCGCTTGGTTGGCTCGAGCTCGTCGATGATCTCCATCGCCCGCACCTTCGGCGCTCCCGACACCGTGCCTGCGGGAAGGGTCGCACGAAGCACGTCGATCGGCCCCTTACCGGCGACGAGCTCGCCGGAGACCTGGGAGGTGAGGTGCATCACGTGGCTGTAGCGCTCGAGCGTCATAAGCTCGTCGACCTGCTCGGTCCCAAAGCGCACGACGCGTCCGACGTCGTTTCTCGCCAGATCGACCAGCATGATGTGCTCGGCAAGCTCTTTTGGGTGCTCGATGAGCTCGGCTGCGAACACCCGGTCCTGCTCGTCGGTGATGCCCCTCGGCCTCGTTCCCGCGATCGGGCGCGAGATGACCCTGCCGTCTAGAAGCTGCACGAGCGGCTCTGGCGAGGCACCGACGATCGAGAGCCCTCCGTGGCGGAGGAAGAACATGTACGGGCTCGGGTTGACCTGGCGCAGCACCCGGTAGACGTCGAAGGGCTCGACGCCAAGATCGAGATCGAAGCGCTGGGATAACACGATCTGGAAGGCGTCGCCTGCCCGGATGTACTCCTTGGCCACCTCCACTGCTCGCTGGTACGCCGCCGACGAGACGATCCGCGTGATCGCGCTCGGATCGAGCCGCTCGAGGCGGTCAGGAGGAGGGGTCAGCTTCTCCGCTACCGGTCGCTCGAGGTCGCTACGAAGTGCCGCCAGGTTTGCAAGCGAGTGGCGGTACGCGCCGCGAAGCGCTACGTCGGTGGTCTCTGGCGTCGACTCGTGGCTCTCGGCGAGCACGACGTTGTCGATCAGGGTCGCACGGCTCTTCCAGTGATCGAAAGCGACCACCTCACCGACAACGGAGATGACGGCATCTGGGATACCCCGGTCGTCAGGGGGTGGACTGCCGAGGCGCTCCACCTCGCGCACCACGTCGTAGCCGAGATAGCCGACGAGCCCGCCGTGCATCGGGGGCAGTCCTTCGATCTTCGGCGAGCGGTAGCAGGCGAGAACCTCCTCCAAGCAGGCGAGAATGCCCTGGTCGAGCGGGACCGAGGCGGGGAGTTCGCCCTTCAGCACCGAGAGCTGCCTGCCGTGCGCGACGACGGTCGACACCGGAGATCGTCCGACGAATGAGTAGCGGCTAAAACGCTCGCCGTGTTCCACCGACTCGAGCAGGAATCCGTCACCCTCGCCGACGACAGTGAGAAACGCCCCTACCGGCGTGATCGAATCGGCGACGAACTCCTCGTGCAGCGGCACGACGCTGTAGTCGGCTGCGAGCTTTTGGAACTCCTCGAAATCAGGTTCGACCACGGACTACTCGGTACCGAAATCTCGATAGAAACAGCTGTACTCGCCGGTGTGACAGGCGCCCTTCCCCTCCTGGTGGACCTGGACCAAGAGCGCGTCGCCGTCACAGTCGTAGGAGATCTTGGTCACGTACTGACGATCCCCAGAGGTCTCCCCCTTCGGCCAGTACTCCTTGCGCGACCGGCTGTAGAACCAGGCGCGGCCGCTCTCGAGCGTGAGGCGAAGTGCTTCGGCATCCATGTAGGCGACCATCAGCACCTCGCGCGTGGTCACCTCCTGGACGATCGCCACTACCAGCCCGTCAGCGCCGTACTTCACCGTGGCGAGCTGCTCTTTGGTGGCGAGGATCGGCGTGCCGAGGTACTCGGGGGCGATGGTGGGGATCTCGTTCGTCGTCACGGTCGTCGCTTTCTGATTTAGAGGTACAGGCCCGTGCCGCTGTCGAGCCGCTCGGAGGCGATCGCGTGAAGGTCGCGTTCGCGCAAGATGATGTAGGTGTCGCCTTGGACTTCGACCTCGAAGCACTCCTCAGGGTTGTACAACACGACGTCGCCAGAGCGGACGGTGCGCACGTTCGGACCGACCGCCGCGACGTCAGCCCACATCATTCGCTTGGCGACCGACGCGGTAGCAGGAATCAAGATCCCCGATCTCGACTTCCGTTCCCCCTCGCTCGTTGGCGTCATGAGCAGGACCCGGTCGCCGAGCATCGTGATTGGCTGCTTGTTCTTCGTGAGTGCGCTCACGTTTTCGTCGTCTGCCACAACTGAGACGGTACCCGGTTGCGAAGCGGGCTTGTCACTCATGCGCCCATCGGCCGCAGCTCGACGCCCGCCGCCTCGAGATAGGCCTTGGCCTCGCCGATCGTGAACGTGCCGTAGTGGAAGATCGACGCCGCAAGCAGTGCGTCCGCACCGGCGAGCGCTCCCTCTACGAAATGCTCGAGCGTGCCGACTCCACCCGAGGCGACGATCGGCACACTGGTCTCCTCCCCTACCGCCCGGAGGAGCTCGAGGTCGTAGCCGCCGGCTGTCCCGTCACGGTCCATCGAGGTCAACAAGATCTCGCCGGCGCCGAGGCGCTCGGCCTCTCCGGCCCAAGCCAGCGCGTCGATTCCCGTCGGCCGTCTGCCGCCGTGGCTGTAGACCTCGAAGCCGCTGCCTGAGCGCTTCACGTCGATCGCGACGACGACACACTGCGCACCGAAGGTGCCGGCTATCTCGGCGATGACACCTGGGCGCGACAGCGCCGCGGAGTTGACCGCGACCTTGTCGGCGCCTGCTCGAAGCAGCTTCCTCGCGTCTTCGAGACTTCGAACACCACCACCGACCGTGAGCGGGATGAAGACCTCATCGGCGGTCCTTGCCACCACGTCGACCATCGTCTGGCGGTCGTCGGAGGAGGCGGTGATGTCCAAGAAGACCAGCTCGTCGGCTCCCTCCTCGCCGTAGCGGCACGCCAGCTCCACCGGGTCGCCGGCATCTCGCAGCTCGACGAAGTTCACACCCTTTACGACACGGCCCTGGTCCACGTCGAGGCAGGGAACGATCCTTACGCTTCGCATGTAGCGATCGCCTCCGCCAAAGAGATCGCCCCGGAGAGGAGGGCCTTTCCGACGATCACGCCAGCAATGCCACGCGTCGAGGATCCGAGGCTCTTCAGCGCCGTGAGATCATCCACGCCGCCAACGCCACCAGAGGCGATGACCGCATGACAGCTCTGGCACAGGACCGCCTCGAGCCCGACGAGGTCGGGGCCTTCGAGCGTGCCATCTCGAGCGATGTCGGTGACGATCACCGCGGCTAACGCTACCGACTCCAACTCGACCAGGAACTGCTCGAGGTCGACGCCGCTTCCCACCTCCCATCCACGAACGGCGAGCTCGCGACGAACGACGCCGTCGGAAGTGACGCTCCGGTGGTCGAGGCCTACCGCGATTTGGCCGGGGAAGCGTTCGGCGAGTGCGCGAAGCACCGCGGGCTCTTCTATCGCCAAGGTGCCGATGACGACGCGATCCACGCCGAGGCCAAAAAGCGTCGCAGTCCGCTCGAGCGAGCGAACGCCGCCTCCTACCTCGATTGGAATCGACAACGTCGCGGCGATCCTCGCGACGACCTCGTCGTTCTTGCCTACCCCGCTGCGGGCGGCATCGAGGTCGACGACGTGGAGTCTCGACGCGCCGCCTGCCTCGTAGGCGAGCGCCTGATCGAGTGGATCGCCGTAGAGCGTCTCGGCCGCGTAGTCGCCGCGAAGAAGGCGCACTGAGCGACCGTTCCGTACGTCAATAGCCGGGATGCACTCCATTCCCGCCTAGGCCTGGTTGCTCACGCCGGCCACACCGGACGCGGTCCGCTCTGTCAGCTGGACGAATCGGGCAAGGAGCGACAGCCCGGTGGTTCCGGACTTCTCCGGGTGGAACTGCACGCCCCAGAGCCTCCCGGTCTCGACGGCGGCGACGAAGCGCTCGCCGTACTCGGCAGTCCCGGCTACGGCCTCCAGGCTCGATCCGGTAGGGACCGGCGCGTAGGAGTGCACGAAGTAGAACCACGGATCGACACCAGAAGCGGGAAGCATCTCGCTAGCGCCTTCGCGATGAACCTGATTCCACTGGATCTGTGGAAGTTTGACGTCGCCTCCCAGGCGCTCGACACGCCCGGATAAGACGCCAAGGCCTGGCTGATCAGGACTTTCGTCGGATCCCTCGAAAAGCAGCTGATAGCCGACGCAGATGCCGAGAAACGGGAGCCCGCCCTCGATCGCGCGGCGCGCAACTACGTCGAGCCCGCTCGCACGAAGTGCCACCGCACACGCCCCGAACGCCCCGACGCCAGGCAACACGACACCGCTCGCGCCGTCGGCCTCTTCGACGGTCGTTGCCAGCCGGACGTCAGCGCCGAGGTAGGCGAGCGCCTTCTCTGCAGAACGGAGGTTGCCGATCCCGTAGTCGAGTACCGCGATCACCTACAACACGCCCTTGGTCGAGGGCAGCGACGTGCTCTCGACGCGGACCGCAGCGCGAAGTGCCCTGGCAGTGCCCTTGAAGGATGCCTCGAGGATGTGGTGGGTGTTCTTGCCGTATCGAAGCGCGAGGTGCAACGTGAGCGCTGCCTCCATCACGAATGCCCGGAAGAACTCCTCGGCGAGTTGCGGGTCAAAGCCTGGGGTCCCAAGCGGCGAGCGCTCGTCCCCGAGCTCGACGTCGTAGCGGAGAAACGGCCTGCCCGAGCAGTCGAGCGCCACATCGACGAGTGCCTCGTCGAGCGGGAGCGCGATCGACGCGAAGCGCTGGATGCCCACCTTGTCGCCGAGCGCGTCGGCAAACGCCCGCCCGAGGCTGAGGCCGGTGTCCTCGACGGTGTGGTGCGCGTCGACCTCGAGGTCGCCGGTTGCCTTTACGAGCAGGTCGAAGCCGCCGTGGCGCCCGAGTTGGCTGAGCATGTGATCGAAGAACGGCAGTCCGGTCGAGACCTCACAGATCCCGGTTCCGTCCAGATCGAGCACAACTTCGACGTCGCTCTCCTTGGTCGTTCGATGCACGCGGCCTACCCGTGGACGATCCTCGACGACTGCGGCTAGGGGCGTCTTTGCACTCATCGCCTAAGCCTTTCACGGAAAGCTCGGCCGAGGTGTCCGACGATGGAGTACTACGAGCCTGCGAGCACCGCGTCGAGCGCAGCGAGAAATGCATCGTTTTCCGCCGGTGTTCCAACGGTGACCCGCAAGAAGCCCTCGAGGTCGGCATAGGTCGAGAGATCACGGACGATCACCGAGTGCGCAACGAGCGTGTCCCAGACGTCGTGGGCGCTTTGGCCAGGCACCCGGAAGAGGATGAAGTTCGCCTGGCTCGGCACCACCTCGACCAGTCGGGAGCCGAGAGAGTCGAGCAGGCGCTCGCGCTCGTCGACGAGTCGCCGGACGCGATCGTGCATGTCATCGACATAACCAAGCGCGATCCTGCCCGCTGCCTGCTTGAGCGCGTCGAGGTGGTAGGGAAGGCTGACGCTGAAAAGGGCGTCGACTACCTCAGGGTCGGCGATCGCGTAGCCGAGGCGGAGGGCGGCGAGCGACCAGGTCTTGGAGAAGGTGCGAACAACTACGAGATTCCGATGTGCCGAGGTGAGCTCGATAGCTGATCTGAGCGCGAACTGGCCGTACGCCTCATCGACGATGACGAGTCCAGGAGCTAGTTCCAACACGTGCTGGACGATGTCCAGGCTCTCGACACGTCCGGTCGGGTTGTTCGGCGAGCAGAGAAAGACCACTGCTGGTGCCGCGGGATCGGTCCTGGCCACCTCGCCGAGCACGCGGTCGACCTCGTCTGCGCTTACTAGGTACTCCTTGTCCCGTTCGCCCGCGAACACCTTCGTGCCGGTGATCCGGGGAATGTGGCTGTGCAGCGCATACGTCGGCTCGAAGACGACAGCTGTCCTCCCGGGTCCTCCGTATGCGAGCAGTAGCGACTGGATCACTTCGTTCGAGCCGTTCGCGGCATAGACCTGCGAGACGTCGACGCCGTGTAGCGCACCGATGGCGCGACGCAGCTCGACGGCGACCCGATCCGGGTAGCGGTTAAGCGCCACCTCGTTGATCTCGCCGAGCAGCTCGGCAA
>Ga0208357_1003179_pt1 | contig 10274 bp, 8 predicted proteins | sample NGESurdeep092012_6_FD_184487 | JGI IMG/M metagenome (GOLD analysis project Ga0208357, IMG submission 184487) | Arctic peat soil microbial communities from Barrow, Alaska - NGEE Surface sample F52-2 deep-092012 (SPAdes) | ecosystem: Environmental > Terrestrial > Soil > Wetlands > Peat ... | reverse complement strand
AAGCCTAAACAAAAATCTTCGTTCCACATCAAAACTGCTGCTCCGCTCCTCACGCGGGCAGCAGTTTTTTTGGCTATCTTCATTATCTTCTCCGGACTTATCGGACCGCGCATAATTAGCCACGGCCTGGTCGACAAGGATGGCTTCCAGATTTACGGCGGGGCGGGCAAGGCGCTGCTGTTCGGCGTGCTGGCTCTCTTATTATTGATTCAGCGCAAGAGCAACGCTATAGCCCTTAAGCGCTGGCACTGGGTAAACCTTGCTTGGCTGGCATTGGCGGTCCTGGCCATAGCCGGAGCCTGGTTCGGAGTAGATAAGCTTATCAGCGGCGTCCACGGCTATAGCTGGCCGGTTTTCGTCCATACCTGTCTGCTATCCAGCATTATCTTCGCGGCCGGCGCCGTGTTCGGACCGGCTAACCTGCGGGCGTTAGCCAAAGCCTACAAGCGGGAGTTGCTAATCTCACTTGGCTTGGCAGTGGTTTTCTACGCCTTCCTCTATGCTGTTTACGGCTTATGGCAGGTTTTGGCGGCCATCGTGCTGCACAGCGTCCAGTGGCTCATGAACAGGGTAGGCGTGCATTCTTATATAGTGCCGCCGCGAACGCTGGTATTCGATAAGTTCGGCATCGATATCGCCGAGTTTTGCTCGGGCATAGAATCTATAGCCTTATTCACGGCGATCTACGCTCTGGTGGGCGTACTGGATTGGCAGCGATTCAATCATCGACGTTATTTGTGGATTTTCCCGGCCGGTCTGTTGGTTCTGTTCGGCTTCAATATTCTCCGCGTCTTTGTGCTGATCCTGGGCGGCTACTACATCAACCCGCAGATCGCTTTCAGCCTCTTCCACACTTACGCCGGCATGGTCTTCTTCATATTATATTCAATATTGTTCTGGGCAGTGAGCTACCGATGGATGCTACGAAAAGATTAGCCCTCAAAACTTACCGGCATTTCATGCATGACAGCCTGTACAGGAATTCTATTTTCCTTATGGGAAACACTATCGCGCTTGGAATTTTCAGTTTCATTTTCTGGCTTTTTGCTGCAAGAATTTACTCTACAAACGATGTGGGCATAGTAAGTGCAGTAGTAGCAGCCTCAACCCTGCTTGCGACATTGAGCTTTTTTGGTTTTGACTACGCTTTGATCAAGTTCATCCCTAGATCCAATAAGGCGGCCTTAAGAACTAATACAGGCCTGACCTTTGCCGCCTTACTGTCTATAATTGCAAGCTTCTTATATCTAGTTATTATCACACTACTGATTCCAAAGTTTAGTTTTTTAACATCTTCTTGGGTGTGGATAGCAAGTTTTACTCTGCTTATAATTGCAACGACTTGGAACACATTGACAAACAGTATTTTCATAGCCCATAGAATTGCCCAGTATGCATTGCTAGGAACTATTTTGCTGGGGATTACTCGTTTGCCGCTAGTGTATTTTTTAAAGCCTGACGGTGAAAAAGGACTCTTAATTTCTCAGCTTGCCGCCATGGTAATTTGCGTGATAGTTTGTTTTATATTTTTGCGCAATAAGATTGGCTACAAATACAAGATACAAATATCTAAAAGTGAGCTTAAGCACATGTCCTCATACGCATTTAGCACATACTTATCTAACGTCAGTGGCGGATTGCCAGCACTTATATTACCAACTATTATTTTGAAAATGTTGGGCGCTCCAGCTGCGGCATATTTTTTCATTGCTAATCAGTTTGCATATCTTCTATATACAATACCAAGCGCTACAAGTCAGTCTCTTTTTGCAGAAGGGGCTTGGCAAAACGGAAAAATAGAAGATTTGATCAAAAAATCTGCAAAACTAATGTGCGCTTTTGTATTTTCAGGCACAGCTTTAATGATTGCCTTTGGCTGGATATTGTTATCACTATTTGGTAAAAACTACGCAGCTTCAGGCTACTGGATGCTATTTCTATTTAGTCTCACGGCCTTGCCCAAAATAGCCAGCTATCTATTCAGTACTGTCTTGCGTATCTACGGACATGTTAAAGAGGTGGTAGTCATTGCAACTATAGGAACTATTATTCAACTAGGGGCGTCATATATAGGCATGAGGATTACTAGCAACCTGGTAACTCTAGGTATTGCTGCGCTGCTTTGTGAAATCTTTGTCTCAAGCTCTTATGTCTTTTTGTTTTATAGATACAGGAAACAAGGAGCTTTTAGTCCGTCCGCTTAGCTTGCTTGAGGGCTTTTGCATAAAAAGCTTCAAATTGAGCCATCTTGTTTTCAGGACTAAATTCTTCAACCCAATCAAGACTAGACTTTTTGTAATTCTTTTTGCTGGTTAAAATTTCATATATTTTTTCCGCGATGCTCTCTGGATTTTTTGGGTCAGCAAATAGACCCGAAATGTTAGGCTTGACTGCATCCGATACGCCACCAGTATTGGATGCCACTACAGGAACCCCGCTAGCATTTGCCTCAAGAAATACAATTCCAAAACCCTCTACATCTTTGTTTGTTTGAAGGGGAGGAAGCACAAACACATCAAGCTTAGGGTAAAATTTTTGAGTTTTGTCTCTGTCGCTAATCTTACCGAGGTATTTGTATTCAATTCCAGACTTAGCCAGCTCCCTCAAAATACTTTTGCGCTTAGGTCCATCTCCAGCTAGATAATAAATAAACTCCAACCCGTACTGGTTTTTTAATATTGTCAGCGCCTTAACGATATTTGGCAGATTCTTGCGGCCAACAAAGCGGGTTAAAGTGCCAATTACATATTTATCACCAGCCTGCGGCCTTTTACTAAGATATTTGTCTTTTTTGCTTATTGCGGGATTAATAACTATAACTTTTTTAGGGTCGACAGTAGGAAAAGTCTCCAATAGCAATTTTTTTGTATAATTACTATTGGAGTGTATAGCTTCGGCGCCATTCAAAGACTTTTCATAGGCTTTCAGCCTAAATCCACGTAGATTACCACTAAGTATCTCTAGGCCATGTATAGACACAACATATGGCCTCACCTTATAAGGCAAGGTTGAGTCTAGACTCCAATAATGATATATGTCTCCTTTAAGGCTAAACTTGTCATTAAAATGAGGAGCAACGATTAGCTCATAGACGTGCCTTCCCAAATAGCTAGGCGATAAACGCACTAGGGCGCGTACAGGTAGGGGAATTTCTTTGAAATGCCACCCATATTGGACAACTGAATATAAGCTAGGTTTCTTCTGGAGCATTTGAGCTGTGTCAGTTGCAAGTGCCTGAATTCCACCAAATTTACCATAATCTGGTATTACATATATTATTTTGACTTTTTTATACATAGATATTTATTGCAGTTAAGGCATTGAGATTAGGTGAGGGGCTCACTTATAAATTACATTATCCTGATCATTAAAGACTAGATTCTTCTGCTTATCTAAAAATGATTGTGGAAAATTATAAGTAACGACTTGATTTTCATAATAGTCAAAAGCAAAACCACCGTGTACATTGGTTTCAGATGAATAGACATAGGAGTTAGGAGTTATTTCTGAAGGGAAGAGGCTTTTTACTAATGCATTGTTCTGTAAGCTGGTGTGGCTCTCTACGGCAAAGAAGCTGTAGTAATCAACGTTAACAGGAGCTGGATTATGATTATAGGTAGATTGTAGCCAACTTAATGAGTCCGTAGCTCCATCAGTTGTATAAAAATGTACGTAATTAGTGCCCCCATTCGTTAAGTTTACATTTGACACACCAAAAACCGCTTGATCTATTAATCCTGTGGAGTAAAGTAAATAAACTACTAATATTAAAATGCCCAAAAGTCGTACGTAAGCAAATTTAAAACGCAATAGAACAATCATCCCATAAACAAAAGCAGGTGCTATTAGTACAAGTAGCTGTTGGTATAGTCTTTCTAGGTTATAATCCTCAGAGATAGATGGCAAAACGGCTAAAAGTATGAACAGTAACCCACTTGCAAAAGCTAATGCAGCATCATGTATTTCATCACTTTTAAAAAGAGATCTAAAAACCATATAGGCCAGTCCAATAATCAGTAAGACGTTTACCGCCAATGGCAAGAACTTATGCTCTCCCGAATAGATCAATTGCTCTGATGTATTATGTGGACTGGCCGTATCGATAGAATAGGGCACCGGTTGATACTCAGTAGGAGATGGATTGTAGCCGCCCTGAACAGAATTTTTTGCCGACATCCTTGCTAGCGTTTGAGAGTTATAGGTAGTGCCCCCAACCCCAAATGCATTTACGACAAACTGGCTGTGAGAGTCAGCGTTAAATATTGAGCTGAAGCTTGTCACGCTCTTTGAGATTTTTTGTAATAATCCGCCGCTTGCCTGTAGTGTTTCGCCGTACCATAGAAAGGTAGTAAGAGTAAGCATAATAATTACTGGCAAGCTGATAAGCCACATTGTATCTTTCTGGACTATTTCCTTATGTTTTATATTCTTTATCTTGTTTAGCGGATACCTAAGTAGAGAGACTAGTAGTAACAGACCTATACAAACATATGCTGTGGAATAATGGGACGGGATCATTGCCAATCCAAACAGCAAGATAAGAATCTTTTTTGTAAGTAATGAAGCATGCTTGCTTGTTGCAACGGCAAATATCAAGCCGAAGAAAAGTGTTGCAACTTGCTGTCGTATTAAGGCTGGAAATTCAAGTATAAATTGAACCTGAACCATAAAGAATAGGGTTGAAATATAGGCTAGGTACTTTCGTGTGCCAAATCTATTTAGCGCAATTACGTAAACTACGAGAGGAATAATGCCAAGCAATACCTGCATTATAATCTTGAAAAAATACTCAGTAGATATACGCATAAATGCATGTAGGAAAGCAGGTAGCACTGTGATGCTTAGACAGGCGTTATATGAACTACCAGGGAATAGATGCGGCAGCCATATCCCATTTTTAACTGTAGTGCTAAAGACTTGAAATTCGCCATTGATGTCTGATCCAATGATATGATTGCTCCTCATTGCATAGCTCAGTCCTAGAGCAATTCCAATTCCAAATAAACTTGAGAGGTACTCTGCTTCGTAGTGCTGCTTCACAAAAATCATGAGCCATATTAAGTAAGCACATACTAAGAATATTAGGCTAAGTGCAATATTATTTGTGCCTCCGTTATTAAGCCGTATTGCACCTAATACGCTTATAAAAGGAAAGATTAATGGCAACAAGATTCTAACCTTTATATGATTGGAAACATCTGGGAAAAAGCTAGGCAGGAGATGGGATGATTTAGCATATAAATGTCTGGCAATCAAAAGAGCTACAAATATAACATCGAATGTCGGGATAATAACCTGAGGTACCAATGTCTTTTGATGCAATAAAAGGCCAGCGGTATTAATAATTAGGCCGAGAGCCATGTCAGACGCTAGCCCTAATCCAACGGAATAAATAAGCCACTCACCAAAGTTAAATTTCTTTAAATCGAGAAAGATATTAATAATAATTGATCCTGTAATCGGCACTAGGATAAGTAGCCACAGAACTTCGACAATTCCAAAAAGACGAACATTATATATAGTTAAAAGGTTAGCAATTGCCAATATGGCCAAGAGGATAGAGGTTAGGTCAAAAGGCCTGTTTTTTTGTTGAAGTCCTAAACGTCCTTTATTCAGAAAGCTCATATGGATTCCTTGAAAATTGTGACTAACTCGCGAGACAGCTTAACCCAGTCATAGTTGGCTATAACTCTTGAACTGATATCTTCATAGGTAGAGTCGTCTTTAAGCGCAAGCCTCATCGCATTCAGTAAATTGTTGCTGCCGGTATTGTCAGAAAAAATAAATACATTTGGGAAGTCAAGTATCTTGACCTCTTCAAGATCAGTGGAAACAATTTTTTTACCCAAGGCACTATATTCAAATATCTTAATGGGCTGCGCGGCGTCTCGATATTTATTTTTTTCGGAAATATTCAATCCTATAGTACTTTGATTAATCAAGCTGAATAGTTTTTTTCTATTATATATACCGCCGAGATAGTGAATATAGTTTTCTACTTTATTTCCTTTGATAAACTCCTCTATTTTTTTAGTTTCTGTGCCTTCTCCTATCAGTGCCAGTTCAATTGAGGGAAATTCTTTTCTAAGCTTCATGACTACTTGCATGGTTTCAATAGGACGGCTCCACTGGTTGAATCCAGTAACGTAAACTATAGAAAATTTATTCTTGGGGTAGGTTGATTTACTATTGATTACTTCCTTAATGACTTTTGTATCTACGCCATTGGCTAGTTTAAACACCCTTTTGTTGTACTGCTTGCCAATAGCATAAGTCGCCTCGGAGACAGCCGTAACCGCCAGAGCATTTTGGCATTGTCGCCTTATAACCGTCCTGACTCTTAATATCCTAAATGCCAGCTTGTAAATAAGAGATCCGTAGACCTCAGCCATAGCCACATTATCGTCGTTCAAGTCATAAATTAGAGGCAGATCTTTTGGTACTTCAGTTTCGTTAGTGTAGCTCTGTGAAAAAATAAAGTCTGCTTTAACGCTGTTGTTCAGCTTCCGAAGTTGATATTTAAAAAGCCAGCCATTTATATATGGCCAGAAGAATGGCAAACGCCTAATTTTATGCACCGTAAAACCCTCATAAGGATATTCTTTGGCGAGCAATGTAGTTCGAAGATGAGTGATTATTTGAGAAAAGCCTAGACGATAGGGAAGGTCCCAGACTAAGTAATGTACGTTATGGCCTTGTTCTGCCAAGGTTTTAGCAATATGGTAACGCCTACCTGCTATTCTAGGCATGCCCGGGATAACTATTACGTTCATGAAATCGCCTCAGCATAAATACCTAGTAGCTTTTTAGTGTGCGTACCTAGATCAAAATTCTTTAGCGCATATTCCCGCGAATACATTCCCATTATTTTTTGTTTTTTTAGATCAGTTAATAGGTCTTTGATAACTTTGATAATCTTTGGGGTGGTCGGCTCAATTAGCATTATAAGATCATGATTGAAACGGTACGGCAAGTAAGCAGGGTCATCGGTGGTGATAACAGGCAGGCCGCTAGCCATTGCTTCCTGAACGGTTACAGGAAAGCCTTCTCCTTCTGATGGCAATACAAATATATCGCATAGTTTGAAAATATCCGCTATGTCATCTCTGCTAATTTTGCCTAAGAAAAAATGGTCCTCTCTGGTATCGTCAGTTGGCGCATTGCCACCAACAAAGACAAAGGCAAGACTATTGATTGGCTTCAGAGCAGTAAGTTTTGTGAAGCCTTTTTTATGAACAAAACGACCAACAAATAGTGCTAGTGTTTTATCCTCAGGTAAACTGTACTTCTGTCGTAGTGCTATTTTCTCTTGCTTAGTGCTTGGCAGAAAGAGTGTAGTATCGATAGAGTTTGGCAAGAATATAATTTTGGATTGATCTGCGCGCTTATCAATTAAAAAATCTCTAACTCGAGAATTTAAGACAATAGTCTTGTTGCTGGATCGTATAATGAATTTCCCTGTGGTCGCATATGTAATTTTTTGAGCTAGGCGAATGATCTTTTTAGGGTGATGTATTAAACCAACGTGCTGTGTAAGAACCAGCGGCTTGTGAAGTATACGAGCCCAGAAAGCTCCTGCAAGAGAGGTAAGGTAGAATGCATCGTGCACATGTACGATGTCAGACTCTCGAACTACTTTGTATGAGTGCCAAAACAAACTTGGAGAGAAAATGGGGAAAGCGGCATTTAGTTTTTCTTCAAAAAAGTTCCAGGCGGGGATACGGCGAAGATTGTAACCGTTAACAATGGATATCCCCGACTTAGCACCGCATGAACTGGTAACTACGCTAACTGTCTGGCCGGCCTCAACAAAAGCCTTTGCTTCACTTTCTGAAACCACTTCAATACCACCTATATGAGGAGATAAATAGCTGGCAAATATTACTATCTTCACGCCCAATACTCCTTGTAGTGGCTCGTGAACTGACGCTTAACTGAGCGGGGGAGAAGCCGATGGTTCTTGCCAATTAGCAATCCTAGGAATTTTGCAGAGTTGTAGGATAACGAGCGTGGCAGCCAGGCTACATGACCGTTCCTAGAAAGGTAGCTTAGCTCCTGCAATGCGGTTGATAGCCCTTTACCAAAATAAGAAGCGTCCTGGCTGTCCTTAGCCTTAATCTCATCATGCGAAACACCAAAGTCAAAATAACGCTTGAACAGCATTTTGAAAGAGGTGTTATGAGAATGTGTGATAAGCGAATCAGCCTCATAGACAATTTTGTAGCCTTCTTTTAGCATTTGACGCGCCCAGGCAAGATCTTCACTCATGAGTATATCTTCGGCAAAGGGGTGCTTGAGAATAAAGGACTTTCTCATGGCGGAGCTGGCATTTGAAAATAATATATCCTGTGAAGCCGCATTGCCTTCAGTGATAATTAGGCTTTTTTCCCTGTACATCTTGGTATAGAAAAACTTTTCCATAGGAGCTGCAGAACCACGTGCAATTTGTCGCGAAAAAGCCCCTGCTACATCTGATGAATCGAGTGATTTTATGATGCTCTTTAGCCATGACTTATTGCGGGGTATCGCATCTTGCGTTAAGAAAATTATATATTTGCCTTTAGCGATCCTGGCACCATAGTTTCGTGTTTTACCGTGGCCGAATTCGCTCTTTTTAATCTTGTGGAACTGCACAGAGAATGCCTTAGCCACTTTGTCGGTACCGTCTGAAGAACTTGAATCTATTACTATTACTTCGTCGGGTTTTTGGGTTTGCTTAAACACGTTCTCAAGAACCTCTTTAAAAAGAGCGCCGCCGTTGTAGGTGGGAATAACGATTGAAACTTTACTCATGAGCTAACTAACTTATAGACCTCTGATGTAAGCTCATTCTATTATCTAGCGGCAGGCTAGTCGAGTTTTTCGCTAAACAGACGCCACCTTTGGCGTAAGGATAGATCGCATCGTAGACCAATGCGATTTTTAGTTTACTCATCCGGCCTCCGTGTCCCTCGCGGCCTGCCTAGAAGTTATTAACTCGTCCTCTACTTCGTGTACGATTTTCTTAGGTAGGTGCGTCCCGTAACGGATACGCTTTTTGAAAAGATGAAGAATGTTGCCTATGCCGTCACTTATTGTGTTAAGTTTAACTTCGCCGGCACGGGAGCGATAATCGATGGGGATTTCGGCGCAATGGAAACCTCGGGCGTGGGCCTCTATCTTCAGCTCCTGGCTGAAAGGCATGCCAGAGGAACGTACGTCTAGCTTCTTCCAGATTTTACGGCGGAAGATCCACATGCCTGATTGCGAATCCTTGAACGGCCAGCGGAACAGCAGGCGAGTAAAGATCGTGAGAAGCTTGTTGCCCCAGACGTGTGAGCCTTCCATAACTTCTGGGTCAAGCGTCGTCAGGCGGTCGGTGTTGATGAAGTCATAGCCCTTGTCGTCAATCATGTGGATTACGTCGGGCAGGATGGAGAAAGGATAAGTCATGTCGGCGTCACCAGTGGCAATTATGTCACCGTGGGCGTTGGCGAAGCCGGCCTTGTAGGCGTTACCGTAACCACGGATCGGCTGGATGATTACCCGCGCGCCATAGGAGCGCGCGATATGCGGCGTATTGTCCTTGGACCCATTATCGATTACTAAAACTTCCGTTTCGTAACCCATATTCTTAAGTTTTCTTATAGGAATCTCTTTAAGCACATCGCCTATACCGAGTTCTTCATTTAACGCCGGGATGACTATTGATAACGTTTTCATGCTCCTACCTTCCCAAGTAAATAATCAATTGATTCGTTTACGTTCATAAGGTCTACTTCCACCTTAACATGCTGGCCGAGGTCAACTGTGGAAATATTCACACTCTCTTGCCTATAAGCGTTCTGGGGAAGGGTGAAGCTCCCGCTCGCCAAGGTTTGACTTTGGTTGTTAGCCTGGCCGGTTTCTACTATGCGGTAGTGGTAGGCGGTTGTCTGGTATTCAAGGTTGTGAACGGTGAAGCCGATGGTTTGCGGCTGGCCCGGCACGTAGTTCTTGGGCAATGAATTAGGCTGGGTAAAGTACAGCTCGGTCAGCCGTTCGGGTTCGGGCAGCAGCTTCCAGCTACGCATTTGATGGTCGATAGGCGAGTGAAAAATAGCGCCCAAGGCAATAACAATGACAACCACTACTGTTAGCAATATGACCGGCTGGCGTAGCTGGTGTTTCAGAATGATGGCTCCCTTTTAGTTTAGGTCTCGGACTGGCTGCTTCCTTGACCCTCTCTAAGAAGCAGATCTATTTTATGAAAATGTGTGATTTAATATTATTTTAACTTTTTTGTCAGAGATTGT
>Ga0208357_1003178_pt1 | contig 10278 bp, 12 predicted proteins | sample NGESurdeep092012_6_FD_184487 | JGI IMG/M metagenome (GOLD analysis project Ga0208357, IMG submission 184487) | Arctic peat soil microbial communities from Barrow, Alaska - NGEE Surface sample F52-2 deep-092012 (SPAdes) | ecosystem: Environmental > Terrestrial > Soil > Wetlands > Peat ... | reverse complement strand
CAGCGAGTCAAGCGTCTTGACCGCGACCTTGAATACCTCGCGCCCGGCCATGCGAATGCGCACGCCGTGGTTGGGCTCGTCGGTGAAACCCACCGACACGCCCACCGGGTTGTACAGCAAGTCCTTGTGGCCACCGTCTGCATGCAGGCAGGTGGCATAAATGCCGGGCTCGCTGGATGCCTCCAGGACCACCGCACCGGCGCCATCACCGAACAGCACGCAGGTCTCACGCTCGCTCCAGTCGACCATCCGGGTCAGCGTCTCGGCACCGATCACCAGGACCTTTTTCGACTGGCCACTGCGAATGAACTTGTCCGCCACCCCCAAGGCATAAACAAAACCCGAGCAGGCCGCGTTGACGTCGAACGCCGCGCAGCCGTCCGCGCCGAGGCGATGTTGCACGAGACAGGCGGTGGACGGAAAAATAAGATCCGGCGTGGTAGTGCCGAGCACGATCAGATCGAGCTCGGTTGCCTTGACGCCAGCCGCCTCCAGCGCGTTCTGCGCGGCGCGAAAGGACAGGTCGCCGGTGGTCTCGCCATCTGCCGCAATATGTCGCTGGCGGATGCCGGTTCGGGTACGGATCCATTCGTCGCTGGTATCGACGATCTTTTCCAGCTCGGCGTTGGTGACGACGCGCTCGGGCAAGGCGCTGCCGGTGGCGATGATGCGGGTGTAGATCTGGGTCATTCAACTTTCCATCGGCAAGGACTTGGAATCGACCGACCGGCCGGCGACAGGAAACGGTACGTTACGTTCCCGGGCCCCGGAACGCAAAACGGCGCGTTGCCGCGCCGTCTCGGATGATCGTCCGGTGGGAGTCCCGCGGGATTCCCGCAAACGGGGTCAATCCTCGACCGACATCGCGGCCTTGGTCTCGATCACTTTCTTGCCGCGATAGTAACCGTCCTTGGTCACGTGATGGCGCAGGTGCACCTCGCCGCTGGTCGGGTCGGTGGACAGCTGCACGGTCGTCAGCGAGTCGTGCGCACGACGCATGCCGCGGGTGGAAGGGGTACGGCGGCTCTTGGCAACTGCCATGGTAGTTCTCCAACTGAAACGTGGTGGTAAATCGGGGTGATCTTGCATCGAACGACCCGGATCACTCGACCCGGGCCAACGGTTATTTCTTCAGTTCGCGCAACACCGCGAACGGATTTTCGGAGCGTCCCCCGGCGGCGGATTCCTCCTCCGGGTGGGGATCTGTCACTTCGTCGGGCAGCCTGCTTTCCGGGTTGACTGGAACCAGCGGCAGCGCCAACAACAATTCGTCCTCTATCACATCGGCTGGACGCAGACGGCCATCTTCGGCCACCAGCAGCGGTTCGTACTCGGGCGGCAAGCCCGCCTCCTCGCGCTCCTGGCTGATCAGTCCCAAACGGGTCTGCACTGCCACCGGCAACACAAAAGGGTCCAGTGTGCGCTGACAGATCAAGGTCAACGGCGCACTCACACGGACATCCACATAATTCGTGCCGAGGTCGTCGCGCCCGAAATCCAGCTCGAAGCGCACCTCGCCATCGGCACTTGCCAGCGCCTCGCACAGGCGTCGCAAGCGTGCAACGGAAAGCGTTCCCTCGAACGAACGCCGCGCCGAGACCATGCGCCAAGCGTCCACGGACTCTGGCAGTGTCACGGACATAATCGCGGAATGGTAGGTTTGCCAAGCCCGGAAGTCAACCGAGGAGACGCGCCCCGCATCGGCAACTGGGTCTCCGGCCGCCATTTTGCCTGATCCCGCCCGGATGCGGCAGACTGGCTTCCTTCCCGTATATCCGAGAATCATTGCCCTTGCATTCCTACCTGACGCTCGGCGTGGCTGCGTGCTTCGCCCTCCTGGTCATCTTGGTCGTCGGAGCGCTGCTGCTGCGCCGGCGCCAGAACCGTCGTGCCAGGAGCATCCGCCATCTGCTTGACCTGGCCGACCGCCTGGAGGCAGACCTGAAGACCTGCCGCTCCGGCCTACAGCAGGCGCATGCGGTGATGTCGCTCAATCCGGACCTTCCCGCCGCCAGCGAAAAGGACGCGCGGCACGCCGTCGATGCCGGTTTGCGTGCGCTGCTGCAGCAGCGGCTGTGGATCCGCGACCGCTCCACCAGCGCCAGTCAGCGCGACCTTGACCGGGCGGCCAGCTCGATGCGGGACGCCCGCGACCGCCTGCAGCCGTTGCTGCAGGCGCTGGAACAGGCGCAGACCGACCTGAACAGCGCGATGCGCGAACAGATCCGCCGCGAATCCGACCACTGATGTCCCATCCGCCCCTCCCGCTCCGCATCGTGCAGCCCCGCCTCGTGCTGGCCCGCATCGTACTGGCATCGACCTCACGCTATCGCGCCGAGCTGTTGCGACGGCTGGTGCCCGAATTCGAACAAGCCGCGCCGCATACCGATGAGTCACCGCTGCCGAACGAAGCCCCGGCCGCATGCGCACTGCGACTTGCCATCGCCAAGGCCCAAGCGGTCGCTGGAACATGCGGCGACGCCCTGGTCATCGGCTCCGATCAGGTCGCCGAGGTCGACGGCGTGGTTCTCGGCAAGCCCGGCGACAGCGAGCGTGCCCGCGCCCAGCTGACCGCCAGCTCGGGCCGCCGCGTGCATTTTCATACCGCGCTGTGCCTGTTCGATGCGCGCCACGGCCGGAAGCAGACCCACGTCGACCATACCCAGGTCCGTTTTCGAGACCTGGCGCCGGCAGAGATCGCGCGTTACGTCGAACGCGAACAACCACTGGATTGCGCCGGCAGCTTCAAAGGCGAGGGTCTTGGCATCAGTCTGTTCGCGGCCATCGACAGCCACGACCCCACGGCCCTCATTGGCCTGCCGCTGATCGCGCTGGCGCGCTTGCTGCGCGAGGCAGGTGTCGCCGTGCCGTGAAGGCCACAGCTACACTGCGGCTTGCATTGTCCAGTTTCGCGCACACGAAGCCATCTCATGACCGAAAGCATGCCATGACCGAAAGCATGACCGAACGCACCCAGTCCGCCATCAGCCAGTTGCACGATGAGTCCCTGTCGCAGCGACTGGGCGCGGCGATAGCCCAGGTCAACCGCGTACTGCTGGGCAAGCCGCATCAGGTGAAACTGGCCTTCACGTGCCTGATCGCAGGCGGCCACCTGCTGCTGGAAGACGTGCCGGGCGTAGGTAAAACCACCTTGGCGCATGCGCTGGCGGCCACCTTCTCGCTCGAGTTCCAGCGCGTGCAGTTCACCAGCGATCTGCTGCCGTCGGACATCATCGGAGTCAGCGTATACGAACGCGACACCGGGCAGTTCCGCTTCCATCCCGGCCCGATCTTCACCGGCCTGCTGCTGGCCGACGAGATCAACCGCGCCAGCCCCAAGACGCAAAGCGCGCTGCTCGAGGCGATGGCCGAAAACCAGGTCACCATGGATGGCCAGACCCACGCGTTGGCACAACCCTTCTTCGTCGTCGCCACCCAGAATCCACTCGATCTCAACGGCACGTTTCCGCTGCCTGACTCGCAACTGGACCGCTTCATGCTGCGCCTGTCACTGGATTATCCGGACGCCAGCGCTGAACGCGCCCTGCTGACCGGCAGCGACCGCCGCGACCTGCTTGCCCGGCTCACGCCACAGCTGGACGGCCCCGCCCTGCTCGCCCTGCATGGACAGGCGCAATCGATCACCGCCAGCGGCGCCCTGCTCGACTACCTGCAGGCCCTGTTGGCGGCCAGCCGGCGTCACCCCGATATCCGCGCCGGCCTGTCGCCACGCGCGGGGCTGGCCCTGCTCGGCGCAGCGCGGGCCTGGGCCATGCTCAGCGGTCGCGGCCATGTGCTGCCCGAAGACATCCAGGCGCTGTTCGTTCCGCTGGCCGCGCATCGCCTGTTGCCCACGCGCGGCGCCGACGGCACGGTCCTGGCCCGACAACTGCTTACCGAGGTCGCGGTGGACTGATGCGCGGCCTGCTGCAGCGACTGCAACGCTGGGCGGAAGGGCGCCTGCCGGCCCTCACCCGCTACCGCCACCCCGAAAGCCTGCCGATCGAGCTGCATCGGCGCCGCATCTATATCGTGCCCACTGGCTTCGGACTGGGCTTTTCGGTGCTGCTGCTGGTGATGCTGATCGGTGCGCTGAACTACAGCAACAACGCGGCATTGCTGCTCACCTGCCTGCTCGGGTCAGCGAGTGCCGCCAGCATGTTGGTGGCATTTCGTGCGCTCGACGGCCTGCGCCTGGAGCACGTGCGCGCCGGCCATGCCATCGCCGGTGAACCGATCGAGCTTGTACTTTCGATGCAGTCCGGCCGCACGCGCAGCGCGATCCGGCTGGACCTGGGCGACAGTTCCGCCGCGTTCGCGCTGGATGGCCAAGACGCCAGCCAGGTGAAGCTTCAGCTCCGCACCGAACGTCGTGGCTGGCAACCGTTGCCCCGGCTGCGGCTGTGGAGCACCTGGCCACTGGGCATGTTCCGCGCGTGGAGCTGGCTGCATCCCGATCTGGCCGTGCTGGTGTGGCCACGGGCGGAAGCAGTCGGTCCACCACCGCAGGCGCTGGCCGACGACGCGCGCCACATGCGCCTGCACCGCGGTGAGGAACTGTCGGCGCTGCGCAACTATCTGGCGGGCGACCCGCAGCGGCATATCGCCTGGAAAGCCAGTGCGCGCCACGACGACCTGCTGGTGAAGGATTTCGAGCAACCCCGCAGCCAACCACAATGGCAGCTGGACTGGCGCCAATTGCGCGGCATGGACGATGAATCACGCATCGCACGGCTGGCTCGCTGGCTGAACGAAGCGCAATCCAGGCGCTGCAGCTACAGTCTGTGGCTGCCCGGCAACGAGATCGGCACCAGCAGTGGCCCGTTGCACTACGCGCGTTGCATGGACGCGCTGGCGGGCCTGCCGTGAGTCCAGCCCGGGCACGCAGGCCACTGCCTGCCGCGGTGGGCCAGCGCAGTTTCGATCTGTTGAGCCTGAGCATGGCCTTCGTGCTGGCGGTGAACGCCGCGCACCTGCCGTGGTGGCTCAACCTGGCGCTGGCGATCACGCTGGGATGGCGCTGGTGGCAACGGCGACGGCGCAGCGGCCGGGTGCCGGGCTGGATCAAGCTGCCCTTGCTGGCGCTGCTGACCCTGGCGGTGATCGTGTACTACGGCAACCTGTTCGGACGCGCACCGGGCACGGCGCTGGCAATCGGGCTGCTGATTCTCAAATTGCTGGAAACCGAGACCTCGCGCGACGTACGCGTCGGCGTCAGCTTCGCCGGTTTCACGCTGATGACCGCACTGCTGTTCGATCAGGGGCTGCTCAGCACGGTGGTGGTCGCGCTCGGCCTGCTGCCCGCCCTGGCGACCCTGCGCGCCTTGGAGCCGGCACAAGCGCCAGTCAGCATTCCACGCGCCCTGTGGCCTTCCCTCGCGCTGCTTGCCGCCGCCTTGCCGCTGGCGCTGCTGGCCTTCGTGCTGGTGCCACGCCTGAGCTCGCCGTTGTGGGGAGCACCCGCGCAGGACCAAGCCCGCACCGGGCTTAGCGACCGGATGAGTCCGGGCGGCTTCACCGAACTGCTGACCGACGACCACCCGGCGATGCGGGTGACCTTCGACGGTGCACCGCCGCCCGCCGATCAACGCTATTTCCGCGCCTACGTGATGGCCCGCTACGACGGCGTCAGCTGGACCTATAGCGATGTCATCGGCCCGTCACCCGTGGCGCTGGAGGTGGCTCACCGCGTCGACTATCAGATCAGGCTGCTGCCCACGCACCGCCGCGTGCTACCCACCCTCGACGTACCCATCGACGCACCCGCAGGCGCCAGCATGCGTCGGGACCGGGTGGTGATGGCGGCCAAACCCGCCAATGATGCGCTCACCTACAGCCTGAGCTCCGCCACCCGGTACCGACTGGAACCCCAGCTCGGCATCCCGCACCAGCGTTGGCTGCAACTGCCCGCCGGCTTCAACCCGCGCACGCTGGCGCTGGGCCAGTCCTGGCGACAGCGCTACGGCGCCGACGAAGCCGCGATCGTGCGCGCCGCACTCGCGCTGTTCCATGACGGCGGCTTTCGCTACACCCTGGCGCCGGCTCCGCTGGGCCGCAACGCCATGGACGATTTCCTGTTCGATACGAAAGAGGGCTTCTGCGAGCATTACTCGTCGGCATTCACGCTGCTGATGCGCGCCGCAGGCATTCCCGCGCGCGTGGTCACCGGCTACCAGGGTGGCTACTGGAACAAGTTGGGCAACTACCTGCTGGTTCGCAACTCCGACGCCCATGCCTGGAGCGAGGTCTGGCTGGCGGGCCGCGGTTGGGTGCGGGTCGATCCCACCGGAGCCGTGCGTCCGGAACGGGTCAGCCTGGGTGCTGCCGCCGCCGCGGGCGATCAGCTGGACTGGTATCGCAGGGACTGGCTGCAGGGTTTGGGAAATCGCTGGGACATCGTCAACCGATGGTGGGACCAGGGCGTTGTAGGTTTCGATACGCTTCGTCAACGCGGCTTGTTGACCCAGTTCGGCATCCGCGACACCGACACGGCGACACTCGGCGTACTGCTCGCGATCGGCAGCATGCTGTTCATCGCGATCGGGCTGGCGTGGGCCTTGCTGCGCCGGCAGTCACGCGATCCGCTGCGCGAGGCGCTGCGCGAACTGGAGCGAAAGCTGGCGCGCCGAGGCATTGCTCGTCGCGTCGGCGAAGGTCCACACCATTACTTGAGTCGTGCGACGCGGGCTTTGCCCCCACAGCGCGAGGAGCTGGCGGCATTGACAAGGCATTACCTGGACCTGCGTTACGCTCATGACGAACCGCCGACTGAATCGGTCCATGCGTTTCGGCGCGCCGTGCGGGATTTTCGGGCGAAGAACGTGGTCAAATGAACATCAACGCGATGGCGAACGCCATCGATCCTGACGGAGAAACCCTCATGTCCCTGTACCGTCCGCTAACTCTCGTCGCCGCCCTTGCCGTGCTGGGCGGCTGCGCGACGATTCCGCAACCGCTGCAAGGCAACTACGCCAACGTCAGCACGACCAGCGCGCAACAAGGCGGCGCTGGCGGTACCCAGGTGCGCTGGGGCGGCGAGATCATCAAGACCGAACCCGGACCGCAACAGACCTGCTTCTTCGTGCTGTCGCGTCCGCTGGACAGCCAGGCGCGCCCCGAGTCCGGCAATGCCGGCGAAAGCGAAGGACGATTCGTGGCCTGCCGCGCCGGCTTCTACGACCCGGAGGTGTTCACCCGCGGGCGCGAGTTGACTGTGACCGGCACGCTGCACGGCACCGTATCCAAGAAGGTGGGTGACTACGACTACGCCTACCCACGGGTCGAAGCCAACGTGGTCTACCTGTGGCCCAAGCACCAGCGCTACGCGGCCTATCCACCGGGCTACTACGACCCCTTCTGGGGCCCGGGTTTCGGCCCGTACTGGGGCAGCCCGTGGGGCTATGGCGGGTACTGGGGTGGTCCGCGCCGGGTGATCGTGGTACGTCCGCCACCCCCGCCGCCGCCGAAGAAGTAGGTCCATAAAAAACGCCGGCTTTGCGCCGGCGTTTTTTTATGTTGACCGCGCTGGTATTCAGCCCGGCGGCCAATGCAGGCGCCGGCCCGCCAGCAGATGCACGTGAAGGTGGAACACGGTCTGGCCGCCATCCTCGTTGCAATTGACCACGGCGCGGTAACCCTGTTCCGCGAAGCCTTCCTGCCTGGCATAGTCCGCCGCCGCCAGCAAAAGCTTGCCCAGCAATGGCGCCTGCTCCGGCGTCGCATCATTGAGCGTGGCCAGCGGCTGCTTGGGGATGAACAGCACGTGCACCGGCGCCTGCGGATTCAGGTCACGGAATCCGAGCACATCGTCGTTCTCGTAGACGATGTCGGCGGGAATCTCGCGGCGAACGATCTTGCTGAAAATGGTCTCGCTCATGCTTGGCTCCCCTCGATGATTCGACTCAACGACCACTGCTTCACTCCAGCAGCTGCCTGCCGCCAAACGCATGTGCCAGCGTGCTGCGATCGACGTATTCCAGCTCCCCGCCCAAGGGTACGCCATAAGCCAGCCGGGTCGGCCTCACCCCGCCTGCCCGCGCCAGCTGGGCCAGGTAATGGGCAGTCGCATCACCCTCCACCGTGGGATTGGTGGCAATGATCAACTCCTCGATCTCGCCCTCACCCAGGCGTTCGGTCAGCTGCGCCAGGCCCAGTTCCTCCGGGCCCAGTCCATCGAGCGGCGACAGGCGACCCATCAGCACGAAATACTGGCCGCGGTAACCGGTGGCCTGCTCGATGGCCGCCAGCTCGGTCGGCGACTCCACCACGCACAACAGCTGGCGATCACGACTGCTGCTGGAACACACCGTGCACATCGGATCCTCGCTGAAATTGCGGCAGCGCTGGCAGTGCCCAATCCGATCCATCGCCTGCGCCATCACACTGGCAAGCTTCAAGCCTCGCTCACGCTCGCGCTCCAGCAGATGGAAGGCCATCCGCTGCGCACTCTTGCCGCCCACACCCGGCAGGCAGCGCAGTGCTTCGATCAGTTCGGCCAGGAGTGGTGAGCCGGTCATTGGACGTCCGGGATTCGGGAGACGGGATTGGAGATTCGGAAGATCAAGAACATGAGGAAGCTCGCTCCGCTTTTACGAATCACGAATCCCGTCTCCCGGCTCTCAACAGACGAATGTCTGGTCATCCCGGCCTCAAAACGGCATCTTGAAGCCGGCCGGAAGATTCATTCCGGCGGTGACGCCGCCGAGCTTGTCCTTGCTGGCCTCAGCCACCTTGTTCACCGCGTCGTTGACGGCGGCGGCGACCAGATCCTCCGCCATTTCAGGATCATCGGCAAAGGTCTGCCGATCGATCTGCACCCGACGCACTTCGTGGGCGCCGGTCATCACCACGCTGACCAGGCCGCCGCCGGCGCTGCCGGTGACTTCGAGTTTGGCGATTTCCTCCTGCGCGCGCTTCATGTCTTCCTGCATGCGCTGGGCTTGCTGCATCAATTGACCGATCTGTCCTTTCATCACACGACTCCGGGTTCGTTGCCCAAGGTTTGATTGCCCAAGGTTAATTACCCAGGGGTTTGACGGATTGCGGTACCACGCGCGCGCCAAAATCGCGCTTCAAGGTCTGCACCAGCGGATCGTCCTCGATCGCCTGCTCGGCTGCCGCCTGGGCGCTGCTGCGCACCTGCGCGGCGCGTGCTGCCGGGGTCTGCGTCGTCGCGGCCTGGTTCTGGCTGACGAAACGCAGGCGGATGCGCTCGCCCATGGCCTCGCCGATGCGCTCTTCCATCTGGCTGACCATCGGCTCCACGGCCATGCCCATGTGGGTCGGCTGCAACGCCAGCACCAGGGTCTGCCCATCGCGCTCGCGCAGCACGGCGTTCTGCGCCAACACACTGAATGGACCGCGCAGACCGGCCCGCTCGATCAAGGCCTCCCAATCCGGCAAGCCATGGGCATCCCGAGCGATCGTCGCAGGTGCTGGCCGGTCCGGCATGGACGCGGCAGCCGCCGTCGCGGGCGAGGCTTGCTGGCGCGGCGCCGGAGCTGGCGTCCTGGCCGGCGCTGCCGGCGTGGAGGATGTGCGTGATGGCGAGCTGGTTGATGCAGGGCTCGCGGGTACCGCTCGCGCGGCACGCTCCGTCGGAACGGCATCATCCGGTCGGAACGCCAGCATCCGCAACAGCGCCATCTCGAAGCCCGTGCGTGCATCCGGTGCCAACAGCAGATCGCGCCGACCCGACGTGGCAATCTGGTAGTACAGCTGCACGTCTTCAGGAGGAATCCGCTCGGCAAGCGCCATCAGCGCGGCATCATCATCGCCGTCCTGCTCCGGCCGGTAGCCGGGCACCAGCTGGATCAGTTGCAGCCGATGCAGGACGCTGGCGACATCGTCCAGCACCCCGCCGAAATCCGGGGAATACGAGGCAATCTGGCTGCATTCGGCCAGCAAACGATCGCCATCGCCATCAGCCAGCGCATCCAGCACGCCAAGCACCTGGCCACGCGCCACGCTGCCGAGCATGGTGCGTACGTCGTCCGCATGCAGGGCGCCGCCACCGTAGGCGATGGCCTGGTCCAGCAGGGACAAGCCGTCGCGCAGCGAGCCGTCGGCCGCGCGCGCCAGTTCGCCGATCGCGACCTCCTCGTAACTGATGTTCTCGGCGCCCAGGATATGCCGCATCTGGCCGGAGATCTGCTCGGGCAGCAGGCGCTTCAGATTGAATTTCAGGCAACGCGACAGCACCGTCACCGGCAGCTTCTGCGGGTCGGTGGTGGCGAGCAGGAACTTCACGTGCGGCGGCGGCTCTTCCAGCGTCTTCAG
>Ga0208357_1003176_pt1 | contig 10288 bp, 7 predicted proteins | sample NGESurdeep092012_6_FD_184487 | JGI IMG/M metagenome (GOLD analysis project Ga0208357, IMG submission 184487) | Arctic peat soil microbial communities from Barrow, Alaska - NGEE Surface sample F52-2 deep-092012 (SPAdes) | ecosystem: Environmental > Terrestrial > Soil > Wetlands > Peat ... | reverse complement strand
AAGGCCTGGACCGACGTCGTGGCCGGGGCCGAGGCCGACGGCCTGCCGCCGAAGACGACGTCCTGGCCGTCGAGGACGGCTCCGGCGGCGTTGTCCAGCGTGGTGGCCAGGTCACCCACCTGAGAGAGGGTTCCCGTGCTCACGTCCAGAGCGAAAGCCCCCGACGCCGTGAGCCCTCCGGTGGTGGCTCCGCCGAGAATCTCCAGGCTGTTTCCCCCGGGGGTGGCGCCGGCCAGGACGACAGCCCGGCTGATGGGTGCGCTCAGGCGCCAGGGCACCAACGACGTCACCACTTTGGGAACGGCTACGTGGTGGACCGGGTGCCGACGGGGCGCCGCCGTGTGGTGGAAGACGTGGCTACCGAAGAAGTAGACGAGGACGCCGATCACGGCCAGGACGAGGACGATGACGCCGGCCACCCGGGTGCGGCGGGCGCGCTGGGTGGCGTGGCGGCCATCGAACCCGGGCATGCGTCGGGCCAGAGGTGGGCTGTCGGTCACCAGTGAACCTGAGACTCGCCGTCTGACGTCCGCCTGTCTATGCGGCCACGTTCTAGCAGCGTCTGGATCCCGATGCCCCGGTCCCGTGTCCTCGGCGGCTGGTCACGGGGTGTTGAGGAAGTACCGGGAGGGCAGTTCTCCTTCGCGGCGGACTCGCTGGTGCTTCTCCAGGAGAACGATGTGGGCGGCGGTTTCTCCTACCGCCGCTCTCTGCATGTAGTCGGCGATCTCGTCCCACGGGCGCGACCAGGTCAGTTTGATGGAGAGGTCCCAGGCCGTGGAGCCGGGATGGGCCGCGAGGAGCTGCTCGATCTCGGCCAGTCGGTCGGCATGGTGGGTGATGAGCTGATCGAGGCGTCCCTTGAGATCGGCGAATCGGTACTCGTGGGCCGGGAGTACCTCCTCGACGTCCAGGTTGTGGACCTTCAGGAGCGATTCCAGGTACTCGCCCAGAGGATTGGGGAATTGCTGGGTATGGATGCCGATGTTCGGGGTGATCCGGGGCAGGACGTGATCACCGGAGAGCAGGAGCTTGTGGCGGTCGCTGTAGAAACAGACGTGCCCCGGCGAATGTCCCGGTGTCCACACCGTCTGGAGATCCCAACCGGGGACGTCGACGATGCGGCCGTCTTCGAACATGACATCGGGCTCGGCCATCATCACCTGGTCGCGGATCATCATCGACGCCATGTTGAGGTCGGGGAGCTTCAAGGCGGGGACACCGGCATCTTCGAGAAAGACCCTCATGCGGGCCAGAAGATCGTCGGTGTCGATGTACCGGGACTGGAGCATCTCGGCGTCATCGGGATGGAGACCGATCCACGCTCCGGACGCTTCGCGGACGCGGCCGGCCAGGCCATAGTGGTCAGGGTGGATGTGGGTGACGAGGACGGCCCGGACGTCGGTGATGGATCCCCCGGCTTCGGTCAGTCCGTTGGTCAACGCCGTCCAGGCATCCTCGGTGTTCCAGCCGGCGTCGACGATGGCCACGCCGTTGTCGAGCTCGAAGGCGTAGACGAGGACATAACGAAGAGGATTGGCCGGGATGGGGACGGGGATGGACCAGAGTCCGGGCCGGACCTGTTCCACCGGGGGCATGACATTGCGGTCCCAGGCTTCTTTCTGGAGCACGCCGGTGACACGGACCATGGCCGGGCACCGTAGGCGGCGACGGCGGCACCGACCAGCCGGGGCCCATGGCCGCCTGACCCGTCTCCGGCGCGTCGCCGCCCCCGCCCCGGGGGGGCGTCCGGTGGGCTCCCTGGGTACGGAGACCCGGTCGGAAGGGCCGGCGGCGACGGTGGGTAGCGGGAACCGGACCCAACCGGACCAAGGAGGGGCCTTCGCCGGGCGAAGCCGGCACGAAGAGTGACGAAAGCCCGAGCATCCGTCACCTAGCGAGTTCATTTGACTATTTTCACACCTGATTCATTGACCACAAGAAACACAGACCCGTACGATCCAACCTTGCAGGCGTCCTTGTGAGACGGCCAGCGTCGAGAGTCCTCCGGGACCGACGCCCGGTGGTCGGCCCAGGGAACGGTCCCCCGGGGCGACGACACGGACGGCGACGGGAGTCACGGTGGAACAGCGTGTGGGTGACATCGTGACCGGGACCGCGCCGACCGCGGCGGAGAAAGACAAGGCCCTGGCCCGATCGGGCGCCCGGATCCAGCACCTTCTCGATGTGTCGCGTGACGCCTTCGTGGAGACCGACGCCAGCTCGGTGCTGACCGAGTGGAACCGTCAGGCCGAACTCCTCTTCGGGTGGTCGCGCGACGAGGTGCTCGGCCGGCCGGTGACCGAGTTCCTCGTTCCCGAGCGCTTCCTCAACCGTTTCTGCGACGACATGGCCATGGCTCGGACGGCACTCGATGCCACCGAGCGGACCCGACCCCGTGAGGTGCGGTTGTTGCACCGGGAAGGCCACGAGGTGCAGGCGTCGGTGACGGCTTACATCATCGGCTCCGGAGTCGACCTACGGATCGGTGGTTTTCTCCACGACCGTCACCAAGAGAAGGCGGCCGAGGAAGCCCTGGCCCACGCCTACCTCTACGACTCACTCACCGGTCTGCCCAACCGGACCCTGTTCACCTACCGGCTCTCCTACGCCCTGGCCAAAGACAAAGGCTCTGATGCGTCGGTGGCCCTGCTCGTTCTCGACCTGGACCGGTTCAAAGCCATCAACGACGCCCTCGGTCACGAGGTGGGCGACGAGGTCCTGGTGGCCGTGGCCGGTCGCCTGGTGGCGGCCAACGGCCCGGCCGAGGTGGTGGCCCGTCTGGGCGGTGACGAGTTCCTGGTGCTGTTCGACGGGGAAAACGCCGAGGCCGAGGCCGAAGCCTTCTCCGAGCGCGTCCTCGAGGCCCTGTCGGTGCCCATCACGGCCGGGACGAACGAAGTCTTCATCACGGCCAGCATCGGCATCGCCAGCACGTCGGCCCGGGTGACCGAGGCGACGCCGCTGCTCTCGAACGCCGATGCCGCGATGTACCAGGCCAAGAAACGCGGCGGGGGCAGTGTCGAGGTGTTCGGCGAAGCCATGCGGGTCCGGGTGCTCGATCGGATGAGCACCGAGCACTCGCTGCACCGGGCTCTCGAGCGGAGCGAGCTGCGGCTCTTCTATCAGCCGGTGGTGGCCATCAAAGAGTGCCGGGCCATCGGTGTCGAGGCCCTGCTCCGCTGGGATCATCCGGACCAGGGCCTCGTGGGTCCGAACCGTTTCATCCCGGTGGCCGAGGAGAGCGGGCTCATCATCCCTATCGGGGCCTGGGTCCTGCAGGAAGCCTGCCAGCAGCTCCGGCACTGGCAGATGAAGAGATGCTGCGGACTCCAGGGTGCGGTGGAGGTGAATCTCTCGGCCCGACAGGTGGACGATCCCGAGATCGTGGCCACCGTCGAACAGATCCTGTCCGAGACGGGACTGGCCCCGTCCGACCTCACTCTGGAGATCACCGAGAGCGCCTTGATGAACGACGCCGCTTCCGCGCTCGGCGTGTTGCGGGCCTTGAAGGAACTGGGGGTGACCCTGGCCATCGACGACTTCGGTACCGGGTACTCGTCGCTCAGTTATCTCCAGCGGTTCCCGCTCGACATCTTGAAGATCGACAAGACCTTCGTCGACGAACTGGGGATGGCCGCCGAAGGTTCGGAGATCATCGCCGCCGTGATCAACCTGGCCCACGCCCTCGGGCTCCAGGTCATCGCCGAGGGGGTGGAGACCGAGCGTCAGTTGGAGGAACTGGAGCGCCTCGACTGCGACTTCGCCCAGGGTTACCTGTTCTCCCGACCGGTTCCCGCCCACGAACTGGTCGACGCCTTCCCCGAGCGGATCGGGGCCTGAGCCCGGCCCTTCGGCTTTCGGGCCGAAAGGCGTCAGGGAGCGGCGTGTCCCGTCCAGGCTTTCCCATCCCACCACCGGAGCCGGGCCGTGCGGTAGGGGTCGGGGTACCACCCCGGGGGTGGGGAATCCGAGGGTGCCCCGGCCGCCGCCGGTAACTCCGAAGTGGCCACCGCCCCCGACTCGGTCGGCTGTCCCGATGACGTCGACGATGGGAAGGTGGCCGTCACCGCCTGGGCCGGTTGGGCCGCCGGGGCCGGTGAGCCGTAGGGCGAAGCCAGCGACGCCCCGATGTTCTCTGTCCCTGGCTGCTCGTGGGGAGCCGGTCCTGACTGGGCCGCGGCGGCCTCGGGGAAGGGCATCCCGGCGGGACGCTCACGGTCGAGCTCGTCGACCTGACGGCGGAGATCCTCGATGAGACCGGCCGTGGCTCCGTGGCAGCGGGCCAGGCCGAGAGCCAGGGCGAAACGGAACTCCTCGGAATGGCCGTTGTCGTAGCGGACGCCGGCCACCCGCTGGCGATCGGACACGGCGATGGCCGTCCAGGGCGGCTCCGGGTTCGAGTAGAAGCCGATCACCGTCTTGTAGTCCCAGGTGTGGAGGTGGAGGCTGCCGGAAAAGACGGCCCGCTGGTCGGTGAGGGTGATCACGCCGGTGTCGATGGGGGCGGGCTCGTCGATGGCCGCCGGTGTTCGGCTGGCCGCGGTGCGGACCACGTGGAAGCTGAACCCGCCGTTGCCGCCCATGAAATGACCGGGCAGGCGACGCGGTTCGATGAACTGGACCCCGGGCAGGACGAGCAGGGCCCGCTCCCCGTCGAGCAGGGGGAGCGGAATGGTCGGAACCTCGGCGTTGGTGGCGCCGGTGAAGCCCTCGGCCCGGGCCAGGAAGGCCAGGATCCGGTTCCGTTCGGCCTGCCAGGCGGCCCCTTGGGCCACCTGGCGGCGGTCCTTGCCCTTTTCACCCTGTGCCACGTTTCCTCCCTGGTCGAACGAGTGCACGCTACCCAAGGGCCGGGTGCCAGGGGTCACCGCCCGGCTGCCCCCGAGGAATAAAGGGCCCTCCATATCGTTGACTATACAAACATCGTGCGCTACAACTCTTGTAACGACAAGTTTGCGAGCGCAAGGATCTAGGAGGCCATATGACCACGACCACCCCCACCGCCAGCCTGACCCGGGAGTACGAAGGCAGCGTCATCCCGACGCCCGGGATCTACGACATTGACGCCAAGCACACGTCGGTCGAGTTCGTGGCCCGGCACCTGATGATCTCCAAGGTCCGGGGTCGCTTCGACGACGTCGAGGGCACCATCACGGTGGCCGACGTACCGGAGAACTCCTCGGTCAACGTGAAGATCGGCGCCGCCAGCGTGCGGACGGGCGAGGACCAGCGCGACGCCCACCTGCGCAGTGGCGACTTCTTCGACACCGACACCCACCCGCACTTGACCTTCACGAGCACGTCGGTGGCGAAGGCCGGTGACCAGTGGAAGGTCACGGGCGACCTGACCATCAGCGGGGTGACCAAGCCGGTGGTCCTGGACGTCGACTTCGACGGGGCCAACACCACGCCCTGGAGTACCACCGCCGTTGGATTCTCGGCTTCCACCGAGATCGACCGGGAGCAGTGGGGACTGACCTACAACCAGGTCCTCGAGACCGGTGGGGTCATGGTGGGCAAGAAGATCCGGATCGAGCTCAACGTGGAAGCCGTGGCCCGGGCCGAGGCGGACGCCAGCGCCTGACCGCATCTTTTTGAGAACACCGCTACACCCCGATCGCCCCGGCTCCGGCCGGGGCGATCGTCGTCCCGGGGCTGTGGCCCGCCTGAGAGAGAGACCGCCGCCCGCCCGAGATAGGAGGCGGCCAGCGGCGAGACTGGTTCAGGGGGAGTCAAGGGATGGCCAAGGGTCCGAGGGCTGACGAGAAGAGTGCTGGAAAGGCGCGCCGGGCCGTCGTGCCGCGTTCGCACCACGGGGACTGGGAACCGGCTCCCGATCGTGGAGATCCCATCGCCGTACTGACGGCAGAGAACCGCGACCGGATCGCCTCTCTCGTACCGGTGCGGTGGGGCCGGATGCTCGAGTCCCCTTTCGGCTTCCTCCGGGGAGCGGCCGCCGTGATGGCCGCCGACCTGGCCTCTACCCCGGCCACCGGGATCGAGGTGCAGGCCTGCGGCGACGCCCACGTGGCCAACTTCGGCGTCTTCGCCTCTCCGGAGCGGATCCTGCTGTTCGACGTGAACGATTTCGACGAGACGGGAACAGGTCCTTTCGAATGGGATCTGAAACGGTTGACCACCAGCGCCGTGGTGGTGGCCCGGGGCGCAGGTATCGCCGAGGCCGACGCGGTGGGGGCGGCCCGGGCCACGGTGTCGTCCTACCGCCACCACATGCGCCGCTACGCCTCGATGAGCGTCCTCGACATCTGGTATAGCCGGGTCGACGCCGACGCCGCCGTTCGTGCTCTCGGGTCGGCGCCCGGTGGGTCTTTCAAGACGGCGCTGGCCCGGGCCCGGGGCCACACGTCACGGGCCGCGCTGCCCAAGCTGACGGAGCTGACCGACGACGGCGCCCGGCGCATCATCGATCATCCACCGCTCGTCACCCACGATGTCGGGGCCGACGAGAAGGACGCTATCGGGGCCTTGTTCGACAGCTACCGGGCTTCGCTGGACGACGATCGTCGGGTCCTGGTCGACCGTTTCACCCTGGTCGACGTGGCCCGGAAAGTGGTCGGGGTGGGGAGCGTGGGGACGCGCTGCTTCATCGCCCTGCTCACCAGCGACGTGGGCGAGCCGCTTTTCCTACAGGTGAAAGAAGCGGAGCCGTCGGTGCTTGCTCGGCGCCCTCCGGATGTCGCCAACGCGGTGGGAGGAGAGGGACGGCGGGTGGTCGACGGCCAGAAGCTCATGCAGGCGGCCAGTGACATCTTCCTGGGCTCGGCCTCGTGGCGGGGGAGGGATTACTACGTCCGCCAGTTGCGGGACATGAAGGGGGTCATCGACTTGAGCGCCCTCGACGCCGGTGACCTCGCCCGTTACCTGGAGCTGTGCGGCTGGACGTTGGCCCGGGCCCACGCCCGGGCCGGGCGGGCGGCGGCCATCGCCGGCTACATGGGGGGCGGCTCGGTCTTCGACGACGCCGTGGCCCGGTTCGCCGTGGCCTATGCCGACCAGACCGAGCGCGACCACGCGTTGCTGGTCGATGCCGTGTGGTCGGGGCGCATCGAGGCCCGCGGCGGGGTGTGACGTGTCAGACGGTTTTGTCGGTCAGCGTGACGGTCACCGGAGCCGGTTTGGGCACCGGCACGGTGTTCGTCCACTTGATAACTGCCTGGTATGAACCTGCGGGAAGAAGTGGATAGCACCGGACGACAGGCATGGTGGAGTTTCTGCTGTGATCGTTCCGTCTGGGGGAGCACACTGGGTGTAGGTGGTAAATGTGTAAAAAGTCAGATGGTTGACGCCGTGCTCAATGATGAAGGGCGCCGAGAGGCACGGCTCATCGAACCCCGTCGCACTGCTGATATCACCCTTTTGCAGGAAGACCTGGAAGCCAGGTTTGCATCCCTTGCTGGCCAGGGTGAGATTGATCGGGTGGCCAGGATTGGTGACGATAGACGTGCCTTTGAGCCGTTGTCCCGACACGACGTGAGTTGTTTTCAAGCTGATCTGGACGCTTAGCCGCGCTCTTGGCGTGGCAATGGCTGAGCCGCTGCATCCGCTCAAGCCAGAAGAGGCCGGCGGGCGAGACAGATTTCGTGATTAAAGAGTCCTCATCGATGACGTGATCGGCCGAATATGACCACCGATACCGCGCTACGCCGGCGACAATGGTGACAGCTTGTCCACCGCTTCGAGTTGGGCGTCGTCGAGGACCCAGCCGCCGCCCGCCGCGTTGGTTTCCACCTGGGCGCGACTGGTGGCGCCGGCGATGACCGAGGCCACTTCGGTCCGGCCGAGAAGCCACGACAGGGCCAGCTCCAGCAAGGTGTGGCCCAGGTCCTCGGCGAAAGCGGCCAGTTGTTCGGCCACAGCCAGCTTGGGGTCGAGGGCGGCGAAGTGATCGGCCGGCATGCCCGACAATCTTCCGCCCGCCGGCGGTGGTTCGCCCCGCTTGTACTTGCCGGTGAGGAGACCCGAGGCCAGCGGGAAGTAGGGGACGAAGCTGATGCCCTCCCGGGCACATTCGGGGAGGACGCTGCGTTCGGGTTCACGCTGGAGAAGGCTGTACTCGTTCTGGACGCAGACGAACCGGGCCCCGCCGTCGGTCATCGCCTCGTGGGCCTGGCGCAATTGGTCGGCCGAGAAGTTCGAGCAGCCGATCTGGTGGACCTTGCCGGCCGTGACGCATTCGTCGAGGGCGCCCAGGGTGTCGGCGATGGGCGTCTCCCGATCGGGCGCGTGGAGGATGTAGAGGTCGATCCTGTCCGTCCCGAGCCGCCGGAGGCTGTCCTCCAGAGCCGAGCGGACGTAAGCCGGCTTGGCCCCGTGACGGTCCTCGTCCACCTTCATGCCGAACTTGGTGGCCAGGACCACCTCGTCGCGGCGGGGGCCGAGAGCGTGGCCGAGGAACTCCTCGCTCTTGGTACCGCCGTAGATGTCGGCCGTGTCGAAGAAGGTGATCCCGTTGTCGAGCGCGGCGTGGACCACCTCCGCGCTGCGCTGGGCGTCGATGCGGCCGCCGAAGTTGTTGCAGCCGAGGCCGATGACCGACACCTCGAGCGAGCCAATTCGTCGTGTCCGCATCACGTCCTCCTCGGGCTGTCGGCCGGCTCCGGTGCTTTCGGTGGGGTGAAGACGGTGTTCTCTTTCCAGAGCCGGACACTGATCGACTGGCTGGCCGTGGCCAGCAGGGTGCCGTCCTCGGCCCACAGGTGGGCCAGGCCGTGGCCGAAGCCGTTGGCCAGCGCGTGCATGTGGATGTCGCACAGGACCCAGGTGGTGGGGACCAGGCGGACGACGCGCAAGGTGTTGTCCAGGCTCCGTCCGAGAGTGCGCATCCCGAGCGGTTGCGAGACGCCGCCCGAGACGTAGTCGCCGATGACGGCCAGGGTGGCGGCCGAGGGATCGAGATGGCCGGGCACCCGGGCCCAGAAGGCCGAGTGGGCCGTGCCCGGGCGACCGTCGAGTTCGCTGAACAGGCGGCCCTCGGCCACCCGGTGCTCGACGCGGTCGAGGACGGTGTCGGCGAAGAAGGCGGGAAACTCCTGGGGCGGGCAGTCTTCGGGCCGGGGGACGACGGGGGGCTCGACCCAGGTGCCCGACACTTCGAGGTCGTGGAGACCGAGCGCCGCGTTCACGGTCAGGACCTCCTGGTCACCCAGGCGGCCGATGGCCCGGGCCTGGGTGGTGCCCTTGCCCACGGCGGCCAGGACCACCTCCCAGTCGAGAACGGTGCCCGTCGGTGCGTAGGTCAGGTACTGGGCCGTGGCCCAGACGGTGGGCCGGCCCCCGGCCGCTTCCATGGCCACGATCCCGGCGGCCAGGCCGCAGCCGCCATAGAGGAAATGGCCCGGGGTGGAGACCGACGCGGTGACGGGGAGCCGCCAGCGCAAGGGATCGTCGGTCGGTTCCAGTCCCAGAAATGCCTGCGCGTCCACGAAGGGGCACCCTAATGGAGGTGACCCGTCCGGCTCCCACCGCCGGCCCCGGCCGCGGCCGGTGGGCCGACGGTGCGACGGTTGTCAGTTGATGCCGCGCTGGCGGTCCTCCCAGTAGGGCTGGCGGAGCTTGTACTTCTGGAGCTTGCCCGTGGTTGTCCGGACCAGAGAGGCGCGTAACTCGACCGACGTCGGCGCCTTGAAGTGGGCCATGCGGGACCGGCAGTGCTCGATGAGCTCGGCCTCGGTGGCCGTGGCCCCCTCGTTCACCACCACCAGCGCTTTCACCGTCTCGCCCCACTTGTCGTCGGGGACACCGATGACGGCCACCTCGGCCACCGCCGGATGCTGGTAGAGGCAGTCCTCCACCTCGATGGAGGAGACGTTCTCGCCCCCGGTGATGATGACGTCTTTCTTGCGGTCGGCGATGACGGTGTAGGGGCCGTCGAAATGGCCGCCGTCACCGGTGTGGAACCAGCCGCCGTCGAGAGCGTTGGCCGATTCCTGCGGCTGATTCCAGTAGCCGGCGAAGACGTGGTTGGAGCGGGCCAGGACCTCTCCGTCCTCGTCGATCCGGACCCGGACCCCCACGGCCGGGACCCCGGCCCGGGCCAGCCGGACCGACCGCTCGGCCGCGTCCAGGCCGTCCCATTCGCTCGGCGCCCGGTTGACGGTGAGCAGCGGTGCCGTCTCGGTCAGGCCGTAGATCTGGATGAACTCCCAACCCAGTTCGGTCTCGATCCGTTCGATGGTCTTCGACGGCGGGGGGGCGCCGGCCACCACCATCCGGACCTGTCCCCGTCCGGGCACGGCCCGGCCCGCCGTCACCCGGTCGGCCGCGG
>Ga0208357_1003175_pt1 | contig 10289 bp, 13 predicted proteins | sample NGESurdeep092012_6_FD_184487 | JGI IMG/M metagenome (GOLD analysis project Ga0208357, IMG submission 184487) | Arctic peat soil microbial communities from Barrow, Alaska - NGEE Surface sample F52-2 deep-092012 (SPAdes) | ecosystem: Environmental > Terrestrial > Soil > Wetlands > Peat ... | reverse complement strand
GCCTCGCCGACCAGACCGGCGAGCTTTTCCCCCTGCGCCAAAGCAAACGCTGAAGCCTGACGCTGCGGACTGAGTAGTTGGACCCCGCACGCGACCAGCGGACAGCGCAAGCAGGCGCTGGTCGCCCTGGCGCGAGGCTTCGGCGTGGATTGGTGGAGAATCTGCACCGGCCAGACCACTCCGAAGAAACTGGGATTGCAAATGGGAGTCTGAAGACCAAAACGATGAAGAACGCTTAAACCATGATACTTTTCGGAGCGGCGCCACGCTCGCGTGAGGCATTGGAAGCTCAAACGCTTCCGCTCGTTAGAATGAGCCGGCCCGGTCCGTCCGCCAAACATCGAATACGTTTTGTTGTGCTGTCACTGACACGCACGGATAGGAGGATGCCATAGCTGATGCCTAACTTTCCGTCCGGCGCTGCGGTTTCATGCAGGCTTCGGTCTTGACACCCGCCGTCGGGCAAACAAGCTGATGGGCGTGCATCCACTGCTCTGGTATGTCGTCCATACGCGTCCGCGCTGCGAGAAAAAACTGCTGCTATATTGCGAGCGGGAGAAACTCGACGCCCACCTGCTTTGCCACCAATCGGTTCATAAATATCGCGGCAAGACGGCGGTGTTCAGGAAGCCGCTTTTTCCGGGCTATGTTTTTGTTCACATCCCGGCGGACAAACGCAGGGTGGTTTTGCAAAGCGACCATCTGGCCAATCTTCTGGAAGTTGCCGACCAGGATTTGTTCGTCCGGCAACTGGGTGAGGTCATGCGGGCGCTGGAAACCGACATGGAAATCCGCCTTGCGCCGACAATCGGGGAAGGGATGCGCGTCAAAATAAAGAACGGCCCGCTGCGGGGAATCGAAGGCTGGGTGGAGAAGCGCCACGGCATGACCACCGTTTTGCTCCGGCTGGATTTCATCAGCCAGGCGGCCGCCGTCAAACTGGAAGCCTCCGATCTGGAACTGATTTAGACCGGCCGCAATGCGCTGTAAATTTTCGGCGGCTCCTTTACGCGCTTCTTTGATTTGAACCTGTCCGCGCCAAGCTCCGGCTTATTGGAGAGAGCCGCCGGGTCGTGACGGGTAGGCGACGGTGTCAATGTCGAACTCACCCTGGCAACTTCGCCGTTTATTTTCCTTATGAAGGCAGTCGTATCCATTTTTTAATAACCATTAAGATGCTACAAAGCCTGCGCGCCACTGTCAAGCCGCAATATCACCGGCATGATCCTGATGGGAGCATCTTGACACTGCGCGCGGCAAAGTCGCGTGAACGTTCTTTATTGCACGAGCCAACGCCAAAGCCGCAAGCCGCATCCTTACGAAGTTTTGCTGAACGGCGCCGATGGTTTCGAATGGGAAACGTTTTGCAATTGCGCGACGATATTTCTGGTGCCGTCGGAAAAATTATTTGGACGGCGCGGAAAAGTCAGCCTGGAGCGACGGCGGCAAATTCGCGGAAAAATCCGCGACCTTTTCAGGTTGACGGCGACCGATTAAATGCCGTTTGCAAACATGCGCTGTCTGCGCGGCGGCATTGATGCGTGGGCGCAGGAAGTAGAGCCGAAGATGCGGAGATATAAATTGGGATAAATTTTTTACCGCAGACGCCGGGAATAACTTTTTTCAAATTCCTGTTGCGCGCGATTTTAGAAATTGCTTATCGTTTTGCCACAGGCGATGAATCCAAAACGGCACTCGGAGTCGTTGGGCAATTACGGAAATAATTTTGCTTCTTTTTCCGCAAACGGATTTGTGTTGCCTCAATCCGTCCGCCTTTGCCCCGATTTTCAGAACGACCGCCCCGAATTTCAGAGCCGTTCCCCCGATTTCAAAAGTCACCGCCCCGTTTTTGAAAACCGTTCCCCCGGTTTCGGCGAATGCTCCCCCGAATTTGAAAGACGCTCCCCCGATTTTTGGCGAGTCCCCCAGTTTTTGCGAGGTCTTCCCCCGATTTTTTGGACACCGAAAACCATTTGAAAATGTCTTCTCCACAGGAACTTATGCAATTTATCGCGCGAAGACCGCGATGAAAGCGAAGGAAGGGCAAATTCCTTTGGTGGGGAGAGCGTCCTCGCGAGCCAGTTTCCCTTCGCAGCCTTCGCGCCCTTCGCGCGACCCTTTTTGTTCAACCATCAACTATCAACCCTGATCTAATATGCACACTCCCCACATGCCGACCGCCGTCCTCACGCATCAAGGCGGACTCATCATCGCCGCCGGTATCGCCACTCTCGCCGTGGCCGCGCGACTGTCCGCCAATTATCTCACCGCCGCCAACACCCTTTGCACCAAAGTTTCCGGCGATGTCACCGGCCAGAAAACCGCCAAGGGCGAACTCGGCAACCTCACCACCGCGCAGCAGCAGAATCTGACCACGCTGCACAGTTGCATGGCGCAAGCCGCCAAGACCGCCAAACTCGCTTTTGCCGGACAGACCGTGAAACTGCATCAGGAATTTCAAATCGGCGCGCATGACGCCAACGACCTTGGTTCATTTCTGTCACGCTGCGACACCGTTCTTGCCTCGGTGCAAAATGCCGCGAACCTTGCCGCGCTGACACTCAAAGGCTGGACGACCGCCGAGACGACGGCATTTCAAACCGCGCGAACTGCCTTTGGCCCTGCCGAACAATTTCGCGTTCTGTCCACCAGCGGAGCGAAAGACACCACCACGACCAAGAACACCGATGCTGCGACGCTTTACGAAAACATTTTGACGATTCAAAACGCCGCCGACCTGCAATTCCCCGCGAGCAACCCCGCCAACGTCGGAGTGCGCGGACAATTTCTGCTCGGCATTTTCCCGCCCGACCACGGCGGCAATCACACGCCGCCGCCGACTCCGCCCGCGACACCTCATCCGTAAAATCAAATTTGAAAACGCAAAGCGGCCTTCGGAAACGGAGGCCGCTTTTTTTGGCGCAATACAAAAATCAAAAAAACTTTTGCTGGAGTTCACCAACGATTGCTTCTTGCGGCAACTCTGACATTCCATCATGGCGAGCCGCCGCGCAAACTTCGCCCCAACTAAAAAAATAATTGTCGAAATATTCAATCGGATGTTTGCTCATTTCGATTACATCGTCACGAGTTGGCAATCGCCCAAGTATTCCAGCGATTTGACGAACCTCTAATTGGAGTTCTTTCTTACTCACTTTATATTTTTGTTTTTGAAGCCGCTCGACGCGGCTGTTTTTTGCTTGTGGAATTTCCTCACGCTTTCCAAACGGGTCTTCGCCATCCGAAATCATATCATGCCGCTCTTGAGCGATTTTGTAGTATTGCGCCGACATCTCAATTCCGATGAAGCGACGATTCATTTGATGTGCAACCAGCGTTGATGTTCCAGCGCCGTTGAAACAATCGAGAATTATTTCATTCGGTTTTGTAAAGAGCGTGTAAAGCCGCCGCATCAATCCCGGAGGAAGCTGGCAGGGATGGTCAACCCGCTGGCTGCTGTGTTTCACAACGATGAATGTCATAGAAAAAATCCGAGAACAAATTATTGCATAGCGGCTTTCAACGGAACAACAATCTGCCGTGACGAATCTTAAAAAATCAGTTGAATTACCAACTTTGAATTGGGTCAAAAGCAAATTGCGAAACAACGTGACGTTTCGTGTGCGTGAAACAGTGTTGACGGCTTATGTCATTGGTTCGGTTGCAAAAGGGACGGCCAGCGCAAATAGCGACCTCGACGTTGCGATTGTCATTCCAGCCAAGCGTCGCGTTTCAGCTTTGAGATTAAGCGAGCGTTTTCATTTGAAAATGGCTTTGACGGGTGGAATCTATCCGATGTTCCTCGGACGGCGCGTTGATTTTCAATTCTTCTTTCCCGATGACGCAATTTTGGCTACATATCCCGCCATCAAATTGACATGAGCACTGAAACTAACGTCGGCATGAGTCCGGCAGCACTGGAAAAGGTCGGCGTTGGTCTGGTGTGTTCTGCGGAAACTTTTCGGGGGTGCAGCATTCAACTCGTCCGCAAAAATTCAGGTTTCAACGGCCTCTCCACAAATAAAGACGGCGAGGTTCGCAAAGTTGAAGTGAAATCAATGGCGAACGGCTACAAATGGATTGCCATCAGCAGCCTTGTCGCGATCGATAAATTATTTTTCGAGCGAGATTACTGGATTTATTTTGTTCTACTTCCACAAAACTACGTTGTAATGACCAAAGGCTTTCCATTCGTCAAACGCCAGCTCAGTTTTACGCCGAACGAGGATTCGATTACGGCTCTCCAAGATTGGATGAAAGCAACACGAAAACTCGGAAAAATTTCAGGTTTGAAATTTTTGCCAAAACTTCAACTTAAATTTCCAGTCGGCGTGGATGAAATTGTCAAAAAATTGACGGAGAATCCGGCTGATGAAACGTGGCGCGATTCAGTGATTGAAATTTGGCAAAACAAAGACGGCTGGAAACGGCTATACGCAGCTTCAGAGGACGAGGACTGAACAAACGCCAAGCGCCGTAGGCGCGACATCTTTGTAGAAACCAGACCCAACCAAATTTCAAGCTCCGTCAGGAGCGGCATATTCGGAAAATCATTCCTCGCCGGTCTTGAAAATGTAGCGCGGGTCGCATTCCACACCGAACTTTTCCAGCAACGCGACATATTCCTCGTGGAATGATTTTTTGGCGTGATGTTTTTGCTGGTTCTCGATGTAACGAATGACCGTGCCAAGTTGGGAGCGTGAATGCGAAAACGCGCCAAAACCTTCCTGCCAAGAAAATCTTCCAATAACCCACCGCTTCTCGTTGATGAATTTTGACGAACCGGCTTTCACATCCCGCACCAAATCCGAAAGTGATGAATCTGGCCGCAAACCGATGAGTAGATGCAAGTGATCTGGCATATTGTTTATCGCAATCAGTTTTTGTTTCTGACCGGAAACAATGCCGGTGATGTATTTTTGCAACTCGTCATTGTGTTCAGGCACGATGAGACTTTGCCTGCCTTCAACGGCGAACACGACGTGAAGATAAATTTGTGTGTAGGTGTTGGCCATGTGCCGAAGATGCCGCTCCTGACGGAGCTTGAAAACATTTTTGTTTCGTTTCTACAAAGATGTCGCGCCTACGGCGCTTCACGCGGCAATAGCAAAAAACTTTTTTGTCGGTGATTCAGCAACAATATCAAAATCCATGTCAGTTTCGCCGTCGTTTTGACTGATGCCGACGATTTGCCCGTTGCGAGTTATTTTCCAATGCGGCAATGCCGTATGAAGATAATCGCGGACAAAATTTTGAGCAATCTGACCGAGGGCATTGGATTTCGCTCCGCTTGTGATTTTACTCACGAAAATATATCGCTCTTTGACAAATCTTTTTAATTCAGAGCTTTTTCCGATCAAAGTTCCAATCATACATTTCTCGGCGAACTCCGCAGGAAGTTTTATGTTTGTGACAGCAGACCCGAAAAGCAAAAGCATCGTTAAATCTTCTAAATAATCATCCAGCGGACGTGCTATTGGGAGTGATTTGCCATCAACCGAAAGGGATTTGCCATTTAACTTTTTACCGTGAAGGATTTTCTTAAATTTATATTCATGGTGCTGCTCTCTCCACATGAACACCATTTTGCCATCTTCGAAAATCCGCTTTAGCTCGGTTCCAATTCGTTTCAAAGGCTCTACGCCTACATCAGCCAGAACCATGAGATGCTTGAGAAATAAGTTTGCAGGAAAATCTTTTGTTTGAGCCAAAACATCTTTCCAAGAACTTGGATTGAGTTCCGCAACGTCCAAGATGGAAATAAATTTATCCTGGGTTTTAATCAGCTTGGGAATAATGCTGATTGCTTCCTCTTTTACTCGCAATTCGTCAGGCCACCAAAGACTAGCACGAGGTCTCAATTCGTCCGGCGTCGGCGCGTAATTTTTTGCCATGCGCGGAGTTTGCGCGGAAAATTTATCAGCGTCAATCCGCGTTCATCTGCGGTTCAAAAATCAAACATTAAACTTGAACAGCAGCACGTCGCCGTCTTTGACGACGTATTCCTTGCCTTCCATCCGTTTCCCCACAATTTGCATTTGCATTTTCACTTGTTTTGGACAAATTTTATCGCGTGAGCACGATAAAAGAAATTGAAACCGCCGTCAGCAAGCTTTCGACGGATGAACTGGCAGCTTTTCGAGGCTGGTTCGCGGAATTTGACGCGGAAGCGTGGGACAGGCAGTTTGAGCAGGACGTGGCGGCTGGCCGTCTTGACGCGCTGGCGGCTGAAGCCACCAATGATTTGCGCAACGGACGCTGCACTGATTTGTGAAGCATCGCGCCAATCCAAAGTTCTGGCAATTCTACGAACAGCTTCCGCGCGAAATTCAGGAACTCGCCGACAAAAATTTTGTGCTGCTGAAACTCAATCCGCAGCATCCCTCGTTGCATTTCAAAAAAGTCGGCCGGTATTGGTCGGCGCGCGTGGGCATTCATCATCGCGCGGCAGGAGTTCAAGCTGGCGCGGATTTGGTCTGGTTTTGGACCGGGCGGCATGATGAATACGAGTTCATCATCGGCGCGCGACACTAGTTCCTTTGCGTTTCGCAGTTCAGAACTAAACATTAAACTTGAACAGCAGCAAGTCACCGTCTTTCACGACGTATTCCTTGCCTTCCATCCGTTTCGCCGGGTTCACAATAGTTCCCTGAATTGCTCGATGCTCATGCCCGCGTCGCGCACAATCGCGCCCATCGTGTGCGTCCACCGGATTGTTGCGAGGGACAACAACGTGAAGCTAACCTTTGGACATGAAAATGTGCTTGCTCTGACGGTCAATGCGGAAGCCCGTTTTTTCCAATGCCTTCACGGCGCGAAGGTGGTTGACGCCCGGAAGCTTCGGCATATCACGCGGCGGTCAATTCCAGCTCGCGGATTTCACAATGCAGCTTCGGCACGCCATAGAGTTCGATATAGCCTTGAATGGCGTCGCGGATGTTTTCCATTGCCTCGGACACGGTTGCGCCCTGCGAATGGCAACCCGGCAGTTCGGGACAACTGACGGACACGCCTTCGGAATGTTCGAGCAATGTGACGTGATATTTATTTTTCATGTTGATGGCAGATTATGCTGCGGTATTCATTTCGTCAATGCGGAGTAAATACTAAACATTGAACTTGAACAGCAGCACGTCGCCGTCTTTCACGACATATTCCTTGCCTTCCATCCGATATAAACCTTTTTCGCGCGCGGCGGCGACGGAACCTAATTTCACCAGATCGTCGTAAGCCACGGTCTCGGCCTTGATGAAGCCGCGCTCGAAATCGGAATGGATGACGCCCGCGGCTTTCGGCGCGGTGTCGCCGTTGTGGATCGTCCACGCGCGGACTTCTTTTTCGCCAGCGGTGAAATAAGTGCGCAAGCCGAGCAGATGATACGTCGCGCGGATGAGCGCGCCGACGCCGGATTCGGCCACGCCGAGTTCCTTCAAAAATTCCTTCGCTTCGGCATCAGACAAGTCAATTAAATCGCTTTCGATCTGCGCGCTGATGACAACGGCTTCGCAGGCAAAATGTTGCGCAGTGTATTCGCGGACTTTGAGGACGAACGGATTTTTGTCCGCCGTTGCCAAATCAGATTCCTTGACGTTGCAGGCGAAAATCGTCGGCTTGTCAGTCATCAACCAGAACAGACGCGAGATGGCTTTGTCTTCAGGCGTGAGTTCGAGCGTGAGCGCGGGTTTGCCGGCGTTGAGATGCGGCTCGATTTTTTTCAGGACAGTTTCCTGCGCGAGCGCTTCCTTGTCGCCGCGCTTGGCATCTTTGGCGACGCTGGCGAGACGTTTTTGCACGGCTTCCAGATCGGCGAGCACCAGTTCGGTGGTGATGGTCTCGATGTCGCGGATGGGATCAATGTTGCCCGCGACGTGATGGATGTCCGCGTCTTCAAAGCAGCGCACGACCTGCACAATGGCGTCCACTTCGCGGATGTGGGTGAGAAATTTATTGCCCAGACCTTCGCCCGCCGCCGCGCCTTTCACGAGGCCGGCAATGTCCACGAATTCAACCGCGGCAGGAATGACCACGGAAGTTTTCGCGATGTCTTTGAGCACCGCGAGCCGCGCGTCCGGCACGATGACGATGCCGACGTTCGGGTCAATGGTGCAGAACGGATAGTTCGCGGCCTCGGCCTTGCGCGAGCGCGTGAGGGCGTTGAACAAAGTTGATTTGCCCACGTTGGGCAGTCCGACGATTCCGGCTTTTAGCATAAATAAATTTTTATTTTAACCGCAAAGAACACAGGGCGCGCGAAAGATTTTTCAAATTCTATGCCGCGCCAGTTGCCACGCGATGTGGATGCCGTCGAAAACTCCCAGCGCGATCAGGCACACGCCGGAAAAATGCTGCATTCGGAGAAGAGTGTTTTCGTTGAACCGCCCGTGCCCGCGCGACATTCCGAAACTCAAGCCGCAGAACCACGCGTTCGTGCCGAGCGCGACGCCGAGGACGCACGCGGCTTTGGCGGCGAAGGTGTCGGCGACCCAATTTTGATCCGCAAAATAGGCTTCGTGTGACATGAGATACGCGCCGATGACCAGCCACGTCGCCAGCACACCGACGTTGCCCATGACGCGCACGAAACCGACGGCGAATGCGGAGTGCGGCTTCAATTTTTCTTCGATGCGTCCTTCGAGTTGCTCGGCCTTGGAGCCGAATTGCGTCGTGGGCGCGACTTTTTTTGCCGCGAGAAATTTTGTTCCTAAAAACAAAAGGAAAACCAAAGTGAAAACTTTCATCACGGCTTCGACCAGATGCCTGTCAAAAAACGACGAAAATCCCGCGAACGCAACCGCGCAATAAACCACTTCCATCGTGGCGGCGCCGAGGCCGATGAGCATGGCCCATTTGAACCCGCGTTGCGCGCCTTCGTTGATGATGGTGAGGTTGACCGGCCCGACGGGAATCGAGGAGAACAGCAGCGCGCTGACAAATCCGGCGAGCGCAGCGATGAAAATGGATGACGAGTCGGCCATGGATTTAATTCGCGCCGTCCGGCTCGTCGTCTTCTTCCTCAATTTCCCGGCGCCACGCGCGCGAGAGGCTGGGACGCACGAAACCATAAATCAAATACGCGGTGAAAAATATCGGGAGCACGTAATAAAGAATTCTTTCGCGCAAAATCAAAATGCAGCCGACAAACAGCGCGCCGATGATTATTTTCAAAAATGTCGTGGTCGAGCGCAGGCCGAGAGATTTGAAACTCGGGTATTTCACCTCGCTCACCATCATCGCCGACAAAAAAACGAGGACGATGACGATCAAATAATTCCAGTGCCCGAGGCTTTTTTCCTTTTCATTGAAATGGATGATGAGCAGCGTCAGTGACGCGACAAGCCCAGCGGCGGACGGAATGGGAAAGCCGAGAAAATCTTTTCCAGCGCCCGGCAAATTCATCGAAGCAAGGCAATTGAACCGCGCCAGCCTGAAAGCGCCGCACAACAGATAAATCGAGGCGATGAACCAGCTCACTTGATGCAACTGGGGATAGTCGCTGAAGGCGTCCCGCAACACGACGCGCTGGACGAGAAACGCGGGCGCGACGCCGAAGGAAATCAAGTCGGCGAGCGAATCAAATTCGCGGCCAAACGGACTTTCCACGCCGCCCATGCGCGCGACGCGGCCGTCGAACAAATCAAAGATGCACGCGAGCAAAATGAATGCGAGCGCGAATTTGATTTGGGCAAAATAAATGTCGCTCGCCGGATCGGCCTCGACAATTTTTGTCAGCGCGACGAAGCCGCAGAACAAATTTCCCGCCGTCAGCAGGTTTGGCAGAAAATAAATCTTCAGCTTCGCATCCGAATTGTCGGACGGCGGCTTTTGAGGAATCGGTTCGTTCATTTTAGTCGAAGGAAGCGATCACGGTTTCGCCACCAATTACTTTGTCGCCGAGGTTCACTTTGATTTTTGCGTTGCGTGACAGATAAACATCTACGCGCGAGCCGAATTGAATCAGGCTGATTCGCTCGCCGCGATGAACGGCGTCGTTTTGAGAAATCCAGGGAACAATGCGTCGCGCAATCAATCCGGCGATGAGGCGCACGCCGATTTTTTCGCCGCTCGGCTCGACAGAATCAATCCCGATCAAAACATTTTCGTTGAACTTGGCCGAGTCCGCGTTCAACGCATTCAGATATTCGCCGGGCGTGTGTTTGAAATAGGCGACGCGGCCAGTGACCGGCGCGTTCTGGACGTGGATGTCAAACACGGAAAGAAAAATTGAGATGCGCTGACATTCGCCGCCCATGAAATCAGGCTCGGTCGTCGTGTCAATCGCGTCCACCTTG
>Ga0208357_1003173_pt1 | contig 10295 bp, 10 predicted proteins | sample NGESurdeep092012_6_FD_184487 | JGI IMG/M metagenome (GOLD analysis project Ga0208357, IMG submission 184487) | Arctic peat soil microbial communities from Barrow, Alaska - NGEE Surface sample F52-2 deep-092012 (SPAdes) | ecosystem: Environmental > Terrestrial > Soil > Wetlands > Peat ... | reverse complement strand
GATGCCGCCGTTGATGTTCAGGAGGTCGTTGCGCTCCATGCCCGCCTTGCGGGGGATGGAACCGACGAGGAGCGCCCACGAGGTCCCGTCGAAGGCCGTCTTCATGTCCGAGGTGGGCTCGATCCCGGCCAGAAGGGGAAAGGCACAGTCGTCGAGCTCCATGACCACACCCTGGAGCGACTTCATGGCCGGCTCGATCTCGAGCAGACGGAGGACGACCGGTTGATCGGGGCCGAAGAGCTGGCCCGAGGCGATCCGGAAGAGCAGGGAGTAACCGATCTGACCGGCGGCGCCGGTGACGGTGACGTGAACGGGGGTCTGTGCCGTGGCCATGGACACGGAGGCTACCGTCGCTCCCCGCGGGCGGGCCAGAAGACGGATCGGGCCGGGACCCGGGGGAAGGCCGATCAGAGGCGGTCGACGATGGCGGCGGCGAACTCGGAGGTCTTGACCTCCTTCGCCCCGTCCATCAGGCGGGCGAAGTCGTAGGTGACGATCTTGTCGGCGATGGTGGCTTCCAGGGCCCGGACGATGTCCTCGGAGACGTCGGTCCAGCCCAGGTGCTCGAACATCATGGTGCCCGAGAGGATGACGCTGCCCGGGTTCACCTTGTCCAGGCCGGCGTACTTGGGAGCGGTGCCGTGGGTGGCTTCGAAGATACCGTGGCCGGTGACGTAGTTGATGTTCCCCCCCGGGGCGATCCCGATCCCCCCCACCTGGGCGGCCAGCGCGTCGGAGAGGTAGTCGCCGTTCAGGTTGGTGGTGGCGATGACGTCGAACTCGTCGGGGCGGGTGAGGACCTGCTGGAGGGTGACGTCGGCGATGGTGTCCCTCACCAGGATCTTGTCGCCCGGCTTACCGTCACAGTCGTCCCAGCCGACGGCCACGTCGGAGAACTCGTCGCGGACGACGTCGTAGCCCCAGTTGCGGAAGGCCCCCTCGGTGAACTTCTGGATATTGCCCTTGTGGACGAGGGTGACGCTCTTGCGGTGGTGCTTCACGGCGTAGTTGAGCGAGGCGCGGACGAGGCGCTTGGAACCCGACTCCGAGATGGGCTTGATCCCGATCCCCGAGTTGGGGCGGATGTCCCAGCCCATCTCGTCGCGGAGGAAGGCGGCCAGGCGGCCGGCCTCCGGTGTCCCGGCCTCGACCTCGAGGCCGGCGTAGACGTCCTCGGTGTTCTCCCGGAAGATGACCATGTCCACCTTCTCGGGATGGAGCACGGGCGAGGGGACGCCGGTGAACCAGCGGACGGGCCGGAGACAGACGTAGAGGTCCAGGATCTGGCGGAGAGCCACGTTCAAGGACCGGATCCCGCCGCCGATGGGCGTGGTCAGGGGGCCCTTGATCCCGATCAGGTGGTCCCGGAAGGCGGTGACGGTCTCCTCCGGGAGCCATTCGCCGGTCTCTTTGAAGGCCTTCTCGCCGGCCAGGACCTCCTTCCAGGCGATGGACCGGCCGTGCTTGGCCGCCGCCGCGTCGAAGACGAGACGGGAGGCGGGCCAGATGTCGACGCCGGTGCCGTCGCCCTCGATGAAGGGGATGATGGGCTCGTTCGGAACGACGAGAGTTCCGTCGTCATTCACCGTGATGCGTTGTGCCATAGGGGCGAGCCTACGGGGAAACGGAGACCCCGGATGACAACGGACGGGTCATCCGGAAGCGGTGTTCAGGGGGTGGCCACCATGCCCGGGAGTCCGAGGGCGTCATGGATCTCGCGGGTCGCGCTGGAACGGTTCAACGTATAGAAGTGGAGTCCCGGGGCCCCGGCGGCCAGGAGCCGGGCGCACAGTTCGGTGGCCAGTTCGATGCCGGCCCGGCGGACGGCGTCGTCGCCTCCGGCGCGGTCGGCCGCCTCCAGGCGGGCGACGGCCCAGGGCGGAACGGCCGCTCCCATCTGGGCCATCCGGGGCACCGAACGGAGCGAGGTCACCGGCATGATGCCGGGGAGGACGGGCTTGGTCACGCCCCGGGCTTTCATGTCGGCCACCAGGCTCAGGTACTCGTCGGCCTCGAAGAAGAACTGGGTGATGGCGAAGTCGGCCAGGGCCAGTTTGGCGGCCAGCAAATCCCGGTCCGACACCATGTCGGGCGAGGCCGGATGACCGGCCGGGTGGGCGGCCACCCCCACCGAGAACCCACCGATGGCCCGGGCCAGCTCGACCAGTTCGGTGGCGTAACGGAGCTCGCCGCCCACGGCGTCGACGTCGGTGGGGGGGTCACCCCCGAGGGCCAGGAGGTTCTCCACCCCGGCTTTCCGGAAGGCCACCAGGACCTCGGCCAGCTCCAGGCGGGAATGCTCCACGCAGATGAGGTGGGCCATGGGGGTGAGCGACGTGGTCTTGAGCATCCCGGCCACCAGGTCGTGGGTCCGTTGGCGGGACTCCCGGCCGCCGCGGTAGGTGACCGAGACGAAGGAGGGGGCCAGGGGCTCCAGTTCCCGGAGGGTCCGGACCAGGGTGGCCTGCTCGGTGTCGTTCTTGGGCGGGAAGAACTCGAAGGAGTAGGTCGGGCCCTGTGCCAGCAGGTCAGAGATCCAGGCCATGGGCCATTCAGACTAACGGTGTCGGGCTAACGGTGGTCGGGCATGGTGTTCCCCGGACCAGCCGTTGGGCCGACGGCCCGGGCGGCGGCTCGGACGGTGTTGCGCAGCAGCATGGCCCGGGTCATGGGCCCGACGCCCCCGATCCGGGGGGTGATCCAGCCGGCCACCTCGGCCACCGCCTCGTCCACGTCGGAAAGAAGCGTCCGGCCCCGCCACGAAGTCCCCGCCCCCACCACGGCGGCCCCCGGTTTGATCATGTCCGGGGTCACCAGCCCGGCCGATCCGGCCGCCGCCACCACCACGTCGCCCGTCCGGACCAGGCCGGCCAGATCGGCCACGCCCGTGTGGACCACGGTGACCGCGGCGTTGCAACCGGGGCGCTTCAGGGCCAGGAGGAGAGCCAGGGGGCGGCCGATGGTGAGCCCTCGACCGATGACCACCACGTGTTGGCCTTCCACCGGGACCTCATAGGCGGCCAGGAGTTCGATGATGCCGGCCGGGGTGCAGGGCAGGGGGCCGGGGGCGCCCATGACCAGGCGGCCCAGGTTCTCGGGATGGAGGCCGTCGACGTCCTTGGCCGGGTCGACGGCCAGGAGGGCCGCTTCCTCGTCCAGTCCGGCCGGCAGCGGGATCTGGACCAGATAGGCATGGATAGCGGGGTCGGCGTTGAAGCCGGCGATGACCGACTCGAGTTCCTCCTGGCCGACGTCGGCCGGGAGATGCTCATGGACGGAGACGATGCCCACCTCGGCACAGTCCTCGTGTTTCATGGCCACGTAGCGGGCACTGGGGGCGTCGTCACCCACCAGGATGGTGCCCAGGCCGGGCTGGATACCCTCCCGACGGAGCTCGGCCACGGCGTCGGCCACCTCACCGCGGATGCGGGCGGCGACGACCTCCCCGTTCATGATCTTGGCCGACATGGGTTTCTCTCGGTCTCTGGTGATCAGTGCCGGAAATGGCGTTCAGAGGTGAGGACCATGGCCGTGCCCTGTTCGTCGGCCGCCGCCACCACGTCGGCGTCGCGGACGGAGCCGCCGGGCTGGACCACGACGGCCACGCCGGCCGAGGCCAGGACGTCGAGTCCGTCGCGGAAGGGGAAGAAGGCATCGCTGGCCGCCACCGCCCCGACCAGGGCCGGTCCCGCTTTGCGAACGGCGATCTGGGCCGCCTCCACCCGGCTCTGCTGACCGGCGCCGATGCCGATGGCCCGGCCGTCGGCCACGATGACGATGGCGTTGGAGGAGGTCCGGGCGCAGACCCGCCAGGCCAGTTCCACGTCACGCCACTGCTCGGCCGTGGGGACGGCCTTGGTGGCCACCCGCCAGTCCGACCGGGTGGTCTCGAAACGGTCGGCGTCCTGGACCAGGTAGCCACCGCCCAGGCTGCGGACCTCCAAGGGGGCGCCGCGGTAGGCGGGGGCTTCGAGGAGGCGGGTGGCTTTGCGCCGGGAGACCAGGATGTCCAAGGCCTCGGGTTCGAAGGCCGGGGCCACGATGACGTCGGCCTGGGGACCTTCGGCCACCACCCGGGCCACGGCCGCCGTGCAGGGGCCGGCCAGGGCCACCACCCCGCCGAAGGCCGAGACGGGATCGGCGGCCAGAGCCTTCGAATAGGCGTCGGCCAGGTCGGCCGAGACGGCCGCCCCGCAGGCGTTGGCGTGCTTGATGATGGCCACCGCCGTGGTGTCGGGGCCTTGGAGCTCGTGGACCAGGCGCCAGGCGGCATCGGCGTCGAAGAGGTTCAGGTACGACAGCGCCGTACCGGCGTGCTGGGTGACGCCGTCCCACCAGGTCGGGTCGCCGGTGGACCGGTAGCGGGCGCCGCGCTGGTGGGGGTTCTCGCCGTAGCGGAGTTCCTCGGCTCTTTCCAGAGAGAGATGGAGGGTGGGCGGGAGGAGGACGGCCTCACCGCCGGCACCACCGGCGTCGAACCAACCGACGATGGCGGCGTCGTAGGCGGCGGTGTGGGCGAAGGCGGCGCGGGCCAGGTGCCGGCGGGTGTCGTCTGACAGTGATGTCGACTGGCGGAGCTCGGCCAGGACGGCGCCGTAGTCGGCCGGATCGACGACCACGCCGACATGGGCGTGGTTCTTGGCCGCGGCCCGGACCATGGTGGGGCCGCCGACGTCAATGAGCTCGATGGAGGGGTCGGAGCGGAAGGGATAGAGATTGCAGACGACCAGATCGATGAGATCGATGCCCTGGGCGGCCAGATCGTTCATGTGGTCGGGCTTCGACCGGTCGGCCAGGATGCCGCCGTGGATGGTCGGGTGAAGTGTCTTCACCCGACCGCCGAGCATCTCGGGGGCGCCGGTGACGGTGGCCACCTCCAGATGGGGAATGTTGCTGTCGGCCAGGGCCTTGGCCGTGTTCCCGCTGGCCACCAGTTCCCAACCCAGGTCGACCAGACCGGTGGCCAACTCGGTCAGGCCGGTCTTGTCGTAGACCGAGAGGAGAGCTCTCATCGAAGGTCCTCCCCGGGGCCGACGCCGGCGGCGATCACTTTGCGGATGGTGGCCGGATACAGACGCCTCTCCACCTCTTTGATCCTTTCGTGCAGGGTGGCGGCGGTGTCGTCGCTGCGGACCGCTACCTCTTCTTGAGCCAGGATGGGCCCGGCGTCCATGTCTACCGTGGCCAGGTGGACCGTGCATCCGGTCACCGTGGCCCCGGCGGCCAGCGCGTCCTCCACCGCGTGCCAACCGGGGAAGGCGGGGAGGAGGGCCGGGTGGGTGTTCAGGATCCGGCCCTCGTAGGCGTCGTGGGCCGGCTGGGTCAGGACGGTGCCGAAGCCGGCCATGACGACGAGGTCGACGTCATATCGCTTCAGGGCCTCGACGACGGCGCCGGTGAATTCGTCGCGGGCGAACGTCTCGCCGTAGCCTCCGAAGGACTGACGGTCGACCAGTTCAGAGGCCAGGCCCGCATCGGCGGCGATCTGGAGACCGCCACAGGGCCGGTCGGAGAGGACGACGACGACGGGAAGAGCTTCGGCCAGTAGCGCCTCCAGGATGGTCCCGGTACCCGATACGAGCACACCCAGGCGCACAAGAGTCACGCTACCAGCGCTTGACATCCTCCCGGCCGTGAACGACCGAGATTCCCGAACCATTGGCTCTCATGCTGCCACCGTCCGAGGGGTTGACGCTTCGACGCCATCAGCCACAGGACCCGAAGGTCCGGTGGGCTTACAATCGGCTCCACGTCCTGAGACCGCCAGCCCGGCGGCGAGGATGTTTCTGGCGGCGTTCACGTCGGCGTTTTCGGTGTAGCCGCAGGACTGGCAACAGAAAACCGCTTGGCTCTTGCGATTGTCATTTGCCGTGTACCCGCACTCCGAGCAACGCCGAGACGTGTACGCCGGATTGACGGCCACCACCACGACGGGCGAGGTGGAGGCCGATGCTTTGTCGTTCAGACGCTGGTGGAACAAGGCCCACGCCTGTGAATGAATGGACCGGTTGAGGGCCCGCTTCTGGGCCACCTTGCGGCCCGGGGTCTCCACCGTTCCCTGGGCTGAACGGACCATATTCTTCACCTTGAGAGCTTCCACGGCGATGAGGTCGTGGTCCTTCACCAGTTGCGTGGTGGTCTTTTCAAACCAATCTTTCCGGCGGTCGACCTCTCGGGCGGCCAGCCGGGCAACGGCCGACTTGGTCCGGGCCCGGCGACTGGACCCTTGGCCCTGGCGGGACATCTTCCGTCGTAGCCGCCGCTGGCGTTGGGCTTCTCCGGCCGAGAGGAGGGGCGGCATCGTGAGCAGCCCACCAGGCGAGGTGGCGACGCTGGCGGCTACGCCCAGGTCGAGGCCAACAGCGGAGTCGGTCGAGGTCCGATCAAACGGTGTCTGTGGTGCGGTGAAGCTCACATGCCAACGTCCGGCCCGGTCGAGGGTGACCCGGGCTGATGTCGCCGAACGAACATCGGACCACGCCCGGGTGAGCCGGAAGCGAACAGGGCCCACCTTCGGGACATGGACGGTGCCCCATTTGTGATTGAGCTTCGCCACCGACAGATCACGGACCCGGAAACCCTCGTTCTGTCCCGCCTTGCGCCAGGTGGGGCGCCGGTGCGTCCCACCCCACCAGTTCTTCAAGGCCTGGTCGAAGTCTCTGAGGGCCCCCTGCTGGACAACCGAGGACCCGAGGCCCAACCACGTCCCTTGCCGGGCTTCGGCTAGCTGTCTCATCCGAAGGGCGTTGTTCGGCGTCGGGCCATGGGCGGGGCGGTAGCTGTTGGCCTGTTCCAGGGCCAGGTTCCACACGAAGCGGGCGTCGGCGTTATGGCTCACCATCACCGCTACCGCCGCGGGATCGGGGTAGAGACGGAATCGAGCGGCCACAGGCAAGCACTCTATTGAGAGGGTGTTCACCCGGGCCTTGCTCGACGACATGAGACCGGTATTAGTCGCCATGTGTGCCGATTTCGATAGCGAACTCACCGAGTGTGACGGGGAGGACGATCACGTCCTCCTCTTGGTCGAGTACCCGCCGATGGTCCAGCTTTCCCGGTCGTGAACGGCAGGGCTTGCGCCGCCCCAAAAAAGGTCAGGAGAGTCCTTTCACCACTTCGACCATCTTCTCCCCCGCTTCCGTGGGGTTCTGGGCCACCAGCGCGCCGACCGCTTCCAGAGCCGCCATCTTGGCCTGGGCCGTGCCCTGGGAACCGGAGATGATGGCGCCGGCGTGGCCCATCTTGCGACCGGGCGGGGCGGTGACGCCGGCCACGTAACAGACGACCGGCTTGGTCATGTGCTCGGAGATGAACTTGGCCGCCTGCTCCTCGGCCGAACCGCCGATCTCACCGATCATCATGATGGCCCGGGTCTCGGGGTCGTCCTCGAAAGCGGCCAGGCAGTCGATGAAGGAGGTGCCGGGTACGGGGTCGCCGCCGATGCCGACACAGGTGGTCTGGCCCACCCCTTGTTGGGAGAGCTCGTGGAGGGCCTGGTAGGTGAGGGTGCCCGAGCGGGAGACGATGCCCACCGGACCACCGGCCAGGGCGATGTCGCCGGAGGTGATCCCGATGTTGCACTTACCGGGGGAGATGATCCCGGGGCAGTTGGGACCGAGGAGCCTGGTCTTCGGGTGGTTTCGACGGAGCTTGTTGAAGAAGAGGGCCTCGTCCTGGGCCGGGATGCCCTCGGTGATGCAGACGATGAAGGTGACCCCGCCCTCGGCCGCTTCCATGATGGCGTCGGCGGCGAACTTCGGCGGGACGACGACGAAGGAGGCGGTGGCCCCGGTGGCGTCGACCGCTTCGGCCACGGTGTTGAAGACGGGGACGCCCTCGACGTCGGTCCCGCCCTTGCCCGGGGTGACGCCGGCCACCACCTGGGTGCCGTAGTGGCGATTGCGGAGCCCGTGGAAACGGCCCTGGCCGCCGGTCAGTCCCTGGACGACGACCTTGGTGTTCTGATCGACGAAGATGCTCACTTCTTTCCTCCCGCCAGAGCCACGGCCCGGCGGGCCGCGTCGAGCATGGTCGGTTCCATGATGAGTTTGTCGGAGAGATGCTCGGCCAGGATGGCCCGGCCCGCTTCGGCGTTGGTCCCGTCCAGGCGGAGGACGATGGGTGAGGCGATGTCGACCCGGCGGAGGGCTTCGACCACACCGTTGGCCACCTCGTCGACCCGGGTGATGCCGCCGAAGATGTTGACGAAGATGGCCCGGACGGCCCCATCGGAGTTGATGACGTCCAGGGCGGCGGCCATGACATCGGCGTTGGCGCCACCACCGATGTCCAGGAAGTTGGCGGCCGTCCCCCCCACCTGGGTGACGACGTCGAGAGTGGACATGGCCAGTCCGGCGCCGTTGGCGATGATCCCGACCGATCCGGAGAGGCCGATGTAATTAAGGCCTTTCTCCTTGGCCAGCTTCTCGCGCTCGTCGAGCTCTTCGTCGTCGGCGTAGTCGGCCCATTCGGGATGGCGGTAGGCGGCGTTGTCGTCCAGGGTCACCTTGGCGTCCAGGGCGTGGACCCGGCCGTCGGTGGTGAGGATCAGGGGGTTGATCTCGGCCAGGTCGCAGTCGCCCTCGACGTAACAGGTGTAGAGCTTCAGCAGGAGAGCGGCGGCCTGCTCGCGGGCTTCGGTGTCGAGCCCGGCCGCTTCCACCAGACCGGCCGCCCGTTCCAGGGAGAGTCCGTCGACGGGGTCGACGTGGAGCCGGGAGATGGCCTCGGGGTCGGTGGCCGCCACCTCTTCGATCTCGACGCCGCCCTTGGCCGAGACCATGCAGAGGTGGAGCTTGGCCGCCCGGTCCAGGGTGAAGCTGGCGTAGTACTCACGGGCGATGTCCGACGCGTTCTCCACCCAGAGGCGGTGGACGGTGTGGCCGTGGATGTCCATCCCGAGAATGGCGGTGGCGTGACGGCGGACGGCGTCGGCGTCGTCGGCCAGCTGGATGCCACCGGCCTTGCCCCGGCCACCCACCTTCACCTGTGCCTTCACCACCACCGGATAGCCCGCCGCGTCGGCCCGGGCCACCGCCTCGTCCACCGTGTCGGCCACGCCGCCGGGTGAAATGGGTATGCCGAAGCGGGCGAAGTACTGCTTACCCTGGTACTCGTAGAGATCCACCGACTTGTTTCCTCTCTTCTACGGTCGTCATTGACAGGCGCCACGTGTGCGGGCCTCGTCCCGCCGCCGGTCCACCGTGAGGGGACGGCCACGGAGGTGGGGCCGAAGCGGCCCCCGGATCAGGGGGTCTCGGCCGGACCGAGCTCCCGTTGGTCGAGAGCGTCGGCCACCTCCTGGACGATGGTCTGGAGCGGAGCCCCGGGGGTGAAGACGGCGGCCACGCCCATCTCCTTCAGAGCCGGGATGTCGGCGTCGGGGATGATCCCGCCCACGATGACGAGGACGTCGCCCAGGCCTTCGGCCCGGAGGCCGTCCAAGACCCGGGGGACGAGGGTCAGGTGGGCGCCGGAGAGAAGCGAGAGGCCGACGGCGTCGGCGTCCTCCTGGAGAGCCACCTGGACGACCTGCTCGGGAGTCTGATGGAGACCGGTGTAGATGACCTCGAAACCGGCGTCCCGGAGGGCGCGCGCGATGACCTTGGCTCCACGGTCATGGCCGTCGAGGCCCGGCTTGGCCACGATGACCCGGTAGGGACGCTTCATCGGCCACTGAGTGTAGGCATCGACCCGTGGTCGGGCGCCAACGGGGCCGGATGCAAGGCTGGAATTTATGGGTGCCGGTGGTAGCGTCGCAGAGCCAGTCCGCTGGCTCTGAAGCCCATGGTGCGTCCCGTCAAAACCGAGCAGGAGGGTCCCGCACTGCTGCTCCTGCGGACGGCCCGGCCCCGGCAGTGGACCAAGAACCTCCTCGTCTTCGCCGCGCCGGGGGCGGCCGGGGTCCTGTCCCACGGCCACGATGTGGTCCGGGCCCTCGGGGCTGAGGTGCAGGCCGCGATCCATCTCGACGTCCCCCGCGAGGAGCTAATAGGTCGGCTGCTGGCCCGCGGTCGAGGCTCAGAGGACACCCAGGCTGTTATCGAGCACCGTTTGCAGGTGTACCAGGAAAATACCCTGCCCCTGCTCGAGTACTACGCAGGCCGCGAATGGATGTTTACCGTCAATGGTGACCGCCCCACGGATACCGTCCACGAGGACATCGTGGGGCGCATCCAGAAGCTGGCCTCCTTCATCGAATCGACTGGATGAGCAAACCTTGTCGAAGTAGTCCGGGTGCGTGTACAGCGCGGGCGGTAACGTCGCCCGGTGATACCGTCGGCGGCACTAGGGGC
>Ga0208357_1003172_pt1 | contig 10296 bp, 6 predicted proteins | sample NGESurdeep092012_6_FD_184487 | JGI IMG/M metagenome (GOLD analysis project Ga0208357, IMG submission 184487) | Arctic peat soil microbial communities from Barrow, Alaska - NGEE Surface sample F52-2 deep-092012 (SPAdes) | ecosystem: Environmental > Terrestrial > Soil > Wetlands > Peat ... | reverse complement strand
CGCCAGATCACGGGCTTCGTCGAGATGAACAATCGCGACGGGAAACTTGTCTGGCTGCCCATATCGCTGCACATAGTAAGGACCTTCGGCAGCCACAACATGAGCGCAGGTGATGAGGCCATGCGTCCCAAGGTTGAACGCCGTTCCTTGCGATTCATCCCCTTCGACAGCAAAGACAGCCCTCTCAAGAACACTGAGTTTCAGTTCGCGGGGGAGCATAGAAGGCCAAACATAGTCTGGTTGAAGGGCTGCATACTTTTCCAGCAGTGAAAGGTGCGTGCGGCTCTCGCGACCCCTGACCATCCCAAGATAGTCAATCCTGCCTTTCAGAATCTTCTTGAACAGGACAGCCGCGCCGGTGCCTGCAGACTTTCTCTCTTTATAGTCGAACTTCTCGAAGAAATGCGCCGCAGCCTCGTTCACTCCGAACTTTCCCCAGGCATGTAGCATGGCCCTGACCTGCCTCACAAACTCTTGAGGTACGTTCGGGAAGCGATTGGTCGTGATGCCGGTTACGACCTGCCGACCGGAGGAATGCTGTAGCCGACTCTTCTGCGGGTTGATGGCGAAACCATTGGAAGCGATGATTTCCAGAAGGCTGGCGCCGATCTGCAGTCCGCCGCCTGCTTCTTCTTCAGCGAAATTCGCAAGCGCTCTGGGAAACCTGTTCACGAAGGTCGAGAAGCTCAGATCGTCGACATATCGGCTGTAGGTGCATTTATGAGTGCGTGCTAGGACCTTGAGTTGACTGTCCATCCTCGCCACAAGCATGTTGGAAGTCACCGGCGAACTGGGAGAACCCTGTGGGAGAACTCCTTCGTAGCAGCATAGTCGGGCCAGAATAGTGGCTACCACCTTGTTTCGGCCGTAGGGTTTCGCCATGAACATTCCACGTACTCGGGCGAAAGTGATGGTCTCGAAAAACTTGGCAAGGTCGACGTTAAGAACGAAACGCGCCCGGCAGTGCATAGCGGCGTTCGATACGACACTGCGGTCCTCGATAAAGCCGTGCGCAACCGATGAGGGCGAATAAACAGCCTGCAGGACCTGGTTCAGCTTGCTCTGGATGATCTTCAGCCCTACGATCGGCGCGCGAATGGCTCGTACTCCGCCATGTTTTTTCTTGATAGTGAGGTTGGTGTACCTCTGCCCGGCGTGGGTGAAATGGTAGAGCTGATAGGGTGTGATTTCCAGAATAGCCGCAACACTCTCGAACGTCGTTAGCAACGCGAACTGGCCTGCGAGTTCCTCAGGCGTTTTGTTGAGCGAAGTGCTGGAAAATCTAAGAGAAGTGCCGGTCACGAGAGCAATTCACGCCTTCCTCCAACTCATAGTCAACACATAGCTGACTCAGTGCGATGCGAGCTACTTAGTACCGTTAGCATTCATGTGTCGCAGGATCAACGACACCCATAAAAAGCTCCGTGACCGGTAAATCGATGCTAATGGCTTACCCGTCAGCATGACAAGGAACCTGCAGTGCCATGCGGAGGAGGGAAGTTTGACGGACTCTCGATGTCGAAGCCGTTCATGGATAGCCGACGAGCTCCCGCCTTACACTTGACCTGTTTTGTGGGTGGTCATCTCCGAGCCACCGAGACAGGTGGTGCGATGCGAGTAGGCTGCCACGGCAGGGCTCGGGTGCAATCGACTGGTTGGCGGGACGCGGGAACTCGGTTATAGCTCGATAGCGTATCCTTCAAACTGAATGGAAGGAGCGTCGATCTCCGGCATAGAAATTTCCGCCATAGCCGGACCTGCAAACTGTTTCTGGACGGCAAGGTCAGGCGCGGCGGACTGATAGGCGTCCGAGGTGTATACGGTCAGCTCGTGGAGCTTGGCCGGAAGCTGGGAGAGGGCTTCGCGTTGTGCGGTAATCTGCTCGGCCTCACCGCTCAGTATGACGCGATCGAGAGCCAGGCGTTTCGTCGATTCGATGGCATAGCCATACTCAACGTGCTGCGCCTGTTCGGGGGTTAGCTGCAGGCTGGCTCCCGAATCAATTCTGACAGAGAGGCTGCCGTCCTCGTGGATATGCTCGATTGTGGCGAGATTGCCGATGCGGATTCCTTGGTCCCATTCGGAGCGGGTGAACTGAATGCGCTCACCCTCGGCGAGTTCGCGGTCCTCGGGGCTGTAGAGGGTTGCTTTGAGGCGCATCTTCCACTCGGTGGCAGGATTGTAGACGCGGGGGCTGTCATCCGCTCCGGTGACGGTGATGAGGTTCTTTTCGGCGTCTACGCCGGTCACTGTTCCGCAGGTGTTCGGGGCAACTCCCAGCTCATCGCTGCCCTTGCTGCCGTAGCGGATCACGTCTCCGACCTCATAGTTCGCGGCGATCTTGGCATCTTTGTCTGACAGGAGTTTGTCGATGAGGACGTTGGCGTTGATGGTTTCGCCTAACCTTCCTTGTTCGTGTAGATCCGCGCGAATGAGCCGGGTCAACTCTTCACGCTCCGTCTTATCTGGAGCGAAGATGACGGCGCGGTCTTCTTTGGAAGCATAATCCTGGGCCACCGCAGCCAAGCGGTGTTCCGGATCGCTGTAGACGTGGATGCGATTGGTATCCCGCAGGAGCATTGTGGCCGATTGCGGGTCGTCACGCCGGAAGCTATCCACTGCCTGACGCACATCGTTGAGGTCGAGGGCCGAGCCTTTCGAAACATCGGTGGCCAACCGCTCGCCCAGAGTGGCGGCGTCGTTGGTGTAGATGTGAGCGTCGTAGGCGGCTCGGGAGATGGCAACATAGGCCAGCCGATCATTAATAAGCGAACGACTGGAATCCGTGTCGATATTGGCGATCACGCGGTCAGCGGTGAGTCCCTGCGAGCTGTGGGACGTGACGGCATAGCCGTGGTCGAGCTGCCGGAACTCGGTTGGGTCGAAGGTCACTTCGCGTCCGGCTTTGGCGTCCATGCGCACGGTAATGGAGCGGCCCTCAAGGACGGTGATGGTGCCGAGGTCGCGATTGGCGATACCAAGATCGCGGTTCCCGGCAGTGAACTGGACGCGCTCGCCCAAACTGAAATCCCGGCTACGCTCTTCAAAGACATTCACGCCATAGAGTCGCTTTGGATCGTAGGAGACCTGTTCGCCGTCCTGCTTCTGGACGGTGAGCGTGTTTGTCCGGGCGTCCACACTGACCACGCGGGCCTCAGAATCCCGCTCAAAACCGAGAGCATTGCTGCCAGACTCGTAATGGATCATATCGCCGTGATTGTAGAGCGCTGCCCAGGTGCGGCCTGCGCCGGTGAGGTCGGAACGATGCGCGAGTGTCCGGAACTCGCGGCTGTCTGGGGAGAGCTGGCCAGTCCTTTGCAGCTCGGCGCGAATGGCTTCGTTGATCTGCTGACGGCTCCGGTTGTCCGGGGAGACGACAAGGGTATTTTCCGGTTGGGCGGCATAGTCCTTGGCGATGGCCGCGATACGATCTACGCTGTTCTTTACCTCGGTCACGCGGCCCTGCTGGGCCAGCAACTCGACGCCCTTCTCTGTCTCTCCGGTGGCAAGGTGCTGGACCGCTTTCAGCAGCTCCGCATCCCTTTGGCGCATGATCTGGTCCAGTTGCGAGGTTTGCATCCCGGCCTGCTGCATCTGCTCGAAGGGCTTGCCGGCCTCTACGCCCTGATGCTGGCGAATGTCGCCGACGACCAGAACCCGGTCCTCGCGCGAGAGCTTCTGAAGGAAATCCCGCATTTGCTTCGAAGAGGCGAGCGAGGATTCGTCGAGCATATAAAGGCGGCGCTGACCCGGCGCATCCTCAGCTTTGCGGGCGAGGAAGCTCTGTAAGGTGCTCGCCTCAATTCCGGCCTCGCGGAGCTGGCTAGCAGCGCGAGACGTGGGCGCAAAACCCTCCACCTTGTAGCCTTTTGCCTCCGCTCCTTCGCGCATAGTTTCGAGGCTCGCGGTCTTGCCTGAACCGGCCAGCCCCTGAAGCCCATGAACGCGGTCCGTCGAGGTCAGTACCTCATGAACAACACGGCGCTGGGCGTCGTTTAGAAAGCTCCGCGTATCTGCCTGGGCGAAGGCTTCGCGTTCCGTCATCATTGGCGCAAGGGCGTGTCTGCCGTCCCGAACCTGCTGGATATTGGCACGCTCGGCGGCGAGCATTTCGGGTGTTGTGTAGCGCTGCGCGGAATCGTATGTCCGCTGACTAACTGGTCGAAACTGGCCGTGCTCACGGCGTGCCGAGAACTCATCGCGGACTTCGGAAAAAGTCGCCTCGCCCATGCTGCGCCGGAGTGCGACGGTCATGATCGCCCGCTGATCGGCAATGGCCTCCCGCTCGAAAAGATGATCGCGGGCGAAGGTCATCGCCTCCTGAGCACGGACGGGGGAAGGCTGACGAACGCCCTGCTCTATGGAGCGTTGCCGCGCCTCTGCAACGACACGGCTCGCCTCATTGCCGTACTCGGCGGCGACCTCCCGGTGCGCCTTCAACACCTGCTCTTTGGTGAGATCTTGTTTCTTTTCGCGGGTGGCGTGCGCGGCAATCTCTGCTGCCTCGGGACCCTTAAACCCATTCCGCTCCAGGTGTTCCCTGATCTTTTCGGAACGGGGACTGGACGCATCAAGGTATTCCTGCGAGTAGCCTTTGATCTCAGGGGCGCCGGATCGCCCACGTTCCAGTTCATAGCCAAGCTCGCGGAGCTTGTACATCAGGTGCGATTGGTACACCGCCGTCGCGTAGCTCTGGCTTTCAAAGAATGCCCGCTCCTGCAGGGCACGGGTAGAGCCGTCCGCCCGTTCGGTCACGTTGAAGACAACGGCATGGGTGTGGAGCTGGGGAGCGGCATAGCCGTCGACCGGACGGGCGGTGTCGTGTTCGAACTTGGCTGCGACAAACCGCCCGGTTTGCTCGCCGGGATTATTGCCGCCTATCCGCGCTTGGGTGTACCGCTCCAGCTCGGAGAGCGCGGCGGTGACCGCCTCCCGGTGAGCCAGGCGCACACGCTCATCGCCGCCAACAAGTGCGGTGAGTGACATAGACTTCGGGGCGGAGAAGGTAGCATCCCAACCGGCCCGATGCTCCACGGTTTTGGTGATGGAGCCATCCGAGTTGGTCTGTTCACCAGCGATGCGATGCTTCACCATCTGCTCACCAGTTTGCGGATGCTGGCCATCGGCGAGAGCCATGAAGTCGGCTTTGCTGACGGTTCCCGTGAGACCGAGCCTGTTGGCCAATTGTCCCTGCCACTCGCCTAGCGGGGCGTCGTCTTTGGCGTAGTAGCTCTGCGTCTCGGACACGAAATCCTTCGTGTGATACGTGCTCGCCTGCGAGGCATTAAGTGCCTTCGAAATCGTCAGCATCGGGGCTGCTCCAGAGAGAGGCTGAATTGCTCATCGTCGTAAGGCGGGATATGGGTATGGTGCTGAGGATCGTGCAGCGGAATTAGGTACGGGTCTAAATCCGTGAGCATGTTCGGGTCGGAGGTGGTCTGCTCCGGTTGTTCTTCGGCCCGCTTGACGATATCGGCCCACCCCTCTTTGACCGCCTTCAACTCGTCTTCCGAGAACTCGCGGCCTTGCGCATCCAGCGAATCGCGGAACTGTTGCAAATCCTGGAGAAACTCGGTCGCGATGGCAGCGGTGCCGCTGAGCTGCGCCACCGACTGCGCGGTGGTCTGCGCGTTGGAATTTTCCTCGGGTCCAGCCCAAGCCAGCGTGAGGGCGCGCCGGTACTGCGCACCTCCTTTCTGTTTGGGTTCCTGTGAGTCGTTGGCTTCGGGTCTGGGCTGGGCCGGCGTCTCTGGTTGCGTCAAAGGTTCAGCCGGAGTCGAGGATCCTGCCGGTGTCAGCGGCTCTAAGGTGCGGCGATCGAACTTCAGTTTGTCGTCGGCGTTTTCGCGAGGAATAAACGCATCCGTCACGGTCGGCAGGCCGTGATAGTCGAAGTCGAAGCGGGCGATCCGATTGCCAAGCTTGAGATACGCGCGGCGGTCGTCCAGACCAGAGATTTCAGACGCCATCACCAAAGGCTCAATCTGCCTGTCGATGGTGTAGTTCTTACCCGCGCGGGAGCCGTCGAAGTGCGTCTCCTTCAGACGCTCGATCTCGACCTTGCCAAGCGTGTCGGAGATCCATTCGGCGGCTTTGCCCTCCGTGGTTTTCATAAAGATTTTGGTGGCGGGCTGACTCAACATCACCTCGGCGATTTTGCCGTAGATGTCCTCCAGTTGAGCACGGCCCTGGAAGCCGACCACGAGCGGATTTCTAGACTTACGGCTCTCTGTCATGGCGCTGTGGAGCTGGGGCAGTTTCTGCAGACTGGCCAGCTCGTCGATCACAAACCAGACCTGCTTTTGCCCCGGTTTGGGAATCTCCATCAAGCGCATTACGAGGATGTCGATCCATAGCGAGATAAGTGGACGCAGCACCTCGCGCTGAGACTTCTTGGAGGTGATAAAGATCCAGCCCTCGCGCTTTTTGGCCCAATCCGTTGCGTTCCAAATCGACGTGGTTTCTTCCTTCCTCGGCAGCAGACGGAGGCTCTGCGCGACCAGGCCGAGACTGGCCAGAACACCCGCGGCCTGAGGGCCAGCTTTGCGGTCGATATAGAACGCCATCTCCGTTCCCTTGACCTTCTTTTGCAGGAAACTTTCATCGGCCATCCATTGCGCCAGCGTGTGCGGCGTCGGGCCTTCGCGAAGCAGGTGGGCGAAGATCTGAGCGGGCGTCCGGTAGAAAAACTCCTTGTTCGAACTGTTGGAGCTGCCGCCCGATGGCTGGTACAGGGACTCTGAGATAGTCGTGGCTTCCTGATTGCTCTCAATCTCCATGGCAGGCGACCAGAACGGGCACCGGGCATCGAGCGGATTGAGGATAATGTCGCCGCGTTTTTCGTCGTAGAACCGCTGCACGAACTCCGCGGCCGGGTCATACACAATGGCCACGTCGCCACGGTCCCGAATCTGCCGAAGTAGCTGCATGATGAGGGTGGTCTTACCTGCACCGGTGTCCCCCATCATCTGGAAGTGCTGGGACTCTTTGCCTGGCGGAATCCGCATCAGCCCGGTCATTTCCGTAGTCTTGAAACCGAGTCCCAGATGAGCTTGGTTGCCGCCCTTCTGACTGGCTCTCCATGCACGGAACTCGCCCAGGGGATGACGCCAGAACTCGCGCATCACGGCGCGGTGGAACTCGCGCGGGCTCATCATCTCGGGGCCTCGGAGGACGCGGCCATACTTGATAACTTTGAGCCGCTTGAGATCTGCTGGCACGGCAAACCAGAGCATGATGGCGAGCAGTACCCCTGTCTCGATGTAGCTCAGAAGGAACAGGCGCTGAACGCTCTCGCCTTTGAAAAATGTGAAGCGAAGCCAACGGTATAGCGAGGCGTCCTGGAACTTCTGCGGAAGACTCCGCCCGAACGATCGATAGCCCTGCGCCTGCGGCAGCAAAGTGAGCTGGACGGGTACGGTCTTCCCGTTCGGAAGCGTCGTTTGGCCGTCCTCGAAATCAACAGGCAGGGCAAGGCGCGGTTGCCGCCTTTTCGCTCCTTCGAGATAAAAGAGCCGGTACTCGCCGGCCTGATGCAAGGCCGTCCCTACGGCTGCGCGGAAGTACTCCGTGAAGTAGCTTCGCTGCATGATTGGCATGGAAAACGCGACCCTCTGCCATACGAAAAAGCAAAGACACATGAGCGCAACTCCAAAGGCTGTGAAGGTGTACACCGGCACGGTCGGCGGTGTAATGAGGGTCTCTTTTCTTCCCCAGCTCGATGCCATGACTTAGTTCTCCTTTGTGGTGTTCAACCGTTCTGTTTGCTCTGCCAGCTCCCGAGCAATCCGCCGCTTCACCTTCTGCACTTCCGCGTGGATTTTCGTGTACTCGGCTTCGGGTAGAGCGCGCGTCTGCCCGATCATCTTCAGCATGTTGACCAGCAACATGCGCGTGGCGACGAGTTCAACCAGAACCACGTCAGGGCCGTTGCGCTGGGCGGCTTCGATCAGAATCTCGCGTGCCCATTCGCTTACCGCTTTGCCGTTGTGGGCGGCGGCGTTTTCAAGCAACCTTAATTCCGGTTCAGTCAATTTGGAGTTGACGGAGAACACCCTGCCGCTTCGCCCGCGGGAGCGGCGAAGCTGGGTGCGGAGGTCAAGGCTATCGGGAGACGCTGTGAGGCTCATGAATACCTCGGTGATGCTGGATTCCTATAGGAACTTGAAGATTCCTATAGGAATCCGATACACGGTAAGGGATTGATTCAAAAGCGGATTCCTATAGGAATCCACTTTCGGCTGAAACGACACCCTACTAGGGATGGAGTGTCTACGTTCTTCCGGCGCGCAGCGCCGTAGTGGCTCCGCCACTGCATTCGCAGCGGGATCATGATTTCGATCCCGCCACGAATACTGCTGCTTGTGCTGGCGATGATGCAGCGGATACCGGCTTCTTTACGGGAGACTCCGCTGCATCGGTAGCTGGCGCTCTGCGGATGCGAAGGGTCGAAGAAGCCTGCTTCGCTTGCGGCGTCTTCAGGAAGTCCTGGAAGTCACGATCCTTAGAAAAGACATAAGCAAGCGCCTGTTCCACGACATCATCTGCTGATGCGCGGATGAAAGCGGCGTACTGATCGACCTGCGTAGCGGTTGAGTCAGTGAGCCGGATAGAGGCACTGACCTGGCGGGTTTGGATGACTTCGAGTAGTGGCATGGCATTCTCCTGTGGGTGATAAATTCAGGCAACCTTGTTGCGTACAATCATGCGTTGTGCCGTGGCCGCAATCTCCCGCGCACGGGCTAAGCAAAGTGCTGCGGGAATCTCAGGCTGTCTGCGGCTTTCAAGCATCGCGATTACGTCGGCGATGGATGCGCCTTCTATGAACCAGAGACGGGCGGAAGCCATATCGACTGTGCGCTGGGCGTAGTAGGTGGGATTGGGCTTATCGGAGCGGCGCGAAGCCAGCTCCAGAGTGAGCGTCACGGCGTCTTTGCCGTGGGCAAGCTCACGCGAGACCCAAGCCCAGTCGTGCTCGGAGTTGGTCTGCATATCCCGGCGTATCGGCTGCTGCGGGATAGGTGGGATCATGCAGGCTTCGCGCAGGACGTACAGGTGAAAGTCATCCGGCTGATAGGTCGCATCAGAGAGGTATTCGACCGTGACGAGCTGCCCTGGATCGTACTTGCAATTCCTGAATCCCGGGATGCGAAGAACCCGGTTGCAGTCCGTGCAGGAGATGTCGCCATGAAAGGCCATTGCGAGGAGCTTGAGCGTCATCTCCTGCGTGTAGAAATCGAAATCTTTCACGCGCCACAGCACCTGGTATTTGCCGGCCGATGTGGAGACGATCACGTTCGGCTCCGGTACAAGGTCAGAGGCCCGGAGCGCAGCGAGCCGGGCCTCTCCATTCACGTCGATGTCGATATAGAGATGGCGAATGGAAGCGATGCAATCCTTGGTGCGCTTCCGACTGCCCGAGAGCAGCGGATTGGCAGCCACGTAGATATTCGCTCCATGGTGGTTTTCATGAGCGAGCCAGCCACGGTAACGGGGCGCGAGCGCACGTTCCAGAGGAACGATGCGCTGCTGTATCTTTGCGGTGCTCTCGTTGCGAAGCAAGAGAGCGATCGTGTTCCCCGGAGCGAAGCAACGGGCAAGAAAGTCCTGGGCTGTTTCGTTCATCTTGATACCTCCAATCCGTCCCGTACTGCGAGCGCGATGCCATGGGCCTTTAGCAGCCGAAGAGCCCGGCTCGATGCCGGACTCTTCGGAGACGAGGAAGGGCCTATGCGGCCTCTTCCTCGCTCAGTTCTTCGTCGTCCTCCGCAGCCGCTTTGGCGGCACGGTCCAGCTTGAGAATCGAGTTCACCCGGATCTCCCAGATGGTCTGCTCCGAGTTCGTCTTCTTGCTGTCATACTTCCGGCTGCGCAGCTCGCCCTCGACCTGGATATGAGCGCCCTTCTTGAGCGTGGCAGCGAACTCTCCGAGCTTGCCGAAGACCACGCAACGGTGCCATTCGGTGTGCTCGATGTACTTGCCGTCCTTCTTGTAGGAGGACTTGGTTGCCAGCGAGAGAGTGGTGAGGCTGCGGTCGTTGTTGGTGCGAACTTCTGCATCAGCGCCGGTGAATCCGATGAGGGTGACTTTGTTTGAGTACATGGTGGTAATCTCCGTTTCGTTGAATTTCCCGTATCCTGCTCGGGTCACACTAGGCGAAGCCAAGCGAGAGGCCCCGCCTCCCAAGGCCGAAGCTCTGCATTTACGGAGGGTCCGTCGCAGACGGAAACCGTAACCCGCAGGGTGGCGTAGCCAAAGCAGAAGAGCGAGCCTGCCGCAGGGCGGCGGATAGGCCC
>Ga0208357_1003171_pt1 | contig 10298 bp, 8 predicted proteins | sample NGESurdeep092012_6_FD_184487 | JGI IMG/M metagenome (GOLD analysis project Ga0208357, IMG submission 184487) | Arctic peat soil microbial communities from Barrow, Alaska - NGEE Surface sample F52-2 deep-092012 (SPAdes) | ecosystem: Environmental > Terrestrial > Soil > Wetlands > Peat ... | reverse complement strand
CCCCGAGGCCATCCGCCGTATCAGTTGCGATGCCACAATCTCGCTCGCTCTCGATGACGCCTTCGGCCACACCATGTTCGAGGGCCGTGCCCGTCGATTCCCCACCGGCGCCCAACGTCGGGAGGCGCAGCGTCGCGATCGGCGATGTCGATTCCCCGGATGCGAGAACTCCAAATTTACCGACGTACACCACATTGTGCATTGGGCCGACCAGGGGCCAACCGATCTCGAAAACCTCGCCACCCTGTGCAGCCATCACCATCACCGCGTCCATGAGAAGGCCTGGCAAGTGAAAGGCAACGCCAACGGCATCTTGCGCTTCATCGGGCCGAGTGGCCGGGTGATGACCTCCCGCCCGTCGCCACTCTGGACGAGACGCAAGGAATGAGCTAGGCGGGACCCCCAGGAACGGCCAATGGTCGGCTCGTCGGTGCTCCGATAGGACTCGGCGACAGCCGGGTCGGCAAAATCCCAACTCAAGCGCGGTTAGGTCACGCCGACGGCGACCCTCCGCACCACCTCCATCCAGGCCGTTAGTCCGTCGACCACCAGCCCGTCCACCTTTCCTCGGTCATCGGCACGCCGAAGCGCCACGGCGTCGCCGAACAGCGGCAACGCCTCGAAGCGGGCGCGCTCGTCAGATGACATGGGTCCGCCCTGCAAGGACAACGAGGTCACGCTGCCGGCGGAGAGCCCTCCCCCGTACGTGCCCCCGCTCGCCACGAGATACCGCTTGGCCGCCACATGCAGGCCCACCAACCCGGCCACCTGCTTCCCCAGCGCTCGCCGCACCCCCGCCGCACCGGCCGCGTCGTGTTCAGCGTCACCGACCCCGGGCAGCAAATGCCCGATGTCGTGCACCAGGCCCGCCACGATCAGCGCGTCATCGTGCTCGCCCTTGCCTCGCTCCGCCACCTCGGCCCGCAGCAACGTCGCCGTCTGCAGCGCGTGATCGAGGTGCGTGAACGACGCCCCCTCCTCCACCGGCTCCCCCGCTGCTCCCGACGCCAAGAGCTGGGCAATGTCGTCGACCGTCAGATTCGTCGGGTTCACCGAGCCATTCTTCCCTCACCCAGCGTGGCGGCGGGCCACCCGGCTGAACACTACGGTTGCGTCTCGTGCCTTGGACCCCTCCGCCGCGTAGCCCCTGGGCCGAGAAGCTCATCGCCCTGGGCCAAGGCATCGGTGATGACGGTCGCTCCCTCATCTCCCTCGAGCCCGACCTGCTCCGCCAGTCGGCCCAAGAAACCACCGGGTTCGACGACTTCGGTGACACCTGGTGGGAGGAGCCCTTCCACCGCCTCTGTCGCTCCCTGAACGAGGAGGCCCGACTCCATCTGCCCGGCCGCCTCCGCACCCGGGGCGAACTGCAAATCATCTTGCAGAATCGGCTGCGCCTCGTCGATCTGTGGCGCGAGGAGCCAGCCATCGCCAATGAACCCATTCATGCCCCGATCGTGGTCACGGGACTGGGGCGGTCTGGTACCACGCTCCTCCACGAGCTCCTGGCCAATGACCCCGATAATCGCCCACCCCTCCTGTGGGAATTCCTCCACACGGTTCCCGCCGGCGAGCGGTCCCGGGCCGCAGTGGGCAATCCCGGCCATCGGCCTCAGCTCTGTGACGACGAGATCACCCTCATGGACGAAATCGTCCCCGCTTTCACCACCATGCACGAGAACGGCGGCAACCTTCCCACTGAGGACATCTTCGGTTTCGCCCACCAATTCTCGAGTGACATGTACACCGGTCTGTACAACGTCGCCGAGTACACCATCTGGAGGAGTGCGCAGGACCAGGCGCCCATCTACGACTGGCTCCGCCGCATGCTCCAGACCATGCAGTGGGCCACCCCCACCACCCGGTGGGTCCTCAAAGCACCGTCCCACCTTTCTGCCCTACCTCTACTCTTCGCCACCTTCCCCGACGCCAAGGTGGTCATCACCCATCGCGACCCCCTCCGGGTGGTCGGATCATTGGCCGATTTGATGGCCACCCTCCACTACATGCATTCGAACCACGTCGACCATGCCGTCCTGGTGGAGTTCATGTGCATGGGACTCGAGCACGTCATGGACGAGGTGACTGCCGAGCGGGACAGCGGCGCTCTCCCCCAAGACCAGATCAGCGACGTTATCTATGACGACCTCGTCAAGGATCCCTTGGCCACCATCGAGGCGCTCTACCGGCGATGGGAATACCCACTCAGTGAGGAGTTCCGCAAGAACCTCGAGTCGTATCTCGGCAGTCGTCACACCAATCGGACGAACCGTCACGATTACTCCTTCAGCGACACCGGCCTCGATCTGGCCACCCACCGGGCCCTGGTCGCCCCTTATCAGGAGCGATTCGGGGTCCGCTCAGAGGTCTCCTGACGGCGTTCCGGCGACCGGCGACCGGCGACCGGCGACGATCTAGGCCCTGGTCCCGCCCGGGCGTGGTACGTCCGCCACCGACACCAATTGGGCCGTCGGATGGGGCGGACCATCGGCCAGCACCCAACGGACCAGCATGTAGCCCTCCAGGCGACCTCCCGTATCGAGCCAGTTCTCCACGCCGGGCCCAGGATTCTCGGCCGCGATGACCATCTGCCAGCTCCCATCAGCCGATCGCCGTGCGGTCTCGTTGTTGAGCGCCGTGGTGGTGTAGCGGTAGTCGAAGCTCTCCATCCAGGGCGAGGTCAGCGTCAGGCCCCAGTAAAGGAACGGCCGGTCCGGCTCGTGCACCGTCACCACCAGGGCCTGACCGGGCTCCAACCGGAAGCGGCCACCGTGGTAGGTCATCTCGGCATTTGAGTGCGAACGCACCTCGTCGTCCTGCGCCGCCACGTGCTCCGAGCCGGCCGTCCCGCCGAATGTGTTCATGTTCGTTGCCGCGTCGTGCCACATCTGGACGGCCGTTCCCCCGACGAACTGCAGGAACATCGCGGCGAACTCGAGCTTGGGGGCCAGCTCGTCTGATGAGAGCATCGGTGGCGGGACTTCCCCCACCAGCTCCATGCGCAGGTTCGACAGGCGATCGGGCGTCTTCCACCAGTGCGTCTCCCGGATGGCCAGCTGCGCCGTCCCGGGCTCCAAGACGATCGAATTGCGGGGCCGGGGGTCGGGCATGTCCGAGGCGGGGGCGATCAGGATGTCGACCTCCCCGTTCGGGCCGATGTCGTACTCATCGATATGGGTCTGGGTCTGCGTCCCCGTGCGCCCCCCCACCTCCCCCTGCCCGAACGGCGTGCCAAACGTCATGCCCAGATAGGCGCATTGGCCGCGGGTGCCGGTAAGGCGGTACCTGCGGGTGTCATCGAGGACGCAGAAGAGGTAGTTGACGTCGGGATTGTCCACGAGGAGCTTGCGGTACTCGTCCTGGAGCCGGAAGAGCTGGGGGTGGAGCGGGTCGGACTTCTCGACCAGCCACTCGAGGGCCAAGGTCGAGAGCCGAGTCACCCATCGGTACCCCTCGGCCGTGTCGACATCGGTGCCCGGGACCCCGGTCGCCTGCACCATGGTGTCCAGGGCCGCGCGCTGGGCGTTGATCCAGGCGTCGAATGCTTTGGCAAGTGGGTCCATACCGCGACGCTACCGTTGGCGCCGTGACCCACGTGGCCCATGCGCTCGCCGAGCCCCTCCCCCACCTGCCCGAGAGGCGGCCGGGGTCCATCCGCCGGACCAGTCATCTCGAGGTCCTTGCCCGGCCCGATGGTGGCTTCGAGCTCACCGGTGTCGCCTGTCAAGGCGATGACACGGCGTCGTGCCGGGCGACGCTTTCCGCTGACCTGACCCTGGTTCTGCTCGATCTGGTGCCCGACTCCCCCAGGTCCGCCGGACTGGTGGGCCGCCGCGTCGGTCGGGGCTTTCGGGCTGCGGTCGACCAGGTGTGCGAGCCGGAGAGCCTGCTCTCGGTGCTGCTGACCGAGCTTCCGGTCGTGGCCATGTTGGCTGGATACGGCACCCTCTATTCCGGGCTGCTCCCCGGTCCCCTCTCCGATCAGTTCATCGACGGCATGCCCGTCGACGTCTGCGCCGGTTGGGCCGAAGCTGGATCGATGATGGTGCACATACGAGGGCAACGGGAGGTCCCGACCCCCGATGGACCCGAAGTGCCGGCCGATCGAGAGGGTTGGCACCCCATGCCCGACCTGGTCGCCGGGGCGCTGCGTCGGCAGCGTCTGATCGAGCGGACCGGCGACGAGGTGTGGGCCATGTTCCGAGACACGTACGCCCGCCCGGATGGCACCACCTCGGTACTGCACGAGTACACGGTCAAGGCCCTCGTGTCTGACGACAGGTCTGATGACATTTCCAGCGACGGCGACGGGGGCGGGGACAGGGGCGGCGGGGGCGGTCGGATCGTGGCCTGCGTGGCCACGCCCCGGGTGCTGCCCTGGGCCGAGTGCCCGCAGGCCGCCGCCAGCGCCGGGCGCCTGGTCGGTCAACAGGTGGGCGATCTCAGGGCTCTGGTGAGGGACGACCTAGTGGGCACCTCAACGTGCACTCACCTCAACGATCTCCTTTCCTCCCTCTTCCAGGCCGGACGGCTCGTCGGATGAGCGTGGCCAGGCGGGACCCGGTGGATTTGGAATCAGAGCTGGGATCGGTGGGATAGGTCGGGGTCGGGTTGGATCGGTCAGGATCGGGCTGGGTCGTCCGGGGACGAGAAGTCGCCTGATCCGGGACGTAACGGATAGGTTCAGACCACGACATAGAGACGACTTAGATATGGACGTAGGCAAGACGCAGGTCTGACGAGAGAACGGGCCTGACGAACTGGCTACCGGGAGGAACCACGTGACCGACACCGCGACGCCCCTGCAAACCGATGATCTCCTGAGCGAAGTGCGCTCATGGCTGCAGCAGAACTGGGATCCCGACCTCACCGTCGGTGAATGGTGGGAGCGCCTCGGCCTGGCCGGCTGGTCAGCCCCCAGTCTGCCCAGCAATGCCTACGGCAAGGGGATCCCTCGCACCGACGCCGTGGCGCTGTCGAACGAGATCGCTGGCTTCGGTGCGCTCGGTGCGCCGGCCGGCCTCGGCCTGCTGCTGGCCGCCCCCACGATCGCCGCCCACGGCTCGCAGGAGCAGATCGACCACTACGTTCGCGAGATCGTGACCGGGCAGAAGGCGTGGTGCCAGCTCTTCAGCGAGCCCCAGGCCGGATCCGACCTGGCCGGCCTGCAGACCCGGGCCGTCAGGGACGGCGACGAGTGGATCATCAACGGGCAGAAAGTCTGGACCTCGGGCGGGCAGTACGCCGACCTGGGGATGTTGTTGGCCAGGACTGACGTGGACGTGCCGAAGCATCAAGGCATCTCGTACTTCGCCTTCGAGATGCTCCAGGACGGAGTCGACGTCCGGCCGCTCAAAGAAATGACCGGACACACGCTTTTCAATGAGGTGTTCATCACCGACGCCCGGGTGGCCGACGCCGCCCTCATCGGTGGCCTCAACCACGGGTGGGCCGCCGCCAACACCACGCTGATGAACGAGCGGGCCGGTCTGGGTTCGGGCGGCGGCAACGCCGCCGGCGGCGGGTTGGCCCAACCGGGCACCGTGACGGGCGCGCTCCCCAAGCGGGTGGGCGACTTCGTCCAGGCCCCGACCAACGGCAAGGCGGGCAAGTCGGGTCAGTCGGGTCAGTCGGATGGGGCCAGCGGTCGGCGAAGCGGCGGCGGCGCGCTGACCGCCATGCGGGGCGGCGCCGGCATGCTCATCGGGCTGGCCCAGAAGAACAAGGTGAACGGTGATGCCGGCATCCGACAGGATCTGGTCCGCCTGTACACCTTGGGCGAGCTGGGGCGGTTCAACGGCCTGCGGCTCAAGGCAGTCAAGGAGCAAGGCGGCGACATCCCGGGCATGCCGAACGTGTCAAAGCTATCGATGAGCCAGATCGTGCGACTGACCCGTGACGTCGGGCTGCGGATTGCCGGGCCGTCGGGCATGCTGCACGCCTACAACGCCGACGACAAGGCCTCGCTGTCGCAGGCGACCGGCGACCCGTTTGCCGGGAGCGTCACCGAGATGGCGCTGTTCGCGCAGGCGCCACCCATTTACGGGGGGACGGACCAGATCCAGCGCAACATCATCGGTGAGCGCGTGCTCGGGCTGCCGAAGGAACCCAACAACGACCGGGCGACCCCGTTCTCCGAGCTTCCCAAGAACGCCTGATCCGGCCTGAGTCTGAGTCTGAGCCTGAGACCTGATCCGGGGGGATGTTCGAGGGCATGACGGGGGTCGATCGGACGTTGCGGGGGGCGGCGGCGCTGGTGGGGGTGGCCGATGACGTCTCGCCGACCGGGGAGCTCGAACGCACCGGCCGGGAGCTCGAGGTCGCCATGGTCCTGGCCGCCCTCGATGACGCCGGGCTGGCCCTGGGCGACGTCGATGGGGTGTGCCACGCGGAGTCGGCGATGGGGCTGGCTGAGTATCTAGGGATCGCGCCGACGTTCACCGACTCGACCATGACCGGCGGCTCCAGTTACGAGGTCCACCTCGAGCACGCCGCTGCCGCCATCGCCGCCGGGCTGTGCAACGTGGTGATCAGCGTCTACGCGTCGACACCGCGCAGCGATCGGAGGCGCCAGCGTCAGGTGCCGAGGCGGGGGCTGGCCGGGCCCAACCCGATGGTCGAATGGGAGTGGCCGTTCGGGTTGCGCATGCCTATGGGTCCGTACGCGCTGGCGGCTTCGCGGCACATGTACGAGTTCGGCACCACCTCCGAGCAGCTGGCCCAGATCGCCGTCAGCACCCGTGACTGGGCCGCCCTGAACCCACGGGCCCGCTACCAGACGCCGATCACGGTGGACGACGTGTTGGCGTCCCCGCTGCAGAGCAGCCCGCTCCATCTCCTCGACTGCTGCCTGGTCACCGACGGGGCCGGTGCCTTCGTGATGACCAGCGCCGAGATGGCGCTCTCGTTGCGCAAACCGCCCGTCTACGTGTTGGGCACCGGCACCTGCCACGACCACCTGATGATCACCCAGATGCCGGACCTCACCACGACGCCGGGTGCGGTATCGGGGTCCCGTGCGTTCGAGGCGGCCGGGATCACGCCAGGGGACGTCGACGTCCTCATGGGTTACGACAGCTTCACCATCACCGCCCTGCTCCATCTCGAAGACCTCGGCTTCTGCGCCAAGGGTGAAGGCGGCGCATTCGTTGAGGACGGCAAGCTCGGACCGGGTGGATCCCTGCCCATGAACACCAACGGTGGCGGCCTGTCGTTTACTCACCCCGGCATGTACGGGATGTTCCTCATTGTCGAGGCCGTCCGTCAGTTGCGGGGCGAAGCCGAAGCCCGCCAGGTCGATCGGCCCGAGATCGCGGTGGCCCACGGTTCGGGCGTGGTGCTCTCGTGCATGTCCACGGCCGTGTTGGGGACCGAGGCGACACTGTGACGGCCGGGGGCGACAGAGAAGCGAGGGCTGGGGTGGCGGCGGCGGCCGGGGCTGAGGGGCAGGACAGGCTGGTCGAGCCCGTCAAGCCGGTCGAACAGGTCAAGACGGAGCGGACCCGGATGGAGCCGCCGGTGGGTGCCGAGAGCGGCCTCTTCTGGGAGGCCACCCGGGAGGGAACGCTACTGGTGCAGTGGTGTACGTCGTGTGATCGGGGGATCTTCTACCCGCGGTTCTTCTGCCCGTACTGCGCGGCGGACGGGCCGGACGACTCGGCGGCGGACCAGTCGGACCAGTCGGGTCAGTCAGACGGGTCGACGCTGGAATGGCGCACGGCCAGCGGTCGGGCCATCGTCCATGCGGCCACGATTGAGCACAATCCAGCGGCCACCGGCGCCACCTTTTCGCATGGTGAGCCCTACGTCGTGGCACTGGTCGACCTCGATGAGGGTGTGCGCATGATGACCAACATCGTTGGCTGTGCGCCCGAGGACGTCCGCCCCGGCATGGCGGTGACGGTGACCTGGGAGCCCCTCTCGGACGGTCGGCAACTGCCACTCTTCACACCGACGGCGACGCCGGCGTGAAGGATCGGGCCGCCGCGGCAGCCGAGGGCATGCTGCTGGCCTGGTGGGCGGCGAAGGGGCCCGACCGTCCGGCCGTCATCACGGCGTATGGCAACCGCACGTTCGGTGAGCTCAACGCCAACATCAACCGCCTGGTCCGGGCGCTGCGGGCACGAGGCCTCGCCCCCGGCGACAGCGTGGCCCTCATGTGCACCAACCGGCCCGAATTCCTGGAAGTGCTCTACGCGGCGCAGCGCTCCGGACTGCGGCTGACACCGATCAACTGGCACCTCACCGGCGAGGAGGCGGCGTACATCGTCGCCAACTGCGAGGCCAAGGCATTCATTGGAGCGACCGAATTGGGCGACAAGATCGCGGAGGCGGGTGCTGCTGCGTCGGGGGCTGTGTCGGCGGCGGGAGCGGGAGCGGTCCGTCTGGCCGTCGGCGGCGACCGACCGGGGTTTGCGTCATACGACGAGGTGATCGCCGCCGAAGACGGGGCGGACATCGACGACCCGGTCATCGGCACCCAGATGCTCTACACGTCGGGCACCACGGGTCGCCCCAAGGGCGTGCACCGCGAGGGCCAGGCGCCCAGCGCGCTGGCCACCGTCAACTTCTGCGGCTACGACGAGGACTGGGAGCGCAGCGCCGACGTCCATCTGTGCACCGGGCCGCTCTACCACGCCGCCCCGCTGGCCTTCTCGATCGCCATACCGTTCATCTACGGCGTGCCCATCGTGATCATGGAGCACTGGGATCCGACCGAGACGCTGCGGCTCATCGAGCGGCACGGGATCACCCACACCCACATGGTGCCGACCATGTTCCACCGCATGCTGGCCCTGCCCGACGACGTGCGGCGGGCGTCGGACCTGTCGTCGCTGCGCTTCATCATCCACGGCGCCGCGCCCTGTCCCGTCGGGGTCAAACAGGCGCTGATCGAGTGGCTGGGCCCGATCGTGGTCGAGTACTACGCCGCCACCGAGGGGCTGGGCACGCTGGTCGACTCGGCCACCTGGCTGGCTCACCCGGGGACGGTCGGCCGCCCGATGCTGGCCGACCAGGTCAAGGTGGCCGACCCCGACGGCAATCCGGTGGTCCCGGGCGAGATCGGTCTGGTCTTCCTGCGGGCCCCGGCCGCCAGCAAGTTCGACTACTACGGCGACGCCGAGAAGACCGACGACGCCTTCCGGGGCGACTACTTCACCCTGGGCGACATGGGCTACATGGACGACGAAGGCTTTCTGTTCCTGACCGACCGCACCGCCAACCTCATCATCTCAGGCGGCGTGAACATCTACCCGGCCGAAGTCGACGCCGTCCTGCTCGAGCATCCGGCCGTGGGCGACGTGGCGACCATCGGGGTGCCCGACGAGGAGTGGGGCGAGGCGGTCAAGGCGGTGGTGGAGCCGGCTGAGGGGGTGGTGGTCAGCGGGGCCCAGGGCGCAGAGCTGGGGGCCGAGCTCATGGCGTTCTGCCGGGCGCGGCTGGCCCACTTCAAGTGCCCACGCACGGTGGATTTCGTGGACCAGCTGCCGCGCGAGGATACGGGGAAGATCTACAAGCGGCTGCTGCGTGACCAGTATCGAGCGGCAGCAGCCGGACAGCAGCGGTAGCGACAGACGAGATCCGAGATCCGAGATCCGAGACATACGAGGGATACGAGATAAAGGAGCGAACATCATGGGCATCAACGACGGACGCATCGTCGTCATCACCGGGGCGGGCCGGGGCATCGGGCGTGAGCACGCCCTCGAGTTCGCCAGCCAAGGCGCCAAGATCGTGGTGAACGACCTCGGGGCCGAGGTCGACGGGACCGGGAGCTCAGCCGGTCCGGCGGGAGAGGTGGTCGACGAGATCCGGGGCATGGGCGCCGAAGCCGTGGCCAACGGTGACGACGTCTCGGACTACGAAGGGGCCGGGCGGCTGATCCAGACCGCCATTGACACCTTCGGCGGGCTCGATGTCCTGGTCAACAACGCCGGGATCCTTCGTGACCGGATGATGGTCAACATGACGATCGAGGAGTGGGATGCCGTCATCCGGGTGCACCTGCGGGGGACGTTTGCGCCGATGCGCCACGCCAGTGAGTACTGGCGCAACCGCTCCAAGGCGGGCGAGACCAACGATGCCCGGATCATCAACACGACATCGCCGTCGGGGATCTACGGCAACGTGGGGCAGACCAACTACGGGGCGGCCAAGGCCGGTATCGCCTCCATGACGATCATTGCGGCGATGGAGCTGGGCCGCTACGGCGTCACCGTCAACGCCATCGCCCCGGCCGCGCTGACCCGGATGACCGAGAACCTGGGCATGGGCGATGCCTCGGCGGCCAAGAAGCC
>Ga0208357_1003167_pt1 | contig 10302 bp, 8 predicted proteins | sample NGESurdeep092012_6_FD_184487 | JGI IMG/M metagenome (GOLD analysis project Ga0208357, IMG submission 184487) | Arctic peat soil microbial communities from Barrow, Alaska - NGEE Surface sample F52-2 deep-092012 (SPAdes) | ecosystem: Environmental > Terrestrial > Soil > Wetlands > Peat ... | reverse complement strand
CAGGTTGAACGTATCGTTCTTGTTGCCGCTGTTGTAGACCGAGTGCTCGATGCACGCCGACGTGAACGCTCCGCTGGTGACCGAGGCGCTGGTCGGCGTTCCCGCGGTCGCGGAGTTCGACAGCACCGCGTTATCGCTTCCGGTTTGGAACGGAATCGCGGTGAAGTCGTTGGTGTTGTCGTCGGTCGCTATGTTGTCGTAGGTTCCAGTCGCGTCGGCGCCTTCGCAATCGGTGGCGCTAGCGAACGCGCACGCACCGGTTTCGGCGGAGTCGAAGGGACCGTTGAGCACGCTGTAGGCCGCCAGCGACGTGTTGGTCACGAGATTCGAGCAGCCGACCGTCGGACAACTCGTGACGGGCTCGTTGACGCAGGTCGAACCCGTGACCAGCGCCGTCGTAGAAGTGCTGTCTGCGACGCCGGCGGAGATGCCGGGGCAGTCGATGTGCGGGGTGGGTTGATTGTCGCCCCAGGCCGCGATGCTCGCGTCCTTATAAGCTGCCGTATTTCCCGATCCCGGCGCGGTCGATTGTGCGACCGTGAAGGTAAAGGAAACCGCCGCCGACGAGGCGATGCCGGAGTTACCGTTAGTGGTCGCGCTGCCGGGGCAGATCTCGCCGGCGGTCGCGCATGCGCCCGCTGCCGTTCCGCCAACCATCAGCACGCCCACATAGGTGACCGCGGTGCCCGTCGGGATCGTGAACGTTCCGGTGCCGGTAGTGACGCCGCTACCGGTCGCCAGATTCCAGGCGGTCGATCCGGTCGCATCGGTGCTGTAGACCACGAAGGCCGAAGCTCCGGTCGCGAAGCCGTTCGCCGCGCTGACCGTGACCGAGATCTGATACTTGCTTGCCGATATATTGCTCAGCGCCAGCACCGGCGTGCCCGTACAGGTCAGACAGGTCGGAACCTTATCCACCAGCAGCACGCCGCCGGTGCAAGCGCCGCACGCGGTGTTGAACGCGCTGGACGTCAGGTTGAGGAGCGCCTTGACCGACTTGAGATCCTTGGTCGGCTGCGACCCGCTGTTGTTGGCCGAGATCGTGTATTGAACGTCGCCGAGAGTATCCCCGGCCGGTAGGGCCGGCACGTTGGTCGTGCACGGCGACACCGTGCACTGGATCGACGCCTTGTATTGGTTGATGTTGGCGTCGGCGATGACCGTGTTGCTTTCGGTAGCGATCGCGGTCACTGCCGAAACTTCGGCCGGAGCCGCGGCCAGACCGCCGCCCGCCGATACCGCAGCATAGCTGACGTTGGCGTAGAGCGACGAGGTGATCGTTCCCGGCGCGATGATCGAGGCCGGGGGCGCGTTGAGCGTATAGTAAACGCTGACGGTCACGACGCTGTTGGCGACGCCGCCGCCGACGATGCTGTGTGCGAGCAAGAACGCGTTGGCGTGTGCCAGCGTGTCGCAGTTGGCCACCGTCGGACCGGGGAGAACCGTCACGACGTAGGTCGCGGTTCCCGAGCTGCCCGTGCAGTTCGCGTTGGAGGCCGGTCCGCCGACGCCCAACGTCGCGTTGGTAGCGTCCGTGCCGCCCAGTACCGCGTCGGCGGCGCTGGAGAAAGCGCCCGAGCCGTCGACGGTGTTGTTGCCGTTGATTTGGAACGTACCCGACGCGTTGCCGGTGTTGGTGATCGTGAACGTATCGATCACGCCCTGCCCTGGGGAGTACGCCGCGCCGGTGGCGGCCGTGAAGGTCAGCGTCGGGGCGTTTTCCACGACGGTCGTAACGGTATTCGATGTCGTGTTATAGACGTTACTGGCCGCGTCCTTATAGGTCGCGGTCGCGTTGTTGGTAATTTGAGTTCCAGGCGCCGTGGCCGCCGTAGCGATACCCGCCGGTGCCACGAACGCGTCGGAAACGAGCGCGATCGCGACTAGCCATGAAGCCAGCCGAGACGCCAATCGGGAATTCATGTGACGAGCCTCGCTACGAAAAGAAGTGCGCATCATTTAACTCGCACCTCATAAGTGAATGTAAGCGGTTTGTTGGGGAGGATCTTCGCTACGGTCCAACGGACCGCCGCGTAGGTCGACGGATCGGCGGGCCGCTTGACCGTCTTTCCGTTGGGAAGTTTTACCGAGACCATCGGCTTGGCCGACCAGGTCACGTTATCGAGCGTATATTGAAGCGCGGCATTCGTCGACGCCGTGCCGCCTAGGTACTGCGCGCCCGCCGGTATCTTTCCGACCGGCTGAAACTGCAGTGCCGGCTGATCGCCGATGTCGGCTGCAACGATCGTGTAGCGCAATGTGGAGCCGCGCTTGGCACCTTGAGACGGAACGTCCGAGAACGTCGTCTTGCCGTTGACACGGGTCACCAGCGATTGCGCGAGCGACAGCTTCACGTTGGGACGCGCGAACGCAATCCCCGAACACAGAACTACCGCCGCCACTAAAAACGAAACGGTACGCATAAACTTCATAGAGACCCAAGAACCTCCGCACGACTCACAATGAGAGACCACCCCCGGATCAAAATCCCAGGCGCGCCCTCTCCACTAGCATTAAAACGTGAGAACGGGTGCTTGAGGTTAATCGAGGGTCAAGCCCGTGTAAAGAGCCCGCCAAGTTCGTGCTTGGGGGTCTTAGGACCGATTTTCTGCGACATTTGTCGGAACGAAGATCGCGTTAAGCAGGGTCGCTTTCGCGTCACTTGACGAGCGGCAGAATGTCGCTGGGCGTCAGGGGGTACAACGTCATCGCCAAAAGCGCGACCGCGCAGATCGTGAGGCTGATCCAGGCCAGCGGCGCCCCCGGTCGAGCATCGTGCGCCGGTCCGTCCTGGGTCTCGTACATCGCGCGAATGACTTTGGCGTAGGCGTAGAGCGAAATCGCCGTCCCCAGAATCAGCAGCCCGGCCATCCAGACGTATCCGGCCCCCGCGCTGGAGGCCAGGATCAGGACCTTCCCCAGGAAGCCAGCGGTCGGCGGCATTCCAGCTAGCGCGAGCAGGAAGAACGCCATCGCGGCGGCCAGAAACGGGCGGCGGTGGGCCAGCCCCCGATAGGTGCTCAAGAGGCTGCCCTCCTCGCTATCGGTCGATAGGGAGGCGGCGACCGCAAAGGCTCCCAGGTTCATCAAGGTGTACGCCGCCAGATAGTAGATGGCGTAGCGCAATCCCAAGGCGGTCGCGCCGGCCAGCGCCGTGAGGATGTAGCCCATCTGCGCGATGCCCGAGTATCCCAGCAGCCGTTTGAGGTCGGTCTGGGCCAGCATGCCGACGTTCCCGACGATCATCGAGATCCCGGCGAGTACCCAGATCGGCAGCAGCAGACGATCCGCCGCGCCGCTGGGAAGGGCGGCATAGATGAAGCGTGCCAGCACCGCCAGCGTTCCGGCCTTGGTCGCGACGGTCATGAAGGCGGTCACCGGAAGCGGCGCGCCCTCGTAGACGTCGGGCGCCCACGAGTGAAACGGCACCAGGCTCAACTTGAATGCCAGGCCGACCAAGAACAAGCCGCCGCCAAACCAGAAGAGCGGCGTGCCCAGTAGGGCCGGATCGACCAGCGCGGAGAGCATCACGCTTCCGCTCGCCCCGAACAGCATCGCCATGCCGAACAGCAAGAACCCCGTTGCGGTCGAGGACAGGATCAGGTATTTGAGCGCCGATTCCTTGGCCGTCGCCCGATCGCTTAAGCCGCACAGGCAATAGAGCGCCAGCGAGAGCAGTTCGAGGCCCAAAAAGATCGTCATCAAGCTGGCCGCGCCCGCCATCAGCATCGCGCCGACGGCGCTCCACATCATCAGCGCGGTCGCGCCGGCGATGCGGTCGCTGCGGCCGATCGACCCATAGAGAATCAGCGAACCCGCCAGCGCGATCAGCACGATCTCTTCAAAGACGCTGGTGAATCCACCGGTCATGAAGCCGCCGCCGAAGGCAGCGTAATCGTGGCCGTATTGCAGAGCGGTCAACCACGCAGCGGCAGCCGCGCCCGCACAGCCGATCCCGATCGCGACGTAGCGATCTGCGTGCTTGCGCGAAACCAAGTCGACGAACAAAACCAGCAGTGCCGCCAACGCGACGACCGCCGGCGGAACGATCGCGGACCAGTCCGCGTGGCCGAACGGCGTCGGATTCATTTGTGCACCACGATCGCGGTTGGTGACGAGACGGCGTACGCCGACGTATCGAACGACGCAAGCGGTTTGGCGTCGACGCCGACAACGACCAGCGCGATCAGCAGCGGAGCGACCGCCAAGCCCTCCCACCACGTCAGATCCGCACGAAGCGCGAGGCCGGCGACCGGCGGCCCGTTGGCGATGCCTTGATAGAGCCGCAAGACGTACGCCGCGGCCAAGACGATCGCAATCAGCGCCAGGATCGCCGGCAGGATCAAACCGCTTTGAAAGACGCCGGTCAGGATCACGATCTCGCCGACGAAGCCCGCCAGACCCGGCAACCCCAGTGCCGCGAGCGTCGCGATGCACAACGCGCCGGCCACCCGCGGGTTGGCCGCGCCGATCGCGCCTAAGCGCGTCAACGAACGGGTCCCCTCGCGCTCCTCGACGTAGCCTAAAATCAGAAAGAGCGCGGCGCTAAAGATTCCGTGCGCGACGACGTAGATGACCGCGCCTTGCAAGGCGACGGCGTTGAAGGCGAAGATCGCGACCACGATCAAGCCCAGATGCGAAAGTGACGAATAGGCGACGATCAGCTTCGCGTCGCTTTGGATCAACGCGACGAACGCGCCGTAGAGCAGCGAGATCGTACCCAGCACGATGAATATCCCGGAATAGTGCTTCATGTAGTCCGGCAAGAACGCCATCCCGATCGCGATGAAACCGTATAGGCCGGCCTTGGATTGGACCGCGCTCACGACGCTGACCATCGGCGACGGCATGTCGCAATACGTTGCCGGCATCCAGGTATGCATCGGCCAGACCGGTGTTTTGATCAGGAACGCAAACGCGAAGCCGGCTAGTATCCACGGCGCCCACGCGCCGACGATGTGGACGTCGCTGCGGCCGATCACGTCGGTCGTGCCGAAGAGCACGCCGAATGCGGCCGTCGCCAGCAGCAGCGTGAGACCGCCCGCAAAATTATAGAGGAAATAGCGCCACGCGGTCTGCGCGCGTTCGCCCCACTGCACCAGGCAGAGAAAGACGGGAATCAGCATCAGGTCCCAGCCCAGCGCGAAGACCAGGAGATCCCGCGCGAGGAACACGACCAGCATCGAGGACTCGAGCAGCAACAGCAACGCGATCAAATTGCGCGCGCGCGGCACCTTGGAAGCGAGCACGGCGCCGAACGTTGCGACGGTCAGCAGGAGCACGATCCAGAACGAAATAGGCGTCGCGCCGAAGTGAAACGACGCCTCGAACGGGCGCGAAAGCCAGCGCGCGCTGACCTGATCGGTGCGCGTGAGGACGGCCAGTACGACGGTCGCGGCCGCAACCAGCGTTCCAAAGACTTTGGCGGCAACCTCGTCTTCGCGCGGCAGGAGATAACACAAGAATCCGGCGACCGCCGGCAGCAGGATGAGCGTCCAAAGCAGCATCAGTGGGCTCCCCCTGCCAGCGCGTAGTATGCGATAACGCAGGCCACGCCCACGACCAGCGCGAGCGCATAGCTGCGCAACAAGCCGTTTTGCAGCGATCGAACGACGCCGCCGAAGATCTCCGCCGATCCCGCGACCCCGCGCGCGGCGCCGTCGATGGCGCGCGGATCGAGAATGCGCCCGAAGAACGCGCCCAACAGTTGCGAGCCGCGCACCAGCACCGCATCGATCGCGGCGTCGACGTAAAATGCGTTTGAGAGCACGGCCGGCATGTGCAGCGATTCGCCGGCAAGGCGTTCGATCGACGCGCTCAGCGCGGCCTTGGTCGCGTAACGCCATACGGCGACCGCGATCCCGGCGAGCACGACGACTAGAACGATCGACGACGTCAGCGTCTCCGATATCGCGGGCGCGACGCCGGGAGCGGCCACGAACTGTCCGGCAAACAAGCGCGACCACGGCGACCCGTCACCGCCGAACATCAGCCACCCGACCAGGACGCTGGGGACGATCAGGATGCCGACCGGCACCGCCATGATCCAGGCCGGCGCGCGATCGTGCACGTCTTCATGGGAAACCGTCGCGGCGGCCGTTTGCGTGGCGGGAATCCCCAGCCGCGCCGGATCGACGTCGCCGCGATACTCACCCAAGAACGTGACGAACAAGAGGCGGAACATGTAGTACGCGGTGATGCCTGCGGTCAGGATACCGACCGCGTACATCCACGGGTGGCCGTGCTCCAGCGTACCGTAGATCACCATGTCCTTGCTGAAGAATCCGCTGAAGCCCGGAATTCCGCAGATCGCCAAGACGCCCGTTCCCATCGCGACGAACGCAAACGGCAGCTTCTTACGCAATCCGCCCATACGGCGAACGTCTTGCTCGTTGGCCAGTGCGTGGATGATCAAGCCCGAGCCCAAGAACAGTTGGGCCTTGAAGAACGCGTGGGTGAAGAAATGCGCGACGCCGCCTTCGTAGGCGCCTACCCCGACGCCCATGATCATGTAGCCGATCTGCGACATCGTCGAATAGGCGAGGATGCGTTTGATATCCCACTGCGCGGTCCCCAGGATCGCACCGACCAGCGCGGTCAGGCCGCCAATGCTCCCCACCAGCAGCTGCGCGTCGGGCGAATGGCTCCACAACGGCGCGCAGCGCGCGATCAAGTATACGCCGGCGGTTACCATCGTCGCGGCGTGGATCAGTGCCGAAACCGGTGTGGGACCTTCCATCGCGTCGGGCAGCCACGTGTGCAGGGGAACCTGCGCCGACTTGGCGGCGGCGCCGACGAACAGAAAGACGCAGACGGCCAGCAGCGTTCCCGTACTCAAGCCGCCGGCCCCGGCGAAAACGGCACTGAAGCTCAGAGAATGGAGGTTGGCGAACAAGATGAAGATCGCCAGCATGATGCCGACGTCGCCCACGACGTTGATGACGAAGGCTTTGCGTGCAGCCGCAACGGCGCTGGGACGATCGAACCAAAACCCGATCAAAAAATACGAGGCGAGCCCGACCAGGCCCCAGCCGATCAGCAGGCCGACGAAGTTGTCCGAGAGCACCAACGTCAGCATCGCAAAGACGAAGAAATTCATGTAGGCGAAGAACCGCGCGATGGCGCGATCGCCGTGCATGTAACCTACGGAGTACAGGTGAATGAGCGATCCGACGCCGGTAATGATCAGCGCCCATATCAGCGACAGCGGATCGAGCATCAAGCCGAAGTCGAAACCCGGGATCCACGAGATGCCCAGCGGCTGGACGACGCCCAAGACGCCGCCGACGCTCTGCGTGCCGGCGCGCCATGAAAGCAACGTCGCAACGAACGAGAGCAGCATCGCCGCACACGCCAACCATCCGGACTTGCTCTTGAGCTGCGGGCCTAGAAACCAGCACGCGAGCGCGCCCAGCAACGGAAACAGCCAAATCGCCATCACCGTCATCCTCGCAGCGCCCCGACTTCGTCCACGTCCACGTTCGCGCGCGTCCGAAAGACCGTCACGATGATCGCTAAGCCTATCGCGGCCTCGGCGGCGGCGACCGTGATGACCAAGAAGGCAAAGACGTGCCCGGCATTGTTGAGCCAGACGCGCGCGAACGCCAGGAAGAGCAGGTTGGCGGCGTTCCACATCAGCTCGACCGACATCAGCATAATCAGCGGGTTGCGCCGCAGCAACACGCCCGCAACGCCGATGAAAAAGATGATGCTCGAGAGCGCCAGATAGTTCCCGATCGCCACCGGCATCGCGCCGCTCATTCCTCGCCTCCGCGAACGATCGCCTCGCGCATTTCGCGCGCCACCCGATCCGCGCGTTCGCGCGACGGCGCGTGGACCGACTGGTCGCCCGCCAACAGGATCACGCCGATCACCGCGACCATCAAGACGAACGCCGTGATTTCAAACGGCAGCAAGTACGTGGTAAACAGCGCTTTTCCGAAATCGGCGACGCTTCCGAACGCTCCGGCTTCGCCGGCCACCGTCGAGATGTTTGCGGTCACCGGGGTCGACGCGATCGCGCCGCCCAGCTTCCACGCCAGCAAACCGAAGGCGATCGCCGTCACGATGCCGGCCGGCCAGGCCGCCTTCTTCATCTTATCGGGCCCGACCGAAAACGAGCCGACGCCGCTGGAGAGCAAGGCGATGACGAAGACGAACAGCACCAGGATCGCGCCGACGTAGATCACGACTTGGATGACGCCCAAGAACTCGGCCGAAAGCATGATGTACGAAACCGCCAGCGCCAGGAAGTGCGTCAGCAACGCGACCACGCTGTAGACCGGTTTGCGCGCCGAAATCGTCCACACGGCCGTTGCGATCAGCACGATCGCAACCAGCCACCACAGCACGATCATCCGGCCAGACCCTTACGCTCGGTTTTGAGGATCTCGCCGCGCCAGGTCGCCGAGTAGCCTTCGCCCACGTCGACGGTCGACTTGATCCGCGCGACCTCGCCCAAGTCCGACGGTATCCCGCCGGGTCGATCGTCGGGAGCCTGGCCCACGCCGGCCTCGGGCGGCACGAGCAAACGGTCCTTGCTGTAGATAAAGGAACCGCGGCGATAATCCGACATCTCGAAGCGCGGCGTCAGCACGATCGCGTCGGTCGGACACGCCTCTTCGCACATGCCGCAGAAGATGCAGCGCAGTTCGTCGATCTCGTAGGTGGCCGCATACCGCTCGCCGGGCGAACGCCGGTCGTCGGGCGCGTTCTCGGCACCGATTACCGTGATGGCGTTGGCCGGGCACGCGCTCGAACAGAGCTCGCAGCCGATGCAGCGCTCCTTCGCGTCTTCGTACCTCCGCAACTCGTGCAGGCCGTGGAAGCGCGGCGCGTGCTGTTTCTTGACCGACGGATACTCGATCGTCGGCCGCCGCTTGAACATGTACTTGAACGTGATCGACAGGCCTTGCAGCAGCGCGACCACGTTGTAGAGATTCTTCTTCTTAACTGCCACGGCGTTCCTTATCCCCACACCGCGACGACGACGGCCGTCGCGATCAGATTGAGCGTTGCTAGCGGCAGCAAGACCTTCCATCCGAATGCCATCAGGCGGTCGTAGCGAAACCGCGGCAACGTCGCGCGCAGCCACATGTAGACGAACATAAAGGCGGCGACCTTGAGCACGAACCAGATCACGCCCGGCACGAACGTCAGATGGAACGGGGCGTTCCACCCGCCCATGAATAGCAGGGTCGCGATGCACGAGACCGTGAGCATGTTCACGTATTCGGCGATGAAGAACAGCCCGAAACGCAAGCCCGAGTACTCGGTGTGGAAGCCGGCGACCAATTCGGTTTCGGCCTCGACCAGATCGAACGGCGCGCGGTTGGTTTCGGCGATCGCCGTGATGATGTAGATGAGAAATCCAACGATCTGCGGTCCGACGAACCACCACCTGAGTTGAGCGTGCACGATCCCGTCCAGCGAGGTCGTCCCCGCGACGATCAGCACGCCGACGAACGACATCGTCATCGCCAGCTCGTACGAAATCATCTGCGCGGTCGCGCGAACCGCCCCCAGCAACGGATACTTCGATCCCGAAGCCCAGCCGCCCAGCGTGATACCGTAGACGCCGATCGAGGTGATCGCCATCAACAGCAAGATGCCGGCGTTGACGTTGCCGATCGCCCACGTTCCGCCCGACGACGAGCCGAACGGGATGATCGCATACGCGCCAAAAGCCGTCAGCAGCGAGATAAACGGCGCCAGGCGATAGATCAGCGGATCGGCCGTCTTGGGCGTGAGGTCTTCTTTGAGGATCAGCTTGGCCGCGTCGGCGGCGGGCTGCATCAGCCCCCACGGTCCGACGCGATTGGGACCCGGACGCATCTGCATCCAGCCCAACACCTTGCGCTCGACCAGCATCGCATAGGCGAACGTCGTCACCACCACCAGCAGCAGAATCGCCGACTTGATAAAGATAATCAACATGGCCGCAACGCTTGGATGCGCGGATCGTGCGCCGACGTGCCGCCGCCGGCAAATAACTGCGTGGGTGCTGCCTCGCCGGCGTCCCGAGCCCCCGCCCCGAGCAACGCGTCGCCGAACTCGAGCGGCACGACCTTGGCCGCTGCAGCGACAACGGCGGCGTCGAGTTCTTCGAGCGTTGGCAGCGCAACGCCGAGCTGGCGCGCGAGCCCGGCCAGCACGTCGAGATCGGAATAGACCCCTTCGGGCGCTTGGATCGACGCGTTGACCGGCAGCAGATCGCCCGCCAGATTGATCGTCGTCCCATGTTTTTCGAAGGCGCCCTTGACCGGCAGCACGAGCGTTGCGGCTTGCGCGGTCTGCGTCAGA
>Ga0208357_1003166_pt1 | contig 10305 bp, 12 predicted proteins | sample NGESurdeep092012_6_FD_184487 | JGI IMG/M metagenome (GOLD analysis project Ga0208357, IMG submission 184487) | Arctic peat soil microbial communities from Barrow, Alaska - NGEE Surface sample F52-2 deep-092012 (SPAdes) | ecosystem: Environmental > Terrestrial > Soil > Wetlands > Peat ... | reverse complement strand
ATCCCGAATCCTTGCTCTTACAATCCTGCCTTCGTCTCCGCAACCATATAGTCCACCACCGCCGTCAGGCTTCCCGTCTCGCGAAACACCTTCAACTGCCGATCCGCGCCCGACCCTCTCTCCAACATCGAATAAATCGTCTTGATCGCATTGCGTGAACCGAGCTCCTCCACAGCATCATCGACAAATCGCAGGTATTCCATGATCAAATCACGCTCCGGAATCTCCTTCTCTTTCCCAAAGTCGATCAGCTTCCCATCCAGCCCATACCGCACCGCGCGAAACTTGTTCTCCATCAGCAGCGCCCGCGAGTACTGCCGAAAATCCAGATTCGATTCATGCAGCTTCCACAGCGTCAGCGCCGTCGCCTGGATCAGCGCCGCAATCGCGACCGACTCCTCCGCCCGCAGCGGTATATCGCACACCCGCACCTCCACCGTATCGAAGAACGGATGCGGCCGCACATCCCACCAGATCTTCTTCGCGTTGTCGATGCAGTTCGTCTTGATCAGCAGATTCACATACGCCTCAAACTCCGCGTAGCTATGAAACGCATCCGGCAGATTCGTCCGCGGAAAATTCTCAAACACCTTCGCCCGATAGCTCTTGTACCCCGTCTCCATCCCCAGCCAGAAAGGCGAATTCGTACTCAGCGCCAGGATGTGCGGCAGAAAATACCGCATCGAATTCATGATGTGAATCGCCGACTCGCGGTCCTCGATCCCCACATGCACATGCAGGCCAAAGATCAGGTTCGACCGCGCCACCAGCTGCAGATCCTCCACCACCTTGTCGTACCGCGGGTCTGGATAAATCTCCTGGTCCCGCCAATCCGCAAACGGATGCGTAGCCCCCGCCACCAGCACCAATCCATTCTCCTCAGCCAGCCGAATCATATTGCGCCGCAGGTCATACAGATCCTCTCGCGCCACCTCTACATTGCTGCACACCCGCGTCCCTACCTCGATCACCGACTGGTGCATCTCGGCCTTCACGCGCTCCTCCAGCCGCAGCTTCCCCTGCGCCAGCATCTCCGTCGCAATATGCGACCGCAGATCCCGCGTCACCGGATCAATCGTCTGATACTCCTCTTCAATCCCCAACGTAAAGCTTGGCCGCATCGTAAGCTCCTGGACTGCCCTTCCATCCCTGATATGAAGCCGTTATTCCTGTCATCCTGAGCGCAGCGCAGCGGAGTCGAAGGACCCCGTGAACGCCAGTCCCACCTAAGCCGTCGATGCCTTCTTCGCCACAGTCTTCTTAACCGCAGCCTTCTTTGCGGGCGCTTTCTTTACGACCTTCCCCGCCGCACCCAGCAAACTCGCCCATCTCAACTCCACCTTCTCCGGCTTCAACGCCTTCTTCACCGCCAGCTTCGCAACCTTATCCACGATCCACTCAAAATTCGCCTCCCCAACGGAAGAACGATCCGCATCCGGAGCCGGATTCATGAAATCAATCGCGTAAGGAATCCCATCCTCAACCGCAAACTCGACGGTGTTCAAGTCGTACCCCAGCGCCCTGCACAACGTCAGCGCATCCTTCTCCACGCGCTTCAGCAGCCCCTTCGGATACTCCTGTGGCTCCTGCACGTATCTCTCCGCATGCGGCCGCCGAGGGTCATACGCCATGATGTGCACGTCCTCCTGCCCCACCACGTAGCACCGGAAATACTCCTTGAAGTTCACCGCCGCCTGCAGCGTCATCGCCAGGTCCCGCGACCGGTCATACGCATGGAAAAACTCGTCTGGATGATGCACATGAAACACGTCCTTCCAACCGCCGCCATCATGCGGCTTCAGGAATGCAGGAAACTTTACGTACTCAAAAATCTCATCCCACTTCAGCGGAAACTCCAGATTCCTCACCGAGCTCTGCGTGATATCCGGCGGAAATTCCTTATGCGGCAGTAGCACCGTCCGCGGCACCGCAACGCCCAGCTTATCCGCCAGCGCATAATTAAAAAACTTATCGTCCGCCGACCACCAGAACGGGTTATTGATCACCTGCGTCCCCGTCAACACGGCATTCTTCAAATACGCCCGATAGAACGGCATATCATGCGAAATCCTGTCCACGATCACCGCATAGGGACAAGGCTTCGCCATCTCCACCCCGCCCACCTTCACAAACTCCGCGCTAATCCCCTCAACGTCCATCGAGTTGATGCGCTCCACCAGCGCCCCCGGAAACGTGTTCTCCATCCCAAACAGCACGCCAATCTTCTTCACAATCACCTCCAAATCGCTCTCCCTACACTCTACCGCTCCTACAGATAAGACTGCAGCATCCGTTGCCACCACGGCCAATCGTGCCGGGCATGATCTCCCCACACATCCAGCCGCACCGGAATCCCCTTCGACCGCATCAACCCCGCCAGCCGCTCATTATTGTTCCAGCACTGGTCATGAACCCCCGTCGCCAGCACATAGGTGTTTTGGCGCAGTCTCTCCAATATCCGCATGTCCGACAAATTCGGCAGATAATCCAACGGCAGATTGAAGTAGCAATCGTCGTCATAATATCCATTCAGAAATCCCATGCTCTTCAGATCGAACGCTCCGCTCATCGACAGGCAGCCCGTAAAAACATCCGGATGCCGCAGGCTCATATTCACCGCATGATACCCACCAAAGCTGCACCCCAGTGCCGCCAGATGTGGCCGGTCGTGATCCTTCCGAGCCAGCGGCACCACCTCGTTCACCACATACTGCTCATACTGCACCTGCCGCGCAATCCTCCATCGTGGCGGAACATTGCGGTTGTACCAACTCTCTCCATCCACCGAGTCGACACAGAACAGCTGCACCCTTCGCCCCTCGATCTTGTCCGCAATCGCCCCCACCATCCCGCGATCCTCAAACTCGTAAAATCGACCTTGCGACGTCGGAAACACGATCACTGGAAGACCATCCTGCCCAAACACCAGCATCTCCATATCGCGTCCCAGGGCCTGCGAAAACCACTTGTGATATTCCCGGCGCATGCATCCTCCAAATCTTCCTCTGCTACTCTGAGGCTCTACACTCTAGCTTAGGTTGTTCTCAATTTGATTGATCTTCTCACCCATCTCTCCGCTGACCCAACGGCAATCGACCCGGAGACCTCGCCCTTGCTCAACGATCCTGATTTCCAGGCTTCCAACAACACCTTCCAGCCGCTCCCCCCCGGCGAAAACGAGCCCAGCGAGCTCGACGAAAACCGGCGTTTTCTGCGCCTGCAGGGCTTCCGCTCGCGCTTCCTCCCTACCCGCCGCGACATCATTGTCTATCTGCCTGAAGCGTATCTCACAGCCCCAGCCCGCCGCTTCCCGGTCTTCTATCTGAACGACGGCCAGAACCTCATCGACGGCCGCACCTCCTTCGTTCCCCACCGCACCTGGCAAGCCGACACCGCCGCCGACAACCTCACCCGCTCCGGTGAAATCGAGCCCGTCATCCTCGTCGGCATCAACAATACTGGCGTTCGCCGCATGGCCGAGTACACCCACACCCGCGATCCACGCCGCGGCGGTGGCGACGGCGGCCGCTACGGCCGTCTCCTGGTCCAGGAACTCAAGCCCCTCATCGACCACACCTTTCGCACCCTTCCCGACCCCGCCAACACCGCCATCGGAGGGTCGTCTCTCGGAGGCCTCGTCTCCCTCTCCATCGCCCTCGACTACCCCGACATCTTCGGCAAGGCCGCCGTCCTCTCCCCCAGCGTGTGGTGGAACCAGCGCGCCATCCTCCACCGCGTCGGAGGAGCCCGCCCCAAACCCAGCCTCCGCCTCTGGCTCGACATGGGAACCGCCGAAGGCCTCCGCCACCTCCGCGACACCGACCTCCTCCACCGCCGCCTCCTCCAGCGCGGCTGGCGCGACAGCGCCTCCCAGGCAACCCAGCCTGACCTCGCCTACCTCCGCGTCCCCAACGCCCTCCACGACGAATCCGCCTGGGCCGCCCGCTTTCCGCAGGTCCTCCGCTTCCTCTTCCCGCCCCGTCCCCCCACTCATCCCTAGCCGTTTTGCACCGAAACCGTCGCAGAAAGTCCCCCCTGCCCATTGCGAAACCCAGCGAAATCCGCGATACTTAGTTGTTCGGACTTTTGCGTCCGTCGGCTGTGTCGATCGTGAACTCCAGGGCTAGCCCCGGACACCGTTGGCAACCCTGAAGACATTCAAGCTTTTCTGAGAGGATCTACCCCTGTGTTGATGATTCGTTTGGCGCGCGTTGGCGCCCGTAAGCAGCCCCACTACCGCGTCGTTGTCATCGAAAAAGATCGCGCCCGCAATGGCCGTTCGGTCGAAGTTGTCGGTACCTACAATCCCCGCACCGAGCCCGCTACCGTTGACTTCAAGCGTGACCGCATCGACTACTGGACCGGCAAGGGTGCACAGCTCTCCGAGACCGTCGGCAAGCTCCTCACCAAGCACAAGCCCGTCGCGGCTGAATCCGCTGCTGAGCCAGAGGTCGTTCCTGCCGCATAGTAACCACTTGAAGTAACCTTCAGTGACCTCAATCCGTACCCCAAAGAGTTGTCAAAAAAACAGTAGAGTTGCAGTAAACTCACGGAAGCAAATACCTCCGTTTTGAAGTTTTCTTGGGAGTCTCCCTTGAGACTCTTAGAGTTGATGCCTTGGCTCACAAGACACTTCAGGACAGGAACAGTGAGACCCTTCCAGTCAAGAGAAGCGGCTTTCTGCTCTATCAGGTATTGATTTAGCTTCCTGAGGTGTACGAGTGAGTGATTCCCCTGTGCGGCCCGATAGCCAGTTTGCTATCAGCGAAATGCAGACATTGATGTTGGAAATTACCCGGGCCCTCGTAGATGATGCCGAGGCGGTGAAGGTGGAAGTCTTCACGGATCAGGATGCTACGGTACTCCGCCTCCACGTTGCCCCCACCGACATTGGCAAAGTGATTGGCAAGCAGGGCCGCACAGCTCGCTCCCTGCGAACCATTCTCGGTGCTGCCAGCATGAAGCTCCAGCGGCGCTTCTCCCTCGACATCGTCGAGGCCGGTCGCGTCCATCCAGTGCACGACGACCACGAGTAGGCCTCCACGCACCAGCCTCCTCACCGCTCGTCGAGGAGGCTTCCCCCGTTGAATGGCATCTCGAACTCCGGCTGGGTTCCGCTGGCTCGCCTGCTTCGCCCTCAGGGCCGCCGCGGCGAGCTTCTCGCCGACCCGCTCAGCGACCTCCCCGACATCTTCGCCGCCGGCCGCGAGCTCACCCTCGCCGCCCCCAACACCTCCGTCCCCGCGCCCAACGCACCGACCGTCCGCATCGAAGAGCACTTTTTCCCCACTGGTAAAAATGCCGGCCGCGTCGTCCTCAAGCTCTCCGGCTGCGATAGCATCTCCGCCGCCGAAGCCCTCGCCGGCCAGCAACTCCTCATCCCCTCCAACCAGCTCCCCGTTCTCGATCCCGACACTTTCTTCGTCGGAGACCTCGTCGGCTGCACCGTCTTCGATGCGACCAGCCCCATCGGCATCATCGTCGACATCGAATTCGCGACGGGCCCCGACGGCCGCACCCGCCTCGAAGACGCCGCTCCCCTGCTGGCCGTACAGCGAACCGTCCCCGTATCATCCCCCAACGAAGCCCCGGAGCCAGTCCTGATCCCCTTCGTCCGCGCCTGGCTGGACTTCGTCGACATCCCCGCCCGCCGCATCACCATGCACCTCCCCGAAGGCCTCCTCACTCCCCCCGACCTCGACCCCGGCGATCCCGAACGAACTTAGCTCTCTGCCTCCCGCGGCCCGCGCAGGACTATCCGGAGTCGTACACTCAGTGAGTGCCGCCGCGCACGAATCACTAGCTAACCACGAATCTCTACTTCCTATTTCCTACTTCCTGCCTTTATGCGCTTCGACATCCTCACCATCTTTCCCGATTTCTTCGGTGGCCCCGACAACGGCATCTTCGGCCACGGCGTCGTCTCCCGTGCACTCCGGACCGGGATCGCCACCGCCCACACGCACGATCTTCGAGCCTTCACCCACGACCGTCATCGCACCGTGGACGACCGCCCCTTCGGCGGAGGGGAAGGCATGGTCCTCAAACCTCAGCCCATCTTTGAATGTTTGGAATCACTAAGCCTCACGCCGAAGCCCACCCGCGACACTTCCCGGGCGTCCGGTTCTGAACCAAAAGAGACCGTCATCCTGCTCTCGGCGCAGGGCAAGCGTTTCACCCAGGCCACCGCCCGGCGCCTCGCCACCCTGGATCGCGTCGTCCTCCTCTGCGGCCGCTACGAAGGAGTCGACGAACGGGTCAGCCAACTCTTCTGCGACGAAGAACTCTCCATCGGCGACTACGTCCTCTCCGGCGGCGAGCTCGCCGCCGCCATCCTCCTCGACGCCACCGTCCGCCTCCTCCCCGGAGTCCTCGGCCACGCCGACTCTTCCCGTTACGAAAGTTTCGGCGAAGGCGACCAGCCCGAACACCTCACCACTGAACCTCACACCGCGCAGGCCCCGCCCCGCTCCACCAACGCCGCCGCGGGCCTGCTCGACTACCCCCACTACACCCGCCCCGCCGAGTTTCTTGGTGTTCCCATCCCCGAACCACTCGGCAACGGCGACCACCTCGCCATCCGCAAATGGCGTCGTCAAGCCGCGCTCGCCAAGACCCTGGCCAACCGCCCCGACCTCCTCCCCACCGCCGACCTCACCGACGACGACCGCGAATTCCTCGCCACCCTCGGCTACAACCCCACTTCCGAATAGCTCACTCTTCCCGCAAATTCCCTCCCCAACCGGCCTTTCCCCGCGCTAAAATGCCAGCCAGGGGGACCGCCCATGCCGCTGCTTCGTCTTCTCGCCACCAGCCTTCTCACCTCAGCCTGTATGCTTCCTGCCGCCGCTCAGGCGCCCAGCCTTATCCCCTTGGCCCGCGCCGCGACCGCAACATCCGGCAACGCGCAAACTCTCCCGGCACCTCCAACGATCATTAGAAAAGCCCTGCTTCCGACTTTTTCAATGACCGTGCGCCCGTCCACCTTTCAGCCGTCGAAACCCGTGAAGGCCGAACTCCTCGCTGAACGGGCCCTCAAACAAGTCGAGCTCGCGCAGCTCCACCCCCTCTGCTATACCCTGCGCAGCTACGGCTTCACCGCCCAGGACCTCAAATCGCCCCACCCGCATGCCTCCAGCGAGACCGACTGCACCCCAGCCTCCAGCGTCCACCTGAAAGCTCTTCAACTCCCGGCGACCGGAAAGTAGCCCAACAGAAAGCACCCTTCCCCCGCCGAACCCAATCGCCGCCACGCGAAGCCCCTCGCCGTCCGCGCAGGACATTGTGGAAATATGCTGCAAAAATGCCACACCTCATGTAAACTGAATCCTGCGACTTTACGTAAGGAATCAATCATGTCTATCCATCCCATCATGCAGAAGCTGGCCGACAAACTCCAGCGTACCGACCTCCCCGACTTCGCCCCCGGCGATACCATTCGCGTGCAGGTGAAGATCAAAGAGGGCGAAAAAGAACGCCTCCAGGCGTTCGAAGGCATGGTCATTGCCTGCAAGAAGGGCCCCCAGGGTTCCTTCACCGTCCGCAAGATGAGCTTCGGCCAGGGTGTCGAGCGCATCTTCCCCTACAATTCCAAGGTTGTCGACAAGGTCGAGAAGATCCGCTCCTACCAGGTGCGCCGCTCCAAGCTCTTCTACCTCCGTGGCCTCCGCGGCAAGGCTGCCCGCCTCAAGGAAGTCGCGCGCACCGCCTAATCTCCATATTTTCAGCACCAACCACGAAGAGGCGACCCATTGGGTCGCCTCTTCTCTTGCCCATCCAGACTTCCCTGCTACCGCTGACTGGTCGCCGCAGGAGGAGTCGTAGTCCCCGGCGCAGCCGGCGGCGCGGGCGGTACAGCTGCTTGCTTGCTCTTGACCGCTGGCCCTGACATCGTCGACTGCCCCTTCGGAATCGCCACGCAAGGACGATCCGGTACAGGCTGTCCAGGCAGCACGGCCGGAGCGGCCTTCCGCATCTGCCCAGCCGGACACGGTGCCAGCAGCAGCGTCGGCTGCAGGTTCACAGGTATCGGTGGTGGCTCCACAAACGCACCAGCCAGCGCGCCATTCGGACGTCCCCCGGGCCATGCGTACGGAGCCTTCGGTATCTTCCCATACCCCACCACCGGGTACTTCGACGGCAGTTTGAAGTCCCGGTCCACGAGCACATACGCCGGCTCCGGCTTCTTCCCCAGCATCCGCTTATCCGACCCAATCTGCAGCTTGTGATCCCCGGTCGTCACCGTCAGCGTCTTATCGTTGAACGCTCCCGCCTGCTCCTTTGCCGCAGGAAACGGCTGATTGGAGACAACCAGCGTCCCAATTCCCGGCACGTACATGTAGATGTACTTAAAATCCGCAATATCGTAGTTCAGCTCCGCCTTGCCAATCATCCCGTCCACCGTAAACGTCCCACGGCTGATGCTGACAGGAGTCATCTTCGGCTCTTTTTCCTTATGCACATGCAGTTTCTTGCCGTGCTCGTCGTAGCCCAGATCCGTCGCTGTCTGGAACACCGGCTTGCCGTTCTCATTGAACAGCGGATGCCCCTTCTTATCCCGCTGCTGCCTTACCGGAGGATTGAACATCGGCTGCTCATCCGGATCCAGCCGCTGCCTCCCCTCTTCGTCCAGCATCGGCGTAGCCGGAAGCACGACCACATTGTTCGGCCCGGTGTACTCAACCTTCTTCGCCTTACCCTGCTTCTCCTCGCTCTTAGCCTTTACAGGCACAGCAGCTACAGGCACGGCGGCCGGAGTTGCAGCACTCTGCGGTGCAACCGTCGCCTGTGCCGCCGGATCTGCAGCGGGTGTCTGGCCTTGTGCCACAGCAATCTGGGCAACCATCAGTATCGGAGTGCCAACCAGCAGCAATCTCCAGCTTCTAAAAATTCGCATAACTCTGACTCCAAAATTTAAAACAGCACAAACCGAATGGGTAACAGTTCAGCAAGCATAGGGCAAATCACCCCATAACGCCAGCAGACAATTCACGCAGCAAAAACGTCCTATCCCCTCAATATTTTGCAGGGCCGACCGCTGCTTCATCGCATCAAGACCCGCACCTCCACTCCCTCCGAAATTCGCAACAATTCATCCACCACCGTATCCGCTACACTCAAACATGCGACCGGCAATCGCCTAAAATGTCCTCTCTCTTCCAAATTCCCACCGTCGCTGGCGTCACCAGGGCCACCGCCAAGCAGCAAATGCTCAAGCAGCTCATCTGCACCGACGCGCCCGAGCAAGCCCTCCGCTACCACGGCTTCTGCTCCATCGCCGGAGTCGACGAAGTCGGCCGCGGGGCTCTCTTCGGCCCCGTTGTCGCCGCCGCCGTCATCCTCCCCACCCGCACCTCCGCCCTCGCCCGCCTCGGCCTCAAGGACTCCAAGCAGCTCACCCGCGAGCAGCGAGAGCTCCTCGACCGCAAGATCCGCAAGCTCGCCATCGCGATCGCCATCGCCGAAGTCGATGCCGAGACCATCGACCGCGTCAACATCTACCAGGCCTCCCGCCTCGCCATGCTCCTCGCCGTCCAGCGCCTCCCCGTCGCCCCCGACCACCTGCTCATCGACGCCATGTACATAGACCTGAACCAGCTGGCCCATCCCTGCGCCCAGACCCGCCTCTTCTACGGCGACGCCCTCAGCCTCTCCATCGCCGCCGCCTCCGTCGTCGCCAAAGTTCACCGCGACGCCCTCATGCGCGACCTCGACCTCCTCCACCCCCAGTACGGCCTCGCCTCTCACAAGGGCTACGCCACGCCCGAGCACCGCCGAGCCCTCGCCGAGCACGGCCCCTGCCCTCTCCACCGCAAAACCTTTGCCCCCGTAGCCGCCGCCAATCGCAACCCCGACCCCGACGCTGCCCTCGACCTCCTCCTCGACTCCGGCGACCTCTTCCTCGAAGACGACGACCCCACATGCCTGTAAGACTCCTCTGCGTCACCGCCCATCCCGACGACGAATGCTTCGCCTTCGGAGGTGCGCTCGCCCTCGCCGCCCAGCGCGGCGTCGAAACCAGCGTCCTCTGCCTCACCGACGGCCAGGCCGGCACCCACCGCCCGCCCAACACCTCCAACGCTGAGCTAGGCCACCTCCGCCGAGCCGAGTTCGCCGCCTCCTGCAACATCCTCGGCGTCCAGCACCGCGAGATGCTCGACTACCAGGACGCCCACCTCGAATTCGCCAGCCTGTCCGCGCTCGCCGCAGGCATCGTCCAGCGAATCCGCCAGATCCGCCCCCACGTCGTCATCACCTTCGGCGGCGATGGCGCCCTCAACACCCACCCCGACCACACCGTCGTCT
>Ga0208357_1003164_pt1 | contig 10307 bp, 11 predicted proteins | sample NGESurdeep092012_6_FD_184487 | JGI IMG/M metagenome (GOLD analysis project Ga0208357, IMG submission 184487) | Arctic peat soil microbial communities from Barrow, Alaska - NGEE Surface sample F52-2 deep-092012 (SPAdes) | ecosystem: Environmental > Terrestrial > Soil > Wetlands > Peat ... | reverse complement strand
CCGATCTCCTACACGTTCTTCGAGAAGCAGGCGGACTCGGTGGCCTTCCAGCTGCAGATCGCCGAGGCCGCGATGATGATCGACACCGCGCACCTGCACGCCTACCGGTCGGCCGACGACATCGACCGAGCCGCGGCGGCCGGCGTCTACCCGGACACGCTGCTGCGCGCGCGGGTCCGGGCCGACACCGGCTGGGCGCTGCAGAATGTCACCAAGGCGATCGACATCCTGCTCTACGCCCACGGGGCCGGCAGCTTCGCCCAGGTCAACCCGTTGCAGCGGATCTGGCGCGACTCGGCCGTGGCCGCCCGGCACGCGGTCACCCTGCCGGCCGTCAACTTCGAGGTCTACGGCAAGGCCCTGCTCGGTCGCACCGACCAGATCACCCCGCTCATCTGACCCGGCTTAGGTACTCATCCCGGCGTGGCCGCCGGGGGCTGTGGCGGCCGCAGGCCCGGCATGGTCAGGTACAGCACGGCCGCGACGGCGCTGGTGGCGGCGAAGGCCCCCATCGCCCAGGCGTCGGACACGTGCTCGACGAGCAGGCCGGCGATCAGCGGCGCCACCGCCGCCAGCGACATGGCGACCATGCCGGTGGTGTTGTTGACCCGGCCGCGCATTTCCTCCGGTGTGCTGCGGAGCATCACCGCGAACATCGCGGCGTTCGCGGCCGGCGCGAGCAGCAGCAACAAGGCGACCGGCACCGCCACCAGCGGTGACGGGATGAGCAGGGCCGCCGCGGCAAGCAGCAGCGCCCCGGCCAGGGCTTCCGCGGTGTTCAAGGCCCGCAGGCTCAGGCGCCTCTGCAGCCAGGGCGCGATGACACCGCCGACTACCGCCCATGCTGACAACAGTGCACACAAACCGGGACGAACAAACCCGGATGCGCTGCGGTGCGAGGACCGGGATTTCAGCGCTGAGCGCGCCACCGCGTCATACCACCCTGCAACGCCTAAATAAATGTATTCTTCCGGCATGGGAGACGGAGGGAATAACCCTCAGGCACAGAAAACCGCGTCGGCCATCGGGCGGAATCCCCGGCGGGGCTGGATGTCGACTACGACCGAGGTTTTCGCCTATGGCTGGACATTTGCCATACCGCTTATAGCGTTCCTATGGACGATCGTTATCCTCATTTATTCTCTCTCGCTGCCGAGCGGAGTCCGGTGGGGTGTCTTCGCGACTGCGGTCATCACCGGCAGTTGCTCTTTCCTGGCGGGCGGCCTGATCGGGCTCCTGTTCGGCATCCCGAGGTCGGCCTTGGGCGCAGCAGGGACCACGCACACTGGCCAGTACCAGGCCAACAGCAACCTGGTAGAAGTCTCCGATTGGCTGACGAAGATCATCGTGGGCGTCGGTCTCGTGCAGATCGGACGCCTTGAGCCCGCGCTGAGCAGGCTGGCGGCGAACTTGAAGGCGCCGCTCGGCGACCAGCCGTCCAGCGCGGCCTTCGGCGTCGCCCTGGTGATCGCGAACGTGCTGCTCGGCTTCCTCTTTTTCTATCTATGGGCCCGATCCCTGCTCCAGCGAGACTTGGAACTCTCAGATGGATTCGCCGATGGCGACGGGGCCGAAGAGACAGTGCCAACCCCCGTAACGCAAACGGTGGTGACATTGGCGTCCGAGCGTCTATCGGTGCCGGGGCAATCGGTGCCGGCGGCACAGCCGTCGGCAGCGGAAGCCACGTAGCTCTGAGCGTTGGCTCCATACACTGACGAACATGGCAAACCGCATCAGTGAGTTGGTCATCGACTGCGCCGACCCGGAACGTCTCGCCGCATTCTGGAGCGAGGTCCTCGGCTACGCCGAACTCGGCCGCGATGACGACGGAAGCATCGAGATCGGGCCGCCCGACGCCGGCTTCGGCGGACTGCAGCCCACCCTCATCCTCAGCCCGAGCAGCGACCCGAGGACCGGCAAGCTCCGCCTGCACCTCGACGTCAACCCGACCGACCGTGACCAGGACGCCGAGCTCGAGCGGCTGCTCGCCCTCGGCGCCAAACCCGCCGACGTCGGCCAGACCGGCGCCGAGAGCTGGTACGTCCTAGCCGACCCGGAAGGCAACGAATTCTGCCTCCTGCGGACCCAGCTCGATCCTCTCCGGCTTCCCTAGTTCAGTCGATGGGCTGGGCTGAGGGACAGGGCGCGGGCGGTACTCGGCGCGGTAGACGGCGCGTTCCTCGGCGACGGCATCGTGGTGGCGGTGGCCGCGCTCGGCCCCGACGGACCGGTGATCGTCACGACCGAGGGCCTGCCGCCCGATGCCAGGTTCGAGATCGGCCCGGTCACCAAGACCATGACCGCGACCCTACGAGCGGGTCTACTCCAACTTCGGCTACCGGCTGCTCGGCCTGGTCCTCGAGCGGGCGGGCGGCCGTCCCTACCAGGACCTGCTCGCGGAGCGGCTGCTGACGCCGCTCGGGATGACGTGCTCGGGCGTCGGCCCGGCGGGCGGCGGGACCAGGCTGACCGGGCACGCCCTGGGGCGGCCCGCGCGGTGCTGGCCGCTCTCACCGGCGGGGACGTCGGCCGGGCGCGGCCGAGGCCGACCGGGGGCACGCCCGGACCGGAGTGGGAGACCCGCGCCAGACAGACGGCGCAGGCGCTGCTCGACGGCCGCTTCGGCGACGTCCACGCCAGCCGGCGGCCCGAAGGCCAGGCGGTGACCAATGCAGATCAGCTCGCGGGGCTGTGGGGCAGCGCAATGCGCTGGGCGGGCGCACCGGCCCGGGTGTCGGCGGTCTCCTGCCGCACCGTGTCCGGCGGCATCGGCGCGCTGGTCACCGTCGACGGCGCCCGGCGCCCGGTGTCGCTGCTGCTGACCTACAACGAGGCCGGGCAGATCGCGATGCTGCGGCTGCTCAGCCCGGATGAGTCCGCTCCGTGGTGATGGCCGTAATCCCAGCGACTCCAGCCGTGAAGCCACCCTCGCGGCCAGGGCCGAGGCGATCTCCGGCGGCACCGGCACGTTCGACCCCTCGAACCCCCGAAACGGGCGGAACGATCCCAGCTGAGCGTCCTCGGCCAGCTCCGACCGCAGCAGTGGCGGACGGACCCGGTAGTCGAACCGGATGTCGGTCCGCCACCGGAAGCGCGCGTCGCGACCATCGGCGGGATCCGACGGCTCCACCGAGTGCTCGTACGTCGGCGACGTAATCGTCGCGATGTAGTAGATGCCGGGGTCCTTGGGCCCCACGACCTGCAGCCAGACCCGGTCGCCGACCGCCATCTGGTCCCGGAAGTGCGGCGTGCCCCACCACTGGTCCCTGGAGGAGGCGACGGCCGCCTCCAGGTCGTAGTGCCGGGGGTTGCCCTCGAAGATCCAGTCGGCCATGGCTTCACAGCGTACGTAGGCGCCGAAGGGCCTGTTCCTGGGGCATGCCAATCGATACTCAGTATCTATATGATGGAACTAAGTTCCTTTCAGCGCGGGCGGGGTGAGACCTAGTGAGCAAGCAGTCGGCGCGTGACCGGCTCGCCGAGGCCGCGTTCGCCCTGTTCGCCGAGCGCGGGTACGAGCAGACCAGCATCGACGACATCACCGAGCGGGCCGGCCTCGGACGGACCACGTTCTTCCGGCACTACCGGTCCAAGGAAGACGTCATCTTCCCCGACCACGACCTGCTGCTGGCGCAGATCGGGGAGCGGCTGCGCACCTCGAGCGACGGCACCGCCCTGCTCGCGGTCTCCGACGCCGTCCGCCTGGTGCTCAAGCACTACCTCGAAGAGGGCGACCTCGCCCGCCGCCGGTACGCGCTCACCAGCGGGGTGCCCGCCCTCCGGGACCGCGAGATCGCCAGCGTCGCGCGCTACCAGCGGCTGTTCCGCGAGTTCATCGCCGACTGGATGGGCGACCCGGCCGAGCCCGCCCCGCTGCGGGCCGAGCTGATGGCGGCGGCCGTGGTCGCCGCCCACAACCACGTGCTCCGCCGCTGGCTCCGGGGCGAGTGCCCGGACCCGGTGGCCGAGGTTGACCTGGCGCTTCGGCAGGTCATCGAGCTCTTCACCGCCCCCGGCGACAGCGTCAACGGTGTCGATGGCGGCGACGGGACCACGATCATCGCGTTCCGCTCCGGTCAGGACATCGAGGCGCTGCTGCCGGCCCTCCGGCGCCTGGCCGATAGCGTCCCATCGGGCTCTGCTTGAAAACCCGTAAACCCATAGTTTCGAACGGACCGAGGCGACTCCGGACGGCAAGCCACTGGCCTGACCGGCGGAGCAACGGTCCGTTCGGGCAAAACGATCTTGATCTTGATGTTCTCGGGCTTCGCGCGGATGTAAGGCGCTGAATGAACGATCTGGCGGCCATGACCGAGGCCCTGCGGCGGTTCACGCCGGTCGCCGTGCCGCTCGACGGGCGACGCGCGGCGGCGGTCGCCATCGCCGTCTCCGAGGATGGCTTCCTGCTCACCCGGCGCACGTCGAAGCTGCGCGCCCACGCCGGGCAGTTCGCGCTGCCGGGCGGGCGGCTCGATCCAGGCGAGGACGCGGTCGACGCCGCCCTGCGCGAGCTGCGCGAGGAGGTCGGCGCCAGCGCGGACCGTGCGGATGTCCTGGGCGTGCTCGACGACTACCCGACCAGGTCCGGCTACGTCATCACGCCGGTCGTGGTCTGGCTCAGCGCGGGGCGGCGGCTGGAGGCCAACCCGGACGAGGTCGCCGAGCTGTACCAGATCCCGCTGGCCAGCCTGGACGTGACGCCCCGGTTCATCACCATCCCCGAGTCGGACCGGCCGGTGATCCAGCTGCCGCTGGTGGGTCACTTCGTGCACGCTCCTACCGCCGCCGTGCTGTACCAGTTCCGCGAGGTGGCGCTGCACGGCCGCGAGACCCGCGTCGCCCACCTGGAGCAGCCGGTTTTCGCCTGGCGCTAACGTACCTGTAGGACCCGGATAAGGCTGGAGTGGACATGCCGGTAGAGAGAGTGCTTCCCGACTCGGACGCCGAGGACCTGCTGAACCTCGTGCGCGAGATCGCGAGCAGCGAGCTCAAGCCGATCGCGAGCGAGTACGAGGCGGCCAGCCGGTTCCCGCGCGAGCAGTTCCGGCTGCTCGGCCGGAGCGGGCTGCTCGGCCTGCCGTACCCGGAGAAGTGGGGCGGCAGCGCGGTCAGCTACGAGGTCTACCTGCAGGTCCTCGAGGAGATCGCGGCGGCCTGGATGACCGTCGGGGTCGGGCTGTCGGTGCACACGATGTCGTGCTACCCGCTGGCCAACTTCGGCACCGACGAGCAGCGCGGCGAGTGGCTGCCGGAGATGCTCGAGGGGAACCTGCTCGGCGCCTACGCGCTGTCGGAGGCGCAGGCCGGGTCGGACGCGGCCGCGCTGTCGACCCGCGCGACCGCTGACGGCGACGATTACCTGGTCAGCGGGACGAAGGCGTGGATCACCCACGCCGGGCAGGCCGACTTCTACACGCTGATGGTCCGCACCAGCGACGACCGCAGCCGGGGCGTCAGCTGCCTGCTGGCCGACGCGTCGACCCCCGGCCTGACCGCCGCCGCCCTCGAGCACAAGATGGGCCTGACCGGTTCCCCGACCGCGCAGATCCTGCTCGACCAGGCGCGCGTGCCGGCCCGCCGCCGGATCGGGGCCGAGGGCGACGGGCTCAAGTTCGCCCTCGACGCGCTCAACTCGGGGCGGCTCGGCATCGCCGCCTGCGCCGTCGGCCTGGCCCAGGCGGCGCTGGACGAGGCGGTCGCCTGGGCGATGCAGCGCAGCCAGTTCGGCAAGCCGATCATCGACTTCCAGGGCCTCGAGTTCCTGCTGGCCGACATGGCGGCCGGGGTGGAGTCCGCCCGCGCGACCTACCTGGACGCCGCCCGCCGCCGGGACCGGGGCATGGAGTTTCGCCGTCAGGCCTCGATCGCCAAGCTGGTCGCGACCGACATGGCGATGCGGGTGACTACCGACGCCGTGCAGGTGCTCGGCGGCTACGGCTACACCCGCGACTTCCCGGTCGAGCGGTACATGCGCGAGGCGAAGGTGCCGCAGATTTTCGAGGGCACCAACCAGATCCAGCGGATGGTTATCGCGCGGGAGCTTCGCAAGGTGTGAGACCGTTTTAAACGCGAGATGTCAAGAAGGTCGTGGTGGCTCCGACCCCAGGGTGGTCGCGCGTCACGAGTCCAGCGTTGACGGCGTGACCTGGACCGCGTCGATAGACGTGGTGCTGCGGAAGTGTGGCTGAGCTGTCGCCCGCTTTAGTCGCCGGTTGGGTTGCCGAGGAAGTCCGTGAGCGCCTGGTGGTACGGGGCGATGGTGGTCGTGTCGGCGTACTCGTCGGGGCCGTGCTGGCCGTCGCCGCCGATGCCGAAGATGACGGCGTCGATGCCCCGCTGGTAGTAGAAGCGCCCGTCGGCGGCGCCGTGCTTGCGCAGGAAATCGGCGCGGTACCCCTGATCGGCCGCGGCCTGCCTGAGGGTTTGAACCTCGGGGCGGTTCCGGTCCGCGTGGTGCGGGGGGTCGGCGAGGTCGACCACCGGGGTGACGCCGGGTTCGCAGAAGGTCGCCAGGTACGCGGTGATCTCCTCGGCGGTCTTGCCGTTCAGGTCGCCGTCCTCGGGCGGAAAGCGGAGGTCGAGCCAGGCCTCCGCCAGCGCCGGGATCTGGTTGCGGGCCTGGTTGGGAGTTTCGATCCTGGCTACGTTTACGGTCGTCCGCCACGCCTCCTCGGCCGGGACGGGGTAGGCGGCCAGCAGCCGGTCCAGCGTGCGGTGCAGCTTGACGAGGGCGTTGTCGCCCAGCCAGGGGTAGGCGCTGTGGCCGCCGCGGCCGACCGCCCGCAGGGTGGCGGTGATCATCCCCTTGGAGTCGGTCACGACGCGCAGCCCGCTGTGCTCGCCGATGACGACGAGCTCACCGCTGACGCCCTGGTTGATCTGGTGCAAGGTGCCGTTGCGCCCGCCGACCTCCTCGTCGGTTACCAGCTGCAATGCCAGCGGGTAGGAAAGGGCGCCGGCCAGCTCGCGGAAGACCTGCGCCTGGGCGAGCGCGGACACCTTCATGTCCTGGGCGCCGCGCGCGTACAGGCGGTCAGCCTCTCGGCGCGGGCGGAACTGGCCGGGCGAGGCCGGTACCACGTCGAGGTGGGCGTTGAGGATGATCCGGAACCGTTGCGGTCGGTCCGTGCCAACGTAGAGGAGCGCGCTCGGCTTACCGCCGGACTCGAACCGCTCGCCGGTGAAACCGGGGCCGACGAAATCGACGGCGAAATCGAGCGCCTTGCTGAGGTCGCCCCGTCGGTCGGCGGTTGACTGAATGGCCAGCAGCTCCGACGCAGCGGCAAGGAACGACTCGGTTTCCATTCCGCTACCTTGCCACGCTCTGCCGTTGCCGTTGCCGTTGCCGTCGCCGTCGCGGGCCCGCGTGCTTGCCGTCAGTTAATGTCGAACTCGTTGCCCTCTGGGTCTTTCATCCCCACCGCGTAGAACTCGGGGCTCCCGGTCGCTACCACGGTGGCGCCTAGATTGGAAATCCGTCGCACTGCCGCGTCGATCCGCTCCTTACGGGTCGCGGCCGGAAGCGCCCAGCCGCCGCTGGCGTTGATGTCGAGGTGGAGCCGGTTCGGCACCGTCTTCCCGTCCGGCGACACCTGGAACCAGATGCGGGGTGCGCGGCCCTCGGGGTCGATGATGCTGTCGGCGCCGACTCCCACGGTCTCGAGCAGGCCCTTGTCGCGTCGCCAGTCGTCCCAGGTGGCGAAGCCCTCCGGAGGCGGCTCAAGCTCGTATCCGAGGGCGGCGGCCCAGAACCGGGCCAGCAGGTCCGGGTCGGCGCAGTTAATAACTAGCTGGTACCGGACAGCCATTGGTTTCTCCTTAGGGGTGCGTATGCCGTCTTCGAAGATCGCTGGGTCACGAGGCACCGCGTGTGTAGCGGAGCATCTCGGTTCCGCCGTCGTCGGTGAAGGTGCCCGCCTGAGCGAAGCCGACGGCTTCGGCGACGCGCCGTGAGGCGTGGTTGTCATGGGCGATGCGCGCTTCCAGGCGGGTGACGCCGATCGAGGCCGCGTAGCCGACGAGCAGGGCCAAGGCGTCGCGCGCGTGCCCCCGGCCTCGCTGGCTGGCGTGGGTCCAGTAGGACACCTCTCCGGTGCCGTCGGGGCCGAGGCGCAGCTCGCAGCCGCCGACGAGGGCACCCGATTCCGGGTCGCGGGCCGCGAACGCCCGTACCGGGCCGCGAACGCCCGTACCGGGCCGCGAACGCCCGTACCGGGCCGTCGTCCTGCCAGTTCCTCGCCCAGTTCGCGTAGGCGGCCCGGACCGACTCCTCGGTCGAGTGCGCCGGCCACCAGCCGAAGCGGCGCGCGGTCTCCTCGTCCTCGCCGGCCGCGTGCGCCGCGGCCTCGTGGTCGGTGTGCGCGCTGAGGACGATGCGGTTACAGCGCAGTTCGGGAACTGCCTTCACTAGGTCATGGTGCAGCGTTTGGCCTGCCGTCCGCATCGGGTTTTCTGGCCGCCTGGCTGGATGCGGGCGGTGAGCAGGTACTCGGTGAGCGTGCTCGAAAGTCGGACCCGCCTGGTAAGTATTGGGGGGACGGTCCCTGGGACGGGGTTCGCTGCACGGTCTCGAGTTCACGGGAGCGCGTTGATGAGCACGGCATGGACGATAACGTTCGACTGCGCCGACCCGGCCGCGCTGGCGGCGTTCTGGCGCCAGGCCCTCGGCTACGTGGACGGCGCGCCGCCCGCGGGTTCCGCGACGTGGGAAGAGTGGCTGGCCAGCGTCGGCGTGCCGCCGGAGGAATGGGGTGATGACGCTTACATCGAGGACCCGGCGGGCCTTCGGCCGGGCATCTCGTTCCTCAAGGTCCCGGAGCCCAAGACGGCCAAGAACCGGGTCCACCTGGACGTGCAGGCTGGCGGCGGCCGCGGCGAGCCGCAGGAGGTCCGCTGGGCGCGGGTGCTTGAGGCGGTCGCGCGCCTGGCCGGGGCGGGCGCGACCGTGGTCCGCGAGGACCTGCAGGACGGGGTGCCTGATCACTTCGTCATGGCCGACCCGGAGGGCAACGAGTTCTGCGTCGTCTAGGGCGCGCCGGGACGCTGCGCCGGTGCGGTCCGTCCCACATTGAGGCCAGGCCCCGCGTCTCGCGAACCCCATCATGCTCACAGGTTCGATTGTAGCAATATTTCTGCGAATCGGTCGGAAATAATTGCGAATACGACCCGCCCGAACGCCTGGATTGTCGGTGCCCGGTGATAGCGTTCAAGTATTAGAACGTGTATTCCAAGATCGACTAGGGGAAGCTCATGAATCGGCAGCCGGGCGACGGGAGCGGAGCGGGCGAGGAACCCGTCCCGGACCCCGGGCTGCCCGGCGACGCGACCCCTGACGCGGGCGCGCCGTCTGATAGGCCACCGGGCGCTGGGCAGACGGGAACGCCTGACCCGGGCCTGGCCGGGTTCGTGAAGGGCGGCGTATGGGATTCGGCGGTGCCGTCGGCGGCCCTCGCGGCCGCCCTCGAGGGCGCGGCGGGCGCGGGCTGGCGGTGCGGGGGCGGGTCGCGTGAGGAGATCGTGGGGGCGGTGCGGGTGGCGGCGGCGCTGGAGTCGTGGGCGTGCGCGGCCAAGCTCGGCCTGATCCGGGCCGCGATCCGCGAGGACGACGACGGGCTTCCGGGCGGGGATTACCACGGGGACCTGCCCGACGCCTGGTCGAAGTCGCTGACCCACGACGTCGCGCTGGCGCTGGCGATGAGCCCGGTGTCGGCCGAGAAGCTGCTGCAGACCGCGTGGGACCTCGGCGCGCTGCTGCCAGGCATCGGCGCGCTCCTCGAAGACGGGACCCTCACCTACCCCAAGGCCCGCGTCGTCAACGACGCGCTCGAGCTGCTGAGCGAGCCGGATAAGGCGGCGGCGGAGGCGATGATCGCCGATCGCCTCGCGGGCAAGACGTTCGGGCAGGTCGAAAAGCTCGCCGCCGCCGCGGCGATCACCGTCGACCCAGGCTTGGCGGAGCGGACGAGGGAGCACGCCGAGCGGAACCGGGCCCGGGTCATCCTGAAGCGCGAGCGGTCCGGCGCGGCGAGCCTGTCGGGCTGCGACCTGCCGGCGGCCGAGACGCTTGCCGCGCACGCCGCCACGTGCGCCCGCGCGCAGGTCTACAAGGACTCGGGGGCGTTCCCGGGCGTGCTGATGGACCAGTTCCGGGCGATGGCCTATCTCGACCTGATGAACGAGGTCAGCGCCGAGGCGCGGATCGCGGCCGGCCCCCCGGACGTGGGCCTGGGCGCTCTGGGGGAGGCGGCGTTCCGGGATGAGCCGGAGCCGGACGACCCGGGCGCGCCGGCGCCGGACGGCAGCGGCGG
>Ga0208357_1003163_pt1 | contig 10309 bp, 8 predicted proteins | sample NGESurdeep092012_6_FD_184487 | JGI IMG/M metagenome (GOLD analysis project Ga0208357, IMG submission 184487) | Arctic peat soil microbial communities from Barrow, Alaska - NGEE Surface sample F52-2 deep-092012 (SPAdes) | ecosystem: Environmental > Terrestrial > Soil > Wetlands > Peat ... | reverse complement strand
GTCTAGCTCCTGGCTCCTGGCCTCCAGTTCCCTGCGAGTGCGGGGGCGAGTGCGGGGGTTCTTCTCCTTCGGCAAGCTTAGGGTCAGGATGAGGGCGAATCACGGCAACGGCAAAGGCAGTATGGAATATTGATGATGCCCGGCGAACCTTTTGGACCGCAGGCACGAAGTACAGGTTGGAGAAGCACATTGGTTGATGACCAGACACTCTGGAAGAGGATCTGCGAAGGAAACGCCGCAGCGTTTGACGCGTTGTATTGCGACAGCGGACCTCGCTTGCGAGCCTTCCTGCGGCACCTTCTCCCCAGTGAACAGGTGGCGGAGGACGTTATGCAGGACACCTTCACTGAAATCTGGCGTCGCCCGCAAGGATTTGATCCGGAGCGCGGGAGTCTTCGCGGGTACGTGTTTGGCATTGGCCGAAAGCTGGCGGCAGAGTGGTGGCGAGGACAGAGGCCGACCGAGGAGGTCAAGGAGGAGTCGGCGCCCTGTCGTGCGGAGGTGTGCTCGATGGTTGCGGATGCGTTCAGCCGGCTTAGCAGCGAACAGCGGACACTTCTCTGGTTGCGGGAAGTTGAAGGGCAATCGTATGCGGAGCTGGCGGCGATTCTTGAAGTCCCGGTAGGCACGGTTCGATCACGATTGTTTGCGGCGCGAGAGGCATTGCGCCATGTCTGGCATCGTGAGCGAGTTGAGAAAGAAGGAACCCATGAGGTGCGATGAGATGGCGGAGTTTGTCTCCGCGCTGTGTGATGGCGAAACGATTCCACGAGCAGCGGCAGAACATGTGGGTGGGTGCGCAGCTTGCCGGGAGCGCTTGAAGGAGTACATGGAGATGGGCGCGGAGTTGCGCCTGATGGCGAGCCCCGCGATGGAAGAGAGCGTCTCGCCGCGTGTCTGGAATCGTCCGCGAAACAGGTTTGCAATCTGGTGGCAGAAGGGATGGAAGACGATGAGAATACCGAGGCTTGCTTTTGCGGTACTGATTGGGGCGGTGGTTGGTTTGGGTTCGATGTTCGCGGTGGTGGAAGTTCGCGCTCACTCCACGGGAACGGTTGTGATGCTGAAGATTGTTGGGCCGGACGGCAGTCCGGTCGACTGCGGGCTTTCTATCGAAGACAAGGACCAGGCAAGCTGCAGCGCCTTGATCGGCCAGATGAATGGAAAAACGGTTGGCTATCGGATCGATCTCATTGGCCGCAAGGGGGCTGACGTGGAGCTTGCAGTGCGCACGAAGATTTACGGGCCTGCATCCGGTTCCTACGGCCTTTCCGGTATGCAGGATGTGCCGCAGAAACAGGTCCTCTTCGAACCGGGGCAGACGTTCAAGCTGGACTTCGCGGGGGTGGGAACGCTCACCGTGACGGGGGAGTGGTTGGATCACATGCCCGTGTTCATTGGCGATTCGAACCACGAGCTCGATCCCGGACCAGAGGAATTGCGCCTGATCTCGCCGCTGCTGATCAGGGACAAACAGGTTCTCGGTGACTTTCAGGGGGGCATTGCCATCGCCGACAAAGCGGGGCAGGGAGTCGTGGTTTGCCTGCCCGGCGAGGGACTATTCATTCTCTCCCTATCCCCTATGCACGGTGCGGTGCAGGCGCGCGTCGCGCTGAGCCGAATCTCATTCGAGGATGCCGGGCGTTCCTATGTATTCGTGACCGGGTCGCCGGTCGCCCGTAGTGAACACGCATGGGTGTTACATGAGGCAAATTGCAAGCTGTTCGGCCTTCCGGAAGGACATCCCTTTGTTAGCTCGGGAGATTTGCGGCAACTGGCTCCGGGCGTGTTGATCGACGGTGAGAGCGTGAAGAACTAAGGGTTGCTGACGGGCTATTTAAAGCGAAGGCAAAAGGCAAAAGCAAAGGTAGATCCCGGTGGGATCTACCTTTGCGGAGGGTGGGGCGGGTTAGTTGACGCCGGCTGCTTTTGCGTCGGCTAGATAGAGGTCGACGTTGATTTTATCGACGAGGGCGGTGCCGGTGTCGACGAAGACCGGGTAGGGAGCGAAGGGGTCGACGGTGTAGTCCGTTTTGAAGGGGGCGTGGGGGTAGTGATGGATTTCGTCGAGGTCCTTGAGGCCGACGTAGCCCATGGTATAGGGCTTTTGGGCGATGGTGGCTTCGATGACGCCGTCCTTGATGAGTTGGAGAGTCTCCTTTTGGACATCCATGGCGATGAGGGTGCGATCGGTGGCATGGGAGCGCTTGAGGACCTCTCCAACGGCTGCGCCGGAGGAGGATTCGAGACAGACGAAGGCATCGATTTTATCGGCACCGGTTTTTGTGAGGTAGGACTGGGTGGCATCGAAGGCGACGTTGGCATCGCCCTTGATGTTGACGACATCGATGATTTTGATTCCGGGATGGCCGGAGATCTCGTCTTCGTAGCCTTCGAGACGCTCGGCGAGATTGGGTTGGTCGGGAAAGGTGAAGAAGACGACGTTGCCTTTGCCGTTGAGCTTGTCGACGAGGCGTTTGCCTCCAAGGTGGCCGGCGGCGATGTTGTTGGTTCCGATGAAGTAGAGGCGGGAGCTGGTGGGAGCGTCGGAATCGACGGTGATGACGGGGACGCCGGCGACGATGGCGGCGTCGATGTCTTCACGGAACAAGGCAGCGTCGGCGACGGAGACCAGGATGCCAGCAGGCTTGCTGGCGACGGCGTTGCGAAAGGCGGTGAGCTCGGCGTTGGGGTTGAAGTTGTCGGGACCGCTCTCGCGGGCGGTCACGCCATATTCGGCCGCTGCCCTTTCAAATCCGGAGCTGAGGTTTTGCCAGTAGGGGAGCTTGAGGTTATTTGCAACGAGGATGTAGGTCTCCGACTTTGAATGGGTCTGGCAGCCGGTTGTAGCGAGGAGAAGAGCAACGGAGATAAGGGCAAGGGACGCTTTGACTGTTCGCATGGGCTCCACCGTTCCGAGGAATTTCGTACCAGGCCTGGAGGCGTTGCGAAAGAAGGGATCTTGAGTGCAGATCTTTACGACGCGATCCAGCGGGCAGGAATATACTCCTGCGTTTCATGGGTATGCAAGCCGTGCGGGCGTTGGGCGTGGCGCGGCGTGGAGATGCGCTGGGGATGACAGATAGACAGGCAGGAGCAACCGCAACAACAAAAGAAGAAGCAGATCCCTGCGGGATGACAGCCAGAAAGGCAAAGGCAAGTGCAAGCGGGCGGTTCGGTCGGGCGGGGAGGGCGGTTATTTAGCGCCGACGTAGGTGACGTGCCAGACGGAGCGGGAGCCGTCGTCGGTGACGAAGAGGCTGCCGTCGTTGGCTACGGCTACGCCGACGGGGCGGCCCCAGACCTTGCCGTCGGGGGTGACGAAGCCGGTGAGGAAGTCGTCGTATTCTCCGGTGGCGTGGCCGTCTTTCATGGGGATGTAGATGACCTCGTAGCCAGCGCGGTTGGCGCGGTTCCAGGAGCCGTGCTCGGCGGCGAAGGCTCCGCCTTCAAAGGAGGCGGGGAACTCTTTTTTCTGGGTGGGGTAGAAGACCATTTCGAGGGAGGCCATGTGGGGCTGCACGAGGACGTCGGGCGTTTTGACTTTGCTGGAGAGGTCGACGCGCTTGCAGAGTTTGGCCTGGGCCCAGGACATGGGAGAGGAGAGCTGCGGGTTGGGGCCGGTTCCGTAGGCGCAGGGCTCGGGGAGACGCGGGTCCTGGTGGCCGCCCATGTAGTACCAGGGCCAGCCGAAGAAGCTGTGCTCGGGGACGGAGGTGACGTAGTCGGGGACGAGGTGGTTGCCGAGGTCGTCGCGCTCGTTGGTGGAGCACCAGAGGGAGCCGGTGATGGGGTTGATGGCCTCACCGACGCAGTTGCGGATGCCGGAGGCGTAGACCTCGACGAAGTGGCCCTCGGGGGTGAACTCGAGGACGTCGGCGCGATGGAATTCCTTGGGGTGGGTGTCGGCGTCGTCGACGTTGGAGCCGGAGCCGACGGAGACGAGCAGGTGCTGGCCGTCTTTGGTGAAGACGACGTCGCGGGTCCAGTGGCCTCCTCCGGTGAGCTGGGCGTAGCCGGGGATGTCGGGGACGATGGTCTCGGGTTTGCCGGTGGCGTGGAGGTCACCGGAGTGGTAGGGGAAGCGCTGGATGGTGGTGGCGGTGCCGACGTAGATGAACCTGGGGTTGGGGCCGGCGGGGTAGAAGGCGATGCCGAAGGGGTGGTCGAGGCCGGTGGCGAATTTTTCGAGGGTGGCGGCCTTGCCGCTGGGGGCGACTCCGCGGAGGACGAAGATGGTGCCGGCGCCGGAGTCGGAGAGGAAGAGGTCGCCGTTGGGGGCGGTGCGGATGAGGCGGGGCTCGGTGAAGGTGCCGTTGCTGAGCTTCATGTGCTCGGTGGCGTCCTTGCGCTCGAGAGGCTTGGAGTCGCCGCCGGCGTAGAGGGTGACGTCGAAGTCGACGGGGGCGATGGGCCAGGCGTTGGTGGGGCGGGGGACGACGTTGGGACCGTTGTTGACGGCTTCGGAGGGGTTGGGCTGGGGGAGGTCAGAGAGGGTGATCTTGTGACGGACGCCGGGATGCTGCTGTGCCCAGTCGGTGAAGGCGGATTGGCCGGTGAGGAGCGGCTGCTGGGCGAGGGCGGCGGTGGTGCAGAGGACGAGGGCGGCGGCGAGAGCGAGGGTTTTCAGGGGAGAGGTCATGGAGGTCCTTCTTCGGGGTGGCTTGAGGGTGCGTGTCGTGGTGCGCGTTAAGACTAGAGCAGGAGTAAAAGCAAAGGCAAAAGAAGAAGCAGATCCCTGCGGGATGACAGGCAGAAATGCAAGGGCAACGGCAAGAGCAATGGCCAATACGGGGGTCCTTCGCTTCGCTCAGGATGACGGCGAAAAACAGGCAAGGGCAAGGGCAAGGGCAAGGGCAAGGGCAACGGCAAGGGCAACGGCAAGGGCAAGGGCAACAGCAACAGCAAGAGCAAAAGCAGGGGCAGGGGCGAATGCGGTTGTGGTTACTTGGACGTTGGTGGAGGGGCTGGAGACGCAGGGGGTGGAGGGGCCTCGGCGGTGGGGTCGTGGGCGGAGGCGAGGGCCTTGATCTCATCGAGGCTGGCGGTGGCGTTGAGGAAGGCTCGGCTGTCGCTGTGGGAGAGGGTGATGGAGTTGAGGACGGAGTGCATGGCGTCGGCTGCGGGGTTGGGAGACCGCGGGGCGGAAGCCTGCTCGGCGCTGAGGCCGCGGAGGATGCCGAGGACGGTGGTGAGGGTGTCGACGGTGTGCGCGGCGGCGGTGGGGTTGGGGGCGAACTCTTCGATGCGGAGATGGACGGCTCCTCCGGAGAGGACGTGGGCGGTGCCGGTGTAGCGGAGGCTGGCGACGAGGTCGGTGTCTTCGGGGAGAGGGAGTTGGAGGCCGAGGACGGAGATGAATCCGTTGTCGGAGAAGGGGAGGCCGATGTGGCCGATGCCCCAGGCCTGGGAGAGGAGGGGGACCTGGCGGAAGCGGGCGGCGAGGAGGGAGGAGCCGGGAGTGCTGAGGGCGGAGGCTCGGGAGCGGTCGAGCATGGAGTGGATCTGCTCGGGGGTGGGCATGTTGGAGGCGGCGATGGTGTCGTAGGCGAGGAGGGCGACGCGGAGCTGGCGTGCGGGAGGTTCCCCAACGGGGATGGTGTAGATGGTGCGGCCGGTGTAGGTCTCTTTGGAGGTGGCGATGGAGGCGAGGTAGCGGTCGAGCTTGTCACCGTCGAAGTGGCCGATGAAGACCTCGGAATAGGCTACGGGGCCGTTGGGACCGTTGGGGTTGGGCATGCGGTGGAGGGCGAAGGCGACGGCGTCGATGTCGCGCTCGGGGACGATGCCGGTGGCGTCGATGAAGTGCTGGAAGTAGGGGCTGCGGACGACGGGGGTCTGGTCGAAGTGGGTGGCGGAGCGGATCGCCTCGAGCTGGACGTAGAGGATGGCGTCGGATTCAGGGAGCAGGCGCGCGGCTTCGGGCGGGGCCTTGGCGCGGAGGTAGAGCATCGTGCCGAGAGCGGCGAAGAGGAGGACGGCGATGAGGAGCGGGATGGTGGTTCGCTTGCGCATAGGTTGGGGGAGCTTCTAGCTTCTAGGTACTAGCTTCTAGCTTTTTAGTGGTTAGTGGTTAGTGGTTAGTGGTTAGTGGTTAGTGGCTAGTGGTTAGTGGCTAGGGGTTAGTGGTTAGTGGACGGCAACTGCAACGGGTGGTGTCATTGCAAGAGTAACTGCTACTGCAGGCGAATTGTAGATCCCTACGGGAGGACAAAAGCAAAAGCAACAACCAATACAGGGGTCCTTCGCTTCGCTCTAGGATGACGAGAGTTTTGCGGGGGTTCGAGAGAACAACTGCAACAGCAACAGCAAAAGCAACGGCAAAAGAAGAAGCAGATCCCTGCGGGATGACAGACAGAAAGGCAAGGGCAAGGGCAAAAGCAAGGGCAAGGGCAACGGCAAAAGCAAGGGCAAGGGCAACGGCAAAAGCAAGGGCAAAAGCAACGGCAACGGCAGAGGTTCGGGAGACTTATTCGCGGATGGAGAAGGTGAAGATTTTGCCGGTGCCGGCGATGCCTTGGATGTTGGCCGAGCCGGGGGGGAGGACTCCGTATTCGCCTTTCTGGATGTCTGCGGGGACGGTGAAGGTGTACATCTGGGGGCCGATTTTGTAGGGGTGGAATTCGAGTTCGTTGCGGACTGCTCCGCTTTGGGAGTGGAGGACTCCTCCGGTGAGGGTGCGGAATTCGCGGCTGTCGCGGTGCTGGTCGAAGCGGAGGAAATCGTACTCTTCGGCGTTGGTGCCTGCGGGAGCGTAGATGAGGATCTCGACTCCGGTGGGGAGAGAGAGCTCGGATTCGGGGCCGTCAAGATGGCCGTTCATGTCTTTGCCGATGAGGCCGTCGGAGAGGATGTTCTTGATAGTTCCGGCGGACTTGAAGTTGACTCGCTCGGTGTGAAGTTCGATCCACTCCCCTGACTGGTTGCCATTTTTGCCTACCGGCGCCTTGTAGTAGACGCCGATCTCGTCGAGGCCGAGGGTGGCGGGAGTGGGGTGGGGGATGGCTGGCGCGGCTGCGGTGTGGAGGCTGAGGCCGGTGCCGTGAGCCTGCATGGCGGAGATGACGCGGTCGGAGAGGCCGGCGGATTTGAGGGCGATGAGGTCGTCGGGCGTGGTGTTGTAGCGGCCGGGCTGGAGTTGGATGGTCTGGAGGAGGAGGTCGTCGCCGAGACCGGCGGCGTGCATGCGGAGGATGGTGTCGTTGTCGACGAGATGGGCGCGGGGAAGGTCGTGGTCGGTCTGCAGTGGGCCGTCCTGGTCGGAGGGAGCCTGGGCGGGCGAGCGGATTGCAGCGGAGAAGAGCGTGGAGCCGATGGCCAGAACCGTGACGAGGAGATGGAGGGTTCTGCGTGGCGAACGCATCCTTGACGGAGCACCCGTATACATGGGCCTCATCCTACCACCACTGCGCGTGGGGCGAGAGGCTTCGCGCGCCACTGCACGTGGGGCGGGATGCTTCGCGTGCCACTGCCGTAGAGAGGGATGCTACTACGCATGCCCACTGTGGGTGGGGCCACTTCGCGTGGAGCTCCGCTGCGCGCGGAACTCCACTGCGGGTGGGACGGGAGTTAGGTGAGGGGCGTTGTGGTGGACTCGAGGTTGATGGCGCGGGGGAAGAGGATGTTGTTCTCGAGGTGGATGTGCTGGTGGAGGTCGCGCTCGAATTCGTTTAGACCGTCGTAGAAGGCGTGATAGGTGGGGCAGGCGCCCTCGGGTGGAGTGAATTGATTGCTGAGCTGACGAATCTCGGCGAGGAGAACGCCCGCTGCGTCATGCTCCTCGGTCATCATGGCGATGGGATTGGCAATCGTGCCGAAGCAGTTTTTCGGCTTCGCGGTTCCAGTGGTGGTGGAGCGCTCCAGCGAGGCAATGTAGGGAAACAAGACAGCCTCTTCCTTCGCAAAATGCTGGGTCATCTCTTCGTCGAGCTGTGCGAGCAGGGTTTGAATTCGTGGTAATTCCGCGTGCGTATCGCCGTGGCGGTTGACGACCTTCTGGGCGAGGATAGCGAGGCGCGGGAGTTCGGTTTTGGCGTAGGCATGATGCTTGGCGACGATGTGCGCGCTGAGCTGTTCGAGGGAAGCCTGCGACCAGTCTTCGGTGAGCGGGGCGGGGCCGTTGGCTGCGGTTTCGAGGGCTGCGAGGACGGCGTCGATTTCGAGATTGCTGGCGGCGCAGGCTTCGGCGAGGGGCTTGCGGCCACCGCAGCAGAAGTCGATTCCGAAGCGTTCGAAGACGCGGATGGAGGTGGGTTGCTGAAGGGCGATGTCGCGAACGGTTTGGGTGGCGGATGTCATGGTGTACTCCCTTGCAACCACATTAGAGAGTGGGGGAGAGGGATGCAGCGACTTAGGTCACACGCCGGGAAAAATCGGCGACGCAGTTTCTTTGATGGAGTGAGTTACGCGGGTGGTGACTTAAGTCGCTGCGTGTGGTGTACAGCGCGGATTATCGTGGGACTGCAAGCCGAATCAGAGAGGATCTAAACGATGTTTTGCTATCAGTGCGAACAGACTTCACAAGGCGTGGGTTGTCAGACACTTGGCGTTTGCGGCAAGGACGAGACCACCGCTTCATTGCAGGACCTGCTCATCCATGCAGTGAAAGGCATTTCGATTTATGCGCATGCTGCGCGGCAGTTGGGTGTGTCCGATCCGGAGATCGACGCGTTCACGATCCAGGCGGTGTTCTCCACGTTGACCAATGTGAACTTCGATCCGGAGCGGCTGGAGGTGCTGATTCATGAGGCCGTCGCCATGCGTGAGGTGGCGCGCCATCTTTATGAGAACGCTGCGGTTAAATCGGGGGCGGCGCCTGCGGAGTTTGGCGGGGTTGCAGCGTGGACTCCAGCGGTCACGATGGAAGGTTTGTTGGAGCAGGGGAGACAGGTGATCTTGCCGGCTCGGTTTCTTACTGAGAGCAGAGAGATTGCAGATCTGCAGGAGCTGATTCTTTACGGCATCAAGGGAGTTGCGGCGTATGCGGTGCATGCGCTGGCGCTGGGCGCGGGCGATCCGCAGTCGTTTGGAAAGATTCATGAGATTCTCGAGTTCCTGACGCACCCTTCGCCCACTGCGGAGGAGTTGCTGGGTACGGCGCTGGCGGTGGGTGAGTTGAACTATCGCGTGATGGAGATTCTGGATAAGGCGCATACGGAGACGTTCGGGCATCCGCAGCCGGCGAAGGTTCGGCTGGGTGCACGGAAGGGAAAAGCGATCCTGGTCTCGGGACATGATCTGCATGATCTGTATGCGTTGCTGGAGCAGACCAAGGGGCTCGGCATCCAGATTTATACGCATGGGGAGATGCTTCCGGCGCATGGGTATCCGGTGCTGAAAGCGTATGAACATCTTGCGGGAAACTATGGCGGAGCCTGGGTTGATCAGGCGAATGAATTTGCTGATTTTCCGGGCGCGATTCTGATGACGTCGAATTGTATTCAGCAGCCGCAGGTGTCGTATAAGGAGAGGATTTTTACAGCGGGAGCCGTGGCATGGCCCGGGGTGCAGCATATTGCAGATCAGGATTATGCTCCTGTGATTGCAGCGACGCTGCTCGCGCCGGGATATGCGGAAGATGGTTCGGATGAGGAGATTACTGTCGGGTTTGGACACAATGCGGTGCTGAGCGTTGCGGATAAGGTGATCGATGCGGTGAAGGCTGGAGCGATTCGGCACTTCTTTTTTATCGGCGGATGCGATGGCGCGCGGTCGGGGAGGAGTTACTATACGGAGCTCGCGGAGGCGGTGCCGAAGGACTGCCTGATACTGACGCTGGCTTGCGGGAAGTTCCGGTTCAACAAGCTGGACTTCGGCGAGATTGGCGGGCTGCCGCGGTTGCTGGATCTGGGGCAGTGTAATGACACGTACTCGGCGCTGCAGATTGCGCTGGCACTGGCGAAGGCGTTTGACTGTGGGGTGAATGAGCTGCCGCTGTCGCTGGTGCTGTCGTGGTATGAGCAGAAGGCGGTGGCCGTGCTGCTGACGCTGCTGCACCTGGGCGTGCGGAATATGCGGATCGGGCCGACGCTGCCGGCGTTCTTGTCGCCGGGCGTGCTTGCGCTGCTGAAGGAGAAGTACAACCTGATGGCGATTACGACGGCGGAGGCCGATCTGGCGGCGATGCTCGGCTGATGGTTCGGACTGGTTGATGGGAGACGCCCAGGGAGTGAATTCTCCGGGCGTCGTCTCTTGCGGGTGCATTTTCGAGTGAATGAGTAAGCGTGGGTGCGTGATGCGGAGGCTCTAACGGCCACTGCGGGGTGGGGGCGTTCGTTTGGCGGCCAAAGCCGCGCGGTTCTGGGGGGGG
>Ga0208357_1003162_pt1 | contig 10309 bp, 14 predicted proteins | sample NGESurdeep092012_6_FD_184487 | JGI IMG/M metagenome (GOLD analysis project Ga0208357, IMG submission 184487) | Arctic peat soil microbial communities from Barrow, Alaska - NGEE Surface sample F52-2 deep-092012 (SPAdes) | ecosystem: Environmental > Terrestrial > Soil > Wetlands > Peat ... | reverse complement strand
AGTTCACGGCGAATATCGCCTTTGTTGGTCTGACCCGTCCACCCCAGAACTCAGATTCGCTCTGCTCGCCGACGCGATCAGAGTCGCTTGCCGTGAAGGCTAGACAGAAAATTTTCTGTGCCACCGCTATGATTACCGCACATATTTTCTACGTAAGGTCTGATCGTGCCCGATGGTGCCGCGCTTGTCGGAATGACTGTCGTAGCACTGGGAATGGTGCTCACGCTGGGTCCCAACATGATGTATTTGGTGTCTCGAAGCATCAGCCAAGGCCGGAACGCGGGGTTGATTTCACTCTCCGGCACGGGTGCCGGGTTCCTTATATATATGGTCATGGCGAACTTAGGATTGGCCGCGGTTTTTGTCGTCGTCCCCTGGCTGTACGTGAGCCTAAAAGTGGCTGGGGCGGGCTACCTGTTTTACGTGGCCTCGAAAACCCTCAGACCGGGCGGAACGTCATTGTTTGAGACTCGCGGTCTCGCCTCGGATTCAAGGTGGAAACTATTTCGCATGGGACTCATGACAAACTTGCTCAATCCGAAGGCCGCGATTATGTATTTGGCCCTCATCCCTCAGTTCATTCACCCCGGCTCGGGCAGCGTAGTGCTGCAAGGATTTGTTCTCGGTGGTGTACAAATATCAGTGAGCTTGCTCGTCAACGCCGCAATTATCTTCGCGGCCGGAACAATCGCGGAGTTTTTGAAGAGCCGACCTTCTTGGATCAAATGGCAACGATGGGTCACCGGTGCACTTCTCGGGGCCGTAGGTACGAAGCTCGCCGCCGACGCATTCACCTCAGCGACCGTTTAGATACTTCCCTGATCCGCGTGCCCTGAAGCTTTGCGAGCGAATGATCACTTCTACCATTCAGGCCCAAGGGACGGTTCTACATCAGCGCCTCCATCGTCTCGTGCGCTGATGAACCGTACCGAGGGCATTCGCGGTTCGGCTTCACTCGCGATCACTTTGAGCTCGGGAAGGGCTTCGCGGTCCTTTGCGCGATTCGCAAAGGTCTTGGCAGCGATGACGTCGCTAACGGCGGCCACGTGCACGTGGTAACCGTCAACGACCACCACTGAACTACGAGTAACTAACACCTCGTAGGGTACGGGTCCACCAGTCTCGTTCTTCAGGTCACTGAGAATGTCAAATTGGCCAGCGTCCGTCGTCCACGTCGAATTTCCCATCCTCTGAAGGGAATGAACGTCTAACTGGACGTTCAGAGCACGAGCTTCTTCGTCGGACATCCCCGCGACACGAAGGCGAGCGTCGAGCTCGCGAAGGGTCGCAGCGACCCGCTCAAGATTCGTGAGTTCTCGACTAATCACACAGTCCACGTCTTGAGTGAGGCGTTCAGCGCCGAGTATTGCGGCCGCAGCCCCACCCACGAGCACGTAGTCGACTCCGTGGCGGTCGAGCACCGTGATGAGCCTGCGAAAGTCGAGGTTGGGGCCCTCGCCGTTAGGGACTATCGCGGCACCTCGGCCTTTCGAACAAGCGCGTCCTCGACCAACCACGCCTCGACCGCTTCGCGCGAATCGAGGCGACGACCGTCGACGAGGGTTGTCGCTTCATCACTGGTCGCGCACGGAGCAGTCTCCAAAAGAGCGATTCGTTCCTCGATCGTGGTCACGCGACGCGTCATGACTTCATTGTACGGCTCGCCCGAGTCAACTGTCGCCCTCTCCCGGCCACAGCCGCGTCCGTGGTGCTGATTTCAGGAACTCGAACGAGCGTGGTGTTATAAGTCCAGCCGGCAACTGACTAAAAGTGAGCCCATCACTGCCGCCTGGGTGACGGGGTCAGGCCAGCGCGTCGGTTTCAAATACCGTGGTGGCCACGAGCTTTGAATTCTCCAGCACAACCTCAGCACAACAATCACCGAGAATGGTAGGGAATCGTCGGGTATTCGCTCCGTTTTTGATGGCCTTCGCAATGGGCGGTTTGCCTGTAAGTCCAAGGAATTTACTGGTTTTCTGAGTCACCCGGTGCGCCTCATAATTCGGCTTAGGAAACCATCGCTCTATCCATACTGAGCTACGGGAGCATCACCCCTCGCTCCATACTTGCTCCAATCTTTGGAACATCCGAGATGTTGCACTGGGAATCCTCAATCTTACATGCGCACTGTTGAAGCGTCAGGGTCTACTGTCCAGAATCCAAGTTTGAACGGTCGGGCAGAAGACCCAGGACATTCACGCTTTCGTCCCAACGGTCGCAGTAGTTGCGGGTTCGCAAGAATTTACCGGCCAGGGTTTCTTCGAGAGTCTACGGATTACCGAGGCCGGTTCAGACCAGTGCATGAACTCACGGGTTCCCATTTACGCACGTTCAGCTTGGAACACGTTGAGGTGTTCTACAACCGCGAACGACACCAGGCGATTCCCGGCTACCTGACGCCCGCCGAGGATTACGCGACGGTCTTGGGATGTCCCGCGTGGGGCATCCCAAGACTCTGTTTTATAATCGACACTGACGAGAACCGGCGAACTCGAACATCATTAGTAGTAATGACGTCGACCGCCAACCATGTGTCCCATTGTTCCCATGAGCCACAGCACGATGCCAATGATCAAGACGATCACGCCGACCGTCCACAGGATCGGAACGCCAAGAAGGAATCCGATCAACATAAGAACCGCTCCAATAATGATCATGGTCTAACTCCTCTGCTCGTGTAGTTCAGTGGTGTCGCCCATCTCATTCTTCGTAGTGCGGTCGACGGTACTCGATGACGTCGCAGGAGAGCGGCGCGACATTATGAAGACAATCATCGAAACCACGAATCCGGCTGCACCGGCGATCATCAAGATGACCCCCACAGTCGAGAGACGAAACCCACTGTTTTGGGCCGCGTTCTGGGCCGTCAACGCCCAATACATAATTGCGCCAGCAACCGCGGCGATACCGCTAATAACCATTCCGGGTAAACCCATACGAATACTCCTTGCTAAGTACGGACCAACGGTCCGCTGCGGCAGTAGCAAGGTCTAGGCTTGTCGTTACTCCAATCGTACTCCTCGACCATATTTTTCAGGCGGTTGTGGATTCTTGTCCGGATCTTCGATCCGCATTACCGGTTTGAACGTTGAGAACATTGATCAAGTCGGCCAAGAGGATCGTGGTTCACTGAATTGTGGGAGCGCCAAAACGAACAACGACTCGCAAAGTTAGTGGCTTAGGAATCGGGGTCCAGCCAGCACCACCATCATGAATCACCTCGAATCTCGCGGAGTTCAGCGCGCCGGAATCTTCGGAAGCTTTCTGCCGCCCACGTCGCCCTGGCTGCAGGACACGACGCGAAGGGCCTATCACTCGTGTCGGGTGCGACGGAGTTCGGAGTAAATGAAGCCCCCCTCACTCGCGAGTTCCGCGCCGCGGGCATTCCTATCAGACCTGGGCGAGGCTAGGTCGTACAGGTTGGATATTCGCGGACAACTTTCAAACCCTCTTGAGGCACTGAATGAACTCACAGAAGGTCTTTGACAACAGGAATGCATGCGATACCGCTGCTCGTCGAGATAGCGATCTCCCTCGTCCGACTTTCTCCCACGAGTTCGCAATTCGAACTCCCGATACCATGAGGTCAATGGGACCGGTGCTACGCGAAGACCGCCTCACTCGAATCGTGCGATGGTGCACGCACATCGACAACGTGCGGGACTCACGAGACTAGGAAAGTGGGAATCATGGACAAGAACGAACAAGAACTCGAACTGGAAGATGAGATCTTCGAAGAGACCGCCGAGGAAGAGGAGAACGCGACGATCTCCGACGCCGCGCTACTGGACGAGGACGAGGTGGAGGACGAATTCGTCCAAGGGTCGGTCGACGTCGACGACCTTGCGACGGGGTTCGACGCCACGATTCTGACTCGGGTGATCGACGTGGACGAAGACACCCAGGGCGATGAGGGGACCGAAACCAATGGTGAGGTGCTGCTAACCCGTTTCGAGGTCGACGGCGAGGGCAACGACGCCGTGCACGGCGACGAGGTCGAACTCGATCTGGAGGATGCGCTGACGACCGGCAGGACCGTAACCGAGGCGCCCGAAAGCGACTAGTAAGTCAAGTACGCGTTCGCAATGCTGGAGTCCACTCAACCTCAACAACGTGGTTAGAGTCTGGTCGAATCTGTTGAGCATCGGAAGTGCCGAAGTCTTCTTGCAGACTGGTGTCGCAGACTCAACGTCAAGCCGGGCACCGAACGTTCGGATGAAGAACCGCACCAAAGGGACAGCACGAGCCTTCACGTTTGACTGGCGTTTGGACTGAGTGGGCCCGAGGCTGTTGACGATTGTCGGCACGTCTTGACTGCGTCCTGTCACGAGTCACGGTGCGGAGAGTAGGCTCCAAAAGGATCTCATTTTTGAAGTCCCAATACGCTGAATCAAGTCCTCGTGAAGCGTTTTCGCAACGTGAGGAGACTCCCCGATGGAGCCAGCAACGGTTGAGAATTTCGCGATAGCCACAACGGCGCGGAGGACTCATCATGTCTACTGAACGTCTCATCGACATCTTCGCGCTCATGGCGAGCCACGAGAGTGAAAATCCTCATGGCGCGTCACTCTGTTCCGTCGCACGAGAGATAACCGAACTGAGTGGCGCCGGGATTTCCATCACGTCGAAGGACGGCATGCAAGAACAGCTGTGCACGAGCAATGGGCTCGCGCAAAAGTTGATGGACCTCGAGATCACTCTCGAGGAAGGGCCGGGACACGAAGCGAGCCAGAACGGCGCGGCCAACGAGGTCTCCGACCTCTTGGGCGACGAAGGACAACGTTGGACGTTCTATTCGCCCGAGGCGGTCGAACTCGGTGCTCGAGCGGTCTTTGGCTTTCCTATTCAGATTGGGGCGGTTGTCTTTGGCGCGTTGAGTCTGTACCGCGACCGCACGGGACCGCTCAGTGAGGACCAGTCCTCGAGTGCCTATCTGATGGCCTCGGTCATTGGACGCGCTGTTCTGGTGATGCAAGCCGGCGCCCCCCGAGGCGCCATCGCCAACGAACTCCAGGGCCAGTCCACCTTTGATTTCACCGTGCACCAAGCCTCGGGGATGCTCTCGGTGCAGGCCAAGCTGTCGGTGAAAGACGCCCTCATCATGCTTCGTGCTCACGCGTTCGCCGTCAATGTATCCCCCGCCGAACTCGCGCATCGAATCATCGACCGTGACACTCGGTTTGATCTTCAGTCTGGGGACTGGCTAGAAACGAAGTTGGAGAACGAGAAATATGAGCATTAGTGTAATGGCAGTGGGTAGTTCCTCCTCAACGGTCGCCGACCGTTCTTGGGGACCCATCCAGACGAGGGAATTATGCGTAGAGAAGCACTGATTGTCAATACGCTCGTCGAGTTGGCCGATAATCTCGTCGACCACTTCGACATCATCGACATCCTCACGTTACTGAGTGATCGCTGCGTCGAAGCCTTGGACGTGGACGCCGCTGGCGTCATGTTGGCTTCACCCGGTGGAGAACTGCAGTTCGTCGCCTCCTCGAGCGAATCGATGCGCGTGCTCGAACTCTTCCAGATCCAAACGAACGAAGGTCCGTGTGTGGACTGCTACCGTAGCGCTGCACCCGTCGTGAATGTGGCCCTCGGCGAGGTGAACGGCCGTTGGCCGCTCTTTACACCGCGAGCGATCGCGCAGGGCTTTCACTCGGTGCATAGCCTTCCCCTGCGACTGCGCGGCCGTACCATTGGCGCGCTCAATCTCTTTCGAACATCGCAGGGACCGATGGAAGACGACGACGTCGCTGCCGCGCAAGGCCTCGCTCACGTGGCGACCATCGCCATCCTTCAACACCGCGCGATCCTCGACGCCACCACGCTCAATGAGCAGCTCGATCATGCCCTCACCAGCCGCGTCGTCATCGAACAAGCCAAGGGCATCATCGCCGAAGCGACGCACTGCGGAATGGACCAAGCGTTTGGGCGACTCCGTGCTCACTCGCGCAATCACAACGAAGGCCTCACTGGGGTCGCCTCGGCCATCGTGGCGGGAACGCTCGGGGCGAATGATCTGGACAAACCGAAGTAACGACGTTCGCGGTACTGTTGAGAGTTCGCAAGATGTCACCGGTCTCGCAGATCCGAATTGACCAGTTTGCAACCAGGCATTGGCGACTCATTGCGTTGGTCTCGCAGACTCAGCCACGCCGATCTCTTTGTGCTACCACGATGCAGGCGCCACTGCTTGCATCGAATTTCTTCAGCGTTCGACTATGGAATCGGTAGTTCGCTCCACAGTTTTGCGCGAGGCGCGTCAATACTGAAACCGAAACCGTAGGGTTGTGGAAGAGGAAGGGACGTGTCCATGGATGAGCCAGTGTTTACGATCGGAGGGCGTGCCACGTGTCGAGACGGCGACTGCGGCGCGGTCATCTTCGTCGTGATCGACCCCGTCGCTCGCAAGTTGACTCACCTCGTCGTCGAACCGGCGCACCGCCAAGGACTCGGTCGACTCGTACCGCTCGTACTCGTCGAATCCTCGAACGACGTCGTGGAGCTTGGATGCACCATGAACGAGTTCGAACAGCTTGAGTTCGCCGAGGAGACAGATTTTCGCCCCGAAACCATCGGTTATCCGGGCTACAACCCCTCGAACGTGCTGCCCCTGCCGTACTACGGGTTGAACACGGTTGGCGGGGCCCCGCCGGTGACCTACGACAAGCTCCCCTGGGGAGAAGTATCAGTTCGCCGGAACGTTCCCGTGCACGCGACGGACGGCGAGATCGGAAAGGTCCACGGGATTGTCATTGATCCCAGTGACCATCACGTCACCCACGTTCTTCTCCAAGAAGGGCACCTGTGGGGGCGCGAAGAGGTGGCCATTCCCATCAGCGCCGTCATTGGCTTTGGGTCCGAGATTCGACTCAATATCACGAAGCAGGACGTCAGGGACCTGCCAGCGGTTGACATCGCTCACCCTGACGAGTAGTAGTCCTGCGGCGCTTCGCCGCACTTGTATTTGCAAAGGAGTGCCCGCGAGGTGTAAACGCGCATCGAAACAAGCATCAATGTACTCTTAATCCAAAGACGAGGAGAGCGTCCGAATATGGGGTTAGATGCGTCGGCAATCTGACCCCTTGCACAGTGTGCAAGGGCAATCCTTTAGCAACGCCGATGGTTACAAGCGGTCGCGCCTGAACGGTGGCGAACTGCTTAGTCAACAATTCCAGCAGATACGGCCACAAGCGACCGCCGATGAACTGAGCAATAGCGCACGGCATGCAAGCTGTCAGGATTATGAAACCCGGACCCCATTTAGGAGATTTTGGTGCCAATACCACGGCCCACGGCGTAGGTGACGCCTGCAGCGAGGACGGCAAGACCCAACTGTCGAATAGCGCCTAGCGCGATTGGACGGCCAGTGAGCCGCGCTACCGTCCCGCCGGTGATCGCAAGAGCAAAGGCAGTCACGGCGAGACTCAGCCAGAGAGCCGTCGCCCCTAAAAGGTAGGGCAATAGTGGTACGAGCGCCCCAATCGCGAAGGAGATGAACGAGAGTAGCGCCGCCTGCATAGGTGAAGGCAGCTCCGAGGAATTTACTCCTAACTCCTGGCTCGTGTGGATCTTCAAAGCCTCTTCGGGTTTCTTAGAAATCTGTTTCGCCACCTGGTCGGCCAGATCCGGTGTCACCCCCATGTCGACGAAGAAGGTGACGAGTTCTTCTTGTTCTTCTCGGGGATTGTTGGTGAGGGCGGCGCGCTCAACTTCGACTTCGGATTCGACCAACTCGTTCTGAGATTTCACCGAGGTGAACTCACCTGTTGCCATTGAGAACGATCCAGCGACGAGTCCGGCGAGACCAGAAAGGATGACCGCGTGGCGGACGCCCCCTGCGCCTCCCACACCAGCAATCAGTGACACGTTGGTAACAAGACCGTCCATTGCCCCGAAAACCGCGGGACGCAATCTCCCCCCGGAGACATCCCGGTGAGGCGGTTCGGAACTCGGCCCTGTCCCTCGTTTCGAAGTGGCACTCTTCATCGGACTCCTCACCGGGAATTGCCTCTACAAAAGTATTTCGATCATTACGTCATTGACGCAAGACGTTCCACATCTTGCGTAGTGGCCATCGGGGCCAAGGGACGCTCCAAGAGTCGCGTCCCCTCACAATCTGCGATCACCCGCGTCGCAACGCCCATCTGAGCAATCCTAGCGATCACCGAGCTTTTCTTCTACGATTCGCATTGAAGTGTGGTCTCGAAAGAAATCCATCTTGCCGTTCTCCTCAGCAAATTGCGAACGAATACACCAACTCGTCAGCCGGCAGGTGTGTCAGCGAACGGCCGAGACGGGAAGTATGGACAGCGCGTGACGTGATCGACGAGGTTGATCTCGTGGCGCACGGAGTACCACTCCCCGGGCGGCAGGTGCAAGGGCCAGAACTTCCCATCTACCGGAGTCGCCCGTCCAAGCGCAAGGATCTAGGACCACGACGAACGGTTCGGCGTCCCGCCATCCGCGCTGCCGGACCGAGATGTGAGGTAATCGAAATTGATCTGCATCCCGACGGCGACCACTACGGGTCGTATGCCCGCAGTTCATTGTGCGTGCGAAGTGTGTTGATCCCCCTTAATCACATGGGCGGCTTGGAGATTACAACAGCCTCCGGAAGTACACGGCAGATTCTTCGTAACCGATGGCCCTATAGAAGGAAGCGGCACGACGCGTGGCCAGGGCAATCAAGTTGACGTCTCGTGCTCTAGCCCACACTTCGAAATCACGCTCTAACGCAAGACCGATCCCATTGAGCCGCGCCGTGTCGCTGACAAACATTTCTTCGATCCACGCAACGGCACCGTTCGCAAAGAATGCGTCGTGCACGAATCCCAGCAAGTAGCCATTTACGACGCCATCGTCGTCCGTCGAGACGAGAATCCGGGCACTCTCATCATCTTTGAGCCGATTGAAGATCTCGTTGAACGATTCGTCATCAAGAGTGAACGATGTAGCGAGGGACTGAGCCAACAATTTCACCGAGGAGGAATCGTCACCCTCTGCCGGATGGATGGATTTGCCACTTTGGCTCATGGACGGAATCTAGTAAAGGCAGAGAGCAATCATCTAACTTTGGGGACCCGGCGTGAAGGAAGTGCCCAATCGCGCTGGCGGTTTGATGTAAATCGAATCGGGAAGATGTCGTAGGCGACGGTGTCGGAGGTCAAAGGCAACAGGAGTGCAATCTTGCACTAGCGAATCTCTGGAAGACATTGGCTCTCCTGACATAACCGTGGGTCAATTCCGGCCGGGGAGCACGGGTTTGTGACCACCCAGACTGAGCATGGCCAGAGCGACGAGAGCGTCGGGTGACTTGAATCCGAAGGCCATTCGCGTGATGAGCCTGATCTTGGTATTCATCGATTCGACGATGACTTCCGAAGCCCTTGCGTAACTTCGATCAGTTCTGGGGCGGACTCGACGACCTCTTTGCGTGGATATCGGGCGATCTCGAGATACCGCAACTCGAAAGAGCGTCCAGAAACGACCTCGATGAGACGTGGCAGCCGCCCAAAGCCATCGCCTCCTGGCGTGTTGGGTTTCCCATTGAACTTATTCGCTACGCGGGCGCAAATCGTTTAAAAGTGGAAATCGACAACCGAGCGGAGCAAGGCCGGAGCGGACCGCGAATTGTGGAACCGTATTCGCTCCGCCGAACATCTGACGGAAATATCTTGCTTTTCGTAATCAACGATCATGGGCAGTTGCGTGGTTATCGCATCGACCGAATTGCTGGAGCCAGTGTGACGCCGTTGGTCTTTACGCCCAAATATCTAGTGGAGTTCTAATCCGTGAAGACGAGTGTTGAAGCATCAATCAGGCCTATCGAAATCTCACTGCATCGTGAACTTTCAAACCGCGGAGGGCGGAGAGCAAATCAATTCGCAAGATCGATCATCATTCCCAGCACAACCTCAGCACAACAATCACCGGGAATGATCGGGAATAGTGGGTGATTTCCCAACTCTCTGACGGCCTTCAGACTAAGCAATTTACGAGTAATTGTAAGGAATTTACTGGGTTTTCGAGGAGGAACTTGCGCGACATGGTTCGGCTTAGGAAACCGATGCTCTATCCCCTGAGCTACGAGGGCATTACTGGGTTTTCGAGCCCATGCCTTAGTTGCCAGCACAACGTCAGCACAACATTTCGGAAATTACTAGTCACTGTGCTCGACCACTCCCCACTATTCAAGCACGTGAACAGTTCACGGCGAATATCGCCTTTGTTGGTCTGACCCGTCCACCCCAGAACTCAGATTCGCTCTGCTCGCCGACGCGATCAGAGTCGCTTGCCGTGAAGG
>Ga0208357_1003161_pt1 | contig 10311 bp, 8 predicted proteins | sample NGESurdeep092012_6_FD_184487 | JGI IMG/M metagenome (GOLD analysis project Ga0208357, IMG submission 184487) | Arctic peat soil microbial communities from Barrow, Alaska - NGEE Surface sample F52-2 deep-092012 (SPAdes) | ecosystem: Environmental > Terrestrial > Soil > Wetlands > Peat ... | reverse complement strand
AGCTCCGCCCGATACCACGCGCCGTTCTCCCGCGCAGCCAAGAACAGCGGACGGCTGTCCACCGCCGCATAGCGCCCATCCATCCTCTCCGCGCCCAGCACCACCACGTCATACTGCATCGTTCCCCCGTCCTGCGGCATTCCCGACACCTAAACCTTCACTCTTCTTCACTCCTGTTGATGCGCTCCAAATCCATTCTAGGCAAACCCAACGCAACCCACCGCGCCTGCATCCAATCGCACGAGGAGAAAACCCATGAAAGCACTTCCCTGGATCATTGCCGCCGCCGGTCTCGGCGTCGCCGCCTACGTGCTCGCCAACACGCCCGGTCCCGAATACGCAACCGGCAACGATGACATCGAAGACGCCGCGCGCCGCACCTCCATCTGGGGTTCGAAGAACCGCATCTCCGGCTCCGGCACCCACCTCGTCGGCAAGCTCAAAGAGGGCTTCGGCAACGCCACCGGCAATCCCGACCTCGCCGATGAAGGCGTAGCCGACCAGGTAGCAGGCTCCCTCAAAGACGCCGCCGGAGCCGTAGCCCAGGCCGCCGGCCAAACCCTCCACGACTTCAATCGCTAGCCGACGTACAGGCTTCTAGCTCTTAGCTAGAAGCTAAAAGCTAAAAGCTAAAAGCTAAAAGCTAAAAGCTAAAAAACTACCTCCGCCGATACGGCAGATACACCGGCTCCCACACATTCGCGCGCACGGCCTCGACGAAGGCGTCGCCCTTCACCTGCGCGAGACCTTCGCTCTCCGCCTGCCGCCCTGTCGCCAGCGCCACACTCAACGACACCGCGCGCAACGTCTCCAGCGGCGGCAGCAGCGCCCCGTTCGCATCTCTGCGCGTCGGCGAAAGTTCCGCCAGCGCCATCGCCGCCGCCATCATCATCCCCTCGCTCACCTGCCTCGCCCGCGAGCTCACAATCCCCAGCGCCATCCCCGGAAAAATATACGAATTATTGGTCTGCGCGACCTTCACCGCCTGCCCCTCAAACTCCACCGGCCCAAACGGGCTACCCGTCCCCACAATCGCTCGCCCCTCGGTCCACCGAATCACATCCGCAGGAGTAGCCTCGCACCGGCTGGTTGGATTCGACAGCGGCAGAATCACCGGCCGCACGCTCCGCCCATCCTTCTGCAGTCCTCTCGCCATTGCGCGCACAACGTCCTCGCTGAACGCTCCAGCCTGCCCCGACACCCCGAGCAGCACCGTCGGCCGCACCCGCTCCACCACCTCCAGCAAGCCAATCCCATGCTCGCCGCGAGCCCATCCCGCAACCTCTTCCGCCCTGCGCGCGAACCCCGCCTTCTCTCGCGACAGCCCCTCCATCCCCTCCACCAGCAGGCCATCTTTATCGACCGCATAAAACCGCTCGCGCGCCTGCCGATCGCTCAGCCCCGCATTCACCAGCGCCTTGCGCAGCAGCTCTGAAACCCCCAGCCCCGCGGACCCAAATCCAAACACCACAAGCCTCTGCTCCGTCAGCGGAACGCCCGTAACATTCACTCCCGCCAGCACGGTCGCGACCGCGACAGCCGCAGTCCCCTGGATGTCGTCGTTGAAGCTCGGCAGCACCTCGCGATACCGCTCCAGCAAACGAGCCGCGTTATGCCCCGCAAAGTCTTCCCACTGCAGCAACACATGCGGCCAACGATTCTTCACGGTGCGAACAAAGCTGTCGACAAACTTCTCATACTCCGCACCGCGCACGCGCTCATGCCGCCAACCGATATACAGCGGATCAGCGATCCGTGCCGCATTATCCGTGCCCACATCCAGAAACACCGGCAGGCACTTCAGCGGATGAATCCCCGCCAGCGCCGTATACAGCGCCAGCTTGCCAATCGGAATCCCCATGCCCCCCGCGCCCTGATCGCCGAGCCCCAGAATACGTTCGCCATCGGACACCACAATGCACCGCACCCCGTCATACCGCGGGTGCCCCAGGATCGTCTCAATCCGCTCCCGGTTCGGATAACTCAAAAACACGCCGCGCGACTTCCGCCAAATCTCCGAGAATCGCTGGCACCCCTCACCCACCGCCGGCGTGTACACGATCGGCAGCATCTCCTCGATATTCCTCGTGATCATTGCATAAAACAGCGTCTCGTTCAGGTCCTGCAGATCGCGCATGAAGGTGTACTTCGCAAAATCATCCGGCAGCGCGCGAAACGCATTCAGCCGCCGTTCCACCTGTTCATCCAGCGTGCCCAAATGCGGAGGCAGCAGCCCATGCAGCGAAAACTCATCCCGCTCCGACGCCGGAAATGCCGTGCCCTTATTGAAAATCGGTGTCCCCAACAACCCCAGGCCGCTAAGCGACGTCTCCACAAACTGCGGCCTTACACGCTGTCCTGCCATGCTGCCATTCTATCGAAGCCCGCCCCATCACACTGTGAGCGGCCTCACCGCGGCGAGCGCATGGACTCCTGCGCGCGCAGCGCCAGCCCATGCGCCACCGACGTAAACTCATTGCCGCTGCGTATGCGTTGCTCCCCAAACCGCTTCGTAAAAATGCGACGCACCGCCGGCACAAACGAGCTTCCGCCCGTCAGGAACACACAGTCGACATCGCGCGGGCTCACCCCGGAGGCCTCCAGCAACTCATCCACGCAGCGCTCAATCGACCGCAACTCGTCCGCAATCCAGCCCTCAAACTCACTCCGCGCCACCGGAATTTCCAGCTCCATGCTGCCATCGCGAAATCGAAACACCGCGCTCTCCTTATGCGACAGTTCAAACTTCACGCGCTGCACCGCCTGGTGCAGTTGGTAGCCAAGATCTTCTTCAATCAACGTACTCAGAGCCTTGATCTTCTCCGGCTCCAGCGCCCGCAGCCGGGCACTCCGCAGTATCTCCGTCACCTCGTGCGTGCGCAGAAACGACAGGTAATGCCAGCGCTCGAGATTGGCATAAATCCACGCCGGAACCGCCGGCAAAATCTTGTTCATCGACCGCGCATACGAGTCCGACCCCAGCGCAGGCGACACCAGCTTCCGCACAATCCGCGCATCAAACGAGTCGCCCGCCAGGCGCACGCCGCTGTTTCCCAGCACATCCTGCGGTGTACCTCCGCGCTGCCGCACGCCCGGCCCCACGCGCAAGAGCGAAAAGTCGCTGGTTCCTCCGCCGAAGTCCCCAATCAAAATCAACTCATCGTGATCCAGCGTCGCCTGGTACGAATACGCCGCCGCGACCGGCTCCAACTCCAATTCAACCGACTCAAACCCCGCCAGCGCCAACGCGCCGCGCAGCCGCGAGACGGCATATGCATCATCCTCCTCCGTCTCCGCTCCCACAAACCGCACCGGACGTCCCACCATCGCATGTCGAATCGACCGCCCAAACTGCCGCTCCGCATGTTCGCGCAGATCGGACAGGATGCGAGCCACCAGATCTTCAAAGCTGTAGCGCCGTCCAAAGATTCCTGTCCCCGTCAGCGTGCGGCTCGGCAGATACGACTTCAGCGACTGGATCAGCCGGCCCTTTTCCTCTGCCTCCAGATAATGCTCAATCGCATCCGGCCCCGTCCACGTATGCGTTCGCCGCACCCCGCCAGCGTCCTTCAACCTCTCCAGATAAAGCACCGACCGCGACGAAAACGCCTCCACTCCCCGCGCGCGAAACGACGCCAACTGTACGTGCGCGTCCTCTCCTAGGAGTGCCATCGAACTATTCGTCGTTCCGAAATCGATCCCGATCACAGACGGTGCATCTGACGTCCTCTGCATTCCTACCATTTTCGCAGCAACGGCGCTGCACTCGCTCGCAACACCCCCGCAACCGCGCGACAATAGCATCCATGGCAAGAAAACCCACGGCCTCGCGCAGCCTCGTCATCCTCACGCTCGCAACCGTCGCTCTCACCGCGCACGCCCAACGCCCCGCGCCCACCGTCTCCATCGACTCCGGCCGCATCCAGGGCTTCGCCCTCACGACCCTTCCGCGCGGCGCCGCCTTCCTCGGAATCCCGTACGCCGCGCAGCCCGTCGGCAACCTTCGCTGGCGCGCACCGCAACCCGCTCCGCCGTGGGCCGACGTCAAGCCCACCACCGCTTACGGTTCCGCATGCCCGCAAACCCCCAGCGGCTGGCTCCCGGAGATGCTCGGCGAAACCAGCATGGTCACCAACGAAGCCTGCCTCTACCTCAACGTCTGGACGCCGCACCTCATCCCCACCGCAAGAGTTCCCGTCCTCGCCTGGATCCACGGCGGTGGCAACGTCGAAGGCTCGGGCCAGTGGCCGCCACTCGGCGAAACCCTCGCCCGTCGCGGCCTCGTCGTCGTCAGCATCAACTATCGCCTGGGAATCTTCGGCTTCTACGCCACGCCCCAACTCTCCGCTGAATCTCCCAATCATCGCTCCGGCAACTACGGCCAGCTCGACCAGCTCGCCGCCCTTCGCTGGGTGCGACGCAACATCGCTCACTTCGGTGGCGACCCTCACCAAATCACCGTCGCCGGCCAGTCCTCCGGCTCCGAGGACATCTGCAACCTCATCGCCTCGCCTCTCTCCGCCGGCCTCTTCCAGCGCGCCATCCTCGAGAGCGGCACCTGCGTCGACTCCATCTTTCCCACCTCCGCCGAGATCGAAGCCGCCGACGCACCCTTCGCCAACCATCTCGGCCCCCACAACCAGCCAGCATCTCTCGCGCAACTCCGCGCCCTTCCCGCCCAGCAACTCCTCACCGCCGCCGCCCACGACGACAACCTCGACATCGAGCCCTCCATCGACGGCCACTTCCTCCCCCAACAGCCCGCCGCCACCTTCGCCCTCGGCCACCAGCTCCCCATCCCGATCCTCGCAGGCAGCACCGCCAACGAAGTCTCCATCTTCGCCAGCCCTCTCGTCGGCGCAACCTCCCACCGCCCCCGGACTGTAACCGCCTACCACCAATTCCTCGACAAAAAATTCGGACCCCTCGCCGACCAAGTCTTCGCCAACTATCCCGCCACCAACGACGACGCAGTCCTCGCCACCTTCAACACCATGTTCTCGGACTTCGACTTCGGCTTCAGCGCCCGCCTCCTCGCCGCCGAAACCGCGCGCATCCACCAGTCCGCCTACCTCTACCACTTCACCTACACCGGTCAGGGACCCTTCGCCGAGCTCGGCGCCTTCCACGCCGAAGAGCTCATGTTTCTCAGCCAGCACTACTGGACCACCTGGGTCCCCGCACCCTCCGACCAGCGCCTCTCGAACGCCCTCATCGGCTACTGGGTCCACTTCATCCAGACCGGAAATCCCAACCGTCCCGGCCTGCCCCTGTGGCCCACATTCAACCCCAAACAAAACCTGACGCAGATTCTCGGCCGCACCATCACCACCGCGCCTGACCCGCACAGCCAAAGATTCGCCCCCTTCCAGCAGTACCTCGACTCCCGCCTCGACAGCCTGCCCAACCAAGGCGCCGCCAGCACCACGCCCCAGTAAGTATCATCAACATCGCGCCCGCCCTATGGAGACTCCCAGCCTCATGCCGCTCACCCCCGACCCCACCGCCGACCTCACCCTCCTCGCCCAGCAGGAATCCCTGCTCCGCTTCACCACCTTCGACCCCGCCACCGCCTGGCAGCTCGGCTCGCTCCTGCACACCGCTCTACTCGCCCGCAACGCCGGAGGAACCGTCGAGATCGAGCGCGACGGCCAACTCCTCTTCGCCTGCACCACCCCCGGCGCCAAGCCCTCGCAGGCCGACTGGATTCGCCGCAAGCGCAACACCGTCCACCGCCTCCACCGCAGCTCCTACACCGTCGGCCGCGAGCTCGCCCGCGACAACGCCACGCTCGAATCGGCGCACGGCCTCAGCGAGACCGACCACGCCGCCCACGGTGGCGGCTTCCCGCTATGGCTTAAAGTGGATGATGGCACGGACATCCTCGCCGGCACCATCATCGTCTCCGGCCTCGTTCAGCGCGAAGACCACAACCTCGTCGTCACCGCCATCGCCGAATTCCTCCACATCCCCATCCCCCACCTCAGCCCAGCGCCATAACTCGACTTCCCGCCGCCGCCAGGTACGCCGCGCACAACACCGTCAACTGCTCCCGCAGCGACCGCACCATCTTCGGCGTCGCTCCGCCCTCCAACACCGCGCGCGTCGCTCCCGCCATCGCAGCGTACAACATCTCCGCAGTCCCTGCGATCTCCTCGAACGAAGCATCGGCGACGGCCCGCCCTCCACCGCCGCCTTCGACGCCGTCGAGCACACCCTCCGCATCAACTTCCTCGGCGCCTTTGCCCACCGGCACCTACTCCGCCAACGAAGGCATCGTCCCCTGGTAGTCGCTGCCAGTTAGTCGTTTCGCCGCCCGCGCTTGCGCTGTCCATCGCGCAAGCTTGGGCGCGCCACGGCGGCGACTACACTGGAACGTGATGACCACCGCAACCACTCTCCGCATCACGCGCCGCGCCGCCGACCGCCTCCGCGCCGGCCACCTCTGGGTCTACCGCACCGACCTCGAATCGCAGCAGTCCACCACCACGCTCGAGCCCGGCTCGCTCGTCACCGTCACCGACTCGCGAGAGATTCCGCTCGGCACCGCGCTCTATTCCAGCGCCTCGCAGATCGCCGCGCGCCTCGTCTCGCGCACGCCCGCGCTCACCCGTGCCCAATACCTCACCGACCTCCGCACCCGCATCGACGCAGCCCTCCAACTCCGCCGCGAGCTCGTCCCCATCACCGCGTCCACCAACGCCCACCGCCTCCTCTTCTCCGAAGCCGACAACCTCCCCGGCATCGTCGCCGACCGCTACAACGACCTCGTCCTCCTCCAACTCCTCACCCAGGGCACCGCGCAGGACGACGTTCGCGCCGTCCTCATCGCCGCCCTCAGCGCCGCCTTCGCGCACGAGAAAATCAGCCTCACCCTCTGGGAGCGCCCCGACCCCCGCATCCGTGAACTCGAGCAGCTCCCCGCCCCCGCGCCCGGCCCGCTCTTCACCACCAACCTCGATTCCATCGCCCCCGACGGCCTCTCCTTCCGCACCCAGTCCCAGCGAGACACCGACCAGGCCGCACCCGCCACCACCACCTTCACCCTTAACGGCCTTCACTTCCACTACGACGCCGCCAGCGGCCAAAAGACCGGAGCCTTCCTCGACCAGCGCCTCAACTACGCCGCAGCAGCGCGCATCGTCGCCGCCTCGGGCCACACCAATCGAGCGAGCGCCCGCGGCCTCCGGGCCTTAGACATCTGCACCTACCAGGGAGGCTTCGCCCTCCATCTCGCCCAAGTCTGCACTCACGTCACCGGAGTCGACGCCAGCCACAACGCCCTCGAAGCCGCGGACCGCAACCTCGCCCTCAACCCCTCCATCACTTCCGACGTCGAGTGGATGGAAGCCGACGCCTTCGACTACCTCCGCCACCTCGACGACACCGCCCGCAAGTCCACCTCCTCTGACGACCTCTTCGACGCCATCGTCCTCGACCCTCCCGCCTTCGCCAAATCCAAGCGCGCCGCCGAAGGCGCTCTCCGCGGCTACAAGGAGCTCAACCTCCGCGCCCTCCGCCTCCTCACTCCCGGCGGCACCCTCGTCACCAACTCCTGCTCCCACCACGTCTCTCTCGCGGAATTCACCGAGATCATCACCGCCGCCGCCGCCGACGCCGGCCGCCGCGTCCAACTCCTCGAAACCCACGCCGCCGCCCCCGACCACCCCGAGATCATTACCCTCCCGGAGACCCGGTATTTAAAATGCCTCATCCTCCGCGTCGACTAGCTCCACATCAAGCCCAGCCCTTCTCTCAACCAACTTTGCGAACCACAGTGCCGACGTGAATGCATACGTCGGCACTCCTCGCCATATCCGGAAGCCCGTCAATTGGCCGTAATTCGTGTCGCGGCTAGCGTGCCTCTCACTTCAACAGGTGTGGGAGTTCCATCCAGGTTCCACACTTTGAACGTGAAGTGGCCGCTGAAGGATCTGCCGTCCTCAGATACGGTAACCTCAGAATCGATGGTGAAGGTGTTGGCCGCCGTAGCCGAGGGAGTGCTTGGATTGAAGAGCCAGCCCACGTGATGGAGCGTGACGCTCCGCATGCCTGTCGGCCTCCACACTCCTACACACACGTCGCCACCAGCCGGAGCCAGAAACGCGCTTTCAAACTCCGTGCCGTCGCTGTGCCACGTGTCGAAGGTATCGTTGAACGTCGACTCATCGGCGCTGTTGGTATAGATCACATGCCACAGGCCAACAATCGGTAGATTGCCTCTTTCAAAGGGTGAGGGAAAGTCAATAGCCGCGCGTGGAACCGCTGGCAATTTGACCACGGTGTGCCGGCCCGGTGCGTCGTACCGTCCGCAGGCCGCATTGGCGCAGGCTGGGAGAATGAACAGACATACGGCGGTAAGCAGAGCCAGGCTGCTGCAGAGCCAAGTGCGCAACCTACCGACCGAGGTGGTTGAGATGACTGGGGTCCTGAAGATCCGATTCATGGTATTTCTCCTTTTCGCATTTTGTCCGAGGCTGCGACGCGGGTCAGTCTGCCCCACCAGACCGTTCAGAGCAATACCCGCGCGGCGATTTGTTTCTCCCCGTGTATCCCCTGTCGATGCAATTGATTAGGCGATTTTGTCCCCGGCCGTCACAATGAAAAACGCTTGTCCACTCGCCTCCGGCCGGTGCTAAACTCAGGTCTCACTGTTACAAGAGAGGTGCCGAGTGGCAGCTTTGCCAACCCATCAGACGGTTAGCTTCGGCCTCTTCGAGCTCGACTTCAAGGCCTCGCAGCTCACCCGCAACGGCACAAAGATCCGCCTGCCGCAGCAGCCCCTCCAGCTTCTATCTATCCTGATCGAGTCCCCCGGCGAGATCGTCACCCGCGAACAACTCCGCCAGCGCCTCTGGCCCTCCGACGTCTTCATCGACTTCGACCACGGCCTCAATAAATCCATACAGAAACTTCGCGACGCGCTCAGCGACTCAGCCGACTCTCCCCGCTACATCGAAACCATCCCCCGCGTCGGCTACCGCTTCATCGCCCCCGTGACCAGCAGCACACGCTCCCGTCAGCCCCAGTCCGCCATCGAAATCACGCAGCCTCCGCCCCTCGCTCCGCTCCCTCCACCCTCTGCCGACACGGCTCGCAATCCAGCAACACGATGGCCCCTCCTCGCTGCAGGAGGCCTCGCGATAGCCGCCGCGCTCAGCATCGCCGCATACCTCTCCTTCCGCGCTCATCCAGCCGTTGTCCAGTACACCCAGCTCACCGACTTCACGGACTCCGCCACCACCCCCGCTCTCTCACCGGACGGCCATATTCTCGCCTTCATCCGCGGAGACAACTCCTTCATGTCCGCTGGTCAGATCTACGTCAAGATGCTCCCCGACGGCGACGCCCGTCCTCTCACCCACGACACCCAGGTCAAATACAATCTGGCCTTCTCACCCGACGGCTCGCAGATCGCCTACACGGTTTTGGAAAATTCCACGTTTGTCACCTACTCCATCTCGGTCTTGGGCGGCGACCCGCAACTTCTCCTCACCAATGCCGCCGGACTCACCTGGCTCGACCCACAACACTTTCTCTTCTCCAGATTCCGTTCCGGACTCCATCTGGGCATCGTCACCGAAACAGTAACAGGCGGCGACTTTCGCGAACTCTACTATCCCCAGCACGAGCGCGGAATGGCCCACTACTCCTTCGCCTCTCCTGATCGCCAATCAGCCCTCGTAGTCGAGATGAACGGTCAAGGAGATTGGACGCTGTGCCAACTCATCTCTCTCCAGGGCACGTCCCCCGCACGACCGGTCGGGCCAGACGGCGAGTGTACCGCCGCCGGTTGGTCGCCCGATGGCTCGCGGATGTACTTCATCGCGACCGTCGACGGCCAAAGTCATCTCTGGCGCCAGCGATCCCCCAACGCCGCCCCTGAACAAATCACCTTCGGCCCCTCCGAGGAGGAAGGGTTAGCTGTCGACCACGATGGCCGCTCCGTCATCACCTCGATTGGCGTGCATGCGAGCTCCATCTGGATGCACGATGGTGCAGGCGACCGATCCCTGTCTTCCGAGGGAGAGATCGTCATGAACTCTTCCCCGCCCTTGTTTGGCGCGGACGATAAAATCCTCTACTACCTGCTGAGCCGGGAGAAGACCGATGCGAACCCGGAGCTTTGGCGCTTAACGCTCGCCACCGGCAAGAGCGAAGCAGTCTTCCCGGGAACCTCCATGGTCGACTACGATGTCTCACCCGATGGCAAACAGGCCGTCTACACCAGCACGGATCGCAACCGCAAATCCCAGATCTGGCTCTCACCCATGGATCGAAGCTCCCCTGCCCGACAGATCGGGGCGTCCG
>Ga0208357_1003160_pt1 | contig 10312 bp, 12 predicted proteins | sample NGESurdeep092012_6_FD_184487 | JGI IMG/M metagenome (GOLD analysis project Ga0208357, IMG submission 184487) | Arctic peat soil microbial communities from Barrow, Alaska - NGEE Surface sample F52-2 deep-092012 (SPAdes) | ecosystem: Environmental > Terrestrial > Soil > Wetlands > Peat ... | reverse complement strand
CAGGCGACGCCCCACTTCTTGTCGACCCAGCCATCCACCCCCCGTGCGTTGCGGTCCAACTCAATCAGCGAGCGCCACAACGGTGGTTCCAGCCCCCGCCCCACGGGAAGCGACAGCGTGGTCGCCATGGATCCAATCCGGCGGTAGGCGGGCTCAGCGTGGATCTCACTGGCAAGGCCTCCCAGTCCCGCGACGTTGTCTGCGGCCGCTAGGGCCTCAGCGACGCGCGACGCACCGCCAACCAAGTGTGGACGCGATGCCGCGTCGAGCAGTGCTCTCGGAATCGTCGCGATACGCGACGGGCCCAGTGGCTCGGTCCCGACGAGCACGGTCGCCTCGCTTTCGCGAATCACCCGCAGTGTCCGTCCGGTGAGCGCTTTCTCTCGAGGCCGGTACGGACTGGCCACCTGGATGGAACGCACGGGCCGCACGAGCAACCCGTGATGGTCAAGGGCGGTCAGGAAGCCGATGCGATGGGGGCGGCCGGCGAATACTGCGGCGACGGCCGAGCCCAAGTCGTCCCATACCGCGGCCGTGCCCAAGGCGCCGATCTGACGAACGGCGTATCTGCCAACGGCCAGGCGATCCACCAAGCCAAGACTGGCCCAGCGAGTGAGAAGGTTAGAGGTTGCTTGAGGCGATGTGCCGAGAGCATCCCGAACTTCAGCCGCGCTAAAGGCCGTCCGTCCTTCGCTGGCGAACCGGTCAAGGAGCTTCAATGCTCGATTATTTGCCATCATTGTCTCCTATTCATGATTAACGTGTATTAGTGACAACTATAGCAACTTTTCCTTGTCGATAATGTCGTTTTTACACGTTAAATGTGAACTATCGCCCATTAAGACAAATAGCTCCGTTCCAAGTCCAAGATGGCCCATGACACGTCGAGTCCAAAGCAGGTCATCGCCGGCGGAGTCGGTTGATCTCTCAACCGACTCCGGGCACCTCCAGTGACTTGGCCTATTCAAGCATCCGCGCAAGGACCGCGGCGGCTACCGGGCCAAATGCAGACTTGGCTTTAAAATTGGGTTCTAGAACTCACTTAGAGAGCCAACACCCAATGTCCGGAACGGACACTCACTCGATGAAGTTTCACGTCAGTTTCGGCGCAACTTACGTCGAGCCGATCGTTAGTACATGAGGGTTCACGTCGGCCCAGTGAAAGCTCAATTGAACCTGCGACGTGGCAGACTGATTGAGGAGCAGACAACGGGAGGCCAAATGGCCGCGAGCAACTTGTCGCCGCGAGGATCATTTCAAGGCCGAGCCTTCGCCCTATTGGCTCTTCTTGTTATTGGAGTGTTGGTGAGTGCCTGTGGCCCCCCTCGTCTAATACGGGATCGATTAAGGGCCAATTGTTAATCAGTGGTGGACCTGCACCAGGAGTTGACCGACCTACGAGTGGCAATGTCGAAGCGGTCTTCGTTGATGGCTTAGATGGCGCTACGGAGTCAACCGCTACTCATGGAAATGGGCAGTTCACCCTTACTTTGGGCGTGGGTACATATTCACTGACTGGCACGTCACCTGATTTCGATGGAGGCAAAGGCAGATGTCTCGGGGCAACGAATGTGACTGTCACCAAGAGCCTCACAACGACCGCCAACATCTATTGTCCGGCAAAATGAACGGCGTTGCTGTCAAGTTGGTTTGCACGAAACGCGCCATCAACGAATAAACCTTTCGTCAACCGTTTCGACATGGACGAGCCTCCAATGGAAGGTGGCATAACTGTCGCGTCGGGCCTCCGACATGAACCTCCACGCGATTCCCATTGAGAAAATCCCACGGAAAATCCCACATACCAATCTGACACCACCGGACAGATCCGACACCACCAGACGAGTTTTCGTTCAAATCCGGACAGATCCGGCATCACCGGACAGATCCGACCGATTGCAGCCACCTCATAATCCCTCGGTCGTGGGTTCGATCCCCACCGGCCCTACTAGGGAAAATAGTAGTTTTGGAAGTGCGGATTGCGAATCTTTTGCTACTCGAAAGGAGTAGCAATGCGGCCGTCAGTCATGTCTTCACCCGACGAGATCGACTTGTCTTCGAATGGATCTTCTCTCCATCGAGCAGTTGTGCGACTCGCTGGTGAGAAAGTCCAAGAAGGTAGCCGGTATCGCGAAGGCTGATTCCAGAATCGCGAAGTCGATGGACAGCCTTCAGCGTTACCTCGGTGGCAACTTCTTGAGCAGCGCTCCACTTGCCGCGTGCTTCCACTGCCTCCGAAACCGCCTCGGCTGCGCCTTTTGGCAGGCCAATTATGTTTGACCGATGCACGAGAATGTTCGTAGGAGAAATGTTCAAATGAAGTGAAATTATGGATGTTGCCATTCGATCGGTATCCCGCAGATGTTCGGCCTGGGTCACAAGATCAAGTTCGGGAATGTGAATAACCCATAGTCCATCTTCCTGAGTGATGTCATATTCGTAGAGTTTGACCTTGCTCATTTCATCCAATCCTCTCCGAGTGCCGGGGCCAAGGCGTCACGAATGCTGCGGCAGACTCCCGCCGATACTGTCTTGTGCTTAGGAACATATGTTTGGCAGTTTCCGATTCGCCACACTTCGTAATCCCCGTCCTGGCGTATCAATTGAACTCCTTTGCGCTTCAGCAACTTCACAAGTTGTTGCTTTGCCATAGGCTTCATACATGAAGTCTATCTTACTAGACATGAATAAGTCAAGGTAACTAGACAGAAATTGACACCATTTCGCAGATCAACTTGCTACTCCTTTGCTACTCCAAATGCAGGACGCGGTGGACGTCACGAGCATTCGGTGGACTTTGTCAGGTTCAAGGAGTCACCAGATGGACGTAGAAGACGTACTGCATTGATCACGTGCATCTCATAATTCCTCGGTCGAGGGTTCGATCCTCATCGACCCTACCGAAAAACTTTATGCAGCCAACTGAGGATCGTCTTAAGGGCATCGGGATCGAGACGTGTGCCGGCCTCGTTGTAACCGCTGCCTGGCGTCGAAGTCACCTCGTCGAGCGTGCGAACGTCCTCCTTGAATACGTGGTTGGCGTTCGCCGGGTAGGCGAAGGTGATGTTCTCCTTGCCGATAGCAGCTCGCTCAAGGGGTTCGCCGTCGAGCGTGCCGTCGATCTGGATATCCTTGCGGCCGATGAGGACGAGGGTAGGAATCTCCACCTCGCGCAGCGAATCGGTGGCACTCTCGGCCCACAACTCACGGGCCAGTGGAAGGTTGGCCGGTGCCTCGAAACTGGCCAGCACCATCTTCACGCTGTCCGGAACTTTCGGGTCAATGTTCATGGGTTTTCCGGCCTCATAGCGCGCGGCAGTTGCCTCCACCTCGGGCATGAGTTCGACGCCCCCGGGTACCTGCGACGCTTGCAATGCGAGCTGAGTCAAGAGGACTGTGCCGACGGAGCGTCCGGGAGGTGCAGCAAGCACGATTCCGACGAAGGGCACGATCGGGTGGCTGGTGGCGTAATGGAGAACGTGAAGCGTCCCCTCACTATTGCCGAATCCGACGATTCGCGTGCTGTCAATAGCGTCATCTCCGACCAGGACACCGACAGCCGCGACGAGTTCCTCGAGGTGCGAACGCATGCTGAATGTGCCGAACAGAACCCGGGCGTTCGCGGCCGCGTCAGGGCCAGAGGCGCGCTTGTCGTAGCGCAGCGACGCAACGCCCGCGTCCCCAAACGCCTCCGCGAAAAGCCGGCCACTTCCGTTGGTCCCGGGGAGTAGAGGGGAGCACCAGTCACGATCGGTAGGCCCGCTGCCTGCGACAAAAATGACGGCCGGGAACGGACCGTCGCCGGTCGGAAGTGTAAGCGTGCCGCGCATGGAGATGTCATCGAGGCGCCAGCTGACTTCGTGAGAGGTCGTCATGCAATCCACTGTACGTGCGGCGCATTGGACCTACTGATGCGGCCCATCGCGGGAGTCATTTGTTCGCCGTTTTCTGCGCACTAAATCTCACGATTGATTCCACAGCCATTGCGAGACTACCGTTCCTTGCTCGATGTCTGCGGTGGATCCACTATTCGACGTCCGAAGGTTCCTGATAGCGTTTCGTCGAAATCACTGCTTAGGATCCGCATGACTTTCACGTCACAGCTGACGTCGGACGACCGTGAACGGGTCGAGAATCGACTGCGCAACAACCTCATGGCGTGGCTGACGACGGTACGAAGTGACGGACAACCGGTCACCGTTCCGGTCTGGTTTTTGCTACGAGAGGACGACACGATCTTTGTGTACAGCCAGCCAGGTTCGGCCAAATTTCGCAATATTGGCGCCAATCCAAAAGTAAGTCTCGTGCTGGACGTGTGCGACCTTGGCCGGAACATCGTTCGAATCGAAGGACATGCCACACCAGTGGACGATGTAGTGCCAGCCAACCAGCAATCCGCATATCTTGCCAAGTACACCGAGCGCATCGGAGCACCGTTCGATACCCCCGAGCGTTTCGCAGGACTCTTCTCGGCTGCGCTGTCCATCACGCCACTGAAGCTGCACGCCGAATAGATCGAGGCTTGAGCGAGAAATCAATGATGTAGTTCTGGACCGGATAAGCCGCGAGTAGAAAAGTTCCCTGCACAGCCCCGATCCCGAATTCACGTTAGTGAACCTCGCAGCATCATTTGTTATCGAATCGGGTGCTCCAGGTTGTTCTTCCCGTACTTCTTCAATGTCTGGGTTTCCACTTGCTGCGCGGTGCCGAGGACGCAGGGACACGAGTTTGACGCGTCGGATAGCAATGCACGACTTACGCGCCCCTCAGAATCCTTCGCTCGCTGATCTGATCCCTAATCGACCTAGGGAATAATATGCAACGGGCCGCTGAGCTCGAGGTGCAGTTGCGTAACTGGCCGGCGAAGAGTACGGTTGGTCTCATCACTCCAGAACCTCGGTGAATTCCCTTATTTAAGGAGAAACGCCGTGAGTGACAAACCTCTTCCCAACGTCAGGTCGTCTGGCATTGAGATTGCCGACGAAACTATTCAACGAGCGTGGGACCGGTTCGCGATGCTCGATCACTCGGTCGACCCTGAATCGCACAACTCAACGCCAGCCCCATCCTCGAGCAACTCGGTCACCGAAACTTTCGCGAAAAAGGCATTCGACTCGCTCATGGCCTATGACTCCACGACCGCCGTGGGCGACACCTTCGCCACAGCGGAATCGAGTGACCGGGCCGTTGAGGATACGTACGCGCCCGATGATGGCGGAACATTGTGATGAACAAGATTGTTGATAAGAGCGAACCCGCTCCAAAGATTGCTCGGTCGCTGCTCAACTCGCGCGTCGCGGGGAAGGCCTTGTGGAAATCGCACGAAGACTTCGCGACCAACTCCGACATGGTTGAAACGAATTGAACGGGATCTTAAGGGACCGCTCCAATTTTGAATTCCCAGTCGCGAGCGAAGATGGTGACCTCCCTCACCATCTTCGCTCGGAAGTCGTCGGTGAGGGGAGCCCTCGCTAATTTCGCCCTCATGTTCACAGCGCCGTGGGCCAGGTCCTGTACCGCGGGCTGTTGGCGACGTCGCGCTCTTGCCCTGCAGCACTCCAGTACTGCATGGCGGCAGTGGAATCGCGCTTTGAACGCAACGTCATCATCCTCGTTAGCGAGATTGACAAGTCGATGTTCTCCTCAATCCTCCGAGACCAACATCCATTGAGAATGTGCCGATGTGGCTCTGGTTTCCCAATTTCGCTCCAATGTAGGGTGTGTTGAGATTGTCTTGTTGATTGGAGAGCTATGGGTATTGTGCTTCGAGAAACTGGTAAGGGGCAAGCTCACCACCACGCGCCAGTACGCGATCACGCAGCCGACGCCAGTGACGCAGAACGCACCACGGATAGCCGTGACCATTGGAAGTGCCTGGGCGTAGGTTGTGACACGAAATGGTTGCTGCCACCCGGAGAAAAGCCGCTGGGTTAAACGAGGATCTAATGCTTGCGCGTTGAATGTAGGCAATTAATCAGGACCAGAGACGAGCCAGCGTTCCAGTGGTCTCGGATCTAAAGAGATACTTCGATTTTCATCAAATCTCGTCGGCTGAAATCGGCCAGGGAACTTCACCTTGCGTGCCGGACATGATGTAACTGTGAGGGATGAATACATAGAGGTGCCTGATGGCGAACTCTGGCGACTGGCCGGCGTGCACGATGGCGCCGCCTTTGGCGAACTCTTCGAACGCCACTCAACCGCTGTTTACAACCACTGCTTTCGAAGGACCGGATCGTGGTCGACCGCAGAAGATCTGTCGAGTGTGGTTTTCCTCGAAGCGTGGCGGCGAAGAAGTGAAGTCCGTCTCTATGGCGATTCGATCCTTCCCTGGCTCCTGGCCGTGGCGAACAACGCCACTCGAAACTCCGACAGGTCAAAGTTTCGTCATCGCCGACTTCTTGCAAAGCTCGCGGGCGTTTCGCCATCGTCGAGATTTGAAGATGACGCTGATCAGAGGATTGATGATGAAAACGCCATGGCATTGATACTGGAAAAGCTTTCGACGCTGCGAAATGAGGAGAAAGAGATTCTCGCACTTTGCGACTGGTCGAATCTCAGTTACAGCGAAGCAGCGGAGGCGCTCAACATACCAATCGGCACGGTGCGTTCTCGGCTCTCACGCGCTCGCGCACATCTTCGAACACATTTCGTTGAGAGCGACCATCAAGATCAAGCCATCGAAGTACTAACGACGAACTCTACGAAGGAAACTGATGAACTTCTCTGATCAACTTCCACCAGTACGGCCAATGCCCACGGGCCGCCACAACGCCGCTCGGCGACTGCTTGAGAATGAGATCGTGCGATCACCTCGATCGTGGTGGCACTTGGATCGGCGAGCTAAGGCCGTGGAGATTGGACATGTTATGACGACAGACAATATCGGTGAGGTTGTTGCGTCGACGTTCGACCTTGACGAATTAGAAAATCACGCTGCACGGCCCATCAATACGTTGCGTGGCAACGCCAGGCGAAATGTGCTGATCGGCGTTGGCGCCGCGGTAGTGCTGGCGGGGAGTTTGGTTGGCGTCTCCGTGTCAAGACCCTCATCGGCAGGTGCCGACGCGATTGTCAGCAACGCGCTTTCCTCTACGCTCGCTAAGAGTTCCTTGGCGTTTCACCTCACGGTTGGTTTCACGATTTCGGGTGAAAGCTCCCAGATCACCAGTAGAGGCGAGTGCGCATTTTCGCCCGAATTGTGTGGCATGACGACGACGTACGGGGGTGCGTTAAGCACTATCGGTTCGGTGAAGACTGTTCTCTCACGAGGCGTCATGTATTACGACTTCGGTCCGTCCTTGGCCAACCGCTACCCAACGCCATGGATCTCGATTCCTTTGAGCGATCTCAAGCTTTCGCAGACAAGCACGTTAGGCGAAACCACTAACAACCCGCTTGTGTTCCTGACGTACTTGGCCCAGAAGGGTGCTGTCGTCACCGATGACGGCACCGCTAACGTCAATGGTGAGTCGACGAAGCAATACCTGGTGTCGTTCAGCAAGTCTTCGGCGCAATCTCTCGTCACGTCGAAACTAAAGAATCTGCCAAGTTGGATGACTGCCGCGGTGTCGAAAGACTCCATCGGCTCGGTGCAAGAGCGAGTGGATGTCAACTCAGCAGGGGAGTTGGCGCAGGTAAGTATCACCGCGTCGGTTGTTTCATCGGGCCATACCGTCAATCTCAAGATGATTGAAACCATGACGGGTTACGGAATGGCTGTGTACGTAACAACTCCGCCGGCAAGCCAAGTAACTCCTTTCGCAGATCTTTCGCAGTTGCCGATCAAGTGAGCGCGCCAACACGGTTTCCGGAGTTGCTCAACACCAGTGTGACCACCAGCCCGTGCCTGCAACCGAGCAAGAGGTGAACCGTCATTTCGAAAGCCAAGAACGAGCGATCATGGTTGTGAGACCGCGCGACGTTGCGACTCAGTGCGTCGTGTTACTCGAAGAAGAGCCAACGCCAGCGCTACGGCCGCCACGTTGAACCGCTCGAGGGAGAGACGGTGGCGAGTGGTGTGCGGCTCTATCCAAGCTCGCCGGTGAGGAACTGTGCGCGGCCTAGTCCGAAAGACCAGTCTTCGATGTCATTCGCCACGACAGATACGACGAGATCCTCTGGTCGCAGGCCGATGGCGTCATGGAGCTCTTTGGCGAGTGACTGGTACAGCGCTATTTTTTGCTCGCGGCCGCGGTTCTGCTGCGTGAAGCGAATGACCATTGCTTGGGAGCTGCGTTGGTAACCAAGTCCCGTGCTAGCCAGGAATATTCGTCCCGGTTTATGTTCGTTGATGACGATGTAACGGTCGTCTTCAGGGGCTGCAAAGACTTCGCGTTCGACTTTGTAGACAGCATCGGCGAGCATTGCTAGTTGCTCGTTGGAGCGACCTTCTTCGAGGTCAATGTGGACTAGCGGCATAGGAGCCCCTCCTTCTTCAAATCAACGATTGCAGCCTATGTGAGTGTGAAAAACGACTGATCATCACGCACCACAGACACTTCACCGCGTCACTGATTTGAGCGTCTACGTCCCACCAATGAGGTCGCGCAACGCCGCCCTGTAGACGTTGAGCGCCTGGCGGCCCTTCGAAGTAAGGACGACTTCGGTGCGTGATGCGGGACCGACCCCGGATTTCTCGGTAAGGATGTACTGTGCGTCTTCAAGCTTGCGCAAGTGGGTGATGAGATTTCCAGAACTCAACCCGATCACGTCTTGAAGTCGCGTGAACAAGAGTGTGTCACCTTCAGGTAGGACCGAGAGCGTGGCCATAATGCGCAGTCGCGCGGGGACGTGAATCATCGGGTCGAGTTCACCGATGGTCATACGCGATTGCCTACGAGCGACGCTGGACGATTCGCACCGAAGCGAAGCCCAAGAACGCAACGGCTAAGCCGATCCCGGTGACTAACCAGGCGGCGACGGGTCCGACGAGGGCGCTGGCGAGGCCAATGGCCATCAAGACGATGCCGAGGATGAGAGCTGGCAACTCTTCACGAATTGCCCCAATGGTCACGAAGACCGTACCGGCAAATAGCCACGGCACCGAGGCAGGGTAGATGCCGTAGACGATTGCGTGGCTAGCTCCCGCGTGGTACAGCGCTCCTTGGAAGGTGGAGTACGCGACAACGACGACAATCCAACCTGAGCGGTACGCCTTTCGCCGTTTTGCCGAACGTCCGCCCACGCCGCAGTTTGCGCGCTTGAGTACCATTGATACGGCAATGATCCACACGAGGATTCCTCCGTACATGGCCGCCAGCGCCCCACCGCTCGGCCCTAGGTAAGGATGCTGTCCTCGTACTGACAACCAGACGGCGCCGAAGGCAAGGAGGAATATTACGGCTCCGATGAACAATAGATACGGTGGCCAAACGTCAAACTGTCGTCTCGCCTGACTGGTTGTCTTCTGGAGCAGCTGCGCGGCGATCCTTGGATCGACGTCCTCGTTCTCGTCCCTACGCGACGTGGTTGGCGGCTTCGCTTCTGGATCCATCACGCCCTCCACTCTTTAGTTTGTGCCACAAAGTTACCTTACTTTGTGGGACAAAGTCAAGGGCGCATTTCTTGAATGTTGGACGGAGCGAAGTTGCTTTCGACGCAATATATCGTGGCGCTTTGGACCGAATGGGCTGATCGCAATAGAAAATCCGACGTTTCGCTTCTCCAGTGAGACCCGAGCTTGCGGAGGAGACCGGCACCAACAATGGATGTCCTCCGCGAAGATCGGACGAGCCGGCATCATGGGATCGTTGCGAGGTATTGCCCCCACCTCATAGTCACTGGTTCGCGGATTCGATCTCATTGTCTCGAGTGAGCGTCGCCGCGTCGAGCAATGCAAGTGAGGGGCTGTGCAACGATTGTTTCGTGAACGATGAAGAAGAGACCGTCCTCGCGGGGGGATTGGCCACGAGGGTCACCAGGAAAGGCAACGTAGTATTTCGATCCCCAAAGCCACAAAGTGCGACGATGCTTGCGTTTCTTGCATTTCTGAGCGCAGAGGGATATCCAGCAAGTCCTCGCCCTATTGGAAATGGCTTCGCCCCCGATGGTCGAGAGATGCTGACTTTTATCGAAGGTGTCAGTCCTCAGCCCTTCGCGTGGACGAATGAGGCGGCGTTTGAAGTTGGCACTCTTTTAAGAACTCTTCACACTCTCTCTTCTAAATGGACACCACCGCCCAATGCGCACTGGAGACCGTGGTTTGCACGCGAGCGTGTGTCCTGAAAGGAGAGTGGTGACGATGTAGAAGATCGCCAGCACGAATCGTGCTGTATCAGCAATGGAGGTAGGCCCTCTGGGTTCGCCGTGC
>Ga0208357_1003158_pt1 | contig 10316 bp, 3 predicted proteins | sample NGESurdeep092012_6_FD_184487 | JGI IMG/M metagenome (GOLD analysis project Ga0208357, IMG submission 184487) | Arctic peat soil microbial communities from Barrow, Alaska - NGEE Surface sample F52-2 deep-092012 (SPAdes) | ecosystem: Environmental > Terrestrial > Soil > Wetlands > Peat ... | reverse complement strand
GGGTATCACGGTTACTGTATGGATTGGTTGCGTCGTAACCACTATTCGGATCTGTAATCGGATAACCATTACTCATAGGGAAAGCATCCACCAGGTTTTGAGTCGGATTAACGTTTCCATTACCAAACAGCGAGGGAGGATAATTACTAGTTTCCAGGGTATTGTTAGTGCTTCTATTGTTTCTCCAAAGAATCTCCTTAGGATTAATCCCTGATGCGACGGCATTTATTTCACTAGAATTTTTACTTGCATACCAATAATCACCATTACTTGCCATACCAGATGTACCTCCGATTGAGTCTAACACTGCGGCTGCATCATCAGCAGCATTTGCCCAGGTGACTGTTGTTCCCTGATTAAAGGCAGGGCTGGCTGCTAGCAAAGAGACTTTTGCACGAAAAGCGTCAGCAATACGAGCAGTTAAACGTTGGCGGTTAAACGCTCCAAATACACGGTTATAATCCGAAACCGTTGTTTTGCCGGCATATTTTGCGGGAATCTGGTTGATTGAACCAATATTTTCGTAATCGAATGGCAAATAACTCACTGCTGAATCCAGATCCTTATAAATCTGCTGGACGCATGAATCATAAGTAGCACGCGGCTGTTTGAAGTCAGATCCACCATTCTGTGGAGTGGTAATGATAGGCACTCCCAATAACTGACCACCTGCCGACCAGCCGCCATGCGCCTGCAGCAGGTAATACATAAACAGCGCACGCAACCCATACGATTCCCCTTTGATACGATCATTGAACATCTCATCGGTATATTGCCCGGTAGTGGCCCATGTTACTTTGTCTGCTTCTGAAAGCATTAAATTTAGATATTGGATGGCAGCAAACCCCCCGGTCCACTCATCCATCGGATTGTTTTGGGACGACCAGTTGCCGGTAGCCATTAAACGATAAGGGTTGGTCGGGACATTTGATACGGCATCATCCGTAGCAACATCGTCGAACGAATAATTCCCTATAGGTAACCGGGCATAACCATTTAGTAAAAGACCCTCTGCAAACGCAGCGTCATTGTCTATGCTGCCCAGGTCACGGATATTTTCATCGGCGGGAGTCAATAATTTTTTGCAGCTGGAAAAAATTATAACCGAAGCCAATAAAAAAAGTAATTTCCTTTTCATATAAATTTTTTATTTAAATTATCTTAAAATTCAGCTCTGATACCAAAATTATAGAAGCGTACTTGCGGTGCAGAACCAATATTCAATTCCATAATAGCCCTGTTCTTTGAAATGGTCATCAAATCGTTGCCGCTAACATATAAGTTCAATCCTCTTACAAAAGATTTCTTCAGCATTTTATCTGGAAAAGTGTACGTTAACTGTACTTTGGAAATATCAAACCGGTCGGTGCTATAAGTCCAGAAATCAGAAACCTGAAAGTCATTATTATCGTTAAGCGTAGTCAAACGCGGATAAGTTGCCGTATTTTTTGTCGCCTCCGTCCAACTATTGCGAACGACTGCAGAATATTTAGAAGAACCAGAGACCCAATAATAACCATTGTCCCTAACACCCGTTCCTCCAAATGATCCAGTTCCCAACACAAAGAGTGTAAAATTCTTCCACTGGGCTGTAACATTCAAACCACCTGTAAAAGGGCTTCCCCAACGACCTATCATTACTTCATCGCGCCCGTCAATCACCCCATCACCGTTTTCGTCTTTATATTTAATGTTGCCGGGTTGCACCATGCCAAACTTTTGAGAAGCATGGCCATTAATATCGTTCTGATCACCAAACAACCCTTCACTTTGTAAACCAAAGATGGCATCAATTGGTTTACCTGCACGATTTTGATACTTATCAACATACAATTCGTCCACTTTAAGCACTTTCGTAGTTTCATAAGTACCAGCCACCCCAAAAGTTAGGTTCACGTCTCCGACCTTTTCATGAAGGTTTAACTGAAAATCCACCCCATGGTAAAGGTTTGCTCCAAAGTTAGTATAGGGAATAAACGACGTTGGCGGGAAACCAGTAACAAAATAATTAGGATACAGTGAAGCAGCCTGTACCGGAATTCCAACTTTTCGAATAAAAAATGCAGTAGCTACAAAATCCAACTTCTTTTTGAACAAAGAACCATCCAGGCCAAAGTTAATTTCCTTTCTCTTGGCAAAGGTCAGATTCAAATTCTGACCACGCGATGCGGTAGTAGCCCGATTGGTATAGGTTCCATCAGCCCATGAAAAATAAGCAGTAGAAGAATAAGCCGCATCATACAAATAATAACTATCAGGAGGAATATCTAAATCTGTGTTGATAATGCCGGCGGAGGCTGTTAACTTTAAACGGTCAACTACGTTAGAATTTTTAAGAAAATTTTCTTCGCTCAACAACCACCCCAGGCTGAGTGTAGGTGAAAAAGCCACCCGTTCACCGGCAGCATATTTACTAGAATTGACAACTGCTCCGCTAAAGTCTGCATAATATTTGTGATCATAATTATAGGAGAGTTGTAAACCTATATTCGCATTGGTACGATACTGAAAATCACCGGTTTGTAGACGGCGAAGGCCATCTGCAACCAGTATAGCAGACACATTATTCTTCTCCCTGAAAGTGTTTTTATAATCGAAATGAACATTAAAATCAATAAGTTTATCACTCCAACTATTACTAAGGTTCTGGATCCCGGTTTTACTATCTTTATTATACTGTGTCAAAGCGGATATAGAGTCAGTGGCTCCGCCACTAATCCATGTAGGACTATACACCGCGTAGGTATTATTGATAGATTCATTATACGTATTAGAATAATCGATACTCATTTGTGCGTGAAAGGACAAGCCTTTCAAGGCATTTCTAAGGTCAACGTTAATTCCATTCGTGTACTGAAACTGTCTGCTGGTAAAAACGTTAGATCCGGCGGCATAGACATCGGCAATCGGACTTGTCAGATATTGCTGGGTTCCTCCCAACAGGTATCTCCCGTCAATAATATTACTACTACCGCTCGCTACAGATTGAGCAATACTCCCTGCAACCAAATTGAGTGGGATTAGCGGAGCGAAACGCTGTGGTTGCAAGGAATCTGCCTGTCCCCAATAATTACCTAATGGAGATGTAAAACTGGAAAACACGGTAGATATATTGACGTAGGCGCTAATATAATTATTTAGCTTCAGGTCAATATTACCACGTACATTTAAACGGGTATTGTCTTCGTTCTTTCCCTCACCAAAATTCAGCAATGACTTTTGGTCCTGAAAACCGGCAATAGCATAAAAGCGGGCGTTTTCATTACCACCTGTAAATTGTGCATTGGCTGAATACACATTATTTAATTTACGCAAATAATCTGATGAAAAATAATTAACATCAGGGTAACGATAGATATCAGTATGTGCAGCAGTATTTTGGATGGTGGCATCGTCATACAGCGGAGCCAACCCATCATTTTGAAGTGCCTGATTGTAATAAGTCATATATTCAGCCGCTCCCAAATAGTTGGGATAAGATTTCGGTATATCAATCCCTGTATTAACACGCACACTTTGTTCCCGTTTTCCTACCTTACCACGTTTGGTCGTAACCAGGACGACCCCGTTTGCCGCACGGCTACCGTATAATACAACGGCATTGGCTCCTTTCAAAAAAGTAATTTGGGCAATTTCGCTTGAAATAACATCAACTATAGAATCGGGCACACCATCTATCAATACCAAAGGGGTACCTAAATTCCAAAGATTATCTCCTCCTATAAACGCATCAGTTCCTTCCAGCGGATTAGTTCCATAATCCTTGTCCAGATATTTTGAGGGGTACAGTACGGAAATGGCACCAGTTAAATCTTTCCTATCTACGGTTTTATATGCTACATGCACCACAGAATCACCAACGGTACTATTTTCCAAGGGCACCAAAGAATCAATGTTTAAAGTCTTTGTATTCTCCATATCATGATTTTGTCCTGCAGCTCCCAAATTGAATCCAAAGAACATTGCGCAAGAAACAATTCCCATTCTTATGTATTTCATTGTTTTTTCTTTTAAGATTAAAATCTATTATCTTTTTGTCGAGTAAACCTGAGCATTTCAGCCCAAGATTCTCACGGAACCGTGCGTAAGTGTCTCCACTTACACGGCTCTTATTATCCAACCGTTGGTTTCGATCCAAGTTGCCAGTGAGCAAATAAGTTTGGGCTTCTTTCGCAGATTCCTGCAAGCCATCTTATTGCTTTCATTTCGCTCGGTCGCAAATGTTTGTACTTCCGTCTTACCCATCGGGCAAGTTTGATGTTGACAATGTGCATAAAACTTTTAAGTTTTGAGGTGTAAAATTTGCCATAGTAATTAATCCATCCTCTGATAAAAGGATTGATTTCTTTTGCTACGTCTATTAGCTTGCTGTCGCTTGCCTTTACTGTTCTCCATCCTTTCATCTTCTCATTCATCGCCTTCATCGCTTTATTACTCACAGCCGGCAACCAATTGGTGAATGTTTCTTTGCGATACTTGTTCTGTGCCTCCCGGGGCTGGAATGTGTAGCCAAGGAAGTCAAACGTTACATTCGCATATTCACCCTTACGGTTACTGTCCTTGCAGTAAACGATCTTCGTCTTTACAGGATGTAGTTCCAAGCCGCATGCACCAAGCCTTTCCTGTAGTAAGAGCCGTACTTCTTCCGCCCGCTTCTCTGTATGACAATGGATAATTGCATCATCTGCATAACGCTCGAACACACAGTCCGGGCATTTCAGATTAAGCCATATATCCATGCAATAATGCAGATAAAGGTTTGCCAGCAGCGGCCCGATTACTGATCCTTGTGGAACCCCTTTCGTTCTCGCTACTATCTCCCCGTCTTGCTTTTGCAGTGGCGCTACCAGCCATCTTTCAATGTATAGCAGCATCCATTTACAATCACAATGTTTCCGTACTGCTTTCATTAACAGATCATGCGGAATGTTATCAAAGAACCCTTTTATGTCCAGGTCTATCACCCAGCCATATCGCCAGCAACGTTCCTTTGCTTTTGCAACAGCTTCGATCGCTGACTTCCCGGGACGATAGCCATAAGAGTCCTCGTGGAACACCGGTTCCAGTACCACTTCCAACAGCTCTTTTACCACTGTCTGACCAATACGGTCGGCTACGGTGGGAATGCCCAGAGGCCTTATGCCTCCATCCTTCTTGGCAATTTCCATCAGTTTTACCGGTGGGGGTATATAGCTGCCCGAACTCATTTGGTTCCATAGTCTATATAGATTCTTCTTATAGTCTTCACCAAACGCTTTAAGGCTTACCCCATCTACTCCTCCGCTTCCTCTGTTGGATCGCACCTTCAGGTATGCATTCATCACCCACTGCCTGTTAATACTAAACGGTTTTGTTTCATTCATTTTCGTACCTCCTAATCCGCCAATCGGCAGATAGTTTTCGTCCATGATAAACCAGATAATGTTTTCCCTTCGCTCCACTTCCATTACAAAAGTTTCAACGCTACTACGGAAAACTCCGCCCCTGTGCCATGCTTCGATACTTTCCTTCTTGCGGTGTCCACTGCTTGAAGTTTTCTCTTGACATCATGGCGACAGGTTCTCACGTTCCATGCAAACGCCTGTGCTAAGCTCGCGCCATCTATACGCCGGATGTCACAAGAACAGTAAACAGGTAACCTTCTTGCCTCTCCCAAAGATGATATTGGACTTTGGTTTTGACATCTTCTAATCCTTTCGACGCCTCATCAATGGTTCACTTGCGTTCGCCTTCTTAACACTTACCTGACACCTTAACGATGCCTTTTCCTCTAACGCTCACTACCATAACTCTTAATTAAAGCAGCTTAGAGGCGGTTTGAGAGCTGCTCCTGTAAGCCGCTCCCGATGGGCCTTCCATCATCATTTACACAGCATCAACTTTCAATAATTTAAAAGAACTGATTGTTGTTCGTGACACTCAATATCCGGGGTTTTGAGGGAATGTAGTGTAAAGAAATACATCACTTGTTTTTAGAGGCAGCCAGTAATCTTTATCTGAAAACACACGTGTCACTAATACACTTTCATTGATATTAATTGGTTTGCCATCCGCTCCACGATCAAAATTAATAGCTGTTTTTTGGCGATAATACAAATCGCCTGCAAGTAACCAGCGGCGCAGATCATTATAGCGGAATTCCTCTTCAAACCCTAGTTCCATAGCTCGTTCACGAATGATTTCATTCATAAACGTCTTGCCAGCACCTGGGCCCATAGCTGTACCTACATAACTTGGGTCAACATTTCCCGCACCGCATCGGGCCCTTATTTTATTCACTGCGGCTTCTGCAGTAAGATCGTATCCTGGTGCGGCATCACCTCGAGCGCCATAACCTTGCAATACTGCCTCCGCGTACATCAGGTAAACATCTGCCAGACGCATATAATCCAAATGCATATAATTATTGGGGAAATTATCAACACTATTAGCTGTCATTGGAGTGAGTTTCCTTAACAAATATCCGGTACGGCCTATCCCTGTATTATTACGACTAAATCCTGTGTTCGATAAGTTAGCATAGCGAAATTTTTCCATATTAGCCGGTGCAGCACCCTGAATTTGTTGATCACCGTCAATCTCTATATCTTTATAAAAACGCGGATCACGGTTAACCCATGGATTGGCCGGATCGTAACCTGAGTTGGGATCGTCAATAGGTAATCCGTTCGCCATACCGAAATTATCCACAAATCTGGCGTTCGGTGATGCATAACCACCGCCAATATTCCCATCCATAAATAAAGAACTTGGTCCCCATGGACAACCACCAAACCAAGAACTATAGACGGGACATTGGAAGATAACCTCAGGATACCCTGGTATAAAACTTCCTCCATTGGTATAGAAAAGATCGCTGTAATGGGAGAAATCCATCAATTTAATCCAGGTTTCTTGGCTGTCCACCAGCTTTAATAACTGTGCAAATGCGTCCGCTGCTTTCTTGCAATAATCAGTATTATATGTAGCACTACCTGTAGAAGACCTGTTCATTAGCGGACTACCTGCATACAAATAATCTTTACCTAAATATCCCAGGGCCATTACCTTATTAATCCGCATTTGGTTCTTTCCAAGCGTTGCCTTACCGACAGTTGTACTATCCCAGTTCACAGGCAAAAGATTGGCTGCCGCACTAAAATCTTTAGCCGCCAAATCAGCCATTGCCTGGTAACTTAGGCGCGGTAATTGCAATTTGGTGTTAGCAGATAACACCGTATCTATATACGGGAGCCCTCCCCAATAGGTCATCAGTTCGAAATGAAACCACCCACGGAAAAACAACAACTGTCCTTTAATCAAGTCTTTCTCCTCTTGTGTACCTACAAGCAAATTCAAGTTCGCCAATCCTAAATTAGCTTTATGAATACCATACCAGGCGTTTGGCCACAAACCTTTGCCAAAACCGGTAGTTGGATCTGAATGATAAGTACCACCATCCCCATCTAACCAGGAAATCCATTCTGAGTTAGTCCATGACCAACTGTCTCCATTATCAAACTGTTCATTTAACCAGGTTACACCGGTCTTGTGTATTATTTCGTCACCCAGCATCCAGTCACAAGCCCAGGTATGACTGGTATATTCAGGAACCAAACTATACAGTTCTTCCGTAAAACCCTGAAAATTAGTAAAATTAATAAAAGCACCCGTTGGTGAAACACTTGCATCGGGGGCCTTATCTAAATACTTCTTACAAGAAGCAAGACCGAATATTGAAAAGAGGGCTAAACCAGCCAAAAATATATTTAAATACTTTTTCATATCAAATAATTTTAAAAAGTTATATTACAACCCAAATTAATACGCCTAACAGTAGGATATGCGCTCTGAGTTCCACCATTAGAATCAACCTCACGGTCATCGGGCATTTTGGTCCACAGCAACAGGTTATCTCCGTTTAAAAAGATATGAAGAGCCTTAATTCCGATTCTTTTTAACTGTTCTAACTTAAAAGTATAAGCGATTTCCGCGTTCTTCAATCTGAGATAAGCTCCATCATATAAATAAGTAGTTCCATAATACGGCATGGTGGTGGCATATCGAGGCATAGGTATGCTGCCATTCGTATTATCCTTTGACCAATAAGACCCTAGCTTATACACATTATCGTAGTGGTATTGCCCTGAGAAACTGAGCAACTGGAGATAACGACTGACGTTGTTTACTCCATAGAATTGAACAAAAGCGCTGAAACCTTTCCAGTCAACGCCGATAGTAGCATTGAAAGTGTTCTGAGGAACATTGGAATATTTGGCAGGCACAACATCTTTACTATCAACTACTCCGTCCCCATTATAATCTATCATATTGAGAGTGCCGGGTACTTTCTGATTGTTATCAATATTCAACTGGCTACTACCATATACCTCGTCCCAGTTATTCTCATAACCGTTGCTTACGTTCGAGTAATACTGACCAATTTGGTGCCCAGCTTTTTTTAAATAACTATCTTCTAACCCAGGATCATCAGCTTCAACAATATTATTTTTAGCATGTGTCGTATTAAGGTCTGCATACAAACGAACGTTTTTAGACAACATTTTACTAAAATGTAGCTCAATTTCATACCCTTTATTACGGACCTTCCCAAGATTAGCTGTGGGGGGCGTAATACCAAAATAAGAAGGCATAGCACGGCTACTACCAGGCAAAAGAATGTCCGTGCGATAATCGCTAAAAACATCTACACTACCCGACAATAAGCCATTCAGTATTGAAAAGTCAACTCCATAATTGGTCTTTGTTGCTTTTTCCCAGTGAATATCCGGGTTACCGATACCACTGGTTGATTCAGCCCACCAGGTATAGGGACTATTTTGATTGGCCGATGAGCCTAAAGGAGTATTGCCGCCATAGGTCCATGATGTCATATAAAGCCAACGATTGGTAATATTATCACTACCTACCTGACCCCAAGACGCACGAAATTTCAACGAATTGATAAATTTCAGATTTTTCATAAAATTCTCTTTGCTGACCATCCAGCCTCCTGCTGCAGAAGGGAAGAAGGCAAAGCGGTATGCAGGACCAAACTCTTCAGATCCGTTGTAAGCGCCATTGAACTCGGCAAAGTATTTGGTGTCATAATTATAAGTAACCCTACTCACCCAATCTTCCTGAAAGTGTGGAAATTCACTACCGGTCGCCAATTTTTGATTGCTGACCAGCCCCATAGCAGTTACTTCATTCTTACCAAATTTCCTGTTATAGTCTAATTGAAACTGATAATACAATTTGCGGTATGTCATGGTGTTATTCACGGCATAAGTATTGGTACTCCATCGGGAGGGTATCCAATCGAACTGGTTCACACCTAAATATTGGCCCATAGTTGTGTCCCCAGTAACAGGATTAATATATTCATTCTCAGTACTCCCATTATCATAAATGCCCCCCTGAGACACAAACGAATTGTCGTTAGCAAATGTGCCCCTTGCCGACAACCCGTTTAGGAGCATGCCCAAGTCCTGCTTTAGTGTAAAGTCAGTAGTAATTGCGGTGGTAGTCGTTTCACGAACACCGTTGTTTGCCATTACCGCTAATGAATTAATCGTTGAGACCTGTTCTGGCGGAAAGTATCCCCATCCACCATTCGAATATTTAGGATAATAAATATCCGGTGCATTACTATAAATACTTTGCCAGATGCGGTATTGCCAGGGGTCTTGTCCGTAGTCATCCTGTACTACACCGTAAGAACCGGCTAAATTAGCTGTCAGGACAGTTGTTTTAGATAAATTAAAATCCAGGTTGGTACGGACATTTGTACGATTAAAGCCATATGCCGGTTTATAGGTTTTCCCATTAGGCAAACCTTTTATTATATCACCTTCATTCAAATAGTCCAGTGCTGCAAAGTACCTCACAAAAGGAGTACCACCTGAAATGTTCATACTGGCATGGTAATCCATAACCGCTTTTTTAACTAACTCACTTTGCCAATCTACATTCGGGTAACGTTCCGCTTCTGCCTGATTAGCCGGATGAAGATATTTATTGATTTCAGGGAAGGGCACATAGTTACCCCAAGAAGCCGGGGAAACCCCCAATTCATTCTCAATAGCCAAATCCCGGGTTTTTATCGCATCATAGGAATTATCTTTACTACCCAACTTTGAAATTACTTTCATTGTAGTGTTACCTGTGAAACTAATATCGGGTTTGCCAATCTTTCCGCGTTTGGTAGTAATGAGGATGACACCATTGGCCCCTTTCACTCCAAATACCGCTGTAGCAGATGCATCTTTCAACACGGAAATACTTGCAACAGAACCTATATCTACACTGCTCATTGAACGCTCTATACCATCTAC
>Ga0208357_1003157_pt1 | contig 10319 bp, 7 predicted proteins | sample NGESurdeep092012_6_FD_184487 | JGI IMG/M metagenome (GOLD analysis project Ga0208357, IMG submission 184487) | Arctic peat soil microbial communities from Barrow, Alaska - NGEE Surface sample F52-2 deep-092012 (SPAdes) | ecosystem: Environmental > Terrestrial > Soil > Wetlands > Peat ... | reverse complement strand
CCTATGAGGCGGATCGCGTGCTCAAGGCGCTGGCCGGCCGGGAGGCGGTCCGCGATCTCTCCGTGCGCCAGACCCAGGCCTTCGCCGCCGGTGACGGGCCCACCTGGATCGGCACCTTCGTGGTCGAGGGCGAGCTGGAGCTTCCCGGTGGCGAGCACGTCCGGGGCCATGCCGCCCTCAGCCAGTGGTTCGACCGGGCCGACCGGACGGGAGCGGCCATCGCCACCAACTCGGTCGTCACCATCGACGGCGTGCACGGCACCCAACAGAGCACCGTCCTGGGGCTGGCCGGGCCGCTCGAGGGAGGGGCGACGATCGCATCGGTGCACTCCGTCTTCGACGACGTGATCTACGAACGAGGGCGGTGGTACTTCAGCCGGCGTCGGGTGATGTCCGGCGTCTTGCCCGGTCCCTGACCGGTTGGTCGGGCCGGTGGTGCGACGCGCCATTTGATAAGCGGGAAGGGCCAGGGGAGAATCGGACCATGACCCCTGAAACGACACTGCCCCTCGTTCCCCATTGGATCGACGGGGCGGCGGTGAAGCGGTCGTCGGAGCGGTCCGGTGACGTCTTCGATCCCAGCACCGGGCACATCACCAAGCGGGTGGCGTTCGCCTCCGCCTCCGACGTCAACGAGGCCGTGGCTGCGGCCCGCCGTGCCTTCGGCTCCTGGCAGCAGACCTCGCTGGCCAAGCGGACCAAGGTCCTCTTCGCCTTCCGCGAGCTGATCCACCACCGAGCCGACGAGCTGGCCGCCATCGTCACCTCCGAGCACGGCAAGGTGGTGAGCGACGCCGCCGGCGAGGTGGCCCGCGGGATCGAGGTGGTCGAGTTCGCCTGCGGGATATCCCAGCTCATGAAGGGCAGCTTCACCGAAGGGGCCTCGAGCGGCGTGGACGTCTTCTCCATCCGGCAACCGCTCGGTGTGGTGGCCATCATCAGCCCGTTCAACTTTCCGGCCATGGTGCCCTGCTGGTTCTTCCCCTTGGCCATCGCCACCGGGAACACGGTGATCCTCAAGCCGAGCGAGAAGGATCCCTCGGCTGCCAACTGGATGGCCGAGCTGTGGGCCGAAGCCGGGCTGCCCCCCGGGGTGTTCAACGTGGTCCACGGGGACAAGGTGGCGGTGGACGGCCTGGTGAGCCATCCCGACGTCAAGGCCGTTTCGTTCGTGGGATCCACGCCCATCGCCCGCACCGTCTACGAGTCGGCCACCCGGAGCGGCAAGCGGGTGCAGGCTCTGGGTGGGGCCAAGAACCACATGGTCGTGCTGCCCGACGCCGACCTCGACCTGGCCGCCCATGCCGCGGTCAACGCCGGGTTCGGATCGGCCGGGGAGCGCTGCATGGCCATCTCCGTCCTGGTGGCCGTGGATCCGGTGGCCGACGACCTGATCGCCAGGATCGTCAAGCGCATCTCGGCGCTGACCGTCGGGGACGGACGGCGGGGAACGGACATGGGGCCCTTGGTCACCGGCGTCCACCGGGACAAGGTGGCGTCCTACCTCGACGCCGGCACAGCGCAAGGGGCCACCTTGGTGGTCGACGGGCGGGACACCTCCATCGACGGCGATGAGTCGGGCTTCTGGTTGGGCCCGACGCTCTTCGACCAGGTCACCCCGGACATGACCCTCTACACCGATGAGATATTCGGTCCCGTGCTGTCGGTGGTCCGGGTGGCCACCTATGACGATGCCCTGGCCCTGGTGAACGCCAACCCCTACGGCAACGGCACGGCCATCTTCACCAACGACGGGGGAGCGGCCCGTCGCTTCCAGAACGAGGTGGAGGTGGGCATGATCGGGGTCAACGTCCCCATCCCCGTCCCGGTGGCCTACTACTCCTTCGGCGGATGGAAGAGCTCCCTGTTCGGTGACACCCACGCCCACGGGACCGAGGGCGTGCACTTCTACACCCGGGGCAAGGTGGTCACCAGTCGGTGGCTCGACCCCAGCCACGGCCAGGTCAATCTGGGGTTCCCCCGCAACGAATGACGGGGCCGGCTCCGGCCCGGGATGGCGCCGGACCGGGCCAGCGAAAACACGCGCTTCTGTTTGTGGCCTATCCTGCGAGCAGGGCGGTTCCGGCTCCGGCCAACCGGCTTGCGGCTAGTGCAAGGGGGATGTCACATGACGATCGAGCTCGACCCGGTGAGGGTCATCGATGCCGACACGCACCTCACCGAGCCCCACGATCTGTGGACGAAGCGGGCCCCGGCGGGATTGTTGGACCGCATGCCTCACGTCACCCAGGTGGACGGGGCGGCCACATGGGTGGTGGACGGCGAGATCCTCGGGCGAGCGGGCGGCGGCGGCGTGATCGGACGGGACAGCGTCAAGGTCCGTGCCTCCGAGGGCCTCTACCAGTGGGAGATCGGCCAGATCCACCCTGCCGCCTATGACCCGGTGGCCCGGGTGGAGCTCATGGACGAGACCGGGATCTGGGCCCAGGTCATCTTCCCCAACGTCATCGGGCTGGGCGGCCAGGGACTGACCGAGGCCGTCGACGACCTGGCCCTGCGCACCACCTGCCTGGAGATCTTCAACGACGCCATGGGCGAGATGCAATCGGAGTCGGGCAATCGTCTGCTGCCCATGGGCGTCCTCCCGGCCTGGGACGTCGACGCCTGTGTCCGCGAGGCCATCAGGGTCAACGACCTCGGCCTCCGCGGCGTGAACATCACCTCGGACCCGCAGGACCAGGGATCCCCCGACTTGGCCAGTCGGGAGTGGGATCCGCTGTGGGAGGTGTGCAGCTCGCTCAAGCTGCCCGTGCACTTCCACATCGGCGCCAGCCTCACCACTATGAGCTTCTTCGGCAACTACCCCTGGCCGTCTCACACTGAGGACACCAAGCTGGCCATCGGTGGGACGCTGCTGTTCATCGGCAACGCCCGCGTGGTGGTCAACATCATCTGCTCGGGGATGCTCGACCGGTTCCCCGAGCTGAAGATCGTCTCGGTGGAGAGCGGTACGGGATGGATCCCCTTCATCCTGGAGGCCCTCGAATACGAGATGAAAGAGAACGCCCCCGACGACCTGGCCAAGTTCTCCCTCAGCCCGGCGGAGTACTTCAGGCGCCAGATTTACGCCACGCTGTGGTTCGAGCGCAACAAGGTGGCGTCCCTGATCGATTCGGTGGGCGAGGACAACATCATGTTCGAAACCGACTTCCCCCACCCGACGTGCCTCTACCCGGACCCGCTCACTTCGGCCAACGACGTCTTGCGCGAGGTCAGCCCCGGTGTCCGCCGCAAGATCCTGGGTGAGAACGCGGCCAAGCTCTACCGCCTCTGAGTACGGCTGACCGTTCCGTCCCGATCAGGACGGAACGGCGGCCTCGGCGAACTCGAGCAACTGCGGGGCCAGCAGCGGCCACCGCTCGAAGAGAAAACCGGTACCGCTCCGGGCCGCATCCGAACGCTGGTTCCACTCGTCGTCGCCCCAGGGCGGCTCGACCAGGCGGGACCCGACCATCAGCTCGTGCAAGCATTCCGAGGTGGCCCGAGTGTGGTGGGGGTCGCTGACCCCGCTGCGGAAGATGAGGGTGGGCACGGTGACCTTGGGGTACTGGTCATCGGACAGCCCCGGCACCAGTTCGTTGGGACCGACGCAGTAGGCCTGCATCCACCGCTCCAGGGTCTCGATGAAGGCGCGGGGGTCGAGGCTGAGGAACCGCTCCCGGTTGGCCGGGTTGCGCTCGAGCACCTCGCTCCACTCGGGCAGCTCCACCACCGCTTCCATGCCGCCCCGCCAGGCCACGCGGATGGACTCACCGCAATAGACCATGGCCAGGCCCATCAGACCGTAGGTGCCCCCGCTCATCCACACCATGGCCAGGCCGGCAGCCACCTCGGGGTGCCGGGCCGCGGTGAGCAGCGAGATCCGCGAACCACCGGAGCCGCCGAAGATCACCGCCGGCGCCATGTCCAGGGTTTGCAACAGGCCGGCCAGGCGATCAGCCTGCATCTCCGACTCGGATGTCCCGGTGAAGACGACGTCCGAGGCGCCGGTGTTGGGGCGGTCCCAGATGAGGACCTGCTTGCCCTGGGCGGCCAAGGCCTCGGCCAGCTGTTTGAGACCGGGCGTGTCCTTGCTGAAGCGCCCGCCGGGGGTCAGCACCCACGGTTGTCCACCGTCACCGATGATCTCGTAGCTGATGGTTCCGTCTTCGATCTTCACTGTCGCCATGCGGCTTCTCCGTCCTCGTGCCGGCTTGCCCGGTTCACACTATGTGACTTCATTGCCGTGCACCCTGACCTCGTTGACGGTGGTGCGAAGGGCGCCACGATCCGGCTTGCCCAAGCTGAGGAGGGGAAACGCGTCCAGCTGCAGGACGAGCTCGGGCGTCTTGAACCGGGCGATTCCCTGATCGACGAACCACGCCCGGCAGGCGTCGAGATCGAAGGGACCGGTGGCGATCACACAGGCAGCTACCCGCTCACCCAAGCGCTCATCGGGATAGCCGACGACAACGGCCTGATCGATCGACGGATGCGACTCGAGCACGCGTTCCACCTCGGCGGGCACGATGTTCTCGCCGCCCCGGATGATGAGCTCCTTGATGCGACCGACGATGGTCAGCCAACCCTGCTCGTCCAGCGTGGCCAGGTCCCCGGTACGGAACCAGCCGCGCCGCATCGATGCTCTCGTCTGATCCGGGTCGGCATAACCGGCGAAGAGCTCCGGGCCCCGGAGCAGGAGCTCGCCCGTGTCACCGGCGGGCACGGCGTGTCCGCTCTCGGGATCGACCACGCGCAGCTCGGCCGCACTCACGGTTCTGCCGTCGGTGTGTTGAGCCCGATCGGGAGGATCGCTCCAGGTCGAGGTGGTGACGGTGGGCGCCTCGGTCGAACCGTAGGTTCGTTTGACCGTGGCGGCGAAGGCCGCTGCCGTGCTCTCGACGAAGTCGGGGCTGGTGGTCATGGAGCCGACGGAGATGATTCGCAGGGTGGAGACGGCCCGGCTGGAGAAGCTCGAGGCGTTGGCCATGCCCGAGAAGAACGTGGGTGGCCCGATCATGAAGGTGACGCCCTCGTCCTGGACCAGTTGGATGGCCCGGTCGGGATCCCACCGCTCCATCAGGATGGTCCGCATCCCGACGGCAGCAGGAATGAGCACACCGCTCAACAGCCCGGAGATGTGGGACAGGGGTGCGGGCATCAAGACGACGTCGGACGAATCCAGCCCGTGCGCACTGGCCATGACCGTCGCCTTGTAGGAGAGGGCCCGGTGGGTGTGGAGCACGGCCTTGGGCTCCCCGGTCGACCCTGAGGTGAAGAGGGCGACAGCCAGATCGGAGGCCTTCCCCGTACCGGTCAGCACCGGGTCCGAGCGGGCCAGCGCGTCCCAGCCCTCCGACCCCGGTTGCGCGGTGACCACGCCGGGTCGATCGTGCAGGGGAAGGCCCGGGCCGGCCAGCACCACCGCGGGGTCGACCACCCCGACCAGCCGGGCCGATTCCGATGGTCCCATCTGGTGATGGACGGGAACGGCGACGGCGCCCAGCCGCCAGCAGGCCCGGAACAAGAGCAGCGCCTCGGTGCAGTTGGGAAGCTGCCAAGCCACGGCGTCGCCTCTGGCCACCCCGGCGGCGGCGAGCCCGCCGGCCAGCGAGGCGACGGCGGCGGACAGTGCATCGGCGTCGAGCCGGGAGGCCGAGTCGGCCACCGCCGTACCCGTGGCCACGGGATGGTCGGCGGCCAGTCGATCGAGGGTGGGCACGTCCCAGCACCCGCCAACCTGCAGGTAGCGCGAGCTGGCCGCCTGTCGGTGCGTGGCCCGTAGCCTCACCGGCTTGCCCTCGACCTACCCCTCGAGCGACCGGGGCGAAGGGATCGGCTCAAGCGACGTTGGTGAGCAGGAGGCAGCCGCAGGTGTTGCCGCCACCGGCAGCCACGGCGGCCACCGCCGGTCGGGTGGCCAGTTGCCGCTCACCCCCCTCGCCTCGCAGCTGCACGCAGGCCTCGTGGAGGAACCCGTAGCCGTGGAGTCGCCCGCCCGAGAGCTGGCCGCCGTTGGTGTTGAGCGGCAGCACTCCGTCGCGGGCGATCCGGTGGCCGCCCTCGACGAAGGGACCACTCTCGCCCACGGGACAGAGGCCGAGCGCCTCGAGCCATAGCATGGTCAGGTAGCTGAACCCGTCGTAGAGCTCGGCCACGTCGACGTCAGCTGGTGTCAGCGAGGTGCGGGACCACATCTGGGCGGCGGCATCGGCGCCGACCGTGCGGGTCGGGTCGCGCAGCTGGTCCCAGCTCGGCCGGTCGTGCATGGCTGCGCCCATGGCCTCGACGTAGACCGGCGCCTTGGCCAGATCCACGGCTCGCTCCCGGCGGGAGATGATCACCGCGGTGGCGCCGTCGCACGGGACGTCGCAGTCGAAGAGGCGCAGCGGTGTGGAGATCATGCGGGAATTGAAGTAGTCGTCGAGCGACATCGGGTCCCGATAGATGGCGTTGGGGTTCAGTGCCGCGTTGCGCCGGGCGTTCAGCGCGATCTGGGCCAGCTGTTCCGGGGTGGTCCCGTACCGATCCATGTGGGCCTGGGCGTACAGTGCCACCCAGCCAGCGGCCGAGGCCGAGCCGAAGGGCAACGTCCATTGCTGAAAGCCGGAGGCGTAGTACTTGCCGCTGCCGCCGCCCGTGGAGATGCTGGCCCGACCCTCGCTTCCCTGGGCGCTGCCCTCCCACACCGATCGGAAGCACAAGACGTGGTTGGCCATGCCTGCCCCCACCGCCATGCACGCCTTCATGACCGAGCCCAACTGTCCCGAGGTCTCCAGCCCGCTGTCGTACCAGTTCACCTCGAGTCGGAGCGCGTCCATGACCTCAATGGCGCCGGCACCGGTGAACCCCTTGGGCATGCCCATGGGCCCGGGATAGGTCGACACCCCGTCGATGTCGGCCAGGGTGAGCCCGGCGTCGTCGACGGCGGCCAGGCATCCGTCCAGGGTGAGCTCGAGGGGATCCCGCCCCAACCGCCGCCCAATGTCCGATTGGCCCACACCCGAGATGGCACAGCGCTTCTCGACCAGGTCGTCACGAGTCGACACCGGCACCTCCAATCGGCTCGAAGAGTGGCAACCACACGTCGCCGTTGGGGTCCTCATGGTGCTCGAAGACAACGCGCACGTCCATCCCCACGTGCACCGAATCGGGGGGGCAGTTGACGATGTTGGTGGTCAGCCGGAGTTCGGCCTGTTCGATCATCTCGACCAGGCCGATGACGTAGGGCAGCTCGACGCCCGGGAGCCAGGGATGGTGGTTGACGGTGTAGCTGGTCACCACGGCCCGGCCGCTCACCGGCTCGGGGGCCACGTTCTTGGATCGATCACGCGGACAGATGGGAGTGGGCGGGTGGATGTAGTACCCGCAGTCCTGACAGCGGAGGAAGACGAGCTGGCCGTCCCGACCCCCCTGCCAGAAATGGCGGTTCCGATCCGTGAGCTCAGGCAGTATGCGAAACGGTGTCGCAGCCTCGGTCATCGATATCCCCCCGTTCCCCTTGCCGCCGGACGCCGCGGAGCATAACCCGGCGCCCCGAGAAGCTGTCCAGTTGGCGGCGACCCCATGACATCACCGGCGCGGCTCATAATGCTGCTCCTTCCGGGGGCGACTGCACCGCCACCGAACCGGCCAGCAGTTCGGAGATGGTCGCCTCGTCCACGCCCACCGCGGCCAGGACCTCCCGGGTGTGCTGGCCCAAGGCCGGCGGCGCCCGGTCCAGGCTGACCTCCAGGTCTCCCAGGCTCCACAAGGCCCCCACCTGCTCGAGCTCTCCCCACTCGGCGTGGGGGTACGAGGTGACGAGCCCCAGTATCCGGTTCTGCTCGTCATCGAGGAAGGCCTCGCCCTGGTCGAGGCGGACCGGCTCGCAGGGAACACCGGCGGCTCCGAGGTCGCGCAGGGCGTCGTCGCACCGGGCACCGGCCAGGCGGGCACCGATCTCGTTCGGACTCGAGGCCCCGAGCACACTGCAGGCGCGGGACAGCTGGTCGTCGTCCTGGGCGCAGAGGGCGATCCATCCGTCAGCCAGAGGGTAGAGGCGGTAACCGGGTGAGAGGCCCATCTGCTCGTGATCCAGGGGTGCGGCCGGTACGGCCAGTCGCCCGTCTTTGAGATAGGTCTCGCTGTTGGTGAGCACGCCGCCGCCGAGGAGGGACCCGGTCACCCGCTGGCCGTGCCCGGTTCGGTCCCGATGCCACACGGCCAGCAGCGTGGCCACGGTGGAGGCCATGGCGCAGAGGTGGTCCATGAATCCGAACCGGAACCACATGGGATCGTTGCCCTCACCGCCCCCCAGCACCTCCCAACCGGCGGCGGCCTGGAACAGTTGGTCGTACCCGGGCCAATCGGCCCGTTCGCCCTCGGGCCCGTACGAACTGGCGTGGCAGTAGATGATCTCGGGATTGATGGCCCGGATGGACTCGTAGTCGAGTCCGAGGCGGCGAGCGGCGGGCATCCGCAAGTTGTGGTGGACGACGTCGGCCCAGCGGACCAGGGCCTCCAGGGCCGGGCGGGCCGCCGGCGACTTCAGGTCCAGAGCCACCCCCCGTTTCCCGCGCTGACACGAGGCGAACACGCGCTGGACACCACGCATCTGGTCTCCGGTGGTCGCTTCGACCTTGACCACGTCGGCGCCCAGATCGGCCAGGAGCATGGGGCCGAGCGGGCCGGCCAGGAAGTTCCCGAAGTCGAGCACCTTCAGTCCCTCGAGGGGCGAGCGCACCGGCGCGCTCACCGACGGGGTGGGCGGACGGCGTGGGTTCGAAGCCGAGCTGTGCAGCACTTCCTCGGTGTGCTGGCCCAAGGCGGGTGCGGGCCGGGTTACCCGCGATGGTGGGATGGTCGAAAACGGCGTGCCCGCCTGGGTGATGCGGCCTCGCTCGGGGTCGACCACTTCGGTGACGTACCCGTTCCGCCGAGCCTGCTCGTCGGCCAGGATGGCGCCGTAGGGTGCAGCACCCTGGGCCGGGATGTCATGGGCCCAGAAGTCGTCCAGCCACTGTTGGCTGGGGAGGGTGCGAAAGGCCACCTGGTTGGCGCCGAAGTTCGGGTAGCCGGGCATGCTCAGGCCGTTGGGGACGGCGTTGGCCTTCGCTACCCCGTCCTCGCCGAGCTGGCGAAGGGCCTCGACCATGAGGGGCGAGTCGGTGTCGGCACAGCGCATCAGATGTATCCACACGCCGTCGGCACATTCGAACAGCGAGGGCTGCAGGTCCTTGGGCAAGCCGAAGGCGAACATCGGGCCGGGGGTCTCGGCCCGGGCCCAGTGCATCATGGTCGGCACCAGCGCGCCCTGGGCGATGCTGGTGTGGGCCGGACCGCCTGCTGCACCGCCCCGCTGGCGTTGGATCAACCGGGCGATGACCCCGATGGTGGCGAGGTACACCGCGCACCAGCTGCCGAAGGGGAACCGGAGGAACACGGGTCCATCCCGATGACCGCGCTGCTCGTCGCACAACCCGAGCCGGGCACTGACCAGAAGGTCGTCGATGGGTCCGTCGGCACTGGGGTGGCCGGCGGGCCAGCCCAAGACGGCGCAGGTGATCAGGTGCGGATGGCGGGCGACCAGTTCGTCATCGGTCAGTCCCAGTTGGGCCGCCGCGGCCGGCCCGAAACCGTGGACGAACGCATCGGCACCGTCCAAGAGGTCATGGAGCTGTTCGCGTCCGCCCTCGTCGTGGAGGTCGAGGACCACGCCGCGCTTCGATCGGTTCCAGGTGCGAAAGCCCTCGGACGCCCTCGACGGATCCCCGCCCGGCTGCTCCACTTTGATGACATCGGCACCGGCCTCGGCCAGCATCATCGACGCCACCGGTCCGGCGATGCCCTCGGAGCAATCGATGACCCGGACCCCGTCGAGGATCCTGGCCCCGTCGGTGGGCGGCGCCTCGCCGCTCGACTGTGGCTGGTTGGCTACGACCGTGCTCATGTTCCTCGATCCCCCTGCCGTCCGATGTCCTGCTCTGCGATGTCGGATCGCGTTCACTGATGGCGTGCTCCGCCGCCCGCCGTGCCTCTCTTCGTAGCAGCTTCCGTGACGGGAAGGGAGTTGCAGGCGAGACGCCCACAACCCGGTCGGCGGCTGGGAAATCCGGCGTTATCCGGCCCCGCCCACCCCTCCGACCCCTGCGCCGGTGGCCCGGAGAACGGCTGTGCTACGTTACGTGAATATAGCCACGCACAGAGGGCCTGACCGTGTGTTTACGGCTGTCGTGCGATTGCCAAGGGGGTCCGAGATGGACGTTGATGATCTGATCCTTGTGAGTGTCGATGACCATGTCGTCGAGCCACCCAATGTCTTCGAGGACCGGTTGCCG